>Ga0316227_1002429_pt1 | contig 16791 bp, 12 predicted proteins | sample TBH18019metaG_FD_206012 | JGI IMG/M metagenome (GOLD analysis project Ga0316227, IMG submission 206012) | Freshwater microbial communities from Trout Bog Lake, Wisconsin, USA - TBH18019 | ecosystem: Environmental > Aquatic > Freshwater > Lake > Hypolimnion/Profundal zone | place: USA: Wisconsin... | reverse complement strand
CGGCCATCCGCTGACGTTTAATATCGACGAAATGATCGTGATCCGGCGTCGGCTCAGGCCCCGTTCCACCATCATGGCCCCAAGCAGTTGCGTCACCACGCAGAACATGGGGACAGCAGTGAGAAACCCAATGTGCCGATTGGCGGCGCCAAGCCTCAATGCGTAACCGACCAGGAACATTCCCCCCGTGGAAGCGGCGAAGATGGACCCCAGCATGGCCTGGACATAGGAAAGCCGCCGCGCCTGGTCGATCTGCTCTGGCGTGGGCCCAACCGCCCTTGGCGCTTCGCCCATGAACGTAACCACACTGCTCCCCTTTTCTTGGACCGCCAGATCACTCATCTTGATGTCCCTTACAATTCCTGGCCACTGCTGAAGATTTTCTGTCCTTTGCGGGAATCACCGGAAAATTCCACTGGCATGGGTTTCCTTTAATGCACAACATTCCCCAGGGCCGGACGTCCAGTTCACGCCACTGACTATAGCAGAAGCGGGAAAAATGAAAACGCCGCCGGAGACTCCAACGCGGATGCTGCTCCCAAGTCCCTGGCTCGCCATCGTTTCCTGCATATTTTATGTTGCGCCGCGCCTGGAGAAACTTTCCCTGACCATCGGCGTCCATTACCATATGTGACCATACGTGTCATACCTACACCGAAAGGAACGGCCCGACTATGCATACCCGCCAAACGATGCGGCATTGGACAGTGGGGACACTCGCCGGCGCCATGCTGCTGGGCGGCATGTTGGCGCAGACCGCGCCGGCCGAGCCGGCGGCGCCCATGGAAGCGCTGGCGCAAATGCCGGTAAAAGAAGTTACCGTCTTCAAAGATGGGCATGCCCTGGTGCTGCATGAAGGGACGATGCCCACCGATGCCGATGGCAATGTCGTCTTGGATTACCTGCCGGTTCCGGTACTGGGGACGTTCTGGCCATATTCCATCGACAAAACGGTAAAACTGGTTTCCACCGTGGCCAGTTCACGCAAGGTCCTGGTGGAACGAACGGCGCTGAACGTGCGGGCCTTGATCGAAGCCAATGTCGGGGCGGAAGTGTTTATAACCGAGATCCCCTTCGCCACCAGTGGTTCCGAGGCCAAGCCGCTCATCTACGAAGCCACCATCCTCGGTGTGCCGGAGCAGAGCGGCAAGGAACAGGAGGCCAACGATCCGCCCAACAGCGGCGATAAACTGCCCATCAAGGGCAACGTGGTGCTGCTGAAGACCTTGGCGGGGACCAAGGTCGCCAATATTGAGCGCATCGCGGATGTGACTTTCAAAAAAGACCATAAACCCCTGCTGGCAGACGAGGAATTACGCAATCTGGTGACCATGAAACTCGCCTGGCCAGGCGACAAGCCCCAACCCAAAGCCAACGTGGGGCTGATGTACGTTCAGAAGGGCCTGCGCTGGATCCCCAGTTACAAAATCGAGATCGACGGCCAGGGAAACGCCAACGTCATTCTCCAGGCCACGCTCATCAACGAACTTACCGACCTGAAGGACGCAACCGCCAACCTGGTGATCGGCGTGCCAAGCTTCGCCTTCAAGGATACCGTCGATCCCATGGCCCTGCACCAGACCCTGGCAACCTTGTCGCCGTATTTTGCCAGTGGCTCAGCGGTGGGAAACAACCTCTCCAACTCCCAGATAATCACCCTCAACTCCCAATATGCAGGGCAGCCTGGGGAGGGAGAACCACGCCAGGTCCAACCTGGAGCCCCGATGGACCTGGGGCCCGAGGTCGCCGGGTCGGGCAAGAGCGAGGATTTGTTCATCTTCACCGTGAAGCACGTAACCATGAAGAAGGGCCAACGGATGGCTTTGCCGGTTGCCCAGTTCCCGTTGGCCTACAAGGACATTTACACGCTGGATGTCCCCTTTGCCCCGCCTTTGGAGATTCGCCGGGGCGTCAATAATGCCCAGGAGGCGGAAGTAGCCAAGCTTTTGGCGGTCCCCAAGGCCATCCACAAAATCCGCCTGAGCAACAAGAGTGATTTCCCTCTGACCACCGCCCCGGCGATGATCGTGAAGGATTCGCGGGTGTTAGCCCAGGGATTGATGACCTACACCCAGATCGGCTCGGAAACCGACCTGGAACTGACGACAGCATTGGACATACGGGTTAAGAAAAACGACAAAGAGACCAAACGTACCCCCAACGCCGCCACAGTAGACCGTATCTCCTTGACCAAAATAGAATTAGATGGAACGGTAGCCATCAGTTCCTTTGCTGGCAAGGCGGTCGAGATCGAAGTAACCAGACACGTTCTGGGCAACCTGAACACCGCCGACAATGACGGCAAGGTGGAAATGATCAATGTTTTTGAGAACAACGATTACATTCCTGCCGGGCAGGTGTACCCTACATGGTGGAACTATTATAGCTGGCCGACTTGGTGGAGCAGATATAACGGGATTGGCAAAGTCACCTGGAACGTGAAATTGGAACCGGGTAAGAGCATCGAATTACACTACGCGTGGAATTACTACAATCAATAGACGTAACCTTTATTAGTTTAAATACTTATATCGCTAACAATGTTGGTGATGATTTCTTCTTCGCTATTCACAAGTCCCAAAGAATATTCCTTGCGCAACGGTTTGGCCCCACTCCAGCAACCCAAAAACTTGGCAGGGATATGTATTACGCCTGTAAGGAGAACGGCGCAGCAGAGCTGCGTGCATTACCATCCGATGGCCAACATAAATATGTCTTTCGGGGAATTTCCCAACTCCCCCGGCGAACTAATATTTGGTAGGGTCTGCGTACCTACAACATTGGTAAACCGTAGACGATATGATGAAAAATTGCCAACCCGCCTTCCTTGGTTTTGTGTTTTAGGTTACGGACATTGGGCCATAATGGCAATTTTGTCATTGAGTCGTTTATGGCCAATAGATATAGTCATGCGTTCTGGCGGAGTGTAATTATTCACTGAGGATAGCTTTATGGCACGCCGCAATCTTTCCAACCGGCTCAGGAGAGGCAATAGCATCCTTAACGATTTATTGAAGCAATGGCGCTGGGGCGTTGCTGCCTCGCAAGCAAACCGTAATGACCTGGTGGAGGAGTTGGAGTCGCGGGTGTTTCTGTCGCATACCGTGACCGCCTTGGTCCACCCCACTTTTGTCGCCTATACCGGGCACTCGCACCATACCATGACGGCCAGCGGCGTAGTGGGGCTGACGCCCAACCAGTTGCGGCAGGCCTACGGCGTGAATCTGCTCTCCTTCGGCGGGGTCACTAGCGGCGGCGCCGGACAGACCATCGCTATCGTCGATGCCTACAACGCGCCCACCATCACCACTGACTTGGCCACCTTCGACAGTACCTTCGGCCTGCCCAATCCCACACTGACGATCATCAACCAGAACGGCGGCACCTCGCTGCCGACCGCCGATACCTCCGAACGCGGCAACTCTTGGGCCGTCGAAACTTCGCTGGACGTGGAATACGCTCATGCCATGGCCCCCGAGGCCAAAATCGTGCTTGTGGAAGCCAATTCCGCCAATAACAGCGACCTGTACGCCGCCATCAACACCGCACGCAATTATGCCGGAGTATCGGTGGTGTCCATGAGTTGGGGCGGCAGCGAAAGCTCCAGCGATCCCTCCTCTAACTCGTACTTCACCACGCCCTCAGGACATACCGGGGTGACTTTCATAGCCTCCAGCGGCGATAGCGGAGCTTACGACTACTATTATACTTCGACCAAGGCGGTGGAATATCCGGCGGCGTCGCCGAACGTACTTTCGGTGGGCGGCACACTGCTAAACGTAGATTCTTCTGGAAATTACATCTCGGAAAGCGGCTGGGGCAGCGGGACTTCCAGTGGAATCAACGGCGGCTCGGGCGGCGGCATCAGCACCTACGAATCACAGCCGTCCTATCAGTCGGGTGTGGTCACCCAGACCTCCACCAAGCGGGCCCTGCCTGACGTATCATTCGACGCCAGTCCCAACAGCGGCGTGGCCGTGATCGACACCTGGGACTTCGGCTCGTCCGACCCTTGGGCCCAGATCGGCGGCACCTCGCTGGCGGCCCCGTCTTGGGCGGGAATTATCGCCTTGGTCAACCAGGACCGCGCCCTTTCGGGCCTCAAGCCGCTCGACGGAGCTACCCAGACGCTGCCCGGCATTTATTCGCTCAGCGCTGCCGATTTCCACGACATCACCACCGGCAACAACGGCTACGCCGCTGGCGTGGGCTACGACCTGGTAACCGGACGCGGTACACCGATCGTCAACCAACTCGTGCCGGCCCTGGCCGGCGTGCCCACCACGCCAACCCCGGTAATCACGGCGTTGACCGCCAACCCAACCCCAACCATCGCCGGTACCACCGTGACGCTCAGCGCCACGGGTGTTCAAGAAACCGGCGGCACCATTAGTAGCGTCGCCTTCTATCGCGAGAGCAACGGAACATCCGGCCTCCAGGTAGGCTCGGATACCACCCTTACCGGTAGCGTTACCCACAGCGGCACGACCTGGTCGCTGAGCCTGGCCACCGCCGGCATGGCCAGCGGCACCTATACCTACTATGCAGTCGCGGTGGATTCCTCGGGCGTCAAGAGCACCGTGTCTTCCACCACCCTGACCATCGTCACGCCCACGCCCGTCATCGCCTCCTTGACCGACAACCCCTCTTCGACCGCCGCCGGCACCAGCGTCACCTTCACCGCCAACAACGTGACCGAAACCGGCGGGACGGTCAGTTCGGTGGCCTTCTATCGTGAGAGCAACGGCACATCTGGTCTGCAGATCGGTTCCGATACCGCCCTGACCGGCTCCGTAACCCTCAGCGGCAACAGTTACTCCATCGGCTACGCGACCACCGGCATGGCCCCGGGCACGTACACCTTCTATGCCGTGGCCACTGATACCGCCGGTGTTACCAGCGCCGTCGCCTCAACTACCCTGACCATCGCCGCCCCCGCCTCTTCCAACGACAATTTCGCCAATGCGACCGTGATCCCCAGCGCACAAACGGCAACCGTGTACGGTAGCAACGTCGGCGCCACCAAGGAAAGCGGCGAACCGGTCATAATCACCTACAACAGTTACGGTACGGGCGCCAACGCGGGCGGCAAGTCGGTCTGGTGGAACTGGACGGCCCCGGTGACCGGCAAGGTCAGCCTCAATACCCACGGCAGCAACTTTGACACCATCCTGGGCGTTTTCACCGGCAACACCGTTTCCACGCTGACTGAGATCACCGGCAACGACGATGATCCGGCCGGTGGAACCCTCACCAGCGCCCTGACTTTCAACGCCGTCGCCGGCACGACTTATCATTTCGTCGTGGACGGATATAACGCCGCCTCGGGCAACATCACCCTCAATCTGGCCGAGACGGTGGCTCCCGCGGCCCCAGCCAACGACAACTTCGCCAACGCGGTGGTGTTGCCCTCGGGATCATCCGCTTGGACCGGTTCCAATGTCAGCGCCACCAAAGAACCCGGCGAGCCCAACATCGCCAATAACCGCGGCGGAGCCTCCATCTGGTTCTCTTGGACCGCGACCACCAGCCGCAGCGTCAGCCTCAACACTCTGGGCAGCAACTTTGACACGCTGTTGGGCGTCTACACCGGCAGCTCGGTTTCCTCCTTGAGCTTGGTCGCCGGCAACGACGATAGCCCCGCCGGCGGAACCCTCACCAGCGCCCTTACCTTCAACGCCGTCGCCGGCACGACCTACTACATCGCCGTGGACGGTTACAACGGCGCCACCGGCAACGTCACCTTGAACCTCATATAGCTCCCAAAACAAAAAACAGCTCGTGGCCTGTCGCCGCGAGCTGTTTTTGTTTTAAAGCCCAGAAGTGCCGGGGCTGTCGTTGGCCGGGTCTACTTGCCGGGCTCCTCTTCGGCTAACAGGCTTTGCACCACTTCCTCGACATGGCCCGGCTGAAGGCCAACCACGCGGACGATGCCTTTGCGGTCCACGACAGCATAAGTGGGGTAATACTGCACGTGCCAGGCCTTTTCCGTTTCCAGTTTCGGATCCTTAGCGGTCGGGTATTCGATGCCCTTGTCCTTGACGACGTCCTCCATCTTTTCCTGGCCGTTGCCGCTGGTGCATACGCCAAAAAGGACCAGGCCCTTGTCCTTGTATTTCTTGAGAAGCTCGTTGTTGTGCGGAATGGCCCGCATGCACGGCCCGCACCACGTGGCATACAGATCGATGACCACTATCTTGCCCTTCATGTCTTCCGGCTTAACTTCGCCATTGACCCAGCCGCTTAGGCTCAAGGCGGGCATGGGCTTGCCTTCCAGTTCGGCGTGGCTCTGCCGCAGCTGCGGCGTGCTATCGAAGGTCCAATTGTCGGGAATTCCCGCGGCCCACATCAGGGCCGATCCCAGCATGACCACTCCACCGGACAACATGCCGATAATCGCCAATCGCTTGCTCATGATTTGTTCCTTTCGTTGTAAGAGTAATTACGCTGCATCATCATAGTAGGCACGCTCGGCTATGCAATAACTATCCCGTCCCCCGGACCATCGCTTTTGCCGACAGCAGCCCGCTTTCCTTGACGCAATAACGCGGGTCGATTCTGTGGCCATCCGCGTTTGCGGACCGCCAACGAGGTTCGTCCACCCCACGACCATTACCCTTGGCCAGAGCGGTTGGGATGAGGCCGCCTCTTTTGACATTGCTTCTTGAACCATGCAATAATACGCCCATGAATTCATCGCCTATTACTGTCGCTGTTGCCGGGCTGGGCCGCGCCGGCTGGGATATGCATGTGGAGCAACTGCGCCGGGACACTCGGTTCCGCATCGTGGGGGCCATGGACCCGGAAGCTGCGCGGCGCCAGGAAGCCCAAAAGGAACTTGGCTGCCAGGCTTACGAAACGCTGGATGCCATGCTGAATACGACGCCGGCGGAGGTGGTGGTGGTCGCCACTCCTTCCAGTCTGCACACCGAGCATGTGCTGGCCGTGCTGGGACGGGGAAAGCACGCCATAGTCGAGAAACCCTTTGCCCTTTCCCTGGCGGATGCCGATCGCATGATCGCCGCCGCCGCGACTGCCGGACGGCAGCTTTTTGTGCATCACACCCATCGTTTTGGCAAACTCTTCGCATTTCTCCGGCAGACGCTGGAATCCGGGAAACTTGGTCGGGTGTTTCATATCGGCGTGTGCTTCCACAACTATCGCCTGCGCAGCGACTGGCAAACCTTGACGCGCTACGGCGGCGGCGAATTGAACAACGCCGGCTCGCATCACCTGGACTTGGTATTGCGGCTGCTGGATGCCCCGGTGCGCGAAGTGCTCTGCGACATGAAACATCTGGCCGATGCCGGCGACGCCGAAGACCATGTGAAAATCCTGATGCGAGCCGCTAATGGACTTACGGCGGATGTGGAGATGAGCACCAAGGCGGCCACCACGCGCCAGGCGCCGCAGTGGACCATACTTGGCGATGCCGGAGCGTTGACCGTGGACCAGGGCAAGGCCCACCTGAAGTATTACGATCGCGCCAAGGTTCCGCCACCCCAGCCGCAGGGGACATTGGCGGCCACGGACAGGAAATACACGCCGGAACCCAATCTGCCCTGGTGCCAGGAGGATGTTCCGGCCGAAGGTCAATCGCAAGGATTCTATGATGGCGTGCATGGGACGTTGCGCCTCGACCAGCCCTTCCGCGTGCACCTGAACGAGGTGCGCCAGGTCGTGGAATTGATCGCCATGTGCCGGGCCCAGAATCCGTTGTTCCCAGGCGCAACCCCTGCGTGATGCTGCCCTGGCCAGAAGCAGGATATGCTGAACAGGGAGGGTACACGATCATGAATAATTCCGCGATCGACGAGGAATTGCGCCACCGTGCCCGCCAGCGGCTTTCGCACACCCATTTGGCCGTCCACTACTATCGCGTGCGTCGCCGGCTGGCATTCCCCTTGCCGCTGGTCCAGCGGCCGACCTGGGAGAACCAGATCGTTCTGGGCCTGGCCGAATATCCCTGGGAAATCTGGCTGATGTGGGAAATCGAGGAACGGATCAACGCCCTGGGCTGGGCGGCGCAGTTGCTGGCGGACGACGATGCCATGACCGTCGCGGCCCGGGAACTGGCGGCCATCGCCCAGTGGGCTCCATTCGGCCAGTCCTGGCCGTGCGTACTGCCCAACCACTGGCACGGCCTGGCGGTAGGACATTACCTGCGGATACTCTGCCTGGCCCGGTCCCAATGGAGTTGGATCGATGCTCAACTGCGGCGCTTGATCGAAGCCGCCCTGGCCGCCCACGTCGAACTGGCGGAGCCATGGATGGAGTCGGCGTTCTCTGGAGCATTGGCGGACGCTACAGCACTGGCGGACTTGGCGGCCCGCGCGGATGCCGCCGACCTGGTGCACAACATCAAGCTGATATGCCTGCTGGGATATGCCCTGGCCGCCAATACCATTGGCGCTGCTCCGGCCCCCCGCCTCAATGCCTCCTGCCAGGCGTTGATCAAGCTGCTGTTCAAACTGCGCGACGACGGCGCCAGCGAGGCGGTGGCCTACGACGGCTACACGCTTGATTTCATCGCCTGTTTCCTGGCCTCGTTGCCCTCTGGCCAGCGCGACGTGATTCTCGATGACCGCCACGTAGAGAGCTATCTGCGCCAATCGCTGTATCTGAGCGCGCCCGGTGACGTGACCGCGGTCGCGGAGCTTTCGGATGTCGAGCCGGTGCGGATGCCCTTTCATATCACCGCCCAGGCCCGCCTTCAGGCCTGGCGGCCGCAATCCAGGCGGGCATGGTATCTGCGCCGCTGCCGGATCGAGCGCCTGCGCAGCGATGCCCTGGCCTGTCTGCGCGCGTTCCCGGATGCTGCCGACGAATCCGCGCCGACCAACGGAGCCCTGGATGCGGTTTATGCCCGGGTGCTGCGCTCGGGCTGGGGCCCGCAGGATGTCGCCGTGGCCATCGCCGCCAGCACTTCCTGGCACGGGCATATTCACCACGATTTCGGCTCCCTGTGCATCGGCACTCAGGGCCAGTGGCTGCTGACCGATCCGGGGTATCAGCAATACCACCCCGGCAGCGAGCGCGATTTCACCCTGGGCCCCAAGGCTCACAACGCCCCCTTGATCGACGGCTGGCCCATGAACGAAAAATCCGGCTGCGTTATTGCTTTCGACCAGCCCCAAAAGGACCTGTGGCACGCCCATTTCGATCTGACGGCGTGCTATCCGATCGACGCCCTGGCCGCTTATGTCGGCCGAACCATCTGGCTCCTGGGCAACCAGGCCGTGGTGGTCGCCGATGTGGTGCGTGGGCGTTCCCTCAAGCAATTGGAATACAACTGGCACTCCCATCCCGATGCCGCCTGCGCCGTACAGGCTGCCCCCGCCGGCGGCCCCGCCGCCGCATTGTTCTACTTGGCCCCCACCACCATGTGGATCGCCTCCCCGCAGGCTCCGACCCTGGCCCTGTCCGACATTCTCCGTCTGCGCGGCTCGCGAGGCCATCAGACCTTATGCGCCGCTCTGGCCCCGGCCCCTATAGTCTGGTGGATCTTCAGCTTCGGCCCCGCCCCCCATTCCTTCACGATCAGTTCCGACAACGCTGAATTGAGCCTCCTGGGCAGGTGTCTCACCCCGGGGGATTGAAACGGCCTTCTCCTGTCTCCTGCCTCCTGTCTCCCCTGTTGCCCTGCCTCCCCTCGCCCATTAGGCTATTAACCATGAAACCACGCGCCTTGATCCTGCGGACCGCCGGCACCAACTGCGATGGAGAAACCGCCTACGCTTTCGAGCTGGCCGGAGCAATTGCTGAAAAGCTGCACGTCAATCGGCTGCTGGAGAACCCGGAGCAACTGGCTCAATACCAATTCCTGGCAATTCCCGGCGGCTTCAGCTACGGCGACGACATCGCCGCCGGACGCATCTTCGCCAACCAGATCCGCCATCACCTGGCCGAGGTGTTGCGCCGCTTTGTCGAGGCTGGCAAGCCCATCATCGGCATCTGCAACGGATTCCAGGTGCTGGTGAAGACCGACCTGCTTCCCGGGCCTATGAACTGTGTAGCCGCCACGCAAGGCGATACGCAGGCGACCGGCCAAACCTGCACTCTGGCGCACAATACCAGCGGACGGTTCATCGATCGCTGGATCCGGCTGGCCCCCCAGGGCGGCAAGTGCATCTGGACGAAGGGGCTAGGCCCCATGGAACTGCCCATCGCCCATGGTGAAGGTCGATTTGTGCCCGGCAGCCCAGCTATTCGTCAAGCGCTATGGGCCGACAGCCAGGTGGCCCTGGTGTACGCAACCGCGGAGGGCAACGCGGCCCTGGGCGATAGCAACGACAACCCCAATGGCAGCACCGACGCCATCGCCGGCATTTGCGACCGCACCGGCCTGATCCTGGGTCTGATGCCGCATCCCGAGCGCTTTGTAAATCCCCAACAGCACCCCGCCTGGTCCAGCCGCTTGCGGGTAAGCGAGGGACAGGGACTGGCGTTCTTCCGCAATGCCGTATCCCACGTCACTGCCGGCGCGGTCGCCATTTAAGCGAACTTCGGGCATAGCCGGCAGATAACCCCATCCATCGGCTGTCGGCCACGGATCACTTGTCGCCGGATGGCGTCCACACGACGACTTGAACGCCCAAGGCCTCGGCCATGCGCTGGCAGGCGTCGGTTTCTTCGGGAGTGATGCAGGCCGATTGGCGACAGTTGTAAACTATCCGGCGGATCCCCACTTGCAGGAGACGGCGAAAACAGGCGGCACAGGGCGGACCGGTGACGTAGGCGGTGGCGCCGGAGAGATTGCAGCGGGCGAAAGCTACCGCATTGTCCTCGGCGTGGACAAACCACATGTACTTGGCGGGACGCGTCAGGGGAACCATGCCGTTAGGCAGCCCGGCGACCGGACCGTTGTAGCCGGTGCTTACCACACGCCGCTCACTATCCACCAGCACACAGCCATGCTTGGTGCTGGGGTCCGGAGACCTCCGGCTGACCTGCTCGGCCAGATCGAGGAAATAGACATCCCAGGAAGGACGCTGTGCGAAAGATGGATTGTCGCCGCCGGTAACCTGTTCGACCATGCAAACCTGCCTTGCTGCAATAGATTCCGCTCTCTAAAGGATATTACCCGTTCGCCTCGGTTTGTTGAAGCGCGGGTCGGAAAGGGTATATTGCTAATATGCCTGGACAGATCGAAGGGCACGTACCCAGGCTCCCGCCCGCGGACCCCAAAGCCGCGGCGGCTACGGAAAAAGGCTGCCATGCGTACTCTTACAAATTCGGTTACAACAACACTTATATGGGCTGCGCTTATTGCTTTGTGGAGCATCCTGGGCGCAGCCCCGGTTGCGGCGGACCACACCTTTGCGGGAATCCCGGCCGCCGATTTCCCGCCGGGGGCCTTCAACGACGGCGGACACTACAAGCTGGCGGATTTCCAGGGTAAGTTGCTGGTGCTCTTCTTCTATGAAGATTCGTGTCCGAACTGCGCCGGCCGAATGCCGGCTATGGACGCGATATTCCAGCAATACAAGGACAAACCGGTCAAGTTCATCGGCGTCGGCCCCCACGACAGTCTGGCCGACGTCACCGGCTATGCCGCGGCCCACAAGCTCCACGTCCCGATTTTCGCCGACCCGCTGGGCATCATGAGCGCGGCGTACAATCGCCATCCCATCTCCCTGGAGAACGTCATTCAGTTCCACGTCATCGGCCCCGACGGGCGGGAAGCCGGATTCCTCGGTATTCCTCTGCCCAAGCCCGAGGAAATCGACCGCGCCTTGGTCCCTGTGAAGTGGAAATACAAGGACTGCGGATACGAACAGCGCCTGGCCGGAGCCATCGATCTCCTGGAATGGAACCAGTACGAGGCCGGCGTTAAAGCTCTGCGCCCGCTGCTCAAGGATTCCAACAAGACCGTCGCCGCCTCGGCCCAGAAGCTCTACGATGCGGTCAAAGCCGAGGGGCAGGCATGGAAGGACAAGGCCGACAAAAACCTCGATTCCGATCCGGCCAGCGCCTATGACCTGTATACCCAGGTGGCGGCGGTCTTCTCCGGCGATGACCTGGCCAAGAGCGTGGACGAACCGCTGAAAAAGCTCAAAAGCACCAAGGCCATGACCGATGAACTAGCGGCGAGGCAGATGTACGGGCAACTTTATCAAGTGCTGGCCAAGGTCAATGCCGGCGACAAAAACGCCGCCGCCCAGGTAGCCAAGTTCTGCGCCGACCTGGCCGCCAAGTACCCCGGCACCCCCACCGCCACCAAGGCCCAGCAGATTGGCCAGCGCGCCGGCAGTGCCTCCGCCGGGCACTGAAACGCCCTGCCGTCGCCACCACGAACCGCGGTCGTTTTCGCGACTTTCCCTCAATTCCAGCCTCTTTGCCAACTTGGCCGCATTACTGCTGCCGGATGCTATAGAACGCCCATGCGGCGCAGGTGCATGGCCATTTCCGCAACCGGATCGTCACGATCGTCTATGCGCAGCGCCAGCCAGCCCAGTCGGCGTGCGGCGGCGATATTCTCCTCCAGGTCGTCAAAAAAAAGAATTTGCGGGGCGGCCAGCCCGCTGATGCGCTGCACCTGCTGGTATATTTCCGGCGCGGGTTTGCGCAGGCCCATGAGGTGGCTGGCAAAGCGGTGGGTGAGACGGCCCATGAGCATCGCGTAATCGGACCCCGACATTATCTCCCAGTGCAGCGCGTGTGTGTTGGAAAGACAGGCGGTTGGAATGCCCTTGTCTCCCAAACTCTCCAGCAACGCGTCAGCTCCAGGAAAGGTGCCCCTGATCCAGGCACGCAATGTCGCCTCCACCTGGGCCGCGGGAATACCCGCCTCCTTGGCGCAGGCGATGTAGAGCGCCAACGGAGCCAGCCGCCCCTCCTCGGCCTGTCGCACCAGGGCATGCACGCTAGCTTCGACCGCGGCCTCCAGCGGCTGCGCCGGTGTGCCCAACCCAGCCAGTCGCCAAGCCTGGGCCCAGTTGTCGCAAATGCGAACCAGCACCCGGCCAAGGTCAAAACAGACTATTCGCACGTCTGCTTTCGGGAATGAAGGAAACATGGTTTGTTGCATTGGTATGCCACCGTCCGCCGCGGCAACGCCATTACTATGATCGGTTTGCCACTGCTCATACAACTCTCTAAAATCAAGCTATGCCATTGTCCCTGAATCACCTGGTCCTGGCAAACGGCTCCGTAGGCGCCGGTACGGGCACGCCGGCCAACCAACCCCCCATGCGCAAGCCCGCATGGCTGAAGATGAAGATGCCTTCCGGCGCGGAATTCTCCAAACTGCTGCACCTGGTCAACGATGGTAAGTTGCACACGGTTTGCCAATCGGCCAAGTGCCCGAATATGGGCGAATGCTGGGCGGCGGGCACGGCGACGCTGATGATCCTGGGAAATGTGTGTACACGCTCGTGTGGTTTCTGCAATATCGCCACCGGGCGCCCGCCGACGCTCGACCTCGATGAGCCGACAAGGGTGGGCACGGCGGTGGCGGCGATGCATCTTAAGCACGTGGTCATCACCAGCGTTAATCGGGATGAACTGCCCGACGGAGGCGCCGGGGTCTGGGCCCAAACCATAGCCGAGATCCGCCGGCGGTCGCCAGGCACCAGGGTGGAAGTACTGATCCCGGATTTCTGCGGGGATAGCGCGGCCTTGCAGCTTGTGCTGGAGCAGAAGCCCCACATCCTCAACCACAATATTGAGACCGTCCCCCGACTCTACAAGACCGTGCGGCCCCAGGCCAAGTATCACCGTTCCCTGAAAGTTCTCCAGTTCGCCAGGGAACAGGGCTTTGTTACCAAGACGGGGATCATGCTCGGCCTGGGCGAGGAGGCAGCCGAGGTCGAGGCGGTAATGGACGACTTGGTGGCCATCGGCGTGGACATCATGACCATAGGGCAATACTTGCAGCCCACGCCCCAACATCTGCCGGTGGTCCGCTGGGTCCACCCCGACGAGTTTGCGGCATGGAAGGCCAAAGGCGAGGACCGCGGCTTGCGCCACGTCGAATCCGGACCGCTGGTGCGCAGCAGTTATCACGCCGAAAAGCAGGGATCGCTGGTTGCCGGACGTTGAAATACCAACAGGCAGGTTTACGGTGGATCAAGTTAAGCCACCATCCTCCGGAGCATCCCCCGGCCCTTTGGCGCCGACGCGGCATGGCACTGCCAAACCTGCGCGCGATCTGAAGCGACGCCCGGTCAGGCGGGAGATTCATCATCACGACGACATCCTGGTTTCGCGGCCACAGGCCCTCGCCCGCCCACCCGGCGAGGACCAACCGCCGTGGTTGTACAATCCGGCCCTCTTCGAGGGCGTCCTGCACTGCACGCCGCGCAGTAGCCTTGGGCGTTTCTCGGTCACCGCCATTGCCGCTCATCTGGCGACGTTGATCCCATCGCTTGCACTTCCCATTCATGAGGCGGTCTATATCAACAAAAACGGGACGCCCTTCCTGTCGTTTTCCTGGGACTACATGCACGCCGCCGGCCGCGATGGATGGACAGTGACGGTGGTGGCAGTGGACAGTGACGTATTTTCCAAGGTTTTCATTCCCCGCAACGCGGTAGGCAACGCCATGCTCGACGCCCTCCGCGCCGCCGCCGCCGAAGCATTGGGAAAACGGAGCCCAGAGGCAGCGCCACCGAAGGCGCTGGGGAATTGACGATAGCCGCCCGTGGCATTGCGGCCGCATCGCGGGCGCTTTACAACCTTCTTCAATGCCTGCCCTGACCAATTTTGACGTGCAGAGCCTCTCGGCCGAGTTTGGTCGCTGGAAAGTACCAGCATCACACGCGGCGCGGCTGCTAAGGCGGTTCTATCAGGCCAGCGGCATTATCGACTATGCAGCGCTGCCGATAAGCATATTCGGCAAGACGCTGGTAGGGCTGCTTAAGGAACAGATCGCGCCGCGGCAATCGCGAGTGCTGGCGGAACATGAAAGCGGCGATGGCACCCTGAAACTGCTGATCGGTTTTGACCGCGGGGGAGCGGTTGAAGCGGTCCTCATGCCGGCTTATCGCCAGGACCGGGCCGCGGCCTGCGTGTCGTCACAGATCGGCTGCGCCATGGGCTGCGGCTTCTGCGCCAGCACCCGCGGCGGACTGGAACGCAACCTGGAAAGCGGAGAAATCGTCGAGCAGTTCCTCCATCTGCGCCAACGCGCCGGCCAAAAGGACCGAAGGCTCACGTCGCTGGTCTTCATGGGCATGGGCGAACCCATGCAGAACCTGGACCACGTCCTGGCCGCCATCCCCCGCATCGCCCACCACGCCATGGGAGCGCTGGGCTGGCGGCAAATCACCGTCTCCACGGTCGGCATCGTGCCCGGGATCGAACGCCTGGCTGCTGCGGACCTGAACGTACATCTGGCGGTTTCGCTCCACGCGCCTGATGACGCCACCCGCCGACAGATCGTGCCCGCCGCTCGTCAATACACTGTGCAACAGATCATGCACGCGGCGCGTCGCTTCGAACAGCGCACCGGCCGCCCCCCTACCATCGAGTACTGCATGCTGGCGGATGTCAATGATTCCGATGCCCAGGCGCTATTGTTGGCGCAACTCATGCAGGGGTTCCGAGCCCACGTTAACTTGATTCCCTATAACAGGATAAGCACTGTCCCCAACGCCAATAGCTACCAGCCATCGACGGAAGAACGCATCCGCCTCTTCCTGGAAATTCTGCGCAATGCGGGGGTGGTAGCGCATGTACGGCGGGCGCGCGGGGATGATGTGCATGCGGCGTGCGGTCAATTGCGGCGGAAGTCAGGGATCGCGACTCGGCAGTCGATACCCTGAGGCTGAACGCCATGACGCAGTCGCGTGGACAGGTGTGTTGGCGGCAAGGTATGCTGCTTGTCCAGAATATGCATTGCCCTCAGCCTGGGAACGTCGGCATCCTGCCGGATTCCTCCCTGTGTATTGGCCGCCGGCAACATACATCGCTCTTCAGGAACCGAACATGAACGAATTCATTGCCCCTAACTGGCACGTCATCCTTGTCCATTACCCCATGGCCCTGCTGAGCATGGGCCTACTGATCGAGTTGTTCAGCCTCATCTGGCGCAAAAATCACGTGCGCCAGGCCGGCCGCTGGATGATCCTGCTCGGCACGCTGGCCTGCATACCCACTCTTACCACCGGCATCTATGCCTTCCGCGATGCCCTCAGTCAGGAGCATCAGCAGACCTGGTCGTACCTGAAGAACAATAATTCCCTTAACAAGGAATACCCCGCCGAGGTCTTCGATCTGATCAGTGATCACATCGTCAATAATTCCATCGGCACCCTCCTGCTGGCGATTGTGATCGTGACTTTCCTGGGTGCTTCGGCACACTTGCGGAAGAAGCTTTATTGGCCGATGCTGGCGACGCTGCTGCTCGGCATGGGATGCCTGGCCAGTGGCGCCTGGCACGGCGGCGAGGCGGTGTACGGCTACGGCTTGGCCGTCAAAGGCTCCCACGCCACCCAGGTGGACAACCCCAATCTCATGATCGAGATGCTGCCGACCACGGGCCTGGACCCCATGGCCCGCAAGTACCTGGCGCCTATGCAGCTTCACGTCTTCCTGGCGGGGTGGATCATCGCCCTGGCGCTGGCAGCGCTGGGACTGTCCATCGGCAGAGTTTGCGGCAACCGCAAGACCGCGGACGTGGTGGAGTCATTTGACAGAAATGATGGACCGCCAGGCAGCCATGGCGAGGGCGGACAGGCGGGCGTGGACACGATCAAAAACGCCGGAACAGGCGCTGGATTGCCTGGGGCCGGTGACGAGCCGCCGCCAGCGGCGCGGTGGTGGCTATTGAGTTGCCTGGCCGCCGTG
>Ga0316227_1002428_pt1 | contig 16793 bp, 16 predicted proteins | sample TBH18019metaG_FD_206012 | JGI IMG/M metagenome (GOLD analysis project Ga0316227, IMG submission 206012) | Freshwater microbial communities from Trout Bog Lake, Wisconsin, USA - TBH18019 | ecosystem: Environmental > Aquatic > Freshwater > Lake > Hypolimnion/Profundal zone | place: USA: Wisconsin... | reverse complement strand
ATTGTTTTGATCATCGTCTACGATCAAAATTGTCGAATGTTTATCTGTAACGAACTGCAAACATCGGCGCCAGGAACTGCAAACATCCGCATTTCGTGACCACATTAATTGACAATATCCGGACACTCAAAACCACATTAAGTGAAAATGAAACCACATTATTTGACAACAGACTGAAAACATAACTTTCAAACCACATTAACTGCAAATATAATCTCGTCTGGAAAGTTTGTGAGATGAGGTGATAAATGATTGGAGTATTTGGAATTAACTACCAGGGAATAGTAACTATTTTCCAGAACTCGCTCGCAAGGAAGTAAATGGCATATCGCCTAAACAGACACCAAGCAATTGCTGCCAACGTGTTATTTGATGTTGTCTCTTATCAGTTGCAGGCAGGCCATGAAATCGATCGGTTTGGAGATGTAGGCGTCCATACCGGCGTCAAGGCATCTCTTTTCATCCTCTTTGAATGCATGGGCCGTCATGGCAATGATCGGAATATGGCCGCCGCGGGCGCGCTCTTTCTCTCGTATGGCGACGGTAGCCTCGAAGCCGTTCATGCGCGGCATCTGCACGTCCATCAGAATCAGGTCATAGTTCCCATTCTCCCACATTTCTACCACTTGCTTTCCGTTCTCTGCAAAGTGGCCTAGTGACCACATAGCTGTCAAATCCGCCAATTGTTACAAAACGCTGTTTTAAAATGTCGATATGTGGATTGTACTAAACGTCCCATCTGGAATATCATGCTGACTTTTGTTCCAGCATGATCTGATAAGGGGGGACGCACATGAAATGGCATTGGCAGACAGAGGAGCTTTGTGAGCATTGGTCATTAACCGCTGACGAATTGAGATTGGTGAGTGAGAGCACCAGTTATGGCCGTCGGAGATCTCGTCGTGATCGATTGGGATTTGCGATCATGCTCAAATGGTTTCAATTCCATGGCCGCTTCCCATCTGCAATTAAGGAGATACCCTCCGATATTGTACAGTTTATATCAAACCAAATCGACGCATTAAGGTCTGAAATTAATCAGTTTCACTGGGATGGTCGCACTGCAGAGCGGCACCGAGAAGAGATTTTCTCATTCCTGGGTGTCCAGCGGAGGACTCCCGAGCATAAACAGGCTTTACTGGCCTATCTCAACGATGACCTTCTGCCAATGGATTATTCAATTGAGCAGTTGCTGGAACGGGTGGGTGATTGGTTTCGTGAACAAAAGATCGAGCCATTAGGAGCAACACGGTTGGACCGCCTATTGCGCTCAGAGATGCACTCCTTCGAGAAGACCATTCTGAAGCGCATTGTTACCCATCTAACACCAAATACACAGCGCTTGATGGATGAATTATTAGCCTCCGAAGAAGCGGAGCCAGACACGCAACCGGCAGTTGCCGAACAAGATGTGGGCTTCGCCCAGTTGCGGTTGGACCCTGGCCGTGCGAGTTTGGACACGGTTTTTCAGGAACTTGCCAAGCTCAAACAGATTCGTGCGCTGGGACTGCCGACGTCTGATCTGTCAGCATTGTCTCCAAAATGGCTGGAAAAGTTCCGCCTTCGGGCTGGAGCCGTCACCATTTGGGATCTGCGCCGGAGTCCTCCACAGGTCCGCTACGGGTTGGTGGCGGCCTTTTGCTGGCAGCGTCAACATGAAATAATAGACGGACTGATCGATCTGTTGATTCAAATCGTTCACAAGATTGGTACCCGTGCCGAGACCAGGGTTGAGCGAGAACTGCTTGACGATATCCGCCGCGTTCACGGCAAAACTAATGTCCTGTTTCGCTTGGCTGAGGTCGCAGTTGATCAACCCGACGGCGTGGTCAAAAATGTACTTTATCCTGTTGTGGGTTTACAAACACTGCAAGACCTGGTCAAGGAGTACAAGTCCAGTGGTCCGGTGTTTCGGCAGACACTGCACACTGTCATGAGAGCTTCCTACAGCCACCATTACCGCCGAATGTTGCCGCAGATCCTGGATGCTTTGGAATTTCGCTCCAACAATAGCGCACATCGCCCGGTGATCAAGGCTCTTGAACTGTTGAAACGCCATCGCAATAGCGGGCAACAATATTTTACCGCTGATGACCAGGCTCCTATTGAGGGTGTAATCCGCAAAAAGTGGCGTGACATCGTAATGGAATCCGACAAGGACGGCAATGAATGCGTCAACCGCATCAACTACGAAATTTGTGTCCTGCAGGCACTGCGCGAGGGGCTGCGCAGCAAAGAAATCTGGGTGCTCGGTGCCGACCGTTTTCGCAATCCGGACGAAGATCTACCTGGAGATTTCGACAGCAGACGGGCCATCTACTATCAGGCGCTTGACTTACCGAGCGACCCTGAAACTTTTATCTCCAGTGTGAAAAAATCCATGGTAGACGGGTTGAGCATGCTCAATCAGGGGATGCCCAATAACCCAATGGTCAAGATCCGCAACAATGGCAAGAATCGCATCTGTGTAAGCCCGTCGGACCCGCAACCAGACCCGCTGAATATCACCTTGCTCAAAAACGATATCTTTAACCGTTGGTCAGCGACCAGCCTGATTGATGTGTTCAAGGAAGCTGATTTGCGTATCGGCTTCAGTGAGTTGTTTCATAGCACCGCGGTGCGTGAGGTGCTGGACCGATCGACCTTGCAACGCCGATTGCTGTTGTGTCTATACGGAATGGGCACCAACACGGGGCTGAAACGGGTCCTCTCCGGAGTACAGGACATAAGCTACAAAGAACTGCTGTACGTCAGGCAGCGTTTCGTTCGTAAAAGCGCCCTGCGCGAGGCAATCGCCAAAGTCGCCAACGCCACGTTTGCAATCCGCCAGCCGGAGATTTGGGGTGAAGGGAGCACGACTTGCGCCTCGGACTCGAAGAAATTCGGCGCCTACGATCAAAACCTGACCGCCGAATGGCATGTACGCTATGGCGGCCGGGGGGTCGTCGTGTATTGGCATTGCGAAGACAAATCGGTGTGCATCTATTCACAGCTGAAGCGCTGCTCCTCTTCAGAGGTAGCGGCAATGATCGAAGGAGTGCTGAGGCATGAAACCGACATGGAGGTACGGAAAAACTTCACTGATAGCCATGGACAAAGCGAGGTGGGATTTGCCTTTATGCATTTACTGGGCTTCGAGCTGATGCCGCGGCTCAAAGCAATCGCTCGGCAAAAGCTGTACTTGCCGGAAACCGGCTGCGCCGACGATTATACCAACCTGAAGGATGTATTGACCCGCCCGATCAACTGGGAGTTGATTCGCCAGCAATACGATGAAATGGTCAAATACGCGACCGCCCTGCGTCTGGGCACGGCGCAAGCCGAAGCCATATTGCGTCGATTCACGCGTGCCAACCTGCAACACCCGACGTACCAGGCCTTGGCGGAATTGGGCAAGGCACTCAAGACAGCGTTCCTCTGCCGCTACTTGCACGAGGAGTCTGTCAGGCGCGAAATCCACGCGGGACTGAACGTGGTGGAGAACTGGAACAGCGCCAATGGCTTTATCTTCTATGGTGAAGGCGGCGAATTATCGAGCAACCGTCGGGAAGACCAGGAACTCTCCGTGCTCTCGCTGCATCTCTTGCAACTTTGCCTGGTCTACGTGAATACTCTGATGATCCAGCGCGTGCTGGCCGAACCGACCTGGCGCCAACGCATGCAGGTGGTCGATTATCGGGCGCTGTCGCCGTTGATCTATGCCCACATCAACCCCTACGGCCGATTCGATCTCGACATGGACACACGCTTACCGATCGAGGCTTATCTGGAAATGGCAGCTTAGCTCCGCCTGGAAAGGTTGCAACTCTTTACAAAAGGCGTATTTTGTAAAGAGTTGATGTACTATTTTGCGCTACAGGGCCTTTCCGCACCCACCCGCGGGCCCATGCCGAACCGGCTAAATGTAAAGAGTGTAATCATGAACCAGCTTGCAGCCCTCGACCACCGGGGGAAAGATTTCCTGACCGAGGCAGAATTCGAGCAATTTCTCAACGCCGCCAAGCAAGGCCGCTATGGTGCGAGGGACTTTGCGCTATGTCTCTTCATGCAGCGCCATGGACTGCGGGTATCGGAACTGTGCGCTTTCCAGCGCTCCTCTTTATCCTTTGCCGACGCCCAGGTCTTTGTTCATCGCTTGAAAAATGGCCTGGCTACGCAGCAACCATTAACCGGTGAGGAACTGCGAGCGATCAAACGCTATCTCCGTGACCGCGACAAAAGTGGGTCGAACCAGCTCCCCTGGCTGTTCATCACCGAGCGCGGAACCAATTTCACGCGACAGGGTGTATCCTACCTGGTACAGACCATCGGCGAGCGGGCCAAGCTGCCGTTCAAGGTGACACCGCACATGTTACGTCATAGCTGTGGTTTCCATCTGGCAAACAGAGGGTGCGACTCACGCCTGATTCAGGACTATCTCGGCCACCGCGATCCTCGACATACTGCACATTACACCCGCACTGCGGCAATCCGCTTCAATAACCTTTGGAGTTGAGATCCATGACTGATACCAAAAGGCCCATTTGGCAGCCCATCAGCATGTTACCCACGATCTCCGGGATCATCGACGGCGAACTGGCAGATGCCGAAGAGCACTACGCTACGCTCCTGCAGGTTCGGGAAAAACCATATGTGCTAGACGACGCGACGGTGGATAGATCCATCAAGCTGCACACGGAACAACTGGATTTCACCTGGGTGTTAGCGATCATCAAAATGCCCCCATTTTGGATCACGTGGCGGCGGTTGATTTTGGACTTTAGGCGCACCTGTGCGTCGAGTACCCTGCCTGAAGCCGCAGCTACCCATTGAGCTTGGGATTCAAGACGTACCCATGCCCTTTTTCAGGATTTCGGTTTTTTTGCTTGTAAGGCCACTGGCCTTATTTTCTGCATCGATAAGATCTCCCATCCATCGTCAGGAATGTTCCGTTCATGGTGAGACGGTCCAGGATGGCTGTGGCGGTAGTAGCGTCAAAGACCTTGTTCCATTGGGATGGGACGAGGTTGGTGGTCATGATGGTGGTTTTTACTTCAGCCCGTTTGGCGATGATCTGGAAGATAGCATCGGCCTGGTCCTTTGAAGGAAAGGCATAACCGACCTCGTCCAGACACAGGACAGGCACTTTGGCGTAGAAGTCGATGGCGCTGTAAAGGCTTTTTGCCTTTGCAATCCTTGCCATCAGATCAAAGAGTGAGAGGAACATGGTCTGGTGCCCCTTCATGACGGCATCATGGCACAGCGCCTGGGCCAGATGGGTCTTGCCGACGCCCGCCGGGCCGATCAGGACGAGGTTACACGGCTGCGTGAGCCAGGGGTGGGCCATGAACTCCATCAGCTTTTCTCTGGGGATCTTGGGATTGAACTTCCAGTCGAACTCGCCCATGGTCTTAACCCGCTTGATTCCGGAACGGGCCAGCAGGTAGCCGATCTTTTTTGCCTGCCTGAGACGCGCCTCCTCTTCCAGGAAGCGCTCAAGAAAGGCCCGCTCATCGTCCGAGAAAGAGTGCTGATCCGACAGAAGACGAAACAGGCTCCACAGTTCAGAGAGTCGGATCATAATCGGCAAGGCTCCTTTCTTCGTAGGATATGGCAAGCAGACTGCCGTTATAGGGTGTCACCGGACAGGCCGCCGACGACACTGGTTTTGCCAGTATGGCTGCCACAACATCAGGACGTACTGCCTTCTGGCTAATCGCCTCCCTGACCGCCGACAAAAGGCATGGCTTGCCGAAGATTACCAACAGGCGAAACAGGGTATAGGCGGCCTTCAGGGGATCGTGACCGTCGCGTTCTCCATCTTGGATGAAGCGGGCAATATCGGTGTTCATCCGCATCATCAGCAGATAAATCCGCTTCTGCTTGTAAGCCGGGGTAAGCGACAGCAGGTCGGTACGATGGGTTGGATGCTCGATGGTCTGTTTCTTTGCAAACGAGCGGCGATGGCTTGCCACCGGGTGAGAGTTGACGATAACCTCGACCTTCTCCGGATAGAGGGCAACGGTCACACTTCGGCCCGAGTAACGCGACGGCACCGAATAGCGATTGCTTTCCACCTCCACGAAACCGGTCTTTGATACACAGGCCACAACAACCCGTTTGACGGGATATCCAATGGCCGGCAGCTTTTTCAGCGGTTCGTCGCACGAAGCATCCGAAGGCGACATGCCGGTCATGCTGTGCGGCGTATTGTTGCGAACCCTTTGCCACTGATTAACCAGGCGATTGAGATCAGGCAGATCTTTTGGATGCTGGGTGTATAGAAACGACCTGATATCCCGGATTACCCGCTCCACCCGTCCTTTGCCCTTCTCTGTCAACTACACAAAGTGAAACACATCAGAGTCGTTTTTTTCGTGTGACCCATCCTTTCCATCCCCTCTGCGGTCGTCAATTCGAGCTTCTTGAATACCATAATGCCTGGGGTGAAGACCGCGTATACTTCCTGGACCCATCAGGCCAATTGCAAAGGCTTCCCGCATCGTGGACGGACGTGGCAGGTGAAGATCCTTATGTTGCCGTGGCAAAAGGACGTTCCCCTTTTCGTGCAAAGTAGTTGCTACAGCTTGCAGACCTTCTTTCCAGACTTCAGCGGGAGGGTTTGTAAATGGAAATACGCCGCATATGTAATCTAAAATATGCCGTTATACTTATAGCAAAAGGTCAAATGGTCCAAGCAACTGCTTCAATAACTTATAATAACGACATATTAGCCATTAATTGTCTTGACTCCTTATTTGATTGCGGCATAATAATATTAACATATTATGCTATCGTTAAGGAGGTTCATATGGCACCTACCAAACCCGTTCTCCCAAAAGAGAGGGCCTTGCGAGAGAGCGGCGCATTAAACACCCATCCAGTGACCGATGCCTTGTTTAGCAAAAGCGACTTTTTCGATCCCCGCGACTTAGTCCAAGTAAAGTACGAGATGCTTCGTAAGGTGAATCAGGAGGGGCAGTCCATCAACCAGACTTCCGCCGCGTTTGGATTCTCCCGTCCATCCTTCTATAAGGTGTTGGCAGATTATGAACGTGAAGGGATAACTGGCCTGCTTCCCCGAAAGCGTGGTCCCCATGGTGGCCATAAACTCACAGCCGAGGTTCTGGAGTTCGTAAAAGAGAACTGCTCAACGGAACATTCTATGAGCATTCCAGAGCTTCTTTGCGAAGTGGAGAAGCATTTTGAAATACGGGTACACCGCCGCAGCCTTGAACGCGCAATAAAACGCTTCGAAAAAAAAACGCCGCAGATTGCCGGGAAGAAATAGCATGCGCCCGCATGGACAGAGACGATGCTTTAGTGGAGCGTTACGAGGAGATTCGCCGGACCTTTTCCGATCGACATCATGGGGTGTCAATGTGGGGGCTGGTAGTTTTAAGGACAAAGGGCATGGTTGCGTGGGCAAGGTTGTGGCGAGAACATGAAGAAGGTGACGTGAAACATGCGCATCATGCTCCATCAGTTTCAGCGACGCCGTCTCTTCCAAGCTGCAGTGATGAAGTAGTCAGAGTACTGGCGGGAATGGTCTGGGCTATTCAAGAGGAGGCATGCCATGAGCCATGATTCACAGGGCAAGATCAGGACGCAGCATCTTCGTCGGAGCGCTTATCTGTATGTGCGGCAGTCCTCCCTTCGGCAGGTGATGGAAAATACCGAAAGCACAGAGCGTCAATATGCCCTTCGACAGCGGGCGATTCAGCTAGGCTGGGCACAGGAGCAGATCGTGGTGATCGATAGCGATCTCGGCCAATCGGGAGCTTCAGCGGCAGATCGGCTGGGCTTTCAGTATCTGGTTGCCGAGGTAGGGTTAGCGCATGCCGGCATAGTGATGGGGTTGGAGGTGAGCAGGCTTGCGCGGAATTCTGCAGATTGGCACCGGCTCCTCGAAATGTGCGCACTCACCGACACGCTGATCCTCGATGAGGATGGACTGTACGATCCTGCTCATTTCAATGACCGGCTCCTCCTTGGGCTAAAGGGAACAATGTCAGAAGCGGAACTGCATATTATCAAGGCAAGGCTGCAGGGTGGAATCATCAACAAAGCGAAGCGCGGGGAGCTGATGGTCCCGCTCCCTGTCGGTTTCCAATATGGCCACCAGGGCGAGGTGAAGTTTGATCCCGATCGTCAGGTGCAGGAGAGCGTGCGGGTATTATTTGAGACATTTCGACGCACCGGCTCTGCCATGGCTACTGTAAAGGAATTTCGTAAGCTGGGGCTATTATTCCCTCATCGTGTACATGGCGGAGCTGCCAAAGGCGAGGTGGTATGGAAACCACTTTGTCATTCACGAACCCTTTGGCTTCTCCACAACCCACGCTATGCCGGGGCCTTTTTCTATGGCCGCACGCGTCAGCGTCACAATTCGCATGGAAGTGTTCGCTATCAGAAGCTGCCGTTGGAGGAATGGACAACCTTTATTCCTGACGCCCATACGGGTTACATTTCATGGGAGCAATTCGAGGAAAACGAAAGGAGATTGCTGGAAAACGCCCAGGCCCACGGCGGAGAACGCAAGCGGAGCCCTCCTCGCGAAGGCCCTGCGTTGCTGCAAGGGATCGTCATATGCGGCAGATGTGGTAACAGAATGACAGTACGCTATCACAAAATCAGAGAACGCTTGGCTCCGGACTATGTCTGTCAACGTGAAGGCATCGAGAATGGCGAGAGATTCTGCCAAAAAATGCCAGGCTCAGGGCTGGAACTGGCCATTGGAGCTCTGCTGGTCGAGACCGTCACACCATTGACCCTGGAAGTGGCAATTTCAGTTGAAGACGAACTCACACGCCGCAGGGATGAGGCCGATTGTCTGCGCCGAAAGCACGTTGAGCGTCTCCGTTACGATGCTGACTTGGCCCGGCGCCGATATATGCAGGTTGATCCCGACAACCGACTTGTGGCCGATGAACTTGAAGGGGAGTGGAACGGAAAACTCAAAGCCCATAAAGACGCTTTGGAAGCATTGGAAGAACAGAGACGCAATGATGTACAAATAGTAGGGGCGGAACAACGTGCCCAGATTCTTGCCTTAGCCAAGGATTTCCCGACGTTATGGAATGACCCTCGAACACCAAGTCGAGAACGTAAGCGTATGGTGCGGTTGCTCATCGAGGACGTGACCCTTACCAAAGGATTGGGAATAACCGCAAATGTTCGTTTCAAGGGAGGGGCCACTAAAACGATCACGCTGCCGCAGCCTCCTCCTATCGCCGAGCTTCGCAAAAATCCTGCTCACTTAGTGGCCGAAGTTGACGGGCTGCTTGACGACTACACCCATAGCCAAATCGCAGCGATTCTGAACCATAAGGGCATGCGTACTGTAGATGGAGGATCTCTTGACCGACTGAATATCCGGAATATCCAGGAAGCCTACGGACTTCTTCCACGGTATGAGCGGTTAAGAAATCGTGGTATGCTCACCATGTCAGAGGTTGCCGAGAAACTCGGCATTACCTACGCCACGGCCAAAACTTGGAACCAGGCTGGACTCCTGAAATCTTATCCGTACAACGACAAACACGAGTGCCTTTTTGAACCGTTTGCGGGTGAAGCATTAGTCAAGGGAAAGCACAAGGGGCTCATCGCTTCCCTGCATAAAGCACGCTGCTCGAGGAAAAATCCACCCCAACATCATGACGAGGTGCAGTATGAAGCCTAGCCCTTCTCATTGGCCCGGTACGGGGTGCAGGGGTGAATGGCAAAACAGTAATGCCTGGAGAAATCCACAAACTGGGCATTGAGACGAAGGACGGGTTTGCGGGAGATCACCACACTCTTGAGGTTGTCATAACGATGGGCATGGGCAATCCCACGGCACTCCTGAAACGCCTCCAGATGACCATCCAGAAAGAACTCGAAGGTCATTCGGGGATAGAAGCGAACCACCAGAAAGCGGGACCAGGCCAGGATATAGACAAAACCGTAGACCGTTCCCCATGGAAGCGTTAGCACCATCCAGTCCACCTGGGCTTCCTCCGCCGGCAGCAGCACCTGCTCATGGAACATGGCCGGCTTCTTTGTGCGCAGTTTTTTTGTCACCCGACTCACTGTCGGATAGCTGCCGGCAAAGCCAAGCCCCAGCAGTCGTTCATAAACCTGGGTGGCTTTCAGTTTCGGGTGCTCGCCATACCACGACTCGATGAGACGCCAGTAGGGGGTGACAATGCCGTCATTGTCAGAGCGTTTGCGCATAGTTCCGTCGCTATGGATGATGCGCGAGACGGTCTTTCGGCACATCCCGCAATACGCGGCAATCTGGCGTATGGAAAGTTTTTCGGTCTCATAGCGCTGCAGCACGAAGGCGGTAAGTTCGTCATCGATCATGGCGTCCTCCCAAAACAAAAGGATAGAAGGCGTTGTAAGCCCGAACCCCAGAAAAATTGGGAACGTTTATAATACAATGGTTTACGCAGTTGTCGGCAATTATCAGTCCTGCCAGAAATTTTTAAACCTATCTGCAGCAAGGTTGGTGTACCTAACCGTGTGCTGTATGTTTTTGTGTCCAAGATAGTGCTGGATGCTGCGGGTGTCTTTCCCCTCATTGGCCAGCTTGAAGCCTGTTGAGTGTCTCAGCATTTGGGGATGGATTGGCATACCCAATTGGGCCTGTTCCCCAGCTCTCGCTATGATTTTGGAGAAGGTGGATGCCGTGAGGGGGCCTTTACGTTCGGTAATAAAAACATACTGGGTATCAGGGTAATCGCGTCCGATTTTTCGAAGGGCCCTGAGTTCCGGGCCGAACAACGGATGGGTGCTGGGGGTGCCGTTTTTCCGGCGGTTCACATGAAACAGACCATATTTCAGGTCAATTTGCGTCCAACGCAATGAGATTAATTCCGAGACCCTCAAACCATGCCGATAGGCTATCAGGATCATTCCCGCATCTCGATCACCATGTCTTCCGAGGTGACGCGCTGAGGATATAAGTTTTTCCACCTCATCAGGTATCAGATATTCCCGGCTACGCCGGTCTGCGTTTTTTGGTTTTCTTAACTCTTTTCCCAATCGTGATACCCCACTATAGTGAACATTCCGTAAAATGATGTTCGGCCTGGTAACTTTCTTGTGCTACAGTGCTCCCATTTTGCTCATTATAGCGTAATTAACATTCCGTAAAAAGGTCATTTTACGGAATGTTCCACATCGAACTCAACCTGATTTCCGGATGAATTCACGAGAAAACAATGCGCGCCAGCGACAGAAACCTGACTATTCTCACTGAACCTGAGAGACAGGCGCTATATGGCCTACCAGATTTTGACGTTTTTCAGCGCGCCGAGTATTTCGCGCTAACCACGCAAGAGCTCAGCCTTGCGCATCGACGTAACAGCGTGCCTGACCAACTTTTGTGTATGTTGCAGCTAGGCTATTTCAAGGCCAAGCAAACCTTCTTCGGTTTTACATTCGCCGACGTGCCCAAGGAGGATATCGAATTTCTGTTGCGGCACTATTTCCCGGGCAAGTCATTCAACCCCAAGCCGATTAGGAAGGCAGAATACTATGCCCAGCGTAAGGAAATAGCCCGGTTGTTCGGTTACCGTCCCTGGCCCAATGACTACATGCCCCTTCTGGCCGAAAAGGCAGCTATGTTGGTCACTCGTGATGTCACGCCGGGCTTCGTGGCGGCTGAACTGATTGCGTTTCTGCGTCACGAGAAGATCATCCGCCCAAGGTACACTACCGTGCGGGCGGTAATCAGTGAGGCACTTTCCGCCGAGCGCCGGCGACTGGGAGAGATGGTAGATTCTGTGCTTGACGAAAAATCTGCCGCTGCTTTACGCCAACTTCTGGTGCGAGATGATACTTTGTCTGAACTCGCGGCTATCAAGCAGGACGCAAAAAACTTCGGCTACAACATGATGCGGTTGGAGCGGCAGAAACGGGCTTTGCTTGAACCGCTGTATCAGATTGCCAAACGCCTGTTACCGCAACTCAACATCTCGCAGCAGAATGTAGCGTACTACGCGAGCCTCGTCTATTACTATACCATTTACGATTTGCGCCGTCTGCAGCCTAGTCAGACGAATTTGTATCTGCTGTGTTACGCCTGGCACCGCTATCGCCAACTAAACGACAACCTGGTCGACGCCATGGGCTATCACATGAAAAAGATCGAGGCGGAAACCAGAAGCAGAGCCGAAAAACAATTTTTCCTGGCACAGATAGAACGGCAACCCGATGGTGCGAAGGTCGGGAGGCTTCTTCTGCTTTATGTAGAGGATGAGGTTACCGACGACACCCTATTCGGTGAGGTGCGCAACCAAGCGTTCGAGATTATGCCGAAAGAGGATCTCTTGATTACGGGCCGGCGTTTTTGCGAGAAGCCCGTCAGTCAGATGGAGTTCCGCTGGCAAGCGCTGGACAAGGCTGCGGGACGGATTCGGAAACAACTCCGCCCGCTGGCCATGACTCTTGACTTCTCCAGCACGACGGCCGATAGCCCCTACCTCGCCGCTCTACGCTGGATGAAGGGCGTTTTTAGCCGGCATCAGCAGCTATCACAACGGCCAATCTCCGAGATCCCCGCCCATACAATACCCAAGCAGTTACACCCACATCTTCTGGAGTTCGACAGCGAAGGGAACGCTATCCGTTTGCGCAGCGGCCGTTATGAATTCTGGATCTACCGCCAAGTCCGAAAACGTCTCGAAGCCGGCAATCTGTATGTCGACGACAGTGTGGGGCATCGTCTATTCAGCGACGAACTGGTACCCCCTGATCGCGAGGCGAGCGCCATTCAGGCACTGGACATCCCTTGGCTGCGGCAACCTGTCGATACCACGCTGGATAACCTGTTCGCTGAACTTAACGGTTTGTGGCAAACCTTCGAACGCGAGTTGCGCCAAGGAAAACTCAAACATCTGGAATTCGACAAAGTCCGCAAAAAGCTGACCTGGCACAGGCCCAAGGCCGACAAGGATAAGACACTGCAAGACAGCTTTTACTCGAAGGTTCAGTCCCGAGACATCACGGATGTCTTCCGCTTTGTAAATGAGCAATGCAGTTTCCTGTCGGCGATGACACCCCTACAGCCGCGCTATGCGAAGAAGATTGCCGACGAAGATAGCCTGATGGCGGTGATTATTGCCCAGGCGATGAACCATGGCAATCTCAGCATGGCCGAGACCTGCGATATCCCCTATCACATCCTGGACGAAACCCACCATCAGTATCTTCGTCTCGCCACGCTTAAAGCGGCTAACGATAGAATCAGTAATTTTATCTCACAACTGCCAATTTTTCCCTACTATTCGCTTGATCTGGAAGTGCTTTACGGTAGCGTCGACGGCCAGAAATTCGAGACTGGCGATCCTACCGTCAAGTCACGCTACTCTCGCAAATACTTCGGCGCAGGCAAAGGCGTTGTCGCATTCAGCCTGCTGGCAAACCAGATACCGCTACAAACGGAACTGCTGTCCGCGAACCAGCATGAGTCGTACTGGGTGTTCGATATCTGCTACAATAATACCGCCGATATCGTGCCGACGCTGATTACCGGTGATATGCACAGCATCAACAAGGCAAACTTTGCAATCTTGTACTGGTTCGGAATGGCGCTGGCACCGCGTTTCACCAACCTGGACGCGCAGTTAAAGCATCTGTTCTGTGGGAACAATCCGGAGGAATACCGTGACTACCTGATTCAACCGTTGGGTCAAATCGACCGCCAACTAATCGTCGACGAAAAAACAAATATCGATCGTATCGTCGCCACGCTCGGGCTCAAGGAAATGAGCCAGGCCACCCTGGTCAGAAAGCTGTGCACCTTGTCCACGCATCATCGCACACGGATGGCGGTTTTCGAGTTCGATAAACTGATCCGGAGTATTTACACACTGCGCTATTTGCTGGATTCCCAACTGCAACGCAATGTTCACCGATCGCAGAACCGAATCGAATCCTACCATCAGCTACGTTCCGCCATAGCACAGGTAGCCGGCAAGAAGGAGCTGACTGGACAAACAGAGCTGGACGTGGCAATAAGCAACCAGTGCGGGCGCCTGATTGCGAACGTAGCAATAGCCTACAATTCGATCCTTCTTTCAACCTTATTGACCCGCTATCAGACCGACGGCAACCAAAAGGCCCTGGCTCTGTTCAAGAAAATCTCTCCAGTGGCTTGGCAGCATATTCACTTGCTTGGACGCTACAATTTCCGCGACAAGCATCCGATTGACCTGAAGACGCTTTTAGGGAACGTAAATCTACGTTAAATGGGCCTTCCATAGAAAAAAACATGTTTTCGGCTTTAAATGTTTGTTTTTAAAGCACTCCCAAATTTTCTGGGGTTAGGGCTTACAACGCCTAGAAGAGGATGCCAGAGTAGCCGGAATCAAGTGGGATGGGCTATCGTGTCTTGTATCATTCGCCGCGAGACACCAGGGGCGGCAAACGTAGAGCCGGCAACGCGCCGCAGGGTTATCTCGTCTTGTATCACCAAAAGACGACTGGCCGGCACCCAGAAAACCAGCTTCAATACTGGCTTCGCGGTGGGTATCTCGTCTTGTATCATCGGGCCTGCCGTCTGACGCCGCTTCAGCCGCCATTCCTTCACGTAGGAATAGCGTCCAGAGAAGTAGTCGGGTTCATGGGCGAGCCACGTCTGCTGGGAAGCACGCTTGCGGGCCTTACCGCACTCAGGACGGGAACATGCTCGCTGACGGTTACCAACACGGGGATCAGGAACAAAGAATCTGCCGCAGAACTCGCAGTGCTTGGACAATGACCACCTCCGGAACATAACTCCCGGAATAGGTCATAACAGGTTGTGAAGAAGAAAGTTGATACGATGAAAGGAATTCTGAAAAACTGGTCAGAAAGGGGCGGAGGCGGTCGCCTCATCCTTGATTGGATTTGGGGGCATTTTGATGATCGCTAACACCTGGGTGTTTCGGGAGCAATTGGACCGTTGGTACCGAACGGATTTGACGAACCACGAGCGGGAGGAAATCGATCGACTGTCCGTTCAGCTTGAGCGACTGCGCAAGGTATTTACAAACATTCTGGCTCTTGCGGACGAACTCAAAGAGGGCACCATCGACAAGATTTTGGCCAAGAGCGATCTGGAGTTGGGGATTGAGGTGTTGTTACGGGGTAAGCTCTGAGCTAATTTCATGCAAAACTGCGATTACAATTTTAAAACGATGTTATGTAACAATTGGCGGATTTGACAGCTATGTGGTCACTAGGCCTACACGCATAAACATGCCTGACCGAAACCGGTCCTTTTCGGACTTACTTCAGTCTGGTGAAACAGCCACATGCACACCTCCACATACAAGAAACGACCATTTTATTTTACGGGTAGACGGGGAAGTCCGGCCCGCACTGCAAATGCCGAGTTTGGGTATTCAGGTGCAGCGCCGGCCGGGTCGAAATGAAGCGGTCACGAGGCATGACAAACAGATGTATCGTTTGGCGGGACTCGGTGAAGAGCGGAATAGATACCAAGGCCGGAAGTAAACTGCCTGATTTCCTTGCTTCCAGCCTTGAATTTCGATACTGTTAAAAAAATCTTCTCATAATCGGAGATAGCTATGCCAATGAAAGAGTTTCGCCGGCTGGCGGCGAAGATCGATCAACACATGCAGCAGCTTTCCGCCCAGGGAGTTAGCGAACCATACGCCATTATCAATCGCATGATGGGGTACGTGCCAGATTTACATAATATCTGGGTTGGAACCTCCGACGATCAACTTATCGCACTGTCAAACGAATTCCCTGGTTTCTATCGTCACGCCCTCATCATGGAAGAAGCGTCCGAAGCCGAGCGCAACAAGGCATCGCGGCCCTATGACGGCATGCCCCAGTTTTCTGACCAGCACAAGCAGATGGGGACTCAATTGCTGACAACGGCAGCAACGCTTGAGCACAGCTATCAAATGCTTCACGAAAGCGGCAACCCGCAAGCCTCACAATCTCAGGTCAACAAACTGAAAAAGCTATATCGGCAATGGCTTTCCGACCTGGAAAGCTTCAAAAACTCTCTTCGTGCACAGGGCACAGAACCCAAGGTATTGGAGTACGTGAATGAAGCCTTTGGGCTCCTTGCCAAGCGCATTGAGAAGCTTGCAGGTTGAAGGTTGGGGTTGTGCCTCAGAACATTGACTGATTAGCAGAAAAGGGCGGTCCGCGAAGAAACGTCAGATAACCAAGCGCAGCAGCAGTCTCCGCTCTGCCGCTGTGCTCTCTAACGATAGGCTTTCCGCCTGACCGCTTAAAGCGACTGTTTCAGTTCAGGAGAGAACAACGTGAGCGGATGGAATAAATAGTGGCTTTGGTCCAAGACAGTGACACTAGATGTTGTGGTGTAGGATTTTGAAGGTTTTGACGCTTCGATGTGGATTGATTTTCGAGGGCACAAACAATACCGGATAGTTGCGCACTCCCTAGAGCTGGACATGCTCGCCGACCGCGGCCAGCTCGCCGGCGCACTCCGGATCTCACCGGAACACAAGATGTAGGGATTTACGTTTGTGGCTTTATCGTTCCTGGAGGGAGTGGGGCGGGTATGGAAAACGACAGAACCATAATCACCATCGCAGATAACGCTGGGGGGATTCCAGACGAAATACTGGACCATATCTTCGAGCCTTACTTTACCACCAAGAGTCCTGACAAGGAGACTGGGATTGGCCTGTACATGGCAAAAATAATTATCTGCAAAAATATGGGTGGTAGGCTGACTGTGTGCAATAACAATGGCGGCGCTGAATTCAGGATTGAGGTGTGATGCTGGCTCAATGACATAAAAGCGTTATTATCAACATAGGGTGCACCCTAAGCGGACA
>Ga0316227_1002416_pt1 | contig 16833 bp, 16 predicted proteins | sample TBH18019metaG_FD_206012 | JGI IMG/M metagenome (GOLD analysis project Ga0316227, IMG submission 206012) | Freshwater microbial communities from Trout Bog Lake, Wisconsin, USA - TBH18019 | ecosystem: Environmental > Aquatic > Freshwater > Lake > Hypolimnion/Profundal zone | place: USA: Wisconsin... | reverse complement strand
CATTGCAAAGACACCATCCGCAAGCCGGGCGGCAAGTTTGAGTGGGCGCCTGTGGGCAGCGGCGTGGTTGATTGGGTAGGGCAGTTCAAGGCCTTTCAGCGCGACGGGTACCACTATGCAGTGAGCCTTGAAACTCACTGGCATGGCGGTAAGCCGGAGGCAGGCAGCAGCATGACTGTTGGCGAAGTTTCCACGCGCATCAGCATGAAGGGCCTGAAGGAAGCGCTGGCCAAAGCCGGCATCTCCTGCTAGTGCGGCATAAGACCAAGTTGTTCTCCTGGGCGAAAAGCAGGCTCTTCGACTCGCTGCGGTTGTCCAGGAGGAGACACTGAAAAATTATCAAACCTGTTCCACTCCGTTGTCTGAGGTGAATTTATGGATCGTCGCAACTTTATCGGCAACGTCGGCAAGGGCGCCATCGCCATGGCCGCCATGCCCTCCATGCGCGCACTCGGCGCCAACGACCGCATTCGCATCGGCCTGATCGGTGCGGGCGACCGCGGCCAGCAGGATCTGGACGAAGCGCTCCGCCAGCCGAATATTGAACTAGTCGCCGTGGCCGACACTTACACCCGCCGCTGCGACCAGGTAAAAGCCAAGGTGCCCGGCGTGGCCACCTATGACGACCCGATGCGCCTGCTCGAGCGCAAGGATATTGACGCCGTCATCAACGCCACGCCCATGCATCTGCACGCCAAGTACTTTATCGCCGCACTGGCCGCCGGCAAGGACCTGTACAGCGAGAAGACCATGACCTGGAACATCCCGCAGACCGTGGAGTGCCAGAAGGCTGCCAAGGCATCAAAGCAGGTGATCCAAATCGGCGTGCAGCACCAGAGCACGGGCGGCCTGGCCGACGCCAAGGACTGGATCAAGAAGGGCTATGCGGGCAAGGTCACCATGGTTGAGTCGTGGATTTCGCGCAATACGCCGCGCGGCCATGGCCAGTGGTTCCGCTCGATCCCAGACGATTGCAACCTGGAGCATGTCAACTGGAAGCTCTTCCTCGACGGACGTCCTGAGCCGAAGTTTGACGCCAATAAATACATCAACTGGCGATTGTTCTGGAAGTTCTCTGGTGGCAACGTGACGGAAAACATGGTTCACCAGAACGCATGGATCACATCGGCGCTCGGTCTCGAATTGCCCATCGCAGCATCCATGACGGGCGGAGTCTTCAGCGAGCAGGACGGCCGCGAAGTTCCCGACACCTTCAACGTGACGCTTGAATATCCGGGCATGATCGTTGTGTGGCAGTCCACCTTCTCGAACTCTCATTTTGGCCTGGGCGAGCGGATTCTCGGCTCGCATGGAACCATTGAGAGCCTCAACTTTGGCCCAGCATCCTTCACTCCGGAAAAGGCCAACAACCCGGGCGTCGAGGCGATTCAAGGGACGACGAAGGGCGTCAACCACATGGCGAACTGGTTTGACTGCATCCGCAGCCGCAGCCAAGCCACCAATGCTCCCATCGAGACCGGCTACCGCACAGCCATCGCCGGCCACATGGCCAACCTGGCATATCGCCGCAAGCAGCGGGTCACACTAGAAGAAGCCATGAAGGCTCCTGGGTCCGACTGGTTGTAGACCAGGACGACGCTGGGTTCACCACAATCACATCGTGCCCCCATCCTTTCCGCTTTTTATGCGGAAAGGATGGGGGCACGAACCCAAATCAGCCAGCCCCAAGATTCTGCAACGAACCAAACCGCACTATGACGCAATGACTCGATTGCCTAGTCCCTGCCCTTCTCCCGCACCTCAATCTCTACATCCTCCAGCTTGTCCAGGACCAGACTGAGCTTTTGTGACAGGGATTGAATCTCCAGTTCCGCCTTCCGGTTTACATCGAAGTCCAGTTCGCTCCGCAGCCGGTCTTTTGCGTCCTGGCGGTTCTGACTCATCATGATTACCGGAGCCTGAATCGCCGCCAACATTGATAGGAACAAGTTGAGCAGAATAAACGGATAGGGGTCCCACGCGCGGTTCCGCAGTGCCGTGTTCACGCCTGAGTAAACCAAAAGGATAACGCCAAAGAGGATGATGAACGTCCATGAGCCGCCGAACCGCGCCACGTGGTCGGCAATTCGCTCGCCCACGGTTGACTGCGCTTCGATCACCTCGTTCGGGTTGCGGCTCACTCTTGTCCGCACCAGCTTTTGCGAGGCGTGAAACTGCCGTGCCTGCACTGTCAGCATGTCCATGCCAGCCAGCGGCCTGCGCTTCAGCAACTCCACGATGTCGTCGCGGCCTACCTCCAGACAGGTAGTATCTTCCACTGCGGTGGCCGTCGTCTGGTGGGGAGTTTCCGCAAGCATGGATGCAAAGCCGAAAAACTCCCCGTGCACCGGCTCATCCACCACCACTTCCTGCATGTCGTCGTCCACGGTAGACACATGCGCTTTGCCAGTCATCACCACGTAGCCGTGCTCGGCAGCATCGCCGGCCTTAAAAATTCTTTGCCGCGGCGCAAACCGCCGAATCTCCACCTGCATGGCCAGTACGCGGGCTTCGTCGTCGTCAAGAAGTTCGAAAAGTGGAACGTGGCGCAGTTCATCAGGATTGCATGGCATGACATTTCTCCCTTATGGCCCATGTCTGTTGTGTTATCAGGTGCGACTATAACGGATTCCGCGGCTCTCGCCATTTGCTGCTCGGAGCAGCAGGGAACGAAGGCTCTATACCAAGAGCGATCCTGGGGCCTTTAGGGCGAAATCGGACCATATTCCGCATCCTGTTCAGCCCCTCAGAGATATCTTCAGACAATCCACCCTCACCCCGCACGCGCAAGCGGGGCGAGGGTAACAGGAATGCATAAGCTGCCGCTCAGGGCTTAGCCGCAGCTGTCTTACATGCTCCGTAATCCTTCGCCAGCTTCTCAACAAGGAATGTGGGATTGCCGGAAGCGCTCTTCGCCAGCTTTTTCTTTTTCCCATTTACCTTGACGCGATCGCCGGGCTTCACGTCGGTGATTAGCCCCTGTAACTGGAAGACTTTCTGGTCGCCCTCATTCTTCAGTTCAAGGCCGTTAGGACCGGGAACGGCACATCCCCTGATGGAATGGGAGTGACTGACTGCGTAGTAAACCCCAATGCCAATCAACGCTCCGGTACCGGCGATGCCGACCATAACCAGGATTACACCAGTCTTCGTGACGCCTGGGGCAACTGTCTGTGCTTCTGCCTTAACGAGCAGCAGGGAACTGCACAGCAGCATAAGCACCATGCAACGGGCAACAACTCGCTTCATTGAACGTCCTTCCTCGGGAGTGGCCGGGTGCTACCGGAGCGAAGCCCATTTTGACAGGTCTTTGCCGGAAGAGAATTCACGCGGAATCCCTTGGGCGGATCCAATGGCTTCTTCCCCAAATCGGACTTCGCAAATGAGAGATGCAAGAAGGCAGATTACACGAACCAAATGGCGAAAAATGGGGCTGCAGCGTAGAACCAACTCCGATTCAAAAAAAATGAAATACGCACACACGTTTAACTTGCGCGCTGGAGGTCAGTCAAGACATTTTTGTTTTGCGCGTTCCTGGTACAAGTTCTCCAGCGCATCGCAGGCGGTCTTTACGCCATCTTCGCGGGCAAGTGTTTGTTCTACGCTGGCGGACTTCTGTGCGAAACGCGGCTCAGCGAGCATTGCAGTGAGCGTGCGCGCCACTCGCGCAGGCGTGTAACTTGCCTTCTGAATCGTCCGCGAGACCTTGAGGCGGCGCATGCGGCGCGCGTTGTCCGGCTGGTCATGCGAGTAGGGCATGATGAGCATGGGCTTACCGGCGCGAAGGCATTGCGCTGTTGTTCCCACGCCGCCCTGATGCACAACCATGGAAGCCCGTGAAAACAGGGCTGAATACGGCGCATACTCCGCGGCGCAGATGGAGTCTGGCAGCGCCGTGCGTGGGCGGTTGCGCTCGTCCGTCCCGATGAGCAGGACCGCGCGCACACCCATGCGCATGGCCGCGCGGGCTGAAACCTCATAAAAATTGCCAGCTGCGAGGACGGCCGCCGACCCCAGCGTGAAGACCACAGGCGGCTCGCCCGCGGCGAGGAACTGCTCGAGGCTGGGCGGCAGCGCGGCATTGCCCGCATCGGCGTCATAGAAGCAGAAGCCGGTAATCAGCGTGTTTGCCGGCCAGTCCTTTTGCGCTACGCCGAGCACGCTTGAAAACAGCGCCAGCACCAGGTTTGGCGAGTGCTTGGCATCAAACAGGGGATTCGCGCCCTTGGGCAATCCCAACTCCTGGCGCAGATCGTAGATGGGCTGCGGCCACTTGCGGCTGACAAACCGCGCGAGGCGATTGATTACCTTGCCCATTCCCGGCACCACTTTGTCTGCGCGCGCCATGCGCGGATACGGCGGCAGCACAGGCGGATCGAAGGCGGAGAAAAACGAGAGCGGCGCGAGCACATAACTGGCCCAGGGAATTCCGGTGACCTGTGCGACGAGCGGGCCGGCATAGTTGAGCTCGCCGAGGAGCAACAGGTCTGCACGCTCAGGCTTGGTGGCCGCGGCGAGAAGATCGTCATAGGTTTGCCGCAGCACGGGAAACAGGAATTCTCGCAGTCCCGTCTCCGTGCCTTTTTTCACGTCGTAAACCATCGCGACCAGAGCGGTGTTTTCAGGGTCGATATCCGGACGGATGGCGCGGAACTCCAGTCCCAGCGGCTTGATGCGCGACTCGTATACTGCCGGCAGCGCCATGACAGGCACATGTCCCCTGCGCTTCATTTCAAGGGCAATCGCAATCAGCGGATTGATGTCACCCAGCGTACCGATGTTGGAAAGAACAATGCGCAATCGAAGGTCCTCGCAGAGCGTCAAGAGCTTGTAGCGATAAGGGTAATTGAAGAGGCTTGGAGGATGGATTGCCAGGCGTTGGAGCCGGCTTGGGATTGGCGCAGGAAGGTACCAAATCGAGCGATTTTTGAGCAAAAGGAGGGCAAAAGGAGGGCTTTAGGCGGGCAAACTGGTACGAAAATGTACTGTGAGGTGTTACTAGTAAGTTACGGGGGGCGAAATTGCAAGATGTTTGTAATTAGCAACTTGCTGGTTCTTGCGGGCCTGAAAAGTGGGGTTTTTGGGGCCAGGGGGGGGTACCTGACGGGGGTGGTACGGACCGGGGACTTGCCTGACAGGCCGATCTGCGGAGGTTTGACATGCGTCAATTATGCGCGGATGGAAGGTAATCTTCTGCAACAGAGTTGCAGAGGGTTTGTGCGCTTTGGGGGTTGAGGGCACCCTCATTGGTGGTTTGGAAGGGACGAAGACCGTGGACCCCTGGCGCAACCATTCTCCTAATCCCTGCGGGTTACTTGACCACCGTAACCGGAAGCTGCAAATGGTCATCCAGATTGAACGGAACGAGCGGATAAACCTTGCCATCATCGAGTTCGATTGAGGACTTCGTAAGGTCGTTGAAGGTGTTCAAAAAGCTGGCAGACATCAGCCAGCCAAGGATGTGTCCGTGGTACCGCATCGCTGCTGTCACCATCAGTCCATGAGGCTGGTCAGAGGACGTGTTCCGAATCCCAAAAGCTGCGAAAGTTGCGTGAAGCTTCTGCTTGCCGAAGTCGAACCAGAGCGGCTGACTAAGCGGAGTTGCTCCAGGAAGCTGGATTGCTGTCTGTGCAACGCCCCCTGCTACCGCTTCATCATCCTTGTATTTAAACCCTGCCTTGCACTCTTTGCTGGCAACGAATTCAAACATCAAGAGCGTTGCCGTACTCGCACCAAACTTATGGCTTTCCTCAGACGAACTGTCTGGGAATTCGGCCAGCAAAATCGGCTTCATGCACCGGCCAGCAAGTTCGTGCGCCTTCGCTTCGTTCTGCATGGAGCCGAACGCGGCGACGTGGCCCTCGTCGATACTCTTTTGTGCATCAAGCACCTTAAGCTCGACAGGAAAGCGCATGGTCAAACCAGTAATGACGTCATGGTAGACGCCAGGCGTTGTCTGTGCCTTTGCGACTACAACGCAAGTGGAGAGAAGGCAAAGTATAGAGAGAAATCGCATCGGTGCAAGTATATAAGGATGATTTGGCACAAGATCCATCGCGTATTCAGTCCTGTTTTGGATTCTTGGATTCATTGGAGCGAGCTTGACTGGAACGAAACGAGAATTTGGTTGTGGCTGTATCACCGGCAATGCGGACGCCTCTGCTTTATATCCCAACTTGACGGGTGTCAAAAGCGGCGGACCATCCCATTAGTTTTTATTTGGCCAAGCGAAAGGCCCACGGCTAAAGCCACCTCTATTGCAATTCTGCGTTCATGGGCCTGAAGGCCCATGCTCCCTCCGTTGAAGGCCAGTGGATATCCGTTCCTACGGGAGCCCGGGCGCATAACTGGCTTCGCTCTTCCAGCGCTGAAGCGCCTAGGTAACTCACATTGCGCCTGCGGGGCGGAGTATGTGGGACTACCGGAGTTCCTCTTCGTTCATCTTTTTTGCGCTGTCGAATGCTATTCTTGCTCCGTTCGCTTTTTACACGGAGACACCTATGCATCTGCGCCGCGCTCTCGGATTTGCCGCCCTTTCGTTTTTTGCCGTAACCCTGTTTGCCGCTTTGTTTGCGGCCAGCCCCGTAGGCGCGCAGCAGCCCTACAAAGTGATTGACCACTGGAAGATTGGCGGCGATGGCGGCTGGGACTACTTGCTGGCCGACCCCTCGGCGCACCGCCTGTACGTTACGCACGGAACGCGGGTTGAAGTTCTGGACACGGCGACGGGCAAGGCGGTTGGCGCTATCACCGGCCTGCACGGCACCCACGGGATTGCTCTGGATTCGATGGGCAAGCTGGGATACATTTCAGACGGCGGCGGCAATGCGGTGGTGGTTTTTGACCGCGTGACGCTGGCCGTTGTGGCCACCATCGCCACCGGGACTAACCCGGATGGCATTGTGTTTGAACCCGCAACGCAAACGGTATGGGCCTTCAACGGGCGCAGCAAGGACGCCACGGTTATCGACGCCGCCACACAGAAGGCCGTGGCTACGATTGCGTTACCGGGCAAGCCGGAGTTTCCTGCAGTGGACGGCAAGGGGACAGTATTTGTGAACATAGAAGACAAGAATGCGATTGTGCGGCTGGATGCGCATGCGAAGGCCGTTACAGCCACATGGCCCGCAGGGTGCGAGTCGCCGAGCGGGCTGGCGCTGGATGTGGCCGGGCACCGGCTTTTCCCGGTGTGCGATGGGAAGAAGATGGGCGTGGTTGACTCTGCCACCGGCAAGCTGCTGGCTACGGCCGCCATTGGCGATGGCCCGGACGCGGCAGGCTGGGATGCCGTTCACAAGCTGGCGTTTGCGTCTTCAGGAGACGGAATCCTGTCTGTTGTTGATGCCAGCGCCGCAGGGTATCCGACGCTGCAGAGCCTGACCACCAAGCGCAGCGCCCGCACGATGGCGTATGACTCCGGCGCAGATCGCGTCTATTTGACCGCGGCGGAGTTTGGGCCTCGGCCAGCAGCTACGGCGGCGAATCCCCGCCCGCGGCCCAGCGTTGTGGCCGGCAGCTTTGAGATTATTGTTGTTGGCCGCTGAGAGGGATGGGTTGATTCGAGGGCCTCACGGCCCCTGTTTCCTGTGAAAAGGCAGCACGACAGAGGCTGAGCCAAAAAGACTACGGTTCTGGATTTTTTATGAAGATCGTTCTCGGCATTCTCGCATTGGTTCTGGTTGCAGCCTCTGTTCTGGCCGACTACAAATGGCGGCAGTGGATGGCGGCGCGCAGGCGCGACCGCGAATAAGAGCGCAACTTTCGCGCATCTCTCCCGTTACAATGGGGATAGGGAGCCGTCCAACCGCTATGTCAGAATTCTTTGCCTTTGCACCTTCCATTCGGGATCGCCGCAACCGCACCGGCCTGTTTCTGGGCCTTGTATCCGCAGCGCTGCTGCTTGCCGCCGCCAATGCCCACGCGCAGTTTGGCGGACCGCCCACAACCCAGGTACATGACGCCTCCGCCCTGCGTCCGCCAGCCGGCGCGCGGGTGGCGATTGTGGAATTTGAAGACATGGAGTGCCCGGATTGCTCGGTCGCGAATCCACTGGTCCGTGAGGCTGCAGCCAAGTACAAGATTCCGCTGATCCGCCACGACTTTCCGCTGCCTTTCCACAACTGGAGCTTCAACGCGGCGGTGAATGCGCGCTGGTTCGATACAAAGAGCAAGAACACAGGCGACGAGTATCGCGACCAGGTGTTTGCCAATCAGCGGTCGATTGAGACGGCTGCCGACCTTGCGAAGTTTACCGAGAAGTTTGCGCAGAGCCATAGCCTGGCGTTCCCGTTCGCGGTTGATCCGCAGGGCAAGCTCACCGCAGAGGTGAAGGCAGATTATGCACTGGGGCAGCGCGTGGGCATTGAGCACACGCCGACTATCTGGGTGGTGACGGCCAACTCAAAGGGCGCGCCGTTTGTTGAGGTGGTAGACCGCAGCAAGCTGTACCAGTTGATTGATCAGGCGCTTGCGGATACGCGCTCCGCGGCACCGGTGAAGACTGCACCTGCAAAGGGAAGTTCCGCCAAGCCTGCGCATAAGTAGTTGTGAGTCAGTTTCTTGAATTGAAGCGGCGCATCCTGAGCGGGATGCGCCGCTTTTAACAGGAGGCTGAATATGCGGGTTAAGAGATAGTGCCGAGAGGAAGAAGGCCGCTGCTACCTGCGTAAAGGCGGAACGACACGGGCGCTAGCGCCTGGCTGACTTTAAAGACCACTGGTCAAGCCCAACCAGCAGAAGAACGGCGAGTGGCCAGAACCAGCCGCCGCCGTTGCCGTTGTTCTGCAGGAAATAAACCGAGCAGGCGGAAAGCATGGAGAGGCCGGTTGCCGCGACTACCCCAAGCGGGCCGCGTGTGCGGTAAGCCGCCCACCATGCCGCTGCCGCAGCGAGTGCGGCCAGAGAACAGGCGAGCCATAGAGACAGGTGCGCATCCACGGCTTGCGTGACGGTTGCGGCAGCTATGAGCACGATGCCCATGAAGGAGAGGACGCCCCGGAAGCCCTCGCCTGAGGGAGAATCGCCGGGCAGCCTGGCGCCGCCGATGGGGCGCTTGCTCATTGCGTCGCGCGCGGCAGCTCCGGAAATCCATTGAGGAATCATAGGCCCTCCAGGAAGCATTGCAGGGGCTGACCTTGTTGCGGATAGGGCAGAGCAAGTCTATTGGATGGACATAAGATTTGCTACGGATTTTGTGCGGGATTGCCGGATATTTGGTGGTCTTGGAGCGGCGCCTGGACTGGCCATGCCGGGAGCTGAGGCCCTGCTCAGCGCGCCTGTGATACACTCAGGCCGTTTGGAGGGGAACCTGGATGATGAGTAAGTTACGGCTACTTGGACTGTTTGCTTTTCTGACAATTTTGCCCAGCGCGCATGCTGCGGACCTAACCGGGACATGGAAAGGCGCCTTTGATTTTCAGGGCACCAACGTGCCGGTTGCGATTCATTTGACGGCAACGGGCGCTAGTGTGACGGGGACGGTGGAAGGGATTTCGACCTCGCCGATCGCGATTCACGATGGCAAGGTGGACGGCGAAACGGTTACGTTCTGGATCAATACGGATTACGAGGGGACCACCTACAAGGTGGTGTACAAGGGGAAGGTATCGGCTGGGCAGATTGAGTTCGCCTTTGGCACCGAGGACGGTGCCTGGGGGGCGACGATGACGGCCAAGAAGAGCGAAGAGCTGGCGGTGAAGCCGAGCGCTCCGGAGCTTGCGGGAGTTTGGAAGGGCGGCTTTGAATTTGAAGGCACCAGCGTTGCGCTGACCTTCAAACTGAGCAGTTCAGGCGGCGCGGTTACGGGCACGGTGGAGGGTCTGCCGACGACTCCTGCTGAAGTGCATGACGGCAAAGTGGACGGCGACACGGTGACCTTTAGCGTGACGACCGATTACCAGGGGAGCCCGGTAAAACTCGTGTACAAGGGGAAGGTTACAGCGGGGCAGATCAAGTTCACCTTTGGCACCGAGGACGGTAGCTGGGGCACGGAGTTGATGGCTACCAAGAGCTCGTAAGGATTCAGCTAGATACTAAGAACGAACGGATGGCGGCATAGGCTGGCGGGGTTCCGGGAGCGGCGTGTAAGGCTCGCCGCCGGTGGACTTTTTCAGCTTAGGCTGCCTCCGCTGGACCAGCACAAGGGCAAATGCGGCAAGAGACAAGGCCGCAGTTACACGGATGCCGGTGGCTTTGTGCGGGGTTCCGTCTTGAGTGGCGACCTCGTGGGCCTGTTCGGCTTCCGGCTGGGCCTCGCTCTCGCCAAGCCTGTTGAGCGGAAACTGAATGGTGGCAAGCTGCTCAACCTTGAGTGAGTTGGGCGGGGGCGCGGCGTAGTCGCGGGTGAGCAGACCAGACCTGTCTTCTCCATTGACTGCCCAATAGGACCAACTGATGGCAGGCTGAGCGCGGAGAAAATCCACCAGGGCGGAGAACCACTGCCCCTGGCTGCCGGGTGTGTTGCTCTCAATATCCTTATCGCTGTTGGTGGTGCCGAACTCTCCCAGCCAGACGGGAGCGATGTTGCCGGTGCTGAGATAGGCCCAGTGTTTGGTCCACAACTGCTGCAGGCTCGCATTTGTGGTGGAGCGGGTGAACCAAGGCTGGGGGCTTACGTCCGGGCCGTAGTCGTGGGCGGAGTAGACGAGGTGGCCGGAGTAGGGCAGTTCGACAGGGAAGCGGCCTGCGCCTTCAAGATTGCCACCCTGCCAGTTGCAACTGCCGCTGTAGCAGTCCACGCCCTCGACGAAGATGAGCAGGTTGGGATTGATGTCAAGGATTGCGGTGGCGGCTCGACCGGCAGCCTGAGGCCAGTTGTGCGCGGTGTCGCTGACAGGGCAGCCGCCGGTGGTGGCATCGCCTGTCCAGCAGGCCCCTGTGGGCTGGCCGTTGACCATGGTGAAGGGCTCGTTGCGTATGTCTACCCCGATCACAATGGGGTTTCCGTTGGCATCCGTGAAGCTTCTGTAACGGCTTGTGAGAGCCTCCCAATCAGCAATCCAGTTGCTCTCAGGGTAGGCGTGCGAATACCAGAGGCCGGTAGGCTCGTTGCTGTCTCCCGCTTCAGAGCGGTGATCGTCGAGGATGACTTTGAGCCCCTCGGCTCCGGCAGCGGCAATGATTTTATCCATGATCTGCAGGGAACTGAGGCCGGAGAGGTCTTTGTTGATGGCCTTGGGTGATCTGCCGAGCGCTGGAACGATGGGGTTCTCGACCATCTGGTTGGAGAAGGGGAGGCGGATGGTGTTGAAGCCGTTCTGGCTGATGGTGTGAAGGATGCGGTGGTAGTCCTGGTCCCAAAGTCCATGGGCAACCTGGTCTTTGGTCTCAAAGCCGAACCAACTGATTCCGGAGATGCGGATTTCGCGGCCATTGGCGTCGAGAATCTGGCTGCCGCTGGTGTGCCAATAGCCTGTGCCTTGTGCGAGGAGCGCGGCGGGCGTGGAGAGGAGCGCGGATACAGCCAGGCAAAACAGGGCCGTCTTCAGCGAGATACGAGGTTGACCGGCAATTGCCTGGAAGTTCAAAAGCCTTCTCCATGCGACTGGTGTTCCCTGATGGGGCTATCGAAATCCAGGGTTAGCTCGATGGTAGAGGGGGCAAGAACTTTGGAGAATACCACTTGGCAAGGCGCGGGGAGCACTTTTGGGGGATTACGGCGGTAACTCGGCGGATGGGGAAGTCCAGAAGCGGATGTGGCTTGTGCGAGCGGGGGAGTTGTGCTGACGGTGATGGCGGCGAATGGGATCGGGATGTCGAAGTGAAGACGGGGGTTAAGGGCCTGCTTTCCCAGGTCCCAAGAGCGGGAGCTGGGGCACCCAGATCAAGCGTCAGAGCCGATTGTTCCCGGACCGGGGCGACCCGCCCGTACCAAACGAAAGGCCCGCGGCTAAAGCCACTTCTATTTCAATTCTGCGTTCAGGGGCCTGAAGGCCCCTGCTCCCTCCGTTGGAGACCAGTGGATATCTGTGGTCGGCAAGAACAACCGCGGATCCTTCACCTGCGGTTCAGGATGACAGCTTATCTTGGGTGCGGGCTTTTGATTGGGGACGATTGGAGGGGCTGGGGAGTCGGCATGATCTTAAACGAGAAGAGCGCGCCTCCGGGGCTGAAGCCCACGCAGATCTTGCTTGCCTTATGCGGGGGTTAAAACCCCCGCCTCCCTCCGGCTAGTTAATGCCGGAGGGAGGGGGTTTTCCGCAGCCTGTGAAGCCCCCTGCTCCCTCCGAGTTCTTCGATCTGCAACTGTCTAACTAGATTGCAGCAGCTACAGGCAGGATGTCTTCTACATCGACCCATTGGGTGGGGTAGTTGCCGGTGTAGCAGGCGGTGCAGTAGCCGGTGTGGTCTTCGCCCTGGCAGCACTTGAGGAGGCCATCGAGGGAGAGGTAGGCCAGGGAGTCTGCCTCGATAAAGCGGCGGATCTCTTCAATGGACTTGTTGGCGGCGATGAGGTCGCGCTTGCTGGGGGTATCCACGCCGTAGAAGCAGGGCGAGATGGTGGGCGGGCAACTGATGCGGAGGTGGACTTCCTTTGCGCCTGCGCCGCGAACCATGCGAACGATTTTGCGGCTGGTGGTGCCGCGGATGATGGAGTCGTCGATTAGGATGACGCGCTTGCCTTCAAGCAGGTTGTGGACGGGGTTGAGCTTGAGGCGGACGCCGAAGTCGCGGACGCGCTGCTCGGGCTCGATGAAGGTGCGGCCGACGTAGTGGTTGCGGATGAGGCCGAGCCGGAAACGGATGCCGCTCTCCTCCGCGTAGCCGAGGGCGGCTGTTACACCGGAGTCGGGGACGGGGACGACGAGGTCGGCGGGGATGCCGGATTCGCGGGCTAGCTGGCGGCCCATCTGGTCACGGCTCTCCTGGACCCAGCGGCCGAAGATGCGGCTGTCAGGGCGGGCGAAGTAGACATGCTCAAAGATGCAACTGGTTTGCGAGACGCCGGTAGAGTACTGGCGGCTGGTGACGCCGTCTTCAGTGACCATGACGAGCTCGCCGGGGAGGACGTCGCGGATGTACTCGGCGCGGAGGAGGTCAAAGGCACAGGTTTCGCTGGCGAAGACGATTGTGTCAGGTCCGTTGGAATTCCTGATGCGGCCCATTGACAGCGGTCGGAAGCCGCGCGGATCGCGGGCAGCGAATACACGGTCGCGGGTCATCATGACGATGGAGAATGCGCCGTCGACCTGGGAGAGCGAGTCGGCGATGGCGTCGACGAGAGTACCAGCGTGGGAGTGGGCGATGAGCTGGACAATAATCTCAGAATCGCTGGTGGTTTGGAAGTAAGCGCCGTCGCGCTCGAGGCGGGCGCGGATGTTGCCGAGGTTGACAAGGTTGCCATTGTGAGCGATGGCGATGAGGCCCTTGGTGGAATCGACTCGAATGGGCTGGGCGTTGAGGAGTGCGGAGTCGCCGGTGGTGGAGTAGCGGGTGTGGCCGATGGCCATGGTGCCGGGGAGCTTGGCCAAGACGTCGTCAGTGAAGATTTCACTGACGAGTCCCATGCCCTTGATGTTGGCGAGGTGCTGGCCGTCTGCGGTGGCGATGCCGGCTGACTCCTGGCCGCGATGCTGGAGGGCGTAGAGGCCGAGATAGGCCTGGCGGGCGGCATCTGGGTGGCCGTGGATGGCGACTACGCCACACTCCTCTTTCAGTTTCGGGTCTGGAGAATCCCAGGTCTTAGAATCGAGACCTGGGGCACCCGGAATCTGGTCGCAGGTGGTTGATGATGCGTCGAATTCGCCCTCGACTCCCTGGTAAAGGAGTTGCGTCATGCGGAGACCTCGCCGTGGAGAGTGGCTTCGAGGGCTGAGGCCCAAGGGTTTCGGAGTGAAGCGAGCGTGGCAGAGATCATGGGTTGGCGGTAGACGGTGAGTTCAAGGCTGTCTCCGCCGGTGGTGCCGATGCGTGCAGCGAAGTAGCCGTACTGGTCAGCCAACTCTTCAATTGCCTCGACCTGGTTTGCCTCGGTAGTGACGAGCATGGTGGAGGCTGGTTCAGCAAAGAGCCCAAAGAGCGGGTGAACCATGAGCGACTGATCCTGCTCGACGGTTGCGCCAATTCCTTTGGGGAATCCAGACTGGGCGAGGGCGACGGCGATGCCTCCGTCAGAGATGTCGCAGGCGGAGTGAACCAGTTCCTGCTCGGCAAGGATGGCCAGCAGGGTGTGGAGATCGGCTTCCGCGTCGAGGTCGAGGGGCGGAGGCTGTCCCCAGGTGCTGTCGAGGACTACGTTTGCGTACTCCGAGGAGCCGAAGACGACAAGCTCAGCGGTGGCGGAGGCTTCAGTCTCAGCTTCGTCTTCCGGGTGAATGACGGCCTGGTCTTCGAAGGCGGGAGCGAGCGGGTCAGGGCTGCTCTCGATCCGCTCGGGATGAAACGGGACGTGGAGGCTGGGATCGGGCTCTTCCCCGGCGGGGATGGGCCAGAGGAGGACGATGGCGTCGCCATTGCGCTGGAAGTGGGAGGGGACTGCCTTGGTGACGTCGTCGAGGATGCCTACGATGCCGAGGACCGGAGTGGGGTAGATTCCTTCGCCGCGGGTCTCGTTGTAAAGAGAGACGTTGCCGCCGGTGATGGGGGTGGAAAGGGCGGTACATGCCTCGGCGATGCCGTCGATGGCCGCGGAAAGCTGGGCCATGATCTCCGGTTTCTCCGGGTTACCGAAGTTGAGGCAGTTGGTGGCGGCTACAGGGGTTGCGCCGGTTGAGGCGACCTTGCGGCAGGCCTCAGCAACGGCATGCATTGCACCGAGTTTGGGGTCAAGGTAGGCCCATCTGCCGTTTCCGTCGAGAGCCATGGCGAGGCCGCGCTCGTGGCCAGCGGTGCCTGTTCCCTTGAGGCGCATGACACCGGCTTCGCCGCCGGGTCCGAGGACGGTGTTGGTCTGGACCATGGTGTCGTACTGCTCGTGAACCCAGTGCTTGGAGCAGACATTGGCGCTGGAGAGGAGCTTGATGAGGTCAGCGGTGAAGTCGCGGTCTTCGGCGAGCTGCGACTGAACTTGATCGGAAGGCACGAGTGGAAGGGGAGAGGTCCAAGTGCCGACGGGGCGGTTGTAGAGCGGTGCGTCGTCGGTGAGGGACTGGTTGGGAATGTCTGCGACGAGGACGCCATGATGGCGGATGCGGAGGCGCGGCTGGGGCTCGACGGTGCCAACGATGACGCCATCCAGGCCCCACTTCTGAAAGACGCGGAGGACTTCGCCCTCGCGGCCTTTTTCAGCGACCAGCAACATGCGCTCCTGACTTTCAGAGAGCATGATCTCGTAGGCGGACATGCCGGTTTCACGCTGGGGAACGAGGTCGAGTTCGACATCGAGGCCTACGCCGCCACGCGCACCCATTTCGCAGGTGGAACAGGTGAGGCCGGCTGCGCCCATGTCCTGGATGCCGACGATGGCGCCGGTTTGCATGGCTTCAAGGCAGGCTTCCATGAGCAACTTTTCCATGAAGGGGTCGCCCACCTGGACGTTGGGGCGCTTGGCCTCGGTGCCTTCGTGGAACTCCTCAGAGGCCATGGTTGCGCCGTGGATGCCGTCGCGGCCGGTTTTTGCGCCGACATAGATGACGGGATTGCCGGAGCCGCTGGCCTTGCCGTAGAAGATTTCGTCGATGCGCACCATGCCGAGGGCGAAGGCGTTTACGAGCGGATTGCCGCTGTAACAGGCTTCGAACTTGGTTTCGCCGCCGAGGTTGGGTACTCCGAAACAGTTGCTGTAACCGGCGATACCGCTGACTACGCCTTCAGCGACGGCGTGATTCCGGGCGACTGTGCCGGGCTCAGCGCTGCCGGGCTCAATGGTGCCAAAGCGCAGCGAGTCCATGACAGCCAGGGGACGCGCACCCATGGTGAAGATGTCGCGAAGAATGCCGCCAACCCCGGTGGCCGCGCCCTGGAAGGGCTCGATGTAGCTGGGGTGGTTGTGGGATTCGATTTTGAAGGCGCAGGCCCAACCATCGCCAACATCAATGATTCCAGCGTTCTCTCCGGGGCCCTGCACAACGCGATCGCTTTTGGTGGGGAGGCGCTTGAGATGGACCCTGCTGGACTTGTAAGAGCAGTGCTCGCTCCACATGACGCTGTAAATGCCCAGTTCTGTAAGGGATGGGACGCGGCCTAGAGCGGCCAGTATGCGGTTGTACTCATCCGCGGTGATGCTGTGCTGAGCCAGCAACTGCGGAGTGACCTCAACCGGCGTAGGGACAACTGCTGAAGAGGCGGTGGTCATCACGGTTGCCTTCATTGTCGCACGGCGTTCATATAGTGTGGCCGCAATGCGGATGTGGAAAGCAATGCGAGCGCACTTTCGAGGGTCAGACGGTTGCTATTATGCCCGATGCGTGGTGCAAGTTGACTGCCTGTATCAGCGTTGGGCTGTAGCGCGGCGGGCAAGGGCTGTGCGATACTTTTAGGGCGGAACCTACCCTTGGCCGGGATGGTGGAACTGGCAGACGCAGCGGACTCAAAATCCGCCGACCGCAAGGTCATGGGGGTTCGACCCCCCCTCCCGGCACCATAATATAGCATTTATAATCATACACTTAACGATTTCAATAAACTTCTGTACTTCATTTGTACTAAAATGTTTCATGCTCAATCTGTATCGGCGGCATCGGGCGAACTGCAAGAGCTCGGCTCGGCGTGCAAAATGCTCCTGTCCGATCTGGGTGCAAGGGATTCTTCGCGGCGAGAGCATCCGGAAGTCGCTTGACCTTACCAACTGGGAAGCGGCAAGCCGTTTAATCAGGGATTGGGAAGTGGATGGTCCAGTCCCAGCGGTGACTGTCAAAGAGGCCACCGAGCGGTTCATTAGCGACCGAGAATCCATGA
>Ga0316227_1002409_pt1 | contig 16887 bp, 26 predicted proteins | sample TBH18019metaG_FD_206012 | JGI IMG/M metagenome (GOLD analysis project Ga0316227, IMG submission 206012) | Freshwater microbial communities from Trout Bog Lake, Wisconsin, USA - TBH18019 | ecosystem: Environmental > Aquatic > Freshwater > Lake > Hypolimnion/Profundal zone | place: USA: Wisconsin... | reverse complement strand
CACTCACGGGCCGCGAACCGTAGCATATACGGTAACAGTCTAACTGATGCTTCAATGTGCTTCAATATGGTGGGCCAGGAAAGATTCGAACTTTCGTATCCATTACGGAGTCTGATTTACAGTCAGATGGTTTTAGCCACTCACCCACCGACCCACATAGTAAAACGCACTGTCCACTTTCGTGTTTGCTTCCGATAACTCGGACCGTACAATGCGCTTTACTATACTATCATTTATACTAAGTCGTTACCGCCAACTGTTCATCCGATAGCCCGCCCGTTTGCATTAGTTTATAGTGTAACGCAGGACCTCGTTTCCTGTCAACCACTTACCGCTCTGTTTAATCTTCTATTTGAAAATAAACAGTATCGAGTTCGCGTGCCTGTATCATTTCTGCGGCACGACGAATCTTATTTTGAAACAGTCTGGTTTTCATTTCTTCATTCAAAACCAAATTACTATACTCATAAGCCTGTTTCACAATGCGATCATTTAATTTTGTGTAATCTGTCTGCATATTTTTTCTCCCATAAAAAAAGCCCCTAACTACTTAGAGGCTTTTGAATAATAAACAAATACTAACGAACTATTCAAAAACCCCAACCCCTGGTTCTACGCCACAGTCATTGGCCCATAACCCAATATAATTAGGTAATGTTGCCAGGAGTGTGTTGATCAAATGTTTCATAATAGTATTATTATAGACAGGTATTTATACTTTGTCAACCATAATGGTATATAAATATTCGGTGTTAACAATCCCCCAAATACGCCAACTACACATAGAATTAACCACTAGATGTAATGCTCGATGCCCTATTTGCATACGCAATTATCGCGGCTACGAGTATAACAGCGGATATCCTGTGACTGAACTCAGTTTACAAGATATCCAGCATATATGTCAGCCCAGTTTCCTACGGCAGATTGATCGTGTGTTATTAAATGGTAACCTGGGCGACTTTGGTCTAGCACATGAAGGCCCTGAAATTGTCAAGTACTTGGTTGTTCAAGGCGTTGACCTGGTTGAAATATCTACCAATGGCAGTATGCGTACACCTGAATGGTGGGCCAGTTTGGCCAATCCATCTGTGGTCATTGGCTTTGCTCTAGATGGCCTAGCAGATACTCACAGCCTTTATAGACAAGACACAGATTGGAATCGCATAATAGAAAACGCAACAGCTTACATTCGTGCTGGCGGTCGTGCAGTCTGGAGATTTATTCCTTTTGATCACAATCGTCATCAAGAAGAAGACTGTCGCAGGCTAGCCAGAGAGCTAGGCTTTGAACAGTTTGAAAATATCTACGATGGTCGTGATCGGGGGCCGGTCTACACTAGGACAGGCGAGTTTAGTCATTGGATTGGCACACCCGGTGATAATCCTGCTCCGATAAAAAATTTACTAGAACATCACCTAACTTGGTTTGATCCTAAAACAGTAAAGAACCCAAAGGATCGTGCAGAATTAAATTTGACCTGCGAACATAAACGACAGCGTGAATTATACATAGCTGCCGATGGCACAGTATATCCCTGTTGTTACCTTGGCTTCTATCCTACCACTATGTATCATCAAGGCAATGAACAGTTAGCACAGTTAGTAAAAGAAAACAATGCTCTGCACTACAGTCTTGAACACTGTGTCGAATGGTTCAATCAAGTTGAAGAGTCTTGGTCTAGAGCTTCCATTGCCAACGGTCGCACATTCCAGTGTGTCAATAACTGCGGCCATTAAAAAAGGCTCCGAAGAGCCTTTTGGTATTCTAAGTTAAAATTAGAATGAGTACTTAACACCAGTAGTAATAATGTTACCATTGTATGGCTTGGTAGTACCATTACTCTTTTGGTAGTCATAGTCGGCAGTTAAGCTAACTTTAGTTGTAACAGGATAACTAACACCTGCACCAACTAGCCCAGATGAACCACTAAGATTTTTTACACTTTGTGGATCAATGTAAGCAATACCAGCGTGTACATTGGTTGTAAATTTAGCGAATGTAAACACATCATAACTAGCTCTCGCTGTGTAACGATTTACATTAAGTGCGCCAGTAGTTGAGCGTTCTGCTGTTGCTTGAACACCTACTTTGGCAAGGCTTGGATCTACAGAACCCAATTTGTCACCAATGGATACACCGCCTCCTTGGCGTGTGCCACCGTTAGTGCCATGACCCCAATCCCATAATGCGCCAACTTCGACTGCTGATGCAAGACTGGTAACGGCTAATAATGCTACTGCTAAGATTACTTTTTTCATTCGAATATTTCCTTTATAAAGTTACTGCTTAGACAAATATTTAGTGGTTAACTTGTAGACCACTTAATTTTATAGGCAAAGCACTGCAACATTTCAAGAAATTTAGCCGCAACAAGCCTTCAGTATAGTATCAACACTAATAAACCTATTAAAAAAGGTAAAAGCAAAGGTTGGCGATTATTGTCAAAAGAATAGGGGCCGAAACCCCTATCTGTTATTTTCTGTTTCGACGGATAACTCCGCAAAGCAATAATTAAACTGCTAATAGTTGGCGTTTTACTGAACGAGCAGAGAACTTGATGTTCTTACCAGATACAGTTACTTCGCCTTTAGATGCGTTTGCATTTAAAGTGTTTGCTTCTTCGACCGAGTAGTCCCAGTCCTAACGGCTTTAGCTTTGCCGATCCTCCAGTAGCCCTTTAGCGCCAATCGATTCTAAATCATCCCCACCTAAATATACCTAATACACTTAGGTGGAGATGTCGGGACTTGCACCCGAGTCTTGCTCGCCATACTTCTACCTTCAACGAATTTTATTTTGTGGCATACTTTTTTTAAGTCGACCACTACTAAACCCTTTGTCTAAGTATTCCTGTTTTTTACTTAGATCTATAAAATGTTCCTTAACACCATTATTTACCCAACATTCCTTAATACGGTGTCCCTTCTTACCTCTAACCCATCCATCTGGGATAGTATCGTTTATTGTAATGCGTTTAACTTCTTTTGTCAATTCATTTGATATCCAAATACGCCCAAATTGACTGTTACCAGACCCAGTCGACGCCTTAGATATTTTATTTCTAACTTCTTCTTTTTTATCATTGGACATTTTGTTCCAATTATTTGGGCTCCACCCGGCTTTAATTTTATTACCCCACGAGTGAGCCTGCATTTTTTCTATGGATTTTTCAGTCCAGTTTTTTGTTCCGCCAAGCCCTAATTCTTTATTTCTTATAGCAGATAATCTGGTTACTTCTTTGCGTTTAACTGGATCGTTGTTAATATGTTCAAATCCACCGTAACCACCTTTGTGCATATTGTAAGTATCAGACCGTTTTACAAAATCCTCCGTTACTATTTCAGATTCTTTAACAGCCATTTCGTGAGCATCGTTACAGTAATGCAATACTTCTTTTTTAAAATTGTCTATACCGTATTTTTTAATAGCGGCTGTGATCTGGCTGCCAGAACCAAAATAACCATTTTCAAAAGGATGCTTGGCAGATTTATGTTTTCCGACATAAATCTTACCATTGCTTAGATTAATAATTTGATAGACATAGTAATACATAACTGTATTTATGTTGGACAAGAGTTCGACCAACTTTTACTCTAAGACACAGTTTGCCTTCACTACGAAGGAATTACAACAATTCTTTATTACAACTATTTATTCTTTGATCTTGGCAACAGCTGGAGGAGGATCAAAGGTATTAATAAAATCAAGGAACTCTTGTGCAGTTTCTAGATCTGCCCAAACACGGATTACTCCGTCAAGTGTATGCCATACATGACCATCAGTTTTACCAGCATCAATCCATACAAGCTCTCGCTCATCGATCTTTTTTAATTCTTCTTCGGTCAACACAGGAACTGTATCTCGTCCCCATGATACTAATGTATTCACTGGCATTGCTATCTCCTCTAATGTAATTATATTATATTATCTTTACTGGTAACTGTCAAGAAACTTTTGCAAGTTACCGTATAAATTGAATAACATAGCTTCTTTGCTACTAAAAAATACTATTTTCTTTGGCATCATCTTGACAGTAACCAAATACCAAGGATGCTGTAACCTACGATCCAATAGAACAATCATTCGACTGGTTATATCAAATGGTTCTACATCATAATCATAATGTTCTAATTCAAGTATCTTGGTAAATGTTTCATAACCCATGTTAGTTAAGCGCATGCCACCACCGGCTCGAAGATTGTGCCACCATATGGGTATGGCCGCATCAACATCAATCTTAAATTCTTCTGGTAAGTGTTGAATTAACTCTTCGGTTAGTTTCTTTTTATCGCGCACACAGATTACGGATAGATCTTAGGACCTTCTTTGAGTATCACAACACTAAACTTGTCAGTCTTGAATTGAATGTTTAACTTGCGAGCAAGGTTAATAGCATGTCCAGGATTACTAAAACTAACTTTCTTGTATTTAGGACCGGGGTACTGTACAAGTAGGTTTGATGTTTTTAGATTGATGGGACTATTGTCGTAGAAAACTGCCCAGATACCTTCAGATGCTAGTACCTGTTCAGTTTTGTATGTAGATTTGTCCGTTAACTCTGCAAGGACATTTGGCTTTGGTCTGCTCATTCATTATACTCCTACATTTATTTATCACAAAATATAGGTAGTTTTAGAATGAGCCCCCGTGCATTTCCACTTGAATTACTTCGTTATCTGTGGTTTTTTGTGTTAATAGCTGTTCTCGTAGAGTCTGTAACTCTAGTAACAGTCTAGTCAAGTCCGCATGAATAGCACGAGCATCGCCGATCGGAATGGTTAAATCTCTAGCACCACGAGCTTCTACGCCCTGTACACGATCAATAAATCTCTGTAGGTGTGTGGTCATTTAAGGAATTGATCCAATTGTGGAGGAGTCCAACCTTCTGGTTTTAACACTTTACCATCTTCACGCTTGTTAACACGACCAGTGCGTCGATCAATTTTGGCAAAGTTAGTTGACATAACTTCTTTCCAAGCACCTTCAACATCGGCTCCGATACTGTGCAGGGCACCAATGGTCACAACTAGGATGTCGATAAGTGCATCCAAGTCGCCAACACGAGTAGTAGAATCTTTAAGTTCTTTTACTTCTTCGTCGATGAGATTAAAATACAGGCCGTACTGTTCTTGATTCTCTGTGCCTACGGTCTGATCGCAGGCTGTCATAAATTTTTCTTGATCTCTAAATGGATTTGTCATGATTGGTGGCTTCCTCCTCTGTATAAAATGGGCCATGATATGGATAACGACTTAATACAATTAACTTAGGGTCTTGTACAACTTCCCAATGACGACCCTGTTTAACTTGATACCAACCAGCCGCATACCAACTTTTACTTTTCTTGGTCTTGGTATAGATTGGTAACTTTTGTGGAACATTCCACATGCCGTTGTAGCATCTACCGGCAGTGGGATATCCGTAGACTGTCTGTTCTTTAACTACAGGTTTCTTTTTAACCACAGGCGGTTCAAACTGAACATGAACACGCTGTTCAACCATCTTGATTGTTTTGTACTGCTGAACTTGATTATTGATCTTAACTTGATATCCGCCATCACAAGCTTCGACATTTCCAATCTTGCGATCGTTTTCTTGCAGGATCCAGTACTTGCGATCGATTACTGCTTTTGCTATTAATGTCATTGTGTCATCCTTTTTCTACATGCTTCTTTTACTGCCACAGGGTAGTCAGGGCTGATCTCTGCTAACCTGCAATCATACTTTACGGTAATGTGTCTGTGGTCTTGCGGCCAAAACGCCAATGCCAAGACGGCAAATATAAAGGCAAATGTAACCGTAGTCCAGAAAATATCTTTAGCCATTTAATTCACCTTTGTATGTTTGATTCATCCAATGTCCAAAACTATCAGCAGAATCACTACACTTGATTAACTCATACTTGCCACAGAACTTCATAAATCTAACACCAACTTGTCCTACATCTTTGTGACTAATTTGTTCACGAATTGCAGTATCAACCTTTAGTTTAATATCTTCTGGCTGTGCTGTAAGATCAATCAAGGTCCTGTTGCGCTCATAGTCATCCAACACACGATGTTCTATACCATCTGGATCCATCCAGCGTTGCAACATCATGTTGTTCCAATTGTATCCTTGCTTTGCACGGTCTTCAAACGCTTCTTGGAGCCCAACTTTATTCTTTGTTCCTTTTGTGCGGACACCCGGATACGCCGAGAACACATTATCTGACGAGTCACCGCGCATACACTTCTCAAAGAGAAGCCATTCCGGATCAGGAATAGTTTTTGGCTCTTTCGTTTTCTTATCAACAACTGGCTTGCCTTTGGCATCGAAGATTCCTTCTAGGGTGATTAGTTCGTCAGTAATACCGTTGTACTGCTTAACATTTGGTGCGATTAACTGAACAAAGTCAGTGTCACTGCTAATAATAATATGTTCGTCTTGGGGGTGTAAAGCTATCCAACGGGCTATGATGTCGTCTGCTTCGGCATTTTCATGGCGTATCACAGAGCAGTTGGTATTCGAAGACAAGTATTTAGTCAGATTATCATAGGTTTCCCAGAACATCTTATCTTCTTCAGCTTGCTGTTCTGTCAGGGCCGCACGAGCTACAGCACGATTAGCCTTATAAGGTTTGTAAACATCTTTACGCCAACTGCGTCCTTCTAGACAAAAAACCACATGATCTGCTTCAAATCTGCGGGCTACTTTGTTAGCTGACATCAAGGTTACATGCAGTGCGAAACCAATCTTTTCCCAAGTATCACTGGCACGAAAAGCACCGTGTCTTGCTCTAAAGAACATATTAGCTGTGTCTATCAAGACATATTTCATGGGTACCGCCTTATATTAATTTGTTGTCAACAATGTATTTTAACATAAAACGATGAAAAAAGCTATGGCCATCCTTACCAAAATGGTATGATTCGGGACTAACCGTTTCAAAACCGTTTTTTCTAAGTATAGCATCAAAGGTCATTTCGGGATCATATGGTCCAATATAGCTGGTGCCCCAATCCTTTTGGTCTTTGATAGTGGCAAAGGTATTGTTACCATTAAAGAAAATATGCGGAACTTCTTGTGACGCCAATTCCAAATGAAAATTCCAAATATCTTCGTGAGCTTCTTTGGTTTTCTGGCGCCAATCCACACTCATAACATAATGACGATACTTTTCTTGCATGGACTGTGGTACATGATCGACACCCGATGCATTGACCTGAATGTATAACTGTGTGGCAGGGTCAAACCATTCTTCACGCTCCCAGGTTGACCATTGTATGATTACCAATTTCTTTTCGCGATTCAAATGGTATTGTTTTAGCCAATCTCTAGTGGTACGCATAATCCTAGAATTACTGCTACCACTTTCGCAACCGTAATGGAATGGTGTGCTTAGTGTTAGACTTAATAGTTTGCCCCAGCTGACTGCAAGATTAGTAGGATGCGGAGCTCGGCCAAGATAGAATAAAGAACTTTCATCTTCAGCAAAGGCATAAGGAGTCATGGCCTCAGCGGCAGCCGTATGGCTATCACCGTTTACATATAATATCATGATACCTCGCTATAGCCATCACCTAGGTTGCGAGTCTTGACTAGACGATCACGCTCGGGATTCATAGCATCATACTGTTCGTAAGTTTCTAATACAATGTTACGGCATACAGCAGTGAACCAACGATCAACAATGTCTGCATCAGTATCTTTTTTATCCATCTGATAACCGTGTCTAATCAAGTCAGCTACAAACTTATCATTCCAGTCTAGTTCAAAGGCACCATTCTGAATGTCATTAGGATCAATATCCATACTAAGAATTGCCACATAGGGCTCGCCTTTTTCTGTAGCAATCTCTTTGTCAGTTTTCTTTGGCTTTTTAGGAGCTTCTGCCTTGACTTCTGGTTTTTTCTTTTTAAATCTATCTAAAAATTTCATACTGTTTCCTTTTAATCTAAACGCCAGTAAACACCATTATCCCCACGATTAGGGAATAAATCCGCCTTAGTATCATCGCGCAGAATGTCTAAGGTAAAACAATGCCATCCACCGTCCCAGAATCCTCTAGTGCGTAGGTCAAAATAATGCACGGTGATCCCTCTTTCATTTAGCCACTTTTCCAAGGGTGGGTATTCTTTCATGGCCACCACATTGTGTTGATCCAATACTAACATATTAACTTCAAACACAGTTTCACTGGCGTTGCCTACCCAATCCTGTGCTTTGTCTATAATATGTTGACTAAACACTTGATTGTTATCTACAGCTTTGTTAGTGGTAAACCAATGATTGTAACGAGTACTAAATTCAAAATTGTTTAACTCTTGAGGCACACGATAGATTTCCCACCCTGGGAAGGTTTTTTCGTATGAATGTTTCCAATGGCTAGTTACAATAATACCAGGGCCTACTGGGCAAAAAACTGCATCGCAATGTCCGCCTGTGTCGCAAATGTTTACGCGATAATCTTTGGCAGCCTCGACCATCCACTCACTGAGGTATCCCCAAGTTTCTTGGTGTGTGATAGTGTCAATATACAAGTCTCTACCAATTCTAACTACGCTAGGTGGATGTAAACAGTTCATAGCTGTATCAATAGGTGTACGCACATCCATTCCCGCTTGTTGATAATACTGCATCCAGTGACGCCAAGGATCACCTGTAGTTTTAGAATGTAAGTTGTAAAGTGTTGTACCTAATGTTAAGTAGTTGTCTCTAGGAGTAACTGGAGGTTTGGTTAAATTTCCTTCTTTGTCAATATAGTTGTCTATACTGTCAAACACAGGACGCCGAACTGTGATGCCGCGACTTTCTAAAAATGTCTGTAGTCGGCCAGTGTCCTCTTTAGTAAGTTCTGTAATTTTTCTAAATGGATCTGCAATCTCATTGGGTAAGTGATTGTAGAATGATTCTGGATAGGTATCACCTAACCAAATTTCTTTTAAAGGAGTAAAACCAAAGTTACTGTTAATCATTTTTCTTCAACGCTATTATTGCCTGTAGTTTATCCCACAGATCTTTCAGAGTAGGATCCGACTGTGTCATGGTCAACAGTTGAACCCAGCCGCTACAACCGGCCCATCCGTCGTCACCACCATTGTTACGATATACAGCATCGGCCTCGGGCAAATAGTTTTGCCAAGAACCAGTAAAGGCATTGCCGTCTAGCATGGCCAGTGTTTCAGCTATAGGACGAATTTTTTCTGCATAATCTTTTGTAAAGGATCTTCGCCAACCTCCAGCTGGAACAGTAATGCCATACTTTAGTTCACGCCCAGGAACAAGTGGTGGTTCAATATAAATATTGTCGCTCATGCTTTAAACACCAAATCAAATGTTCTTCCTTGGTATGCCAATTATATTCGTAAACTGGAGTACCAGGACCAGTCCACATGGCCATTCCCATGTAGCCATACCGGAGCCATATAAGTTTGTTACTGCGTATGCATCTATGTGGCAACCATGCAAACTTTAACTGCCAACCTGCTCGATAGTAAAAACTACTTTGTCCACCATAGATCGAATCCAATGGGGGCAATCAAGTACCCCACTCATTCTTAAACAACGGAACCTGTAGTCTGTCACTGTAGCGTAGGCCATGCTTCATAGCCAGTTCAGCGACACGACGATTGTTTAGTGTATAAACTGATTCTACTCCGCCCACCGGCATCAAGTAGATAGGACCTTTAAATCCTTCTGCACGATAAATGCCACCTGTGATGATAGCTTCCATAGCATCTGCTTCTGTTGCTACTACAAATTTAAGGTAAGTGTAGCCAACTTCTTCATACTCACAGACAATGTCTGGACGGATAGCTTCTTTACGATCTTCACCAGAACAGCTTAGTTTAGCACTGACACTAAATGTAATCTCACGACCTTCTGCAGATCCCCATTGCTGTAAATATTCTTTGAACTCTGGAGTTAAGCGTTGAGTACCGTTAGTTTCAAATGTTATTTCTTTTAACTCACGCATCTCTGGATTGTCTAACAAGTCTGGATACGCTCTTTGCCATCCTAGTAAAGGTTCGCCACCTGTGATCACCAAATGCTCTTCACGCCACTTGCCAAACGGTAGTATCTCCATAATACGATCAGCAATACCATCTGTTTCCATCATAGGGCTTAGATCTTTAAATCTAGGATCCCAACTGGCATAGCTATCACAGCCTGTGGTAACCAATGGTAATTCTTCATATTTGGTAAACATATGAGCCACTTCGGCAATGTCATCGACTTCTTTGCTTAGTTCGCCTTTGGGCATACCAAATCCGGCACATTTAAAGTTACAACCAAAGGTACGCAAGAATACACTGGGCACACCCATGTAACGACCTTCGCCTTGTATGCTGTAGAACAGCTCTGCAATTTTAATTTTACTCATATATAGTTGACCATTTCTTTAGTTTGTTTGACTTGATAATTTTAGATTCATGCAATTCTTGCTCTGTATATAGGCCGTGTGCTTTCAGTAGTTCAATTAATAGTGTAACATCTCCTAGCTCTTGAATCAAGTCTTGTTTTTTATCTTCTAATCCAAAACGGCGGCACTTGCTTATGCTCTGTATAACTTCTGCACATTCCTCTTGAAGTAGATCTAAGATTTCATTGACCTTTGTCATTTCCACCAATCCTCCCAAGGAAATACAATCCATGAATCTTCTTCGGCTTTGTTAATGTCAATGCTGGAATAGTCAATGCGTTTGAACTCACTGGCTTCATTATTGACCAGTACTGCAAATCGAACATTAGAATTCCAAACATCTTTGTACCATCTATAATCATTTGGCAAACAACTGCTTTGCCAATCCTGCATAATCCAATTAAGTGTAGCACCTGTATCATTGATATCATCAACAATAAGAATGTTTTTACCTTCACCTAAATTAGTGCCTAGTGCATCTTCGGCCATCCACAGATTGCTTTCGGGTTGACCAGAACCATCACGCAGACTTACTTTTAGTGTTTCCATTGGTACATCTAAATATTGGCTGATTAAATTGGCAGGAACCAGACCGCCACGGGTTAAACCCACAACATAGTCTGGTTGCCACAAGTCGGCCTGTAACTGGCGAAGAATTTCTTGGCATTGTCCTTCGACATCCTGCCAAGAATAATATACTTTTTTCATGAATTTAACCTATAGAGTAGCATAACAACATTATATGCTACTCTTAGGTCGTTTGTCAATGGCGTGTGTTACCGTAATGGATAACTTCAACACCTTCTGAACTACTTAATTTGCGCCATGGATCTACGATAATGCTTCCATCGGCAATAGTGCAGTAGGGTTGTGTATCCTTTTGATCGCCAGTGTATTCGTAAGTAATCTTACGATTGTGTGCCCATAAAAATACTGCGGGACCACTTACATCAGCAACAACTTCATCTTGATTGTCAGCCAATGGATCTACATAAACAACAGGCAAGCCTGCTTCTTTAACATAGAAACCAACCAATGTACTATAACTACCAATGCAGTACTCAACATCTGGTTTATAAGCCTTACCGTGAATAACGATAGGCAATCCAGTTTCCTTAGACTTCTCAACGAGGAACAAGGCCAAGTTCTTTGCTTGGATTTCTCTGGCATGCATAACTGTGTCAAACAGATCGTAGCCGATATCATATTCCTGTGCTAACCAACGCAGAGCAATATTGTCGCGTGGATGGCAAGCACCTGCATCACCCATACCAGCAGTCATGTACTTAGGACCCATGATACGCATAGTACTACGAGCCAATGCATTAGTAACCACATCAACATTGATGTTGCCAATACGCAGAGCAAAGTCTTGAATCATGTTGACCAGGCCAACTTTGGCAGAAATAAATGTGTTGTAGAAAATCTTAATTGATTCGCACTCATCCCATGTACCAATTTCGTAGCGTGGATCATTGTTCATGATTGTTTTGTATAGTGCAATCAACTCACCAGCAACACCAGTTAGTTCACCATCTTCGGTACCAATGATAACCATCTCAGGGTTGGCCATATCCCACTTAACAGAGCCCATAGCAATCAAGTAAGGGTTGTAAAGGAATTGATGCTTAGGATCTAACAAGGTAATAAATTTACGGCGTGTAGTTCCTGGCAATACAGTTGAAATTAACACAACTTTTTTACTAGTCTTAGCGTACTGGTTAACTTTATTGATAGCATCAATAACAGCATCATGACCAAAGTCTTTTGGTTCCATGTGGCTAGATGGAACAGATCCATCGTAACCTTCTGCGTGTGGAGTAGGTACAGCGATAAAGATCCAATCGCTTTCGTTTACCAATTCCTCAATGTCGCATACTTTTACAGTATCGCTGGTGCGTGGTGCAACATCGTAACCACGAACTTCGTGTTTTTCTGCCATAACTTCGGCACAGTCAAGTCCGAGTTTTCCAATTCCAATAAATCCTATTTTTTCCATGTTAGTCCCTGAGATAATATACGCATATTTGCGTACTATAATTTATCGCTGTTGTGGTACCAGCAATAAATTTTTGCTATTTTTTAAACACCGGTATTGGGTTCATCTTGTGCAAACTACGAGCCCGAATCTTGCGATATTTAATAACATTGTCATGTTGTACTGTGTCAGCAATAGGTACTTCGTTATTGTCCTGCTTCATAGCCAACTCTAGATCAGCATAGCTGAGTCCGCCCAATTGATCTTGGTCAGTACGGCCATCGTCCCATAGACCATCTGTAGGAGGAGCATCAATAATAGCCTGTAGAATACCTAGTTCACGGCCCATTTGCCATACTTCAGTTTTGTAGCAGTCGGCGATAGGACTAATGTCTACACCACCATCACCGTACTTGGTATAAAATCCTACACCAAAATCTTCAACTTTGTTACCAGTACCTACTACAATACCTTGCACTGCCTGTGCAATTTGATACAAGGTAATCATACGCAAACGACTACGGCTGTTGGCAAATCCATGTAGGTTATTGTAAGTGCTTAAACGACGTTCAAATTCGTCAAATGTTGTAGTCAAGTCAATAATTTCGTGACGCACATTATCGAAAGTTTGTGTTAACCAAGCACCTTGTTGCATACTTAAATCGTGCAATTCAGGACGCTGGCGAATTGGCATAGTAACTGCTACTACATTCAATCCTGTACGAGCACAGAGTGTGCTGACTACTGCTGAATCAATACCACCTGAAATACCTACTACCAGTGATTTCATGTTGGCCTGTTCAGCATAATTCTTGATCCAATCGGTGATTCGATCTTGTAATGATGCACCGGCCATTCTATCTTCAGTTGTAAAAGTTGTCATTGTTAAAACTCCATGTTAAATGTTTCATACTATTTCTAGTGCTACTGCTAATTCTTTCATTACACCGGTCCTGCCATCTGAATCTCTACTGCTATGAAAATGTATAATCTTTGCTTGTCCTACAGGTATTTGATTGTAACCATCGCCCTGCTCTACAGAATAAGTTAACGATTGATATGCCATGTAAGGATTAACAGCCTCGGCTGGCACTATCGGCTGACTCCACATCATGCTGTTGTAAATTATCTGTTCTGTGTCGTATCTATCTGGATCCCAATTACGAGCCATTTCAGCTCCTAGTTCCCAAACAGATTCTTTCATGTTGGCAGAATAGTATCTAACTCCGGCATTGAAATAGTGATCAAATGACACATTGTAACTGTTAGGGTCATAAAAAATAAAAGGTTGTGTGTAGTAAAACATTCTGAAATCGTCAAATTGACCCCAGGGCTCTACATCTTTGATAGCTAGAGTATCACAGTCAGTGTAAAAAATATTACAAGGCTCACTGTGCCACAGGTCGTAGATAGTCCAAAAATTTTTCTTGAATGCATCTTGGATATGATCTACTTCACCACCAAAAAATTTGTACTCCCAATCTCCTTTAAGAAACTTATGATAACTAGCGGTGCTGATATCGTGTAGTTCTTGGTACTTCTCAAAGAGATTGGGTTCATCTGCGCGATCTCGGATACCCCAATGAGTATCTCGAACTTTGTAGAGTGATTTTACTAGATAGTTTTTCAACAGCGTCTGGCTTTAACTAGCAAATGCCAACCTAAGTATTCTTTAACTGCTTCTCTCATTGATTCAGGCATGGCCTCAAACCAAGGTTCTAATTCATATTCGCCCTGTTTGTATTTTGGCACATTGTACATGAAACAGTGATCTTGACGCAGTCTTAATATTTCAAACTGTTCGCCTAACAAATCATAAATGTCACGCTCGGAGTATGCCTGTGCATAAGGACAGCCAGCTTGTGCTTCGAACTGATCAAGACCTTTTTGGATCATAGCGTATTTCCAACTGTCCTTGGCATAGACCATAAAGCGGAACTCACCACCATCGGCTAGGGCCGCATGAACATTGTCGATAATTTTATCTATAGCTGGAAAGTGATGGATCACTCCATAACTATAAACCAAATCAAACTTAGGCAAATCCAAGTACATGGCAGGATCACTGGCATCACCACAACGGAATACTCCTTCAAGCCCTTCAACTTCAAAACGCTTTTGTGCCAGTTTAACACTTTCCTCTGAATAGTCGATAGCATAGTATTCAGCGCCATTGCGAGCGAACTCAGCGGCATCTGATCCAATGCCTGGACCAATCTCCAGGACCTTTTTGCCTTGCCATAAATGGAAACCAGCAAATTCTGGAATATGCGCCTCGACCTTATAACGGCGAGCACTTACTTCTTGGAAGAACTCTAGTGTACCAGGTTCGCTTTTACCGTGCTTGACATTGCAAGGTTGGTTGTTCCAATAACGCTTGATTTTATCTTCTAAAGTTTCTTCGATCATGCTAAGTTCATCCCACTTGTAGTAATTTTAAATTGCTTGACTTGTTCGTTAGGATCATTCTTACGCATGTTTTCCCAAGGATCAATTGTACCCGCTTTGGCATCTTCCCACCATTGAGTGCTGATACCACGAGATTTCATATACTGAGCTAATCTTTCACAATCGGCATGACGTCGGTTAGTCCATCCTGGGTGATGGAAGTCACGAGGATCGCTTGGATTGCCTTCAAACATGATGCGATTTTGATAAGTTTCATCATTGTTGTTGCCGGTAAGATCATGGCGGTCATGTACGACCCAAACTGGAATTCGCTCCCAGATGTCTAACAGGTAGGCCTGTTGACTTAGCCAGCAGTCACTGATTTGATGTGGGCTTAGATAACCCAGGTGATCGTACCACTCACGAGGAGCAATAGGGAAAATACTATAAGGGTGATCGTTGTGTGTATGGAAAGCCAACAGTTTGAATTCACCTGTGTGATCGGCAATAACTTTATCCCAATCTTCAGTTTCCATAACTGCATCATCGTTCCAGAATACTAGCCAATCTGAATCTGATGCGCCGGTTAACATGTTAACATATTCGTTAAGGCGTGTGTAGCCTACTGGTTCAAAGCTCATAGCAGTATAGCTAATGCCTTGTTCGTCTAACCATGGTTGTAAATCTTCTTGAAAATGCTCAACACCTTCGGCGTCATCATCGTCAAAACCCAACATAAGTTGAATTTTGTCTGGATTTTTAGCTTTTTCAAATAAACTTTTGACACTGGTAGTTAGTGCGCCTGTGCGGCCTCTTGTGGGTAGTAATACTGCAATGCTATATTGGTGTTGTGCCATGATATCCTTCGTTTTTAGTTCGTACGGTGTTATTTACTAGGGTATAATAACCCTAGTAAATTTTTAGATCAGGCAAATAAATCTTCGTTCCACTCGCGATACCCTTCGCGGAATGCCATATTACTTTGTGTTTCGCGAACTTCTACACGATAGCACCATAAACGATCAGCTTCTGACTCGCCCCACATGTCAGGAATATAAACTCCGTTAACATATCGGTATAGTTGATCAGCTAAGCCTTCGCAACCTAGCTTGGGCAAAATTGTAAGTTTAGCTAGATTCTTTTCTTGTAGTAGTTTATAGGTTTCCAATTCAGGATCATCTTCGGCTACCAGTAAAGTATGATCAAACTGACTTTCTAATACAGTTTTAAGTTCTTTGAGTCCGCCGTAGTCGGCAGCCCAGTTACGCACATCTAGGTCATCTGTGCCAAAATAAAACTTCATACTAAACGAATATCCGTGGATTAAGTTACAATGGCTGTCTGCTCGCCACTGACGATAAGCGCAGGGAAATGCGTCGTGATACTCTTTGGTACTGGTATATTTGTACTGTCTTGGTTGGTTCATGCTGATTCTCCTATGTTAAATTTTAGCATAGGCCTGCAGAATTTGTATAGCGGGATGAATGCCAGAAAGGCCGCTGTGAAACATTATTTAGTAGCATCGGTATCTGGAGTAGCAGGATTCGCAGTAGGTGCCGCCGGCGGCGTATTCATCTTCTTAGCTATCCAAGGATCAATATAAGGTTTGTTCACAGTTTTGTCGGCTACATTCCAGCCCACCGCTGAAAAAAATCCTATGATCATCCAAGTTCCGATTAGTTCTAAAATCATAATATTAAAAGTTATAACGCAATTCACTCATCAAGCGATAAGCGCCTTGACTAGTAACCATACCAGAGAATCGGTATAGTGTGTGTTTATCGATGTTGTTAGTGTACAGTGCTCTTACATACGGAGTTGTTTGACTAACAATGCCCATCTTACTTTGAGTATACAGGGTATTGCCGTTGTTGTCAACACTTGTTGGAATATTAGCAGTTAAACTGCCTGACAATACTACCGGTTTAATACCTACATACAGGCCCATATCTCCTAAGTTACCATAGTCGGCATATCTGTATCCGGATTCAGCCCAGGCACCCATAATTGGAGTAACATTAGTAATCATACCAGGAGTGAACTGTGTGGTAGTGTACATCATACTGCCTTGCACACTGAATCCACTGTTCTGATAAGTGTAAGTGTTTTCTAA
>Ga0316227_1002403_pt1 | contig 16904 bp, 17 predicted proteins | sample TBH18019metaG_FD_206012 | JGI IMG/M metagenome (GOLD analysis project Ga0316227, IMG submission 206012) | Freshwater microbial communities from Trout Bog Lake, Wisconsin, USA - TBH18019 | ecosystem: Environmental > Aquatic > Freshwater > Lake > Hypolimnion/Profundal zone | place: USA: Wisconsin... | reverse complement strand
ACCGGGCCGCAAGCCCGCGCCTTGGCCCAGACCGAGCCGCACCAGCGACGTCTCTATGATGAGGTACTTCCGGGCTGGCAGCTCCAGGATGTGGACGGCTCGCCCTACGCCATTGCCGATTATCGCCTCGCCGCTCGGCTGGGAACCGACGAAGACCTCGCGGATTTTCGGCGCCGGTTGCATGCTCGATCCCTCCGCCTCATCCTGGATTTCGTCCCCAACCATCTCGGCATCGACCACGCGTGGGTTCGGCGATCCGCAAAACTCTTCGTCCAGAGTTCGGCCCTCCGCCCCGGAACCTTCGCGCAGCCAACGGAACCCGGCTCGCGTTGGTTGGCTCACGGCAAGGACCCCTACTTTCCGCCCTGGGTAGATACCGTCCAGGTCGATTACCGGCTGGCCTCCGCCCGCGAGGCTATGATCGGCCTGCTCGAATCGGTAGCGACTCGGTGCGATGGGGTCCGCTGCGACATGGCCATGTTGCTCCTTGAGGAGGTTTTCGCCAAGACCTGGAAGGATTTTCCCCCTATCCCTGAGGCCAAGTCGGAGGGGGGCGAGTTCTGGGCCGAAGCGATCCGGAACGTCAAAGCGGCGCACCCGAACTTCGAGTTCCTGGGGGAGGCGTATTGGGGTCTCGAACCCCGGCTCCAGGACCTGGGCTTCGACTACACCTACGACAAGGAACTGACCGACCAGTTGCTGGCGCGGGATGGGGCGGGCGTTCAGCGCCATTTGGCGAAGCTCTCCGCGCGGCAACTGGCGGCGGGAATTCGTTTCCTGGAAAACCACGATGAGCGGCGCGTGGCGGGTGTGCTGTCCCTCAGCGAACATCAGGCGGCGGCGCTGCTCCTCCTGGGACTTCCCGGCATGCGGCTGCTCCATGAGGGCCAGTTGGAAGGGGCCCGGCTCCGCACCCCGGTTCAGTTGACCCGTCGTCATACTGAGCCGCCGCAGGTTCCCATCCAGGAGATGTACCAGCGGCTCTTGACGCTCATCGCCACGAGCGCCGTGGGCAAGGGAACGGCGACATTACTCACACCCGATCCCGAGGGGAATCTCCCCTGCTCGGAAATGGTCTTGGTGCAATGGCAAGCGCAGCCCGAGGTGATTGACCTGGTGGCGGTGAACCTCGCGCCTGATTCCCGCCGATGCCACGCCCCGCTACGCCTGGGCGACTCGCGGCCGGGGCCATGGCGGATTACCGACGGCATCGGTGGGGGGGCACAGACCCACCTGGGAGAGAGCTTGCGCCAGCGCGGGCTGTGCGTGGACCTGCCCGCTCACGGCGTCGCCCTGTACCATTGCGAGGCGTCGCCCTGACTCGATTGTTTGAGATTATTCATGAGGATGCGGACCTGCTGGTGGTCAGCAAGCCCTCCGGGCTCGTTTGCCACCCGACCAAGGGGGACGAATACTCGAGCCTGATCAGTCGCGCGCGACTGCATTTGGGCCCGGACACGCGCCCGCAGATGATAAACCGCTTGGATCGCGAAACCAGCGGCGTGACCCTAGTCGCCAAGAATGAGATCTCTGCCAGAGAATTACGCCGGATCTGGGAGCAACGGTTGGTCGAGAAAGAATACCTGGCTATCGTGCATGGCCGCGTCCAGGAACCCCACGGAACCATCTCCGCCCCCCTGGGCAAAGACGAACTGAGCCGGGTCGTGATCAAAGATTGTGTTCGTGCCGACGGCGCGGCCGCGCGAACCGAATATTGGGTGATCGGTCCGGAGGAAGCTGGAGGAGAGTTGGTCACACCGAAACCTGCGGCGCCCGGGCCGAACCCGGCATTACCAGAGTCTTTCGAAGCTGCCTTGCTGCGGGTGCAACTCCACACCGGACGCAAGCACCAAATCCGAATCCACCTGGCGCATATCGGGCACCCGATTGTCGGCGATAAACTCTACGGGGGTGACGAGGATCTCTACCTGGCGCTGGTGGAAGACCGGCTCTCCGCCGAGCAACGACGCCGGCTCATACTGCCCTTTCACGCCCTGCACGCCCGAGCCGTGCGCCTGACCTGGCGCGGCCGAGCCTGGAGTTTCGAAGCCAAACCTGAGTCGTGGTTTGTGGAGTTTGCCCGGAGCGCCGTTCCGCCCAAGCACTGCGGTTGAACTTGAGCGAGGGAAAGCGGAGGGCCTTCCGCGTGGCCAGGATCAGAATGGCCTCGGCGATGAATCTCGACGGTGGGAGGCCTCACCAAGGGCGGTTGAGGTCGGGACGTCGTTTTCGGTTTTCCCGAGCGCGCGCCTCCGCACTGAGATCGGGTAGGCTTTCGGCCGGTGCTTGCGTCGGGATTGATGCCGCTTTGATTGCCGTCATCTGGTCATCGATCACCCCGAGCAGCGCTTGCCGGCCCTGCCGAGTCGCGGCCGAACAGGTCAATATCGCCGGGAGCTTTTCAAACCACGCCGAAATGCGATCAGTAAAAGCCGCGATGTTCTCCTGTGCCGTGGCGGCGGGCACCTTGTCGGTCTTGGTGAAGACCAAGACGAATGGCACACTGTGGCGCACGAGCCATTCCACGAACTCGAGATCAATTCTCTGCGGTGCCAGGCCGGACTCGATTAGGGCAAAGACCAGGCATAGGTTCGGGCGGTTTTCCAAGTAATCGCTCACGGTTTGATTGAACCGGGCCCGGTCCTTGCGCGCACCCTGGGTGAAGCCGTATCCGGGCAGATCCACCAATCGCCAGCATCGGTTCATGGTGAACAGGTTAATGAGCTTGGTAAACCCCGGGGTGGGCGAGACGCGCGCCAATCCCTCCTCGCCTGCGAGCATGTTGAGCAGCGAGGACTTGCCGACATTCGAGCGGCCAATGAAGGCGAACTCCGGCAGCGACTCGTCCGGGCACGAACCCAAGTCCGGCGCGCTGCAATCAAAAATGGCGGATGAAATATTCACGATGGTAAACCCACACTTCATTGTCGCACAGATCCACCGTATGGAAAGCCGGATCGTCAGCACCGCGGCGGTTCAATTCTCCTGGCCGGGCCTGCGCTGGGCTCCGCGGTTGCTTCGCTTGCGTCCTTGCCAGGCGGCCCTCCGTTCGGCTTCGCGCAGGGAATGGAGTTCGAGATGGAGTTTGAGGAAACCGTCATACCGTTCGCGCGGGAGTGTGCCTCCGGCGAGGGCCTCGATCACCGCGCACTGGTTTTCTTTTGTATGAGTACAGTTACGGAAATGGCAGCGCACGGCCAAGGCGTCCACCTCGGGAAACGTTTGCCTCGAGCCTTCGCTGGCAATCCAGATGTGGAATTCCCTCATCCCCGGCGTGTCAATGACCACCCCGCCTTGGGGGAGGAAAATCATCTCCCGCCAGGACGTCGTATGGCGGCCTTTGAGGTCATTCGTACGCACTTCCACCGTGGCTTGAATGTCTTCTCCATAGAGCCGGTTGATGAGGCTCGACTTCCCGACGCCCGAGGTGCCGATGAACACGGCGGTGTCGCCGGGCTTGATCAATTGCGCCAGTTTCTTCATGCCTCGACCGGTGAGGGCGCAGGCGGTGAGCACCAAAGTCTCACCGGCCACGCGCTTGGCGTCCGCGATCCTGGCTTTCAGGTCGTCGCACAAATCAATTTTATTGAGCAGGACGATCGGGCGCGCGCCGCTTTCACGGACCATGACCAGCATCTGTTCCAGGCGAGAGGCATCAAAGCTCGCGTCCACCGCCGTCACCATGAGCGCCGTGTCGATATTTGTGGCCAGGACATGCTCCGTATTGCCACGGTCGGTCAGCTTGCGGCAGAGCCGGGTGCGGCGTGGCAGGATCGCATGAATCACGGCCTTTTGCTCGTTGGGAACGAGTTTCACGGCCACCCAATCCCCGACCTTGGGTAGTTTCGAGTTGGACCTGCGGGCTTCGTGAATGCACTTGCCGGTCACTTGCGCGAGAAGTTCTGCGTCCGCGGTCCAGACGCGAAAAAAATGTCTATCCTCCACTGCCACGCGGGCTGGAACCAGGCCCTTGGCATGATAGGGTGCGAACTGCTGGTTCAGGTCAGCGTTCCAGCCCAACTGCGTCAGGTCCATACGGGCGTTCCGATTGAGTCATTCATGGACGAAGCTTACCCGCGATTGGCAGTCCTGTCAGGAAAAACCCAAGGCGATGCGCCAGCCCTGGTGAGCCGTTGAGAAATGAAGGCTGGGAGATCGGAGCGAGCGAAGGGATTCGAACCCTCGACCGCCTTATCCCAATTCGAGATCCTTGGTCACCGCTGGCACGCCGTGGGCGGTGCTGAGGGCGAGAGATTTCTTGGGGCAGGCTTCGACGCAGTAGCCGCAGGAGATGCAGAGGAGGCGGTCGATGGCCCAGCGCTTCTGGGCGCGGTTAACGACCAGGGCGCCGGTAGGGCATTTCTTGGCGCAGACGGTGCAATAGACGCAGTGGTCTCGTGTGAACACGAGCCGCCCGCGCGAGCCGGGGATGGGTTGGCGCGGCGTGAAGGGGTAGCGAGTGGTGGCGGGTTTCTTCAAAGCCCACGTGAGGGCCAGCCGGGACATTTCAAAGTAGGCCATATCACCTTTCGGTACAACTGATGCAGGGGTCGATCGTGAGCACGAGGACCGGGACGTCGGCCAGGTCGCAACCTTGGAGCAACCGGATCATCGCGGGCAGGTTGGCAAACGTGGGCGTGCGCACGCGAAAGCGCTGGAGGTTCTTCGCGCCGTTGGCTTTGAGCAGGTAGGCCACTTCACCGCGCGGTTGCTCGGTGCGGGCAATAAACTCGCCGTTGGGGTTGCCGGTGACCTTGACCGCGATTTCACCGGTGGGGATCTTCGCCAGGGCCTGACGGATCAGGTCGATCGATTGGAAGATCTCGTCGCAGCGGACGGCACAACGGGAAAAAGAATCACCTTCGGTGCGAATGATGGCCTGAAACTCGAGCTCGCCGTAAGCGGCATAGCCGAGTTGGCGCATGTCCTGGGCGACCCCGCTGGCGCGGAGCATGGGACCGACACAGCCGAGGTCGTAGGCATCCTGTCGCGCCAGCACGCCCACTCCGCAGAGGCGGTCCTTCACCGAGTTGTCGCCGAGAAAGACCTTCGTGATCTGGCGCGCGTCTTTTTCGATGCCTTCCAATTCGACGAGGATCTGCTGGATGGCCTCGGGCTCGATGTCGCGGCGAACGCCGCCCACCTTGCAGGTGCCGAAGATGACCCGACCGCCGGTGGTGGCTTCGATAAGGTTCAGGACGCGCTCCCGGACGCGCCAGGAGTGCATGAAGAGGCTCTCAAAACCGACCGAGTCGGCCATGAGGCCGAGCCAGAGCAGATGGCTGTGAATCCGCGAAAACTCGCCCCACACGGTGCGGAGGTAATGGGCACGCGGTGGCACCGGGATGCGCATGATGGTCTCAAGGCCCTGGCAATAGGTTTGCCCGTGGATGAAGCTGCAAATGCCGCAGATCCGCTCGGCGACATAAACAAATTCGGTGAAGTCCTTCTTTTCAACCAGCTTTTCGAGTCCGCGATGGACGAAGCCGACCGACGGGCGGGCTTCGACCACTTTTTCGTCCTCGACCACCAGGTCGAGATGGATCGGCTCCGGCAGTACCGGGTGCTGTGGGCCGAAGGGAATGATGGTGCGTGGCATGAAGGAGGAGATTGCTAAAGTTAGTTTTTGGCGGGCGCCGCCGGAGCCTTGGTGCTGCCGAACGGGAACTTCACGGCCGTCGTGTAGAGTTTTCCATGGAAGTCCACCGCCATGCCGTCCACCGCAAGGTTAAAGAGATCATGCATTTCATTTTCGTAGAGAAACGCGCACCAAAACACCGAGCTGATGCTCGGGATGCGTGCCTCATCGGGGGCAACGATCACGCGGAAGCTCGACAGGCGCATATCACGATCGAAACTGTAGGTCAGTTCGAGTTGGTCCGGGAGCCGGGTGGCGCAGATCTGCACGAGCCGGCAACCTTGTTCGCGTAGGAGGCGCGCCCGGGCCACCAGGGTGTCCAGCGGGATGATTTCGAGAGTTTGGTCAGCGGAGGTCATGGGAATGAGGTGGAAATGTTCAGCCGGTTTAGGGCGCCTTAGCCGCGAGTTCCGGTTTGCGATCCTTCCGGAGATAGACCCAGGAAATGGTGGGGCTGAAGGGTTCTGTTTTGACGATCTGGTAGCCCCGTTTCTCGAGTTGGAAGAGGTTCCGCCGGCTTTTGTGGCCGGTGAAGGCCTCGAACTGCCGAACTGTGGGGAAGGCTTGCTCAATTTCGGTGAGGAGGCGGCGGCCAATGCCCCGGCCACGGAAGTAAGGATGGACCATCATGCGGCTGACATGGGCCGTGTCGTCCAGGGCGTAGCCCCGCACCGAACCGATAATCTTGCTGTTGACGACCGCCTTGAGGAAGAGGATGCGGTCCTGAGCGGCGTCGGTGCTGTGGGTGGCTCCCCGTGCGCCCAGCAGCCCCGCTTCACGGTTGGGCATCCGCTCGAACTCGTTTTCAAGGTCATCGAGCGATTGTTGGAGGGCGGGCAAGCTGTCATAGCCATACACCTCCGCCTCGCTCTGGTAGGCGATTTTCTGAAGTGCGAGGATCTCCGGCGCATCCGTCTTGTCTGCTCGCAGGTAGAGGGTCTGGTCGATGCTGTGGGCGGTGGCGACCATTTCTTTGTGTTTTTCCTCGAGCACGCCCAGGGCCCTGACCACCCCATCGATAATGGCCTCGGGTCGCGCCGCGCAGCCGGGCACATAAACATCCACCGGGATCACGCTGTCGACCCCGCCGCAGATATTGTAGCACTCCCGGAAGATACCGCCGGTGGAGGCGCAGATGCCGACGGCGACCACGACCTTAGGCTCGGGCAACTGATGGTAGATATTGCGGATGACGTCGCGGCTCTGTTCATTGACCGCACCGGTGACCAGAAAGATGTCGGCGTGCTTGGGATTGCCGGTGTTGATCACGCCCAGGCGCTCGACGTCGTACAGCGGCGTGAGACACGCCAGCGTCTCGATATCGCACCCGTTGCAGCTCGAGGCGTCGTAGTGGATGATCCAGGGAGATTGTTTGAAACCAAGCATAGCAAGGGGAGATCGGCGGTCAGTGAGATAACCAGGAGAGGACCAGGATGTTGCCAAAGCCCAGCACGGCGGCGACGGTCCAGGCGCTCTTGAGGACCGCCTGCCACTTGAGCCGGGCGAAGACGTTGTCCACGAAGATCACCGCCAGGAAGACGAGTAGCGAGGCGGCTACGCCCAGCCCAGGTGAGGCAGCGAAGAAAAGGTAAACCCAGCCCAGCAAGAATACGTTTTCGTACCAATGGGCGATCTCGATGAGGGCCAGCGCGCGGCCGGAGAATTCGGTGGTCATGCCCCGGACCAATTCCTGGTGCGCGTGGTGCGAGCAGGAGAGGTCAAAGGGGGACTTGCGGAATTTGATTTCGAGGGTGTAGAGAAACCCGAGAAACACCCCCGGCAGTGCCACCACCAGGAGCGTGGGATGGCTGGCGATCTGGTCCACCGCGAAGCTCTTGGTCACCATGTACATCCCGATGGCGGTCAGCAGCACCATCGGCTCGTAGGCCATCATCTGGATGAGTTCGCGTTCGGCGCCGATGAAACTGTACGGCGAGCTGGCTTTGTAGGCGCCCAGCACGAAAAAGATCGCGGCCAGCGTCAGCGCGAAGATGACCAGCAGGAGGTCGGAGCCGGCGAAAAAGAGCGCGCCGGTGAAGATCACTAAGAGCAGGAAAAAGAAGATGTAGAAGTTCTGGGATCGGCGCACCACGATGTTCTCCTTCTGCCACAACTTGCAGACGTCATAGAAGGGCTGGAGGATTGGCGGTCCCTGGCGGGATTGCATGCGAGCCGAGATACGCCGATCCCAGCCGGCGAGGAGGCAGCCGAGGACTGGCGCGCCGACGAGATAAAGAACGAGACGAAACCAGGGGTTCATAAGTTGTCAGTGGCTGAGCGCAGGCTCGGGCTCAAGGCGATCGGTTTGGTGGGCGCCGCGGCAGGCCCGGGCGCCAGGCGGGAATCACCGGCGGGAGCGAGGACGGTAGACCAGGCCGCGAACCCGAGCATTATCGCTAACAACGCCCCTCCACAGCGCACGCCGGCGCGGGTCAGCCAGGCTTCATCAAAGAAATCCCTCAGGTAGTAGTTGTTCATGGTCACCGGATGGACCTGCCGGCCCGAGCCCAGGAAGCGGACGCTGCTTTGCACGTTGGCGCCCCCGAGGTAGGCGTCCATCACTTTGACCCCGCGCCCATAGTGGAGGAAGCTGAGGGGGAAGAGCATGACCATGAGCATCATGATCATCATAATGGTGATGTTGCCTTGGCTCATAGAAGCGGTATGGCCATAAACTCCTTGCACATAAGGCTCGATCAGCGCCGAGGAGATGAGCGGGAAGAACAGGCAGGCCAGGAAGGTGGCGGCGGACAGGCCATAGAGGGCGACGGACTCGCCAAAACCCAATTCCTGGACCACCGCCTCGCGGGGGCCGACCACTTCGAGGAGCTTGCCCATCCATTTCACCCAGAAGAAGAGCGTGGCGGAGCTGCCAAAGACGATGAAGACCGACAATGACGGGTAGGCATCGACCACGGCCTTGAGGACCGCCCACTTGCTGATCAGCATCCCAAACGGCGCCAGGAACATGCCGGCCATGCCGATGAGCATCATGACGGCAACCCGCGGCATCTGGAGGATCAGGCCGGACATCGCCTCGATGTCGCGGCTATGGAGCTTGTGCTCGACCACCCCCACACAGAGGAACAGCAGGCATTTGGCGACCGCGTGGAAGAGGACGAGCAGGACGCCCGCCCAAACGGCCGCGTAAGTGCCGATGCCGCCACACAACACGATTAGCCCGAGATTAGCGATCGTGGAGTAGGCGAGCACTTTCTTGGCATCCCCCGCAGTGATCGCCGCCACCGACCCGACGAGAAAGGTCACGGCCCCGACCAGCGCCACCATCAACCCGACGGTCGTGCCGGAAATCACCGGGGCCAGGCGCAGGATGAGATAGACCCCCGCCTTGACCATGGTGCTGGAATGCAACAGCGCCGAGACCGGCGTTGGAGCCACCATGGCGCCCAGCAGCCAACTCGAGAAGGGGATTTGCGCCGACTTGGTCAGGCCCGCAAAACAAAGCAACGCCGCTGGCAAGAGCGCGACCCCGCGTCCCGACGTGATCATCTCCTGCAATTCAATCTTGCCGGATTGGTGGTAGAACCAGACGATGCCCAAGGCGAAGGCCAGGCCGCCCGCTAGGTTCATCACCAGAGCCCGCAAGGCGTTGGTGGTGGCTTCGGGGGTGCGCGTGTAACCAATCAGCAGAAAGGAGCACAGCGTCGTGATCTCCCAGAAGAGAAACAGCCAGAGGAGATTGTTTGCGAAGATAATGCCGAACATTGCCCCCATGAACACGCAGAGCAACGCAAAGAAGAGCGGACGTCGGTCGGCCACTTCCGGGTGTGCTGTCTCGTGGTAATCCCTCATGTAGCCGAGCGCGTAGAGGCAGATACCGCCGCCGACCAAGCCGTTGATGAGGGCCATGAGGACCGAGAATTTGTCGAGGAACAGGTTGTGCGCCGCCTCGAGCTTGGTCCCGTAGGCAAACTCGAACCAAGTCATCAGCCCGACTTGGGCGAGCATGAGTGTCACGATGAGCGGTCGGCGGGCCTGGATGCCGACATAAATGACGTAGAGCCCCATCCCCAACTCGGCCACGGTCACCGCCAGATTGACCCAGCGATGGTCCGTCCCGAGACTCGACGCGGCCATGGGCACAGCGGTCTTCACCAAGGCCAGCACGCAGGCGCAGACCACTCCGATCAGCCCCACGACGAGGACTCGCCGCAGCCAATCATGTTTAAAACACAACAGCCCCGCGCCTACGGCGATGGGGCCCAAAATCATTGTCGGAACCAGTGTCACAAATTCAGTCGGTTATAACCGGGCCAAGCCAGGGGAAGACGCTGCAACCCCGTTCGGACCGCATCCGATGCTTTCCGGCCCGGGAAGGGGGGCCATGGCGTGTGCGGAAATCGAGACCATGGGAAGTGCCAACCACGACCTGCCTGCTTGCGATGTCCTGAGGAGGGTTCGAGTTCAGAAGCGCCCGTCCTGTTCGGAGACGGGATGGACTCTGCCCTGGAGGCAGCCGTTTCGTTTCGCAACGAAGCACATTCTCATTCGCCTCTGCTAGAGCAGTCTTCATGCCATACCGAAACGCTTTAGTATTGCTGATTTTATTTGGTGTTTGTCGGACGAAAGCAATTTCAGTGATGGCGATTCTTCGTAATCAACGAGATTTCGGTTCCAAACCGCGAAAAACCGTCCACCTCGGGCACCAGCGTGGACCCGATGTGGTAACGATCATCCCATGGGTGGGAGACCTCCTCGGCCTGCATCCGGCCCAGGGTGGCCTCATTCGCTGGGGGGCGGAGTTTTAGGTGCGGGCAATCAGGTGCAGGTGCGGGGCTTTGACCAGCGCCCAGACCTCGTCCCCGGGTTTGAGGGCCAACTCCTCACAAGCCTGCCGGGTCAGCAGGACCGTCAGGGGAAAACCGCACTCGACCCCCAGTCGCACCAGTGGTCCCTCATTGGCGATTGAGACCACTCGGCCGGGGAGCCGATTCCGGGCGCTGGAGGCAGCCACCTCACCTTTGATCAACACGACGTCCTCGGCCCGGATGCAGGCATAGACCTCGCCGGTTCCGGGTGGCAAATCGGGGTCGAACCCCGTCAACCGCGCGGCGCCGATCTCCACGGTGACCAGGCCATCCTTTACCGCCAGGACGCGCCCGGGTTGCACCGTCTCCATCGCCACGATTCCGGCCGCCGCCAGGCTGGAAGGGCGGCTAAAGACCTGGTCCACCGGGCCATGTTGGGCGATTCCTTGCCCATCGAGGATCCAGACCTTGTCCCCCAACGCGATAGCGTCCGATCGGTCATGGGTGACCAGTAAGGTGGGGATGCCGGCTTGGAGGAGGAATCGGCGCAGTTCCGAGCGTAAGCGCAGCCGCGTCGGGGCATCCAGGGCGGAAAGCGGCTCGTCCAGGAGGAGGAGCCGGGGTTGGGTCACGACCGCGCGGGCGAGGGCAACTCGCTGTTGTTCTCCGCCGGACAGCTCGGCCGGGTGGCGGGTTTCAAGGCCGGTCAGCCCCAGCCATTGGATGGCTTGGGCCACTCGGGCTTTCGCCTCGGCCGACCTTAGGCCGGCGAGACCGTAGGCGAGATTCCGTTCCACGGACAGATGGGGGAAGAGCGCGTAGTCCTGGGGTACGAAACCAATGCGACGCAGTCGTGGCGGGAGGGAGATTGCTTGAGCCGCGTCAAACCAGACCTCCGCCCCGAAACGGATGCTACCTTCATCGGGCCGCTCCAAGCCGGCCAGGCAACGCAAGAGCGTGGTCTTGCCGGAACCTGAGGCCCCGAAGAGGACCGAGACTCCCGCCGCCCCGGAGAGGCACAAGTCTGATACGCGGATGGCCGGTCCACCCGGGTGCCGCCGGGTGAAGCTCGCTCGGAGTTCGTGGTCGGAGAGTGCGGTCACTGGTGGTGAGAATACACCTGGCCGAGTGCGCCCGGGATTAGGCCGCCGAGGTCAGACGCTGAGCGAGCACGGCGGCGCCAAACAGCGCCAGGATGACGACACTCAACTCATGGGGCAGGTCCACGATCGCCAACCAGTCGACAAAGACAATGCCCGCCGTCAGGCCGGCAATGGCTTTGGGGATATCCTGCTCCGCAGGCCAGAGGGTTCGGCGCAGGCAGTAGAGCACCCAGAGGCCGAGCACCGCCGAAAGTTCGAGACCGGGGGCGCGGAAGCGGTTGACATCCATGATTAAGGCCAGCGCAATGGGGGCGGCGAGGAGGGCTGCCGGCCAATAGCGAGCGGGGTTAGGAGGCGTTTGGAGGTCGGCGAGGAGGCGAATCCCCGTTACGTAGATGGCGAGGGCCAGACCGCACCAGACCGCCCAGCCATCCGCCCCCTGCGCGCCCGTGGAGGCGGCGGCGACATAGAGAAAAAAGCGGCACAAGCCGAGGAAGGCTGGGGAGGCGACGAAGACCCGGTGCGTGAGGTTGTAGGCCAGTGCCATCAGGGCCACGCATACGCCCATGAGCCCCGTGGTGGTGCCTAACCAGAAACACCAAAAGACGCCCAGCAGGATGAGGCCGGCTCCCCAGCTCCCGACCTCGCGGGAGGGGATGAGGCCTGAGGGAATGGGGCGCGCGCGGCGGTTCTGCCGGTCGTAATCGGCGTCAAAGGCATCATTCAGAAAGGCCCCGCCCAAGTACAACAGGGTGGCCCCCATCAACAACAAAGGGAGCTTGCCGGCGGTGCCGTGGCCGCCCAGCCACCAGCCCGCAACGCAATTGGACCAGACCGTCGGCAAGTTTGCCACGCGGCCCAAGGTCAAGAGGGTCACCAGGAAGGGCAGGGAAGCGCGATCCGGCGCCGCTCGCCGCGCGAGCGGTGCGCCGATGGGAGCGTTCATGGGGTGAGGCGGAGCTCCGCCGATCGCCCGTGGGCATCCAAGCCCTCCAACGCGGCGAATTGCTGAACCGCCGGCAGTGCTTTTTTGAGGGCGGGGCGGCCGTACTCGACGAGGCTGGTCCGGCGCTGGAACTGGTCGACCGTCAAGCCGGCGAACGATACGCCGGCTCCGCCGGTGGGCAACGTGTGGCTCGGGCCGGCGACGTAGTCTCCGAGCACGGTCGGGGAGCAGGGACCGAGGAAGATCGCGCCGGCGGTCAGAATCCGTTGAGCGATCCGGCGGGGGTTCTGGCAGAGGATCTCGCAATGTTCCGGCGCCAGTTGGTTGGCCAGCAAAATGCCCTGGTCCAAGGTCTTTACTTGAATCAACCACCCGTTCTGTTCCAGGGTGCGCTGGATGAAGGCGTTGCGGGGGAGTGTGGGTGCTTGGCGGGCGATTTCTCGTTCGACGGCCTTGAGCAAGGGGCCGGAAGTGGTCAACAGCCAGACGCGTTCGAGGCCCGACCCATGCTCGGCCTGGGCGAGCATATCGGCGGCGATGAACCGCGGATCCGCCGAGGCATCGGCCAGCACCAGCAGCTCGCTGGGGCCGGGGAGCAAATCGATGGCCACGTGACCGACCACCAACCGTTTAGCGGCGACCACGTATGCGTTGCCGGGGCCAAAAATCTTCTGTACGCGCCGGATCGTGGGTGTGCCATAGGCCATCGCCGCGATCGCCTGCGCACCTCCCACCCGGTAGATCTCGGTCGCTCCCGCCGCTCGGGCGGCGAAGAGGAGCGCTGGATTTACCGCGCCGTCCTTGCCGCACGGCGTGCAAACCACAATCTCGGGGCAACCCGCCACCTTGGCCAGCACTACGGTCATGAGTGCCGTCGAAACCAGTGGAGCGGTGCCGCCGGGGATATAGATACCCACCCGCTGGAACGGATCGAACTTCTCTCCCACCCGAGCGCCGTGTGAGTTGCGTATCTGCCAGTTGTTCCGCCGGGACTTCCGGGCGAAGGCCGCGATGTTCCCCGCGGCCTCCTTGATCGCTTGGCGCAGCGGGACAGTCGCCTGGAGTGACGCCGCAAGCAACTCGGCTTGCGTGATGGCCAACTGGCCCGCCTCGAGCTTGGCGCCGTCGAACCGCTCGGTTAGTTCCAGGACGGCCAGATCGCCCCGCGCGCGGACCGCGTCGAGAATGGTGCGGGTGCGTTGCTCGATGCCCGGATCAAACAGGCTGGAAGGGGCGGCCAATTGGCGCAACCGCTCCCCGAAGTCGGCATCCCTATGGCGAATCAGTTTCATGAACCCATAACCTAATCTAAGCCGCGCGGCCCGTAAATCCCAAACCGCCCGAGGGGCGGGGACGCCAGGGTTGCATCAAGCTCCACGTTCAGGGGCGGGGACGGCTCCTTCTCCGCCCACCTCCTGAGCAGGGCGGAACCCGAAACGACTCGGTTTACTCTCCTATGGCCTGGTTCCACGCGAGCATGCCCCCCTTGACGCTCTTGAGGTGTTTGAAGCCTTGTTGGCGGAGGAATTGGAGGGCGCGCATCGAGCGCACTCCAGCTTGGCAATGCAGGTAGTAATGGCGGTCGGCTTCCAATTCCTGGAAGCGGCTGGGCAGTTGGCTCAAGGGCAGCAACTGCGCGCCCGGGATGCTGGCCGCCGCGTGCTCGTCGGGCTCCCGGACATCAATGACGTGAATGCCAAGGCTCGGATTGTCCAGGGCATGTTTCAACTCTTGCACAGTAACTTCGTCGGTGTTCATAAGCGAGGGGGTTCGCTCCGCGGTCGGGCCGCAGAACTGGTCGTAGTTTATCAGTTGGGAAATGGTGGGATGCTCGCCGCAGAGCGGGCACTGCGGGTCACGGCGGAGTTTGACCTCGCGGAAGGTCATCTCCAGGGCCTCGAACACGAGCAATCGCCCGAGCAGCGACCGTCCGCAACCGAGGATGAGTTTGATCGCCTCGGTGGCCTGAATGGTGCCGATAATCCCGGGGAGGACTCCGAGCACGCCGCCTTCCGCGCAACTGGGGACGAACCCGGGCGCGGGGGGCTCGGGGAAAAGGCAGCGGTAGCAGGGCCCGCCCAAGTGTGGGGCGAACACGCTGGCCTGGCCTTCGAAACGAAAGATGGAACCATAGACTAGGGGCTTTTGGAGCAGCACACAGGCATCGTTCACCAGGTAGCGGGTAGGAAAATTGTCAGTGCCGTCCACGATAACATCGTAAGCTCGGAGCAGATCCAGGGCATTATCGCGGGTCAGGCGGAGCGGATGCGGGACGACCTCGACGCCGGGGTTGAGGCGGTGGATGGCGGCCGCGGCGGAGTCGGTCTTGGGCCGGCCGACGTCGCCGGCGCCGTGAAGCACTTGGCGCTGGAGGTTTGAGAGTTCGACGGCGTCGAAATCAGCAATCCCCAGCCTGCCAATGCCTGCGGCCGCCAAATAGAGCGCCGCGGGGGAGCCAAGTCCACCGGCACCAATACAGAGCACGTTGGCGGCACGGAGCTTCGTTTGCCCCACAATTCCGATTTCGGGTAAAATCAGGTGGCGCGAGTAACGATCCCGTTCGTCTTTGCTCAGGTCCATAAACCCGCCCCTTCCGATCGGGCGGCACGGACAAAAGATAGGATTAACTGCCGTTTGGCGCAACCGGCGTGTCGGGCTAAAAGGTCGCGTCCCTGCTGACCGCCTCCGCCAGGCGGCGCAGGTAAACCTCGCGATCGATGGTGACGGCCCCCAGCCGGCTGGTGATGGGGGTGAGCATCTGGACATCGAACAGCAGGAACGCTCGGGCGCGCAGATGTTCCACCAGGTGGAAGAGGGCCACCTTGGAGGCGTCGGTCATGACATGGAACATGGATTCGCCGGCGAAGAGGCCGCCGACGGCCACACCGTAAACGCCGCCGGCGAGCCGCCCCTCGCGCCAGCATTCGAGGCTGTGGGCATGGCCCTGCCGGTGCAGTTCGGAGTAGGCGGCGATGAATTCCGGGGTGATCCAGGTGCTGCGGCGGCCGGCGGCGGGTGCCGCGCAACCCGCCATGACCTCCCGGAACGCTTGGTCGATGGTGACCTCGAACCGCCGCTGGCGCAAGACTCGTGCCAGGCTGTGGGAAACGTGAAACCCGTCGAGTTCAAAAACTCCACGCGGATCCGGGGACCACCACGTGACCGGCCGGACCGTCCAGGGGAACAGGCCTGAGCGGTAGGCCAATAACAGCCGAGGCGGCGATAAATCACCGCCCACCGCAACCAACCCTTCGGCGTCGGCTTGGCGGGGGTCTGGAAACCGAAGCTGGCGATCGAGGATGCTGATGCTCATGCTGGGTTTGGGTCAGAAAAGCGCCCCGACTTGGTCTGGCGCCGGCGTCACCGCTTCGGATGGTCAGGCGGGGTCCGTAACCCTGCCAGCAGCCGCATCTGGAAATACCCCGCGGTCTCCATCAACCCCACGTCGGGGTTGGGTTGGTCTCCCCGGAGTTCGTCGAGATCGTCCGGCGAACCGAGCTTGGCCCAGGAGCCGACACGGATATCGTTGAGGATCTGGAGCACCCACTCGGCGTCGCCCGGCGCCAACGAGAGCCGCCAGCCCTTGTCCGATTGGCGGAACCGTGTGGTGTCGGCGAGCAAACGGGTCAGTTGCCGCTGGTTGTCCCGGCGCTGATCGGCCAGGGCCTCGTCGAGGAGGCGCTGATCGGCCAGGGTGTCTGGCCCCTGGCCGTTCCGACTCAGCGGTTGGTGCGCGGGGGGTAAACAGGGGTACTGACTGAGGACGGCCGCCAGCATTACGCCTTCCCACGGTTCGAGGTGGAATTCAAGGCTAGTTGCAGTGGAAGGCAACCGTTTCACTCGTCGCGCTCCATGGTTGCGTGGAGGGTGTATTTCTGGAGGGAGTGAACGTAATATTCCGCCTTCTCGAGACTCTCGCGGACCAACACGCTCTTGCCTTGCTGATGCACTTGGAGCATGTGATGGCGGGCTTTCTGGAGCGGCCAGTGGAACACTTGCTGGAACACGTGCGTCACGTAATCCATGAAATTCACCGGATCATTCCAACAAATGACCAGGTAGCCCGGCTCCAAGGCCGATCGGGGATTTTCCTCCGCCTCTCGGATGGTCCCGGGCAGCATTTCTGGGGTGGCTATCTCAGGCATGTCATTAAGATATAAGATCCGGCCGGCCTTGTCGAGACGCCCAGGCTTTCCGGCCAGGGCAGACACATGAAGAACCGGAAAGGACGAACAGGATTTACAGGATAGCGTCCTCCAATCGGTCCCCATCATTCCCATTCTGGTTGAGATCCAGGAGGGAACAAGGTGGCCTGAGCAGGGGGCTGGAGTTGGTGACACGGTTGCGCCATGAATCGTCCGGGGGTTGGTGGGACCAAAAAGTGCAGCGGCGTTTTCACAAACGCCGCGAGCGCGCGGCTGGGGAAAGCCGTCGAAACGGCCGACCGG
>Ga0316227_1002398_pt1 | contig 16938 bp, 20 predicted proteins | sample TBH18019metaG_FD_206012 | JGI IMG/M metagenome (GOLD analysis project Ga0316227, IMG submission 206012) | Freshwater microbial communities from Trout Bog Lake, Wisconsin, USA - TBH18019 | ecosystem: Environmental > Aquatic > Freshwater > Lake > Hypolimnion/Profundal zone | place: USA: Wisconsin... | reverse complement strand
CATATTTCTAAGATGATAGCGAAGATACCAACGGTCAAGCGGCCACAAGAAAATAATATTCGGGAATACGCTGAAGCTGAGCTGGTATAGGCCGCAGGTCATGCCCAAGCTTGCGGGAGCATAGATACTTCAATGCTCGGTGACGAACCGGGCGGCCCATTCGTCTGCCGTTAGCTCAGGCCCGACAAGGCACAGCACGCCGTTGCTCACGGTCGCCTTGCCCTGTGCGACCCAGCGCTACCAGTTTGCGAGAGCATCGGCTGCCCTACTGCACCACCTTCTGCCGCTGCTGCGCCTGCCAGTCAGCAATAAACGCCTCGATCTGGCCAGCCAGTTCCTTGTCGGCCGGCGTCGGCGACTCGCGCAGGCCTGAGACCATCGCGCCGAAGGAGGGCCACTCGGCTGCCATGTCGTTCAGGCCGAGCACGATCTGTCGGTCAAGGTCCGCGTCGGATAGGCGAGCCAAGCCGCTGAACCGGGGGCTCGCCTCCAGCTTGGCGATCTTCGCCTCAATCTCCTTGATCCTCATATGCCCTGTCCCTCCAGTGCCGCGAGGCGCTTGTGCAGGTCGGCTGCAGTAATCGCCTCGATGTGGGCGGATACCGCCTTGCCGATGTCGGCAGCCTCAGACGGCGTGATCTCGCCGGAAGCCACGGCCCGCAGCATGGCTTCGGTCGCCCTGGGCAGATCCTCGGCAGTCTCGATCGCCGGCAGATCGAAGGTGATGGAGCGGTCTCGATGCGGGGATAGCAGCCGGTCGAGGCAGAGCTTCATCGCCGGCCCGTCGCCCTCCAGCGCCATCTCGATCGCGCGGCGGGACAGCTTCTCGGCCTCCCCCTCAAAGATGGCTTCCAGGGCCAACGTGGAGCGGTTGCGGCTGCCCTTGGGCCGGCCGGCATGGTTGCCGGACTGGCCGGGCCCGAAATGGGTATCCTCGCTCGGCATGGCTCAGGATCTGGTCCGGGTGGTCCTGTAAACAACAGGGCAAAAACAGGAGGATGATATATAGCACCGGCTATGAGATTTCACGACTGTGGCTCCTCGGGCGATTGAGCCAAGGCGCGCAGCCCCTCAGCCAGCCCCTGCAGCGCTGCTGCGGCGGCCTGCTGGCGGACGGCTCCGGCATCTTCCCGAACCTCGATCGTCACGGCCGCGGTGAGCGCCATCTGGCGGGCGGTCTCGATGCCTGCAGCGAAAGCGGCTTGCTCGCGTGGGCTGAAAGGGTGGGTCATGACAGCCCCTCCATCTCGCGCTCGAAAGCCGCCATCTCGGTATCCGAGGCAGCGACGGCCGAGCACCATTGGAAATGAACCAGGATTGGCATGGCGTAGACCGGCACCCGGTAAGAACCGAGCGCGTCGCGGCGGGTCGAGGCGAGCCAGAAATCGGCCAAGAGCGTGCACATCAACGACCTCGCGCAATGGCTCGACGACCGCGCAGAGGCAGCCCGAAAAGAGTGCCGCCAGCTCTGCAGGTAGCTTTGAACGACAACGGCGCAGCAACCCTTGAGGTCGAAACGGATCCTAGACGAAGCGGGGGCAGACGGTCGGCTTGCAGCCGTGAACATCACGCGGAAGCGCTAAGAGGCTCACCCCGCGGAGAACACCATGAAGGCCCGTAGCTCGCGAATGAATGATCCTGGCGCGCCGACGACGGTCGCCATTCTGGGGGAGCAGTACGGCCCGCGGGTCATCATCCCGCTCGACCGCATGATGGAGGACTACTTCCCCGGCCTGTCTCAGGAGCATCTGCTGCGCCGGGTCAGCGAAGGCAAGCTGAACCTACCGATCGTGCGGATCGACTCCAGCCAGAAGTCAGCCAAGGGGGTCGGCTTGATCGACCTCGCGGCCTACCTCGACCAACGAATAGAAGCCGCTCGCAAGGAATGCCGACAGCTCAACAGGTAGCTTGGAACGACAGCGGTACAGCTTTCTGAAGAGCACCGTGCTCTCCCATGCCATCAGGAACCCTGGCTTCACGGGCATGGTTGCTCCTTCAGCTTAGGAGGAAGCATCCATGAAAACACTTGCTATTGCTGCGCTTTGCTTAGGCGTCGCTACCCCGGTTCTCGCTCAGTCTGTCGGTGAGAAGACCGGTGTGAACTCGATGCTCGGTGTCACGCCATCGACCCAGGATTTCGTCACCGAGGCGGCACAGAGCGACATGTTCGAAATCCAATCCAGTCAGCTCGCTCAGGAGAAGAAGGATCCGAAAGCCGGCACGTTCGCGCAGAAGATGATCAGCGATCACACCGGTACGACGGACGCGATCAAGGCCATGGTACAGAGTGGCAAGGTAAAAGCGACGCTACCGACCGCCCTCGACAGCAGCCATCAGAGCAAGCTCGACAAGCTTAAGGGCTTGAGTGGTGCGGATTTCGAGAAGCAATATCGATCGGATCAGGTGTCCGGCCACAAGGATGCGGTGAGCCTGTACAAGCGCTATGCCGACGGTGGCGATAATCCGGACTTGAAGGCATTCGCGCAGAAGACGCTGCCAACGCTGGAGCAGCATCAGAAGATGGCTCAAGACCTCGCAGATTGACCTGCAAGTCGGCTTGTTGGGTCTCCGCGAGCCGCGACCCTGCTAGATGGCGCTCGGATCGACCCAAAACGACAACGGCGCAGCAACCGGTGAGATCGCTGCGCCGCTGGATCGGGCCGCAGAGGGGCGATAGCGGCCTTGAAGAAAGGCTACGCTCGCCGCCGCAACCGTGAGGTGCGCCTGAGCACATCCAAAAGGATGTGGCTCGGCAGCGACAGGGATCAGCCATCACCTGTGGACAGCGCGAAGCGCCCCCGATCCGTCAAGGTTCAGAGGCGAGCGTGCTCACCTCACTCCCGATCTGGCCTCGCCATGTTCGCCAGCCCTCACGCCTTCGTCCTGCACCATCGCGAGCGCCTCGCCGTACTCGTCTCCTCGGCCTTGTTCCTGGCCGGCGCGCTGCCGCTGTTCTGGGCGATCGGCTGAGGTTCTCGGGGCACCAGGATCTACCTCGGCCCCCGTTAGTAGAAGGCAGCCGATGACCGCTTAGGCAGCGTCATCCGATGACGGCTTCCGGAGCTTCGAACCCGGCGGACGGGGCGTCGTGTTCGTCCAGGGCATCGTGCCGTCCGGTCGACGCGGGATCGACCGGACTTTGCCTTTGGGATCGCTCTTCCGTTCGGGGCGCGGACCCCGGCAACCACCATCGCGCCACGCCCGGAACGTGCGACCGTAGATCCACTCCTCGAAGTCGTGGTCGGCTCGAACGATCATGTCGGCGATCACCCGCTCGGCCTCCTCCTTGTTGAAGAGCGCTTGGCCGAGCAGACCGATCGTGTAGCGCCGTATCTCCTGGGGACCCTCCAGATCCGGGCGCCGATCCAGGGCTCGCAGCATCGCATGCAGCACCGCCCTGCCGACATCGTCCCGCTTCGGCGTGCCGGTCTTCAGGCGGTTCTGCCGGTGCTCGCCCTCGGTCTCAGCGTGGGCGTTGAGGCTGTGCTTCAGCCGCTTCGACATGCCCTTGCGGGACTTCCGGGCCGCCGGTGTCCAACCTGGACGCCTCGGGGTGGGGTCAGGGGTCTCGTTCTCGTCCGACATAGGTGCGCCTCCACGTGAGAGGCCCCCTATCGATACCTGATCGACGCAAGAGACAAACGGCCGAGCTACAGCAGGACCCTGGCACCCCCATCGGCTGACCCGCTCAGGTCATCGGATGATGCCGGCCTGGTCAGCAGCTGACGCTCGAGGCGTTAGGGATCCAGCTTGCGACGACGTCATGGTGACGTCAGGGCGAGGCATGAGGTCGAGGGTGGCCGGATTGGATCCTAGAACAAGAAACACCCCAGGAGCGGATGCTCCCAGGGTGTAGCCGACCTCGCGGCCAGTTTGATCGGGCTGGGGATGCGAAGGTCAACCGGATGGCTGCTCTTCTGCGGTGGAGAACGATGGAGAGGACCAACTACCCCTCGCCCGCCGCCGCTCTCCCGGCACAGTCGCCGGGAGCAGCTCGACCGGATCTCAGTAGGAGCCGAACTTGTAGTTCAGGCCGGCGCGGACCACGGCGAACTCGTCGGAGCGGCGGCCGATGCCGGTGGTAACGACCGGCGTGAGGCTGGCGGCGTCGACGAGCAGGACGCCCTGGTTGCGGGTGCCGCGGTCGAGGTTCACGTACAGACCTTCGACCTTCAGCGTCACGGCCGAGGAGCGGAAGAAGTTCAGGAACGAGTCGGTGGGCAGGGCGTACTCGATGCCGCCGCCGGCGGCCCAGCCGGTGCGGAAGCTGTCGTTGCCGCGGAAACCACCGAACGAACGGTCAGCGCTGCCCGAGCCGTAGGCGAAGCCGCCGGTGCCGTACACGAGGGTGCGGTCGAAGGCGTAGCCGAGGCGGCCGCGGACGGTGCCGAAGTAGTCGAGGCTGGAGAGGCCGCGCGGGTCGTTGACGATCAGGCCGGGGGCGACAGCGCCGGAGATGAAGGCGTTGTTCCGGTTACGGCCGAAGTCGAGGTACTGGGCGTCGGCCTCGACGCCGATCACGACACCCGAGCCCGGGGTGAACTGGTAGTTATAGCCGATCTGGGCGCCGCCCGAGAAGCCGTCCTGGCTGCGGTCGCGGAAGGCGGCGACGGTGCCGGGGGCGCCGTAGGGGAAGGGGACGGCGAAGACGTTGCCGGTGTTGCGGTCGCTGGCGTCGAAGGCGTAGCCGGCGTTGATACCGAAGTAGGCGCCGGTCCAGGTGAAGACCGGGACGGGGGTGAAGATCGGCGGCGGGGCGGCGCGACGCGGCAGGTCGGCGGCCGAAGCGGCGGCGGTCAGGGCGGTGAAGGCGGCCAGCGAGGCCAGGAGCTTGATCATCTCGGAGTGTCCAGAACTTCGATCTGGCGGTATTGCTACCGGTCCGTGATCAAAAAAGCTGTAGTTTTACGGACACACCATTCGTCGAAGACGCAGGCCGGCATAGTAAATTATATATGAAGGCGTGTTAGATCAGAGGAATACAAGATTTTATCCTCGGCTAAGCGTGACAACATCTCAGAAGCGCATTGGTTGCAGGTCGACTCCACGTTGCCGGACAGCTGTCGCTAAAATGCTACAGAAGGGATCGGTACGTCCGCTGCACAGTATGGCGTTCACTGCGCCTTATGCCTCACCATGCCGATCCGGCCCGAGCACCGCTTCTTCTATCCCATCGACTGGGCGCAGCTCTCGGCCGTGATCCAGTTCGGCCGGGCGAGAGGCTGCTGCGAGGGCTGCGGGCGACCGCATGGGCGGATGGTCTACCACCTCGGCGATGGCCGCTGGTGGGACGCAGATGCCGGCCGGTGGCGCGACGGCTGGGGCCGCCGGATCCGGATCTCTGCGGAAGCCGACATCCTCGGACGGGGCCGCCGGACGCGGGTCGTCCTAGCCGCTGCCCATCGGGATCACGACACTTCGAACAACGCGGACGCCAACCTCGCGGCCTTTTGCCAGCGATGCCACATGATCCACGACCGGCCGGAGCATCAGCGTAGACGGTGGCGCACGCTGTTCCGGCGAAAGACGCTGGGCGACCTGTTCGGCGGCCCCTACGCCTAGAATGCGGTGGGCGCCGAATTCGGGTGTGCCGCTCAGCACCGAAGGCCGTCGGTCACGGGCTCATGGTGTCCTCATCGAGGGATGGGAGGACATCATGCGTCAATCTTTTCTGCGGACCGGCGGTACGGCTGCCCTGGTCGCTCTGGCACTCTGCGCCACTCCACCGGCCGCTCAGGCGCGCGGCATCGGCGTCGGTGGCGCCGTGGCGCTGGGCATCCTCGGTGGCGTCGTGGCTGGCAGCGCCATCGCGTCGGCCAACAATGGCTACTACCCGAGCCGCCCGGTCTACGCCGCGCCCGACCCGTACGGCGCCTGCCACTTCGAGCGACGCGCGTACGTCGATCCGTACGGGTACGAGCACATCCGGCGGGTCGAGGTCTGCGAGTAGGCCAAGCCCCTTCCCGGAGGTTGCGGGAGAGCGGACGTTCGCTTTCCGTACTCATGTGCACCGAAACGGCAGCCATCGCCCAATGGCTCAGCTACGGTGCAGGCGTCTCCTTGAGGCCCCCCGATGTTTACCCCCCCATCCGCTATCCGCCGCCTGATGATGCTGGGGCTCATCCTCGCAAGCCTGGTCGCGCTCGCGGATAGCGTAGCCCGTCACGAGGTGCGAAGGGCAACGAGCGAGATGGCTTTTGCCGATGCGGCCGCACAGCCGGTCGGAGCCTCCGGTGAGTAGGCGGACACCGTTCGCCGTCGCCGTGATGGTCCTCGTGATAGCCGGCGGCGCCAAACCAGCCTTCGCCCTAGCAGGCGGGCCAGCCAGCCTGCCGACCCTTGAGCAGGCGTGGCACAGTTGCGTGCGCGAGGCTTTCGACCAGCAGCCGATGCACATGAGCAAGCCCGGCGGCGAGCGGAACGCTTTGGACGAGTATAAGCCGCACGAGGACGCCTACGTGGCGGCGCTGATGGCGCCGCGGCCAGATGCCGATCTGCCCATGGGTGGCTGGGCGCGGACGTGGGCGGCGTACATGGCGTTCGTTGTGGATCCGGTCAAAGCCTGGATTGGGGCGCTGCGGCGCTGATCTAGCCAGAAGCCAGGGCAAAAGAAGTATTCACCAACTGTCCGCAATTGCACGGGAGGACTTGATCTCGCTGCCATGAGCCGACGTTCTACTGGTACACCCACCAAAGACTGGCCGTCATGCTGAACCCTAATCCCTTGACTGGGCAGATGGTCGAAGTGCGCGTGCTCCGACCGCAGCCCAAGACGGCTTGAGGTTTCAGCCGCTTACACCCATTTCTTGTAAGCCACGCGCGTACATGACCGCGCGGTAGGCTGGGCGCCTTTGCCTGCAGGCCGTAGCCCGCCCTTGACACGCTCAACACAGGCCTCCCGCTCATCGAGCGGAGTGCATCCATGACACCGTCCGACCTCAACAAGCCCGCTGAACTCACCCTCTGGTCCAGCCGCAACCCTGCGCACACCGCGAAGGGACGCCACTTCTCGACCTTACGCGCAGCGCTCGTCGCCGCGGCTGAAGCAATGGATGCTGGCGAGGCACAGCCCTGGATCATCACGGACGCCGGAGACGTTTTGGCGCCCAACTGGATCGCGTCACATCGCCTATAGCGGCCGTGAGCCGGTGCTTTGCGGTCTCCAGTTCCCCTGTCTCCTCGCCCCTCAAGCGGCTGCCCAGCCGAGGCATCACCGGCGAGGTGCAGAGAACTAGTCTGCGAACCGCACCAAATGGGTCGTAGGCTTGACCGTGCAATTTCGGGCACGGCGCTCAGGATGAAGAGCGGCGAGACTGGGGCCGAGCCTTTCGCGCGAATTCGGTCGTGTTCTGCGAAAATTTTATTGTGCAACGCCACGAGTGACTTAATCATCTAAATAGCTTGTTTTCATAAAATCTTCAAAATTTTATCGGACCCAATCCACGTCTCAGATCTTGATTATATGATCGGATGCACGATTTAGGTGCAGTGCAACAGGCAGAAGAAATAGTCAGAATTATCGAGCTGATTAATCTCTGAATTTTGTATAAGAAACAATTTTGTTAAATATAAGGTAGGGAAACACGATGACAAACGCTCATAACGCCGCTCAGAACAAGCAAGACAATCAGACTGACAAGGCCGCCGACGCCCTGAAGGCGAACATCAATAAATCTACCGAGCAGAGCGCACAGTTCACCGATGCCGCGCGCGAGGGTGTGAACAAGATCGTCGATCTCAACGAACGCGCCGCGGAGAACACCAAGCAATTCGTGCAGAGGGGCGTCGAGACGGCGTCCCATCAAGCGCGCGAAGCCACGGATCGCTTCTCCCGCACCCTTGGCTACACAGGCGAGGGTAGCGAGCGCTTGGCTCAAAAGTCCAAGCAGAACATGGAAGCAGTCGCTCGCTGCGGGACCGTGCTTACCCAGGCCTTCCAAGACACCTCACGGATCTGGCTTGAGCTGAGCCAGAAGCAGTGGCAGCGCAACCTCGACGGCATGAACAAGCTGGCTCGCGCTAGATCGGTGCAGGAGTACTCCGTGGTCCAGAGCGATCTCGTCCGTGAGGGGCTGCAGTCCATGGTTCAGGATTGCAAAGCCATCACCGAGACCTCGGTGCGCGCCATGGAGGAGGCCAGCAAGACCTTCTCCGGCCTCACGCAGCAGGGATCCGCTGGTCCGCGCTGAGGCGCCGGACCTCGAGGTCGAGCAATACTCCTCGATCTCACAATGAACACGTGGGCGGTCGCTTTGGCCGCCCTTTTTGTTTGTCTCAGCCACATTGGTTCTAACACGGTGTGGCATGGAGTGCGCGATGTACAACCCATTTGCCGTTACCTTACTCGCTCTTGAGGCGCAAAAGGTCGTCGAACTGCGCCTTGTGAAACTCGCCTGGGGTGGCGTTGAAGGGCGACTGGAGGCACAAAGGATGGTGAGCGAGAAGATCAGCGCCTTCGTCGAGGCCTCAGGCACCTTGATGAAGGGAGGCTCTGCTGACGTGGTTATTGCCCGCTACCGCGAGCACGTTGCTGCGAATACGAAGCGCCTTACTGCTACCTGCCCCATACCGACCTGAAGAGCGCATCGCCTGCTGTCTGGCACGAGTTGCACGAGGTCAACGTGGTGGCGCCGTTCCGCCTCGTGGCAGAAGCTGAAACCGCTCTGAGGGATGCCGCCCGGCGAGGTCGTCCAGCCTGTGTCGTCAACGTCAGTTCACATGCTGGAGTCAGACCTAAAGGGCGCATCAATCCCTTATGCCGCGTCGAAGGCGGCCCTGAACGACATGACCCGTCTGCTGGCCGTATCACTGGCCCCGGACATCCGGGTAAATGCCGTCGCCCCTGGGTTAGTAGACACACCCCTAACGGCGGATTGGACCGCCGAGCGTCGGCCTGAGAGCATGCTTCCTGTTTGCCGCCAGCGAAACCCTGGCGCTATGCATCTCGGCCGACCTCGACGGCGGCGTCGCCGGAAATCCTGAGCCGGGAGACCGGCAAGCGGGTCTCATCACGACGATGGGGACGAGGAAGTCCCGACATCCCGGAACGAGGTGAAGCGGTCCTGCGCATCGAGCGGCACGTCGACCGTGCATCGCAGGCCGGGGGCCTCGAAGTCGAGGTGGACCTTGCCCCCAAGCTCGTGGCCGACCCCTCCGTTGATCAGCCGTGTGCCGTAGCCGCGCCGACGCGGCTCGCTCACCGGCGGCCCGCCGGTCTCGCGCCATTCGATTACGAGCCGACGCGCACCGCTTTCCCCGATGGCCACGCGCCACGCGATATCGACGCGCCCGGTAGCGACGGAGAGGGCGCCGTACTTGGCCGCGTTCGTGGTGAGTTCGTGAAGTGTCATGCCGAGTGCCAGGACGTAGCGCGGCGGCAGCTCGATGTCGGGGCCGTCCAGCCGAAACCGTTCGTCCTGCTTATCTTCAAAGGGCGACAGCTCGTTCTCCAGCACCGTCACGAGCGAGGCCCCGGACCAGTCGTCTCGCGAGAGCAGGTCGTGCGTCTTGGATAGCGCGAGGATGCGTCCCTCCAGGCGTTCTCCCGTCGCGTCGCTCCGACGCGATTGCCGGGCCAGCGACTGCACCGTGGCCAGCGTGTTGCGGACGCGGTGGTTGAGCTCGTGGAGCATCATGGTCTGACGCTCCTGCAGCAGGTGGCTGCGCGAGATCTCGGCGCGTAACTCGCCCTCATGCTTCTGCAGCGAGGCCGCCATCGCGTCGAACGCCTCGCCGAGTTGGCCGAACTCCGTGGGACCGGCGATGCCTGTGCGTGCCCCAAGATCACCGGCCCGCCAGGCGCTGGCGGCCCGGAGCAGACGATGCACCGGTTCGCGGATGAAGGCGCGCCCGGCCAGGAGGGCCGCCGCAAGTGCGAGGGCGGCGCCCAGGCCGATGAGGATCAGTCCACGCCGTGTCGCCGCGTCGATGTCGGCGAAGGCGGAAACCGGCGACAGGCCGACGGAGACCATGATGCCGTCGAGGTCGTCCGGAGTGGCGGCCGCGACCCCGGTGATGCGCGTCGTGCCGCGCAATCCCAGCATGTCGACGACCTGGCCGCGGTTGGCCTGGAGCGTCGCGAGGTAGGCCGCCGGCAGGAGCTTGCCGACCCACTCGGCCTGATCGGGCACGCGCAGCAGGATCGCACCCTTCCTGTCAGCGACCGTGAGCGTGGCATCCGTGGGCAGACCGGCCTGGGATTGTTGCCTGGCGAGGTAATCGAGGTCGACGCTAGCAAGGACGACGCCTATCGGCAGCCCGTCGGGCCCCGGTATCGATTGGGCAAGCTGAATGGTCGGCCGGTCGGTGATGCGGCCGCGGACATACTCGCCGACGGCGAAGCCGGCTCTCATTGCATCCTGGAAATATCGGCGGTCCGACAGCGAGTAGGCGCCGCGGGCGGAGCCGAGTGTGTTGCAGACGACGCGACCGTCTGCGCCGATGACGCCAAAGAAGAAAGCGCCAGGTACCTTGTCGAGCAGCGTCCGCAGGTACGGCGTGCAGACCTCCGGGTCCATGCCATGGATCTCGGGAACCTCCGCGAGGATGCGGAGGGCCTGGCGGACGCCGCGCCCGAACTGTCCGAGGTCGGCCGCGACACCCCGGGCGGTCCGGATCGCCTCGGCGCGCACGGCTTCGCTGCGCGCCGCGCGCAGCGCGTACTCGTTGTAACCCTGGATGGCCAACGCCGGCATGAGCGCCAGGGCCACCAAACCCACGATCCGGTTGGTCAGCGACATTGAGGGACCAGCACTACTCCTCGTTTCCCTCGTCAGCGGCACTGAAAGATTCCGGCATCAACCTAGGTGACATTGCAAACGCGCCCAGGGCGTGCGGCGTTGCGAACGCTGCCCACCAAGCATTCTGCCTCGATATTGGGGCGATATCATCGGTTGGCGATCAGGCCGTCTCCAGGGGCGGGCCCTCCCCGGGCCGGCGGACACCTTCAGCCATCGGCCAAGAACCCGGCCAGCGGCGCGGTCAGAGTGCAGCACACCCCCTCCGGCTCGTAGCGGAGCTCGACACGCCCGCCGACCGCCCCGGCGAGCCCGCGTTCGATCAGGCGGGAGCCGAACCCGCGACGGGTCGGGGCGACGACTGGCGGCCCGCCTTCCTCACGCCAGGTCAGGTGGACCGCCTCGTCGCCGTCCGGGCCATCGACGCTCCAGGACAGGGTGACGTGGCCGTCGGGCGTGCTGAGCGCGCCGTACTTGGCCGCGTTCGTCGCCAGCTCGTGCATCATCAGAGCCAAGGAAAGGGCAGTGCGGGAGCCGCAAGGGACCGAAGGCCCGTGAAGGCTGAAGCGCCTCTGCCCCGGGTCGTCGTGCAGGTCGAGCGCGTTCTCGACTACGGCGCGCATGTCGGTTTCCCGGCTTTCCCCTTCGCCCGTCATGAGGATGTCGTGGGCCTTGCCCAGCGCGATCAGGCGCGCGGCCAGGACCTCCTTGGCTGCCTCGATGTCGCTCGCGCCGCGGAGGGTCTGGGTAGCTATGGCCTGGACCATCGCAAGCGTATTCTTCATGCGATGCGACAGCTCGCGGTTCAGGAGTTGCTGCTGCTCCTCGGCCCGGACGCGCGCCACCGCCGCCTCGACGCGGTCGGCGACGGCGCGAAGGAAGCCGACATCCTCCGCGCTCCAGTCCCGCGGGATACGGTCGTGGACGAAGAACAGGGCCACGGTGCGCCCGCGTTCCCGCACCGGCATGTTGATCACGCTGGCGACGTCGATCGCCTGCAGGGCGGAAAGGTTCGCGGCGGTGCGCGGGTCCGCGGCCACGTCCCGCACGACGACGGGCTGGCCATGCAGCAGGTCCCGCCGCAGGTCGCCGTAATCCTCGAACCGGTGCCGGCCAGCGATGCTGCGAAGGCCCGTGGCGGTCCAGTCAGGCTCCAGCACCACATGCTCGGCGGTGGCGTCGAGCCGGCCGAACCCGGCTCGGCTGGCGTGCAAGGTGCGGCCCACGATCTCGGCCGCGGCACGGGTCATTTCGGGGATTGCCGCCAAGTCGCGAAGTTGGTCCCCAAGCTCCAGCAGGGCGGACCTGCGCCGCTCCTCGGCCTCACGGGCCCGCTCCGCCACGATGCGGTCGGTCACCTCCATGAACAGCACCACGAAGGTCTCGTCGGTCAGCTTGTGTGCCCGTCCTTCGTACCAGCGTTCCAGGGTGCCGACCTGCCGGATGAAGGTGGCCGAGCGGCCGCTCTCGACCACGCCGGCGAACTCATGGACCCACTCGTCCTCTATGCCGGGGAAGACCTCGCGGATCGTGCGGCCCGCCGCCTGCTCGCTCGGCACGCCTACGAGCTCGCCCCAGGCGCGGTTGACCTCCTCGTATCGCCAGTCGGTCATTCGGCCGGAGGCGTCGCGGATCACGCGACCGAGGATGAAGCCCTCGCGCAACTGCTCGAACAGGCCGCGCCAATGCCGCTCGCTCTCGGCCAGGGCCTCGCGCGCCGCCACCTGCTCGGTGATGTCGCGTGACGCGCCCGCGAAGCGCACCGACCGGCCGTGCTCGTCGTGTTCGAGGTCGCCCCGTCGGGCGATCCAGCGGATCTCGCCGTTGTCCGGGCGCCGGATGCGGTACTCGACGTCGCGCGGGGCCTCTCCGCTGGCGCGCGAGGCCGACGTCGAGACGAGGTGCGCGTCCTCCGGCACGACCAGGCGCTCGAAGGCCGTGGACGGATAGCTGTCGCGCTCCGGCAGGCCGTAGAGGCGGCAGAACTCCGGCGTCGGATGCAGGATGCCTTCGGCATCGACTACGAACATGCCGACGCCGCCGGCCTCCTGCGCCCGGTGCAGCCGGTCCTCCGCCTCCCGCAGGCGCTCAAACCCAAGACGTTGCTCGGTGCGGTCGCGCAGGATCTTCACGAAGCCGACGCCCTCGCCGGCTTCGTCGCGCAGCACCATCATCTCGCCGTTGGCCCAGAAGCGCTCGCCGTTCGAACGCAGGTGCCAGCGGTCGTCGATGCCGTGACCGGTCAACAGGGCGGCGGCCATCTCCTGGGCGGGGATGCCGGCGGCACGATCTTCGGGCGTGTAGAAGCCATCGGCGGGCTTGCCGCACATCACGCCGGGTTCCCAACCGAGGATCTTCGTGGCCCCGGCGTTCCAGTCGGTGACGATGCCGTCGCGGTCCATCGCGATGATGGCGTAGTCGATGGCGCTGTCGAACACCGCCTTGTACCGGTCCTGGCTGGCCCGAGCGCTTCGTCGGGCCTCGGCCTCCTCGACCTGGGACAGGCCGGCCACGACCGTTCCGGCGAACAGGCTGACGACCTCGCCGTCGCGCGCCGTGAAGGCTCCGGGTCTGCTCGATTGCACCTTAAGGACGCCGATGCCCTCGCCCCGGCGGAACAGGGGCACGACCGCACAGGAACGTAGGGACAGGCGCTCGATGAGGTCGCGCCGGACGTGGCGGTCCTTGCGGACATCGGCCACCACCCGTGCCTCGCCGGACAGGAGGCATGCCCCGGCCAGGCTATCGTGCAGCGGCAGTCGCAGCCCGAGGTGCGGGTCGAGGCTGCCAGCCGCGTTCCGGTAGACGAGCTCGTCGCCGTCGAGCATCTCGACCACGGCGCCCTCGGCCTGGGGCAGGGCCCGCAGCACCCCGTCGGCCACCGCCTGAAGGGCGACGTCGAGTTGCCCGCCCGCCCGAGCCACGGCCTCCTGGGCCGCGAGCAGGGCCTCGTGCTGGACCACCGTCGCGCGCTGGGCCGCGAGCATGGCGTCGCGCTCGGCCAACGACCGGCGGAGCTCCAGTTGGGCCATGACCTGCCCGGCGAGCGCCCGCAGCGAGTCGGCTTGGTCGGGGGTCAACCCCCCGGGTCGCGAGGCGCCGTCGATCACGCAGAGGGAGCCGATGGGCTCGCCGTTCGCCGCCACCAAGGGCGCGCCGGCATAGAACCGGATGAACGGCTCACCCGTCACCAGCGGGTTCGCGCGGGTGCGAGGGTCGAGGGTCAGGTCGGGGATGACAAGGAGGTCAGGCGCGCCGAGCACGTGGGCGCAGACCGACTGGTCGAGTGAGGTCTCGCACGGCTCGAACCCCACGCGCGCCTTGAACCATTGCCGGTCCTCGGCGACCAAGCTCACGAGCGCCACCGGCGTGTCGCACGCCTTGCGGGCGAGATGGACGATGTCGTCGAAGCCCTGCTCGGGCGGCGTGTCGAGGATGCCGTAGGCGTCGAGCGCCGCGAGCCGGGACGGGCGAGCGACCTCGATCCGGGCCGATGTCCGGGCGGTCATCGGCCCGCCTCCCGAACCTCCGGCCTGATAGAATCCGGCGGACGCTCCGGCCCCGCGCCCGGCGGCGTGGCCTCGACGGCGAGGATCTCGCCCTCTGGCGCGTAGATGGCCCCGAGCACGGTCTCGAAGTGCCGGCGCACCCGGGCGTGGCACCCGCAGCAGGCCGCCTCCGTCCGGGAACGGTCGAGCATGTGGATGCGCCCGCGCCCGACGTGGATCAGCCCTTGGCGCTGCAGGTTGGCAAGCACGCCGGTGACGTAGGTGCGCCCGATCCCGAGCATGTTGCTCAGCACCGCCTGGGTGACCGGCAAGGCGTCGGTCCCGAGCCGGTCCTGCAAGCCGAGGAGCCAGCGTAGCACCCGGTGCTCGATGGGATGGGCGGCGTTGCAGGCCACCGATTGCAGGACCTGCGCGAGGAGGCAGTCGGCGTAGCGCACGAACAGGTCGTTCAGGGTCGGCGAGGCGCGCTTGGCCTCCTTCAGGCGGTCCGCCTGCATGCGGAGGACCGAGCCCTCGACCAGGACCACGCATCGGGTGAAAGCCGGCAGGTATCCTTGGCTGACGACGCCGCCGACGGCGCCCTCGTGGCCGACCGTGGCCGTCTCGACGTTCCTGTCGCCATCGGCAGGAACGACCAGGGTGACGACAGTGCGGTCGAGTGGGAAGGTGACATACGAGACGTCCTCGTCGACCTCGAACAACGTGTCGCCCCGCGCGTGGTCCGCGCGCGCGAGATGCGGCGTGATCAGGTCGACGTCGCGGGGCGCGAGCGCGGCCAGGAGCAGGTTGCCCGTGAACGGGTGACCGGTGTCGCACGACATTGGGGAGGGGGATCCCGGCGCGGGGCGGCGTCTTCGAGGCTGAACCTATGCCATGGGCGACTTCATCCCACAATCCGACATTAGACCATTTTTGACGTTGCCGAGCGCGTTTGGTCCAATGCAATGGCGGAACGTCAGCCGTGGTGAAGGGCGGCCTTCATTGAGCAGTGGCCGGTAGCCCCGCGCAGGGCCAGGGCTGCGCCAGCGACCAGGGCGGCCAGGCGGAGGAGCTTGTCGTGGGCGGCCCGCGCCGCGACGCCCGCCAGGCCGAACCAGAGATCCAACGACACGGCGCGTTCCGTCTTGGTCAGGTTCGTATGCAGCCTGACGACGTCGCGCACCATTCGGTTCGCCACGGGCCGTTTTCCTAGTAGTCGAAACCTAACGGTTGGCACCACTTCGCGAGGGTCTGCTCCCGACCCAGGCTGTGTCAAAACCCCGATGGTGGTAGCTTTCCTCTGCAGGACCGGAGGGCGGCATGGGACGGTTCGTTGTCGGTGCCGAGCGCGATCAGACGACGCTATTTCCGCCTTGCCTGGAAGACTGGATCGCTGAGGACAACCCTGTCCGCGTCGTCGATGCCTTCGTGGAGGCCCTGGAACTCGGCGCGCTCGGCTTTGCGGGCGTCGATGCGGCACGGACGGGTCGACCGGGCTACCATCCGGCCGCCCTGCTGAAGCTGTACGTTTACGGCTATCTCAACCGGGTCCCGTCGAGCCGACGGCTGGAGCGCGAAGCGGGCCGCAACGTCGAGGTCATGTGGCTGACCGGCCAGCTATCGCCCGATCATAAGACCATTGCCGAGTTCCGTCGGCAGAACGGCCCCGCCATCGGGCGAGTCTGTGCTCGCTTTGTCGCTTTGTGCCGCACGATGGGCCTTCTGACGGGGACGTGCGTCGCGATCGACGGCTCGAAGTTCAAGGCGGTCAACAATCGCGACCGCAACTTTACGCAAGGCAAGCTCGACCGGCGCCGCCAGCAGATCGAGGAGAGCGTGTCACGCTACCTCTCGCAGCTCGACACAGCCGATCGTCAGGATCCCACGCCGGAACTCGCAGCCAAGGTGGGGAGGCTGAAGCAGAAGGTCGCCCGCCTCGGGCAGGAGATGGAGCGGCTGGCGGAGTTGGAGGAGCAGATGAAGGCCGCGCCCGACCGGCAGGTCTCGCTGACCGATCCCGACGCGCGGTCCATGGCAACCAGCGGCCGCGGATCGGGCGTGGTGGGTTGCAACGTCCAGGTGGCAGTCGAGACCGAGCATCACCTGATCGTAGCGCACGCGGTCAGCAATGCTGGCTCGGACCGGGCGCAGCTCAGCGGCATGGCCGCGCGGGCCAAAGATGCTCTGGAAGCGGACACGCTCGATGCGGTGGCTGACCGGGGTTACTATTCCAGTGAACAGATCCTGGCCTGCGAACGCACCGGCATCGCCGTGACGCTGCCCCGGCCGATGACCTCGGGCGCGAAGGCCGTCGGGCGCTTCGGCAAGGATGATTTCCTCTACCGTCGTCAGGACAACACCTACCTGTGTCCGGCGGGTCAGACGCTGTCCTATCGGCACACCTCGGTGGAAAATGGCCTGACGCTGCATCGTTACTGGACGAATGTCTGCTCGACCTGCGCGATGAAGGGGGCCTGCACGACGGGCAAGGAGCGCCGGGTGACCCGGTGGGAACACGAGGACGTGCTGGAGGCCGTGCAGCGCCGATTGGACGGCGATCCGCTCGCCATGCGGGTCCGGCGCGAGACAGTCGAGCACCCCTTCGGCACGCTGAAGGCGCGGATGGGGGCGACGCACTTCTTGACCAAGACCTTGCCGCGCGTCTCGACCGAGATGGCACTCCAGGTCCTGGCCTACAATCTGACGCGCGTTCT
>Ga0316227_1002395_pt1 | contig 16947 bp, 17 predicted proteins | sample TBH18019metaG_FD_206012 | JGI IMG/M metagenome (GOLD analysis project Ga0316227, IMG submission 206012) | Freshwater microbial communities from Trout Bog Lake, Wisconsin, USA - TBH18019 | ecosystem: Environmental > Aquatic > Freshwater > Lake > Hypolimnion/Profundal zone | place: USA: Wisconsin... | reverse complement strand
ACTTTGCGCGCAACAGCATTCTGCTGCTGATGGTGAATGCAGCAGTGTTGGGAACAACCGCGATTTCGCTGGCCAGCGCCTGGGCCTACGGCGAGGTGAAGGGTTGGGAGCACTCGCTGCATAAAAAGCTGTGGCAAGCACCAGGCTTTTATGCAACATACATTGTGTGTGTCGGTGCGGCTGCTGCCTTTGTTCTAATTCCGCATGTGCCGCTACCACTGGTCATCATCAGCGTACAGGTCTTCGCCGGTCTGATATTGCCGTCTGCCATCATATTCCTTCAACTGCTGCTGAACGACCGCGAACTATTGGGCGCGCGCTGGGTAAACAAACCGTGGAACATCGTCATCAACTGGACGATCATCGCTGCCCTCTTTGCCCTCTCACTACTGCTGGCCGCACAGGTGATGCTGCCTAATTTATTCAACTAAAGATTCGAGGTGACACATGGCATACGTACAACATTCATTCGATCCGTAGTATTTCAACGTCGTCCATCCGCTCAATGACATGCCGGAGCAGAAGTGCTCCAGCGAAGGACTGGGGCACATCGTCATGACTCCGACGGTACGCATCTCGCTCAGCCTGCTACGCGCCTACCTAATTTTGATGACTCTGATGCTCGGCTATCACGTGCTGAATCTGGCTGGAGTGCTGCACAAGATTTTCTGATGCCGCCGTCTTTGTTTGAAACATATCGCGCACGCATGAAATACGAGGACGTGTTGTCTCTATACCGTCAACCGCCGTTCACATTCCGGCCATCTTATATCGATACACTGCAAAGGCTATATGCTGAAAAAGTCCTTATTATGGCTCCGCCTCAATCTGCTGATATGCTTCGCTACCGTTGCGGCGGCGCAGTCGATCAACCCGTCGTACGATGAGGCGTCCCACCCGACACCAATTCATACGGCGACTGCGACCGATCAACCCGCATCACCCACGATGTTTTCCCACCCCGACGGTACGCGATACTACCTGGCCGGTCAGGCCAATAGCATTTTCCAGGCACATGGGCCTTTTCATTCCCCCTACCAGGGAGCGAACAGCCTGCTAGGGCGCGGGGAGTACAAGGTCTCGCTGGTTGGAACGCTGTATATGGGCGTGGAGTTGATGCGCAATCCCGCACGACATCTGGAGGCGATCTACGATGAGGAGTCGGCGGGTGGGCGCGGCATCAGCGAAGCGCTGGGGCTTGCGGGATTCACCAATCTGGATGTCGTGCGAAACCCAACCCTGGGGCCAACGCCCTACCTGGCACGCGTACAGTTGCATCAGACGATTGGCCTCTCAAACAACATGGTGGAGGCGGTGCGAGGACCGTTCTCGCTCGCGACCGTTGTGCCCGAGCGGCGACTGGAACTGCGCATAGGAAAGATGGGGCTTCCGGATTTCTTCGATCTGAATAGTATCGGCACCGATAGCCATCTACAGTTCTTGAACTGGACGGTGGACAACAACGGCGCCTGGGACTACGCCGCCGACACACGCGGCTATACCTATGCCGCTGTCATGGAGTACGACGACAAATTCTGGTCCGCGCGCTACGCCATCGCTACCATGCCCACCGTGGCAAATGGCATCACACTGGACTGGAACCTGCATCGCGCCAGCGGACAGAATGCTGAACTGGAACTGCGCCATGGGCCAGGTTCGTTTGTGCCCAACCTGGCCAAGCGAAACGGAACAATTCGCCTGCTTGGCTTCGTTAACCACGCAAACATGGGAGACTACAGGCAACAGAACATCAAGTTCTTACAAGGCCTGACTGCGACGCCCGACATTACGGCGCACCCGCTGCAAAGTACGGTGAAGTATGGCGTGGGGGTAAATGTGGAGCAAGAGATGACCGACAACCTGCGTATATATGGGCGCTTCGGCTGGAACGAGGGGCAGCACGAGAGCTACGCCTACACCGAAGTGGACCAGACAGTAAACATCGGCGGAGACTACTCCGGCAAGGCGTGGAGCCGAGAGAACGACAAACTTGGGCTGACGTTCGTGAGCAATGCTATCAAGCGCGACCACCAGGAGTATCTGAAGCTAGGCGGGCTGGGCTTCCTGCTGGGCGATGGCAAGCTGAACTACGCGCGTGAGGACATTTTGGAGGGCTACTACACACTACACACCTGGCGCGGTCTCTCCTACGCGCTGGATATCCAGTACATCACCCATCCCGGCTACAACCAGGACCGTGGCCCGGTGCTGGTGGAATCCGTCCGCATGCATGTGGACTTCTGAAAGAAGGTATCTGTCGTAGGTTTTCGGCTGTCAGTTTAGAGCGGCAAGCAGGTTGGGACTTATACTGCAAGCGTGACTCTGTCCTTCGTTTACGAGCTGCTCGGATTCCTTCTCGGACTGCTGTTTGGCAGCTTTTTGAACGTGTGCATCTCGCGGCTACCGGCACATGAGTCCATTGTGAAGCCCCGCTCGCACTGCATGGAGTGTGGGCACGCAATCCGCTGGTTTGACAATGTACCGATTCTCAGTTGGTTGCTCCTCCGTGCGCGATGCCGCGACTGCAAGGCGAGAATCTCATGGCGATACGCGGCAGTGGAACTGGCAGTGGGAGTTTGGTTCGCTATTTGCGCAAATAAGCTCTTCGTCCTCGATCTTGCAAAAGTATCCCGTTTGAGTGAACCCACCACAGGTGAGTACGTTGATATCTTTGGCTTCGCCATCCTCGGTTTCCTCCTCATCGGCCTGATGGTGATGGACTGGCAGACGCAGCGGCTACCCGACGCGTTCACGCTGACCGGCATCGGCATTGGATTCATGCTGACCTGCGTGCAGGCATATTTCCTTGCGCCGGGCCAGGGCGATATTGTGATCGACACTACCCATCAGCTACGCCTCAGCAGCCCGGGCAGCTTTGCATCCCAGGGAAACGTATTTATGACCGGCCCCGAAGCTCTCGTACTGGGCCGTATTGCTACCATTGCAAGTGCGGCGCTGATCCTGCTGGCAGTGCGATGGGGCTATAAGGCGCTGCGCAAACGCGATGGCATGGGCTTGGGCGACGTGAAGCTACTGGCTATGATCGCCGCGTTTTTGGGATTTGGGGAGGCACTTCTCGCACTGTTTGCCGCGGTACTTGCAGCAAGTGTTTATGGCATCGTATTGCTTGCTCGGCGGCAGGCCAGTGGAAGCAGCAAGCTGCCGCTGGGCAGTTTTCTGGCGGCCGGCGGGCTGTTCAGTGCTCTATCGGGGCCGCGAATTGTGGAATGGTACATGAACCTGATGCAATAGACTTGGCCGTTTTGTACGAAGTCAGCCCGATTTGCGTGCTTCTGCTTGACACTTGACCGCCTCAAAACTAGAGTCAAAGATGGCGCATGACGAGTTACCCATACATTTGGAACTACCTGCCTCTAGCGCTTCATATCGCTGGTGCGCTTGGCATTGCCGTCGGCATGGTGGCGGCTTCCTACCTCATCGGCAGACACAAAAACTATCGAACTAAACTTGATTCCTATGAGTGCGGCATGGATCCTGTGGGAGACTCACGCGGACGATACTCCGTGCGCTTCTATATGGTTGCAATGCTGTTTATTTTGTTCGATGTGGAGGCTGTTTTCATGCTTCCCTGGGCGGTGATTTTTCGTCGCCTTCCAGGCATAACAGGATCGGCGATGTTCGGCTTCTGGGAGATGCTGGTATACCTCGGTTTCGTAGCCGTTGGACTGTTTTATGTTTGGAAGAAGGGCATTCTGAACTGGACGTACGACCGGGGAGATCAATAGATGTCCATCCAAGCGAATGCGTTGATCGGCAAAACCGACGTCTTGGCGGCTATGGCAGAGAATCCCGCTGTGAAAGCGCTCGCCGAGCTTGCAACGGATGCAAAGTTTGACCGTAATGAGCTGACGATAACGGTGGCCCGCGAAAATATCGTTGCCGCTTGTGAGGCCGTGAAGGACGCCGGATTTAATTTCTTCGAGGACGCCACGGCAGTGGATTGGTTCCCGCAGGAGCCGCGCTTCCAAATCTCATACCACATTGTGTCGCACCGTTTGAAGCAGCGAGTTCGGCTGTGCGTGCTGCTGGATTCAAGCGACGCAAGCGTGCCCTCTATTACACCAGCATGGCCTTCGGCAAATTTCTACGAGCGAGAGGTCTTCGATCTCTTCGGCATCGTCTTCCCCGGCCATCCACGCCTTACCCGCATTATGATGCCAGAGGACTGGAGAGGACATCCACTGCGCAAGGACTATCCGGTGGAAGGATACCGGTAAAACAGGTTTGAGGTACTAGGTTCGAGGCAAAGGTAGGGCCCATGGCACCGGTTGCAGCACCAAACAGGATCACCCCCGGAGTGGAAGACGTCGTAGCCGACGCGAAGCTGCATGCCGGAAAGGGCTCGGGCGAGCACTCCATGGTGCTGAACATGGGCCCGCAGCATCCATCCACCCACGGCGTGCTGCGCGTGGTGATTGAACTGGATGGCGAGATCGTAATGGCGCTGGCGCCGGACATCGGCTATCTGCATACCGGCATCGAGAAGACCTGTGAGGCGAAGTTCTATCAACAGGTCGTCCCGCTCACCGACCGCATCGACTATCTCTGCCCAATGACCAACAACCTGGCCTACTGCCTAGCAGTGGAGAAGCTATTGGGTCTGGAGATTCCCGAACGGGCACAACTCATCCGCGTCCTACTGAACGAATTGACGCGCATCCAGTCTCACCTGGTTTGGCTGGGTACACATGCCATGGACATTGGTGCGCTCACCATGTTCCTGTACTGCTGGCGCGAGCGCGAGGCCACCTTGCGCATCTTCGAGGCAGTCAGCGGCCAGCGCATGATGACCAGCTACTTTCGCATCGGCGGTCTTGCGCTGGAGCCGCCAAAGGGATTCTACGAGTCGATCCAGGAGTTTCTGGACGCGATGCCCGCGCACATCGACCAGTACGAGAGCCTGCTGACCGGCAATCCCATCTGGTTCGGTCGGCTGAAGGGCGTCGGCTATCTCTCCGCCGCGGACGCGATTGCGCTGGGCGTCACCGGGCCGCCTCTACGCGCCAGCGGAGTGGACTGGGACCTGCGCCGCGATATGCCCTACTCCGGCTACGATAAGTTCAAGTTCGATGTGCCCGTCAGCAACGACGGCGATGTGTGGGCACGCTATACAGTCCGCATGTTGGAGATGCGCGAGTCGGTGAAGATTTGCCAGCAGGCGATGGACATGCTGGCCGGAATGTCCGGGCCTATTGTTGCGGACGCGCCTAAGATCGTACTGCCCAACCGCGAAAAGATGAAGACTGAGATGGAGGCGCTGATCCATCACTTCAAGATCGTGACCGAAGGGTTCGCGGTGCCAGCGGGCGAGGTCTATCAGGCCGTCGAGAGCCCGCGCGGCGAGATGGGATACTACGTCGTCTCTGACGGTACCGCCAAGCCCTACCGCGTCCACATGCGGAACCCGAGCTTTGCTACGCTACAGGCCCTGGAGACAATGTGCAAGGGACGCCTCATTGCTGACGTGGTCGCGGTAATTGGAAGCATCGATATCGTGCTGGGAGAGATCGATCGATAGGAGGAGTCATGTTAGGTCCATTGAGTTCAGAAGATAGACAACTGCAACGCGCTGGAAGATTGCCTCAGGAGACCAGGGAATACTTGGACTCCAAGAAACCATCTACTGCGCAAGTGATACTATTCGGTCTTTCATTATTGGGCGCTTACGGAAGCATGATCGTATTTCTCCTTCGGGAAGTGTTCAGGTCTTGATCCGTACCGCCGTCGATAGCGAGCTTTGGATCTCGTGGGCCTCCCTGCTGCGGTCGTATGCGGCGGTACATGGGATGAATAGAACGCAGCAGGCGATAGTTGAAGCTGCTGAAGCAAAGATCTTAGTAACGGTTGGCAGCAAGTGGATTCGCTTTACGCACACTGAGATGGAATCGAGCGACGGCAGCAAGGTTCGGTTCGCGCTGAATGAAGATGGAACGGTAACGCTGGACGGTAAGATGGAAGAGTTGGATTTTGCAGCCGAACGGACAACACGGGAGCTGATGCTGTGAGCAGGATTGCCAAATCGATCTTTTCGCCAAAGCTGGCCGACTACTTCGACACTCTGGTGACCATCTACCCAGTGAAGCGCTCGGCGCTGGTTCCCATGCTGCTGTACGCGCAGGACGAGGTGGGCTACGTCTCCGAGGCTGTCATCCAGGAGGTCGCCCAACGGCTGGACCTCTTCGACCTCGACGTACGCAGTGTGCTCAGCTACTACTCCATGCTCCGCACCAAGCCGGCGGGCAAGTTCAACGTGCAGGTATGCACCAACATCAGCTGCATGCTTCGTGGTGGATACGAGATTCTGGAGCATTGCAAGCGCAGGCTGGGGATCGAGCACAAGCAGACCACGGCGGACGGACTCTTCTCACTGGAAGAAGTCGAATGCATCGGCGACTGCTGCTCCGCCCCAGCCATGCAGGTTAACTACGAGTTCCACGATGAGCTGACACCGGCCAAGGTGGACGAGATCCTGAATGAGTACGCTGCGGAGGACAGGAAATAATGCCTCGACTTGTCTCCCATCCCGATGAGGTCATCATCCTGAAGCGACGCTTCGGCCAGGATGCGGCCAAGATCGACCGGTACATTGCGATGGATGGTTACGCTGCGGTGCAGAAGGCCATTGCGCAAGGGTCCGAGGCGATGCCGGGCTGGATCGTAGACACCATGAAGGCCAGCGGGCTACGCGGGCGCGGCGGTGCAGGCTTCCCAACCGGCATGAAGTGGAGCTTTGTGCCCAAGACCTCGACCAAGTCTAAGTATGTTCTGGTGAATGGCGACGAGAGCGAACCCGGCACCTGCAAGGATCACGTACTCTTCCGCGAAGATCCGCACGCGATCATCGAAGGCACCATCATCGCGGGGCTGGCCATTGGCGCGAAGACCGGGTTCATTTACCTTCGTGGCGAGTATCGAACTCTACTGAATATTATTGAGCACGCAGTTGCAGATGCATATGCGCGCGGCTTTCTCGGCAAAAACATCTTCGGCTCAGGTATTGATTTTGACATCATTACGCAGACCGGCGCGGGCGCGTACGAGGTGGGCGAAGAGTCGGCACTGATGGAATCGCTGGAAGGTAAGCGCGGTGTGCCACGCATTCGGCCGCCCTTCCCTGCCGTAGTGGGACTGTACGGCGGGCCGACGATCATCAACAACGCGGAGACCATCGCCAACGTCCCGCACATTTTGCTGATGGGCGGCGAGGCATATGCGCATCTGGGCACAGAACGCAACGGTGGTACGCGACTGTTCAGTATTAGTGGTCATGTGGAACATCCAGGCGTATACGAACTGCCCATGGGATATTCGCTCCGTAAGGCAATCTATGAAGTTGCCGGGGGAATTCTCGGCGGCAAGCAGTTGAAGGCGGTAGTGCCTGGAGGCGCGTCCTGCCCGGTGCTGAGAGCCGACGAGATCGATATCGGACTGGACTTCGATCAACTGGCCAAGGCGGGATCGATGCTCGGCTCGGGTGGAATTGTGGTGCTCGATGAAACGGTGTCCATCGTCGAATTCGCCCTCCGAACCATCAAGTTCTACCAGCACGAAAGCTGTGGCTGGTGCATTCCTTGCCGCGAGGGCACTGATTGGATCAAGAAAACACTGACCCGCGTCTACGATGGCGGCGGAGCGAAGAAGGACATCGACACCGTGCAGTATGTCGCCGAAAACATGATGGGGCGGACCTTCTGTCCATTTGGCGACGCAGCTGCCATGCCAACGCTGGGATTCGTGAAGAAGTTCCGCAAGGAGTTTGAGGATTACATCGAAGGCAAGAAGGCGGGCACACCGCTGATGATGGAACATGAATTAGTAGGAGCAGAACGCTCATGAGCGATCGCGGACTAAGGATCATAGTCCTGCTGGCAATTGCTTTTTCTGTATTTGTTCTCGGAGTATTAATTCACTCAAGGATGCAACACCGTAGCCCCGATCAGCAGATTTTGATTCAGAAGTCACACCAGAATTGAACGCAGCAGGAATAGGGATTGTTGATGGCTGATGTAACCATTACCGTAGATGGCAAGAAAATTACCGCGCCGGCGGGCTTGCTGCTGATTGAGGTGTGCAAGAGCGCGGGCATCGAGATTCCTGCCTTCTGCTACTATCCCGGCCTATCTTTGCAGGCAGCATGCCGCATGTGCGTCGTCCGCCAGGAAAAAGTACCAAAATTGCAGACTGCATGCACCACGCAGATCGCCGAGGGACAGGTCTTCTTCACCGATACGCCGGAAGTTATTCAGGCACGCAAAGCCACCCTACAACTGCTGCTGGGGAACCATCCGCTGGACTGCCCTGTCTGTGACGCGGGCGGCGAGTGTGAACTGCAGGATATGACCTTTAAGTACGGCGCGGCGGACAGTTTTTATGCCGAGCCAAAGAACCATCGCGAGGAACAGAAGTGGTCGCCAGCAGTCTACTTCGACCGGCCGCGCTGCATCCTGTGCTATCGCTGCGTGCGCGTATGCGGCGAGGGTATGGACGTGTTTGCCCTGGCGGTGGAAAACCGCGGCTCGTCGTCCGTCATAGTGCCCAACGTACCAGCGCAGCTCTCGCCCGACAATCTAGCCCACCTGGACTGCGAACAATGCGGCATGTGCATCGATATCTGTCCTGTGGGCGCGTTGACCAGTGGGACGTATCGCTACAAGACGCGACCCTGGGAGATGAACCATGTAGCGACTGTTTGCACCCACTGCGGCGACGGATGCAAAACGACGCTGGGCGTGCGCTCTACCTCCGATGGATCGCAGATAATTCGCGGCGATAACCGCGACAAATCCGGCATCAATGGCGATTTTTTGTGTAATAAAGGACGATACGCGTTCGACTTCGCCAACCACAGCGAGCGTATCACCCAGCCGCTGGTACGCCAGTCCAATGGCGAGTTAAAGCCGGTAAGCTGGGAAGAGGCGCTCACCTATGTAGGCACAAAGTTTTCTGAGTTGGTCAACACGCACGGTGGCAGGAGCTTCGGAGTGATCGGCGGCAACCGCTTGACTAACGAAGAGGCCTATCTACTTCAGAAGTTTGCACGCTCTGTATTGCATACCAACAATATTGACCACCATCGCACGGCAGATTACTGTGCATTTGCACAGTCACTGGCAGGAACTACCGGCCGTGCGGCATCGCTGCGCGACACGCTCACTGCCAAAGCGATTCTGTTAGTTGGCGGCGATCCAACCAATCAAAACCCTGCGACAGCTTGGAACTTACGCAGTAATGTTCGCCACAACGATGCAAGACTCTATATTGCGAATACTGCTGAAATTAAGTTGCGCCGCCAGGCCAAGGCTTTCCTGCATGTGGAGGAGTATGGCTACGGCGCGCTGGCCGAGTACCTCACGGGCAACGACTATGCGTCTAGTTCTGTGACACCAGACGGCGCAGCGCTGGTCAGCTTCCGCGATGCTGTCAAGAGCGAGAAAGCGTTGCTGATTCTTATTGGCAATGAACTGCGCGGCGCGGACTTGAAGCGACTGATCGATTTTGGGTTGACGATTCCTGGTGCCAGGTTTGCCCTCTTGGCTGATTACGTCAATTCACGTGGCGCCTCCGACATGGGCCTTCTACCCGATCTTCTGCCCGGTTATACCCCCATAGGACCCATCGACACTTCGGACCCAGCCAGCCGGATTGCACTGGAATACCAATCGCCTACCTTGCCCGGCCTCGACCTTTTGGAGATCTTCGATGCCGCCACTGCGGGCAAATTATCCGCGCTTTACGTTACAGGGGCCAATCCAGTTGCACGCTACGACATTGATCCCACTAGCCTCAAGAATACTTTTGTTGTTGTGCAGGATATGTTCCTTACAGAGACAGCGGTGCTGGCTGATGTCGTGCTTCCCACTGCGAATTTATACGAAAAATCAGGGTGCGTCAGCAATTGTTACGGCGACCTGCAGCAGGTGAAGAAAGCCGCGGACCGTGCTGGTGTGCGCAGCGACTTCGAGTTGATTATGCGCATCGCCGATAAGATGGGCGCGGACCTACACAAGCTGGTTCCGTTTGGTCCTGGCAGTAACACTGCCGGGACTCACGCGGACATGGGTCAATCGCGCGGTGCAGAATCAGGTGAAGCTGATCGTCACGCTGTATGGCTTACCGCCAACAACTTGGAACCGCGTCTCAGCCCCTTCGATCCCAGCACCATGCTGGACGAAATTCAGCGGCTTGTTCCGGGTTACAAAATGCTGCGCCTGCAACTACTCTCGGGCAACGATCAGCACCTCTCGCCCGCGGCTATACCCATCCGCAATGACGCGGGCCTGGTACAAATCAGCAATCGTCGCGACCTTGTGCTGCCGGCCAACGATTCTCTATTCACCTCCGGCTCGCTCACGCGTTACTCCACGAGCCTCAACGAACTGCAGCAAAACCAGATGCGGCAATCAATAATCCAGATCGATAACAAGACAGTAGTGGACTAGACACTGAGAGACCCCGTGAATCACCTGACCGATTTCGAAATCTTCCTCCTGCTAAGCGTGCTCAAGGTGGCGGTGGTGCTTGTGATCACGCTACTGGGTGTAGCCTACACGGTGTTGCTGGAGCGAAAATTGCTTGCACGCATGCAAAACCGTTGGGGTCCCAGCCGCGTCGGCCCCTTCGGATTGCTGCAACCACTGGTCGACGGTGCCAAGAGCTTCCTCAAAGAAGATATGAACCCACTCGCCGTGGAACGTCCGCTGTTTATTCTTGCGCCAATTATTGCACTCGGTTGCGCACTCATCTCCATGTCCGTGGTGCCGTTCGGCGCGGTCACCCGAGTACAGGGTGTGGACCTGTTCCAGATTGCCAACGTAAACATCGGCTTACTGGTGATCCTCGGCGTCACATCGATCGGGGTATACGGGATCACGCTCTCTGGCTGGTCATCGAACAACAAATACTCGCTGCTCGGCTCACTTCGCTCTACAGCCCAGGTCATCAGCTACGAGCTTGCGCTTGGGTTGTCGCTGGTTGGCGTGGTGCTGCACGCGCAGTCGCTCAACCTGCGGGTCATCGTGGACAACCAGTCCGCACATGGAGCGCTCTCCTGGAACATCTTCGGCGGTTTTCAGTTTGTAGCCTTCTTTATCTATCTGATGGCGGCCTTTGCCGAAACCAACCGCGCTCCCTTCGATCTGCCCGAGGCGGAGAATGAATTGGTAGCGGGCTATCATACTGAGTACAGCTCCATGAAGTTCGCCATGTTTTTCATGGCCGAGTACGCCAACATGATCACCGTAAGCTGCGTGGCAACACTTCTGTTTCTGGGCGGCTCTAGCAGTGTCTTCGGACACATCTTCGACGGTTTTTTGAACACCCCTGTTGCGAATGCTATCTTTCCGGTCTGCTGGTTCGTGGCCAAAGTCTTCGCATTTCTTGCTCTCTATATTTGGGTGCGGGCCACTCTGCCGCGCTTCCGCTACGACCAGTTGATGAGCTTCGGCTGGAAGTTTCTGCTCCCACTCGCTATGGCCAATATCCTCGTCACCAGTTTAATTCTCGCGGTGCGGGGCTAATTCCGCACTGTTTTACAATCAGAGTAACCACAACGATTTATCGCAGATAAATACACTATTTCAGATCTTTCAGAAAGATTGACGGCAGCTCATGCAACTGGCACTCTTCCTCGTGTTTGGAGCACTGGCCCTGGGCGGGGCATTGAACCTGCTCCTGCAGCGCCACCCCATCTACAGCGCCCTGTCGCTGGTGGTGGTGATGATGTCGCTGGCCGTGCTGTACTGGTCGCTGGGAGCGGAGTTTCTGGCGGCCGCACAGGTCATCGTCTACTCGGGCGCAATCATGGTGCTCTTCGTCTTTGTGATTATGCTGCTAAACGCCGGTAAAGAGGAGCACACTCAAGGTAGCCGCGCCGCATATTCGGTTGGCTTTCCCGGTGTCGCAGCTATCTTCTGCCTGCTCAGCTTTGTCTTTCTTTCTGAACGTGGCGCGCTGATGTCCACCGATATCGGCGGAGACCTCAGCAGCGCGGTGGACAATATAGCCCAACTCAGCGCGATGCTCTTTACCCGGCAACTGCTTCCCTTCGAGGTCACCTCGGTGCTGATTCTCGTAGCGATTCTGGGTGCGGTTGTGCTCGCGCGGAAGGAGCAATAGCATGGTCCCCACCGCCTACTACCTCATTCTGGCCGCGATGCTGTTCTCCATCGGAATCGCTGCATTCCTGATCAAGCGCAATGTGATTACGATCTTCATCTCCATCGAACTGATGCTCAATGCCGTCAACCTGACGTTTGTTGCCTTCGCCCACATGTGGCACCAGGTCAGCGGACAGATCTTTGTCTTCTTCGTGATGGTGGTCGCCGCAGCCGAGGCCGCGGTCGGACTCGCCATCGTCCTCTCAATATTTCGTACCCGCAAAACATTGAACGTCGACGAGATCGACCTGATGAAATCATGACCTCTATGCCCTGGAGCACTATCTGGCTTATTCCGCTGCTTCCCTTTGTCGGCTTCCTGATCAACGGAACGCTGGGGCGAAGGCTGCCACGAAATGTTGTCGGTGCTGTAGCTCTACTCTTTACCGCGTTGCCGGCAGGATTGGTAGCTTGGCTGTGGGTAACAATGTGTGCGGCAGAAGCACCCCGTTCCTTTGTTTCAGAGATTCGTCCCAACGGATTCGACTGGATCGCCATCACCGGCTTCCACGTTAACTTTGCCTTTGCCGTCGATCACCTTACTCTCATCATGCTTGCCGTCGTTACCGGTGTGGGCTTTCTCATCCACATTTACTCAGTGGGATACATGGGGCACGAGGAGGGATACTGGCGGTACTTCGCGTACCTTAACTTGTTTATGTTCTTCATGTCGGTGCTTGTGCTTGCGGCAAACTTTCTGCTGTTATTCGTCGGCTGGGAGGGCGTTGGTTTGGCAAGCTATCTGCTGATCGGGTTCTACTTCAAGAAGTCCTCCGCCGCCAACGCCGGCAAAAAGGCATTCATCGTCAACCGCATCGGCGACTTCGGATTTTTGCTGGCGATGTTTCTACTGATCGCGCACTTTGGCAGCCTGAGTTTCAAAGAGGTGTTTGCCGTGCTGACACAGAATCCGCAGTGGCAACAACAAGGCGCGCACTTTCTGCCCGCCATCGCACTGCTGCTGCTACTGGGCGCTGCTGGCAAGTCTGCACAGATTCCGTTGTACATCTGGTTGCCTGACGCGATGGAAGGCCCCACGCCCGTCTCCGCGCTGATTCACGCTGCAACCATGGTGACGGCTGGAGTCTACATGGTGGCACGCTGTCATCCGCTGTTCGACAGCTCTCCGTTTGCAATGATGGTAGTCGCGGTAATCGGCGCGGCAACGGCACTATTTGCAGCTTCTATCGGAATGGTGCAAAACGACATCAAGCGTGTGCTGGCCTACTCTACCATCTCGCAGCTCGGTTATATGTTTATGGCCTGCGGAGTGGGGGCCTACGCCGCGGGAATATTCCATTTGCTTACGCACGCATTTTTCAAGGCGTTGCTCTTTCTCGCCGCGGGCTCAGTGATTCACGCCCTCTCTGGCGAGCAGGACATGCGCAATATGGGCGGTCTGCGCACGCGTACTCCGATCACCTTTTGGACCATGAGTGCCGGCGTCTTTGCTATTGCAGGTATTCCTCCATTCGCAGGTTTTTTTTCCAAGGACGAGATCCTCTATCGCACTTTCACTAGCACCAACCCGCTGCATATTGTTCTCTGGCTGGTTGGTCTTTTGACCGCAGGGATGACTTCGTTCTATATGTTCCGTCTCTGGTTCAAGACGTTCTTTGGTAACGCGAAGTTCGAACGCACTGAACTTGAAAATCATGCTTCAGCGGTTCATGCGCGATCGAGAACAAACCTTATGATGGAGGCCGAACCCAACGAAGACCAGGCTGAGTGTCCGCATGGTGTCCACGAATCGCCCTGGATCATGCTGCTGCCTCTGGTTGTTCTCGCCATTCTCTCCATCGTCGGTGGTTGGGTTGGCATTCCCGCGGCACTTGGTGGCAACAACGGAATGGAGCGCTTCCTCGATCCAGTCTTCGCAAGCAATACCACTGGCGAAGCCGCAGCGACAGTTGGTCACGGACTTGAACTCGCACTCGCCTTCATCTCCGTTCTGGCTGCGCTGGCCGGCTTCTACTTTGCATACGTCTCCTACTACAAAAAACCCGGCACGGCCTCCACACTTGCGGCTCGTAATCCTACCGCATACAGCCTGGTAAAAAACAAGTATCTGGTGGACGAGTTTTACGGTGCATATCTGATTACTCCTCTACTTATGTTTACGCGGGGCATACTGGAGCTGATGGTCGAACTTGGACTTGTTAATGGTTCAGCAGCAGCAGCAGGAGCGACCACACGTGGCTTTGCCTGGATCGCCCGTAAGCAAATCTCCGGTAATATCCGCTCCTACGCCGGATGGCTCGCCATTGGCGCTGCTGCAGTGATTACCGCGATGATCTTTGGCGATGCACTGAAGGCACTCCTATGAGGAAACAATGACTATCGACCAAATCATTCTGACCCTCATTGTCTTCGTCCCGCTGGCGGGCGCGTTGCTTCTGGCGCTACTGCCGGACCAAGGCAAGACGATGCAATGGGGTGCACTGGCGGTCACATTAGTCACCTTCGGACTCACTCTGCATCTACCGTTCCACTACTTGTACTCGAACGCTGCGGGTAACTTCCAGTTCGAGCAGAACGTTTCCTGGATCATTGCCCCCGCCATCCGCTATCACCTGGGCGTCGATGGCCTCTCCATGTGGCTGCTGGTGCTGACCGGAATGCTGGCACCGCTGGGTGTACTGATCTCGTGGCATGCTATCGATCGCCGCAAGAAACTTTTTTACGTCCTTTTCCTGCTGCAGCAGGTCGCGATGATGGGCATCTTTGCCTCTCTTGACATGTTCCTGTACTACACATTCTGGGAGCTGTCGCTAGTTCCAATGACATTGTTGATTGCCACCTTTGGCCGCAGTGAAAATCGGCGCCGAGCAGCCATCAAATACTTTCTATATGCATTTATTCCTTCTGCCCTGCTTCTGGTGGCGATGCTTTGGCTATACGCTCAGACCGGAACATTCGATCTTCCGAAGTTGGCAGTGTTGGCCGCAGCACACTCGATCTCACCCAACAGCGCAGCGCTTTGGCTCGCGTCCCTCGGATTTCTTTTTGCCTTTTCCGTCAAGGTCCCTGTATTTCCGTTGCATGGATGGCTGGTTGACGCAATTGCCGAGGCACCCACCGCAGCCGTGATGGTACTTGCCGGCAAGACCGCGCTCTATTCTATGATGCGTTTTTCGCTTGCCATCTTTCCCGAGCAGTCGCACCGAATCGCCCCGTTGATGATTGCCCTGGCAGCCATCGGCATAGTATATGGCGGGCTTCTGGCGTTGGTGCAGGACGACCTCAAGAAACTTGCGGCCTACTCCACGCTGGGCCAACTCAGCTTTATTGTTCTGGGCATCTTCAGCTTTACTGTTGCAGGACTGGATGGCGGTATCTATCAGATCCTCAACGAGAGCCTGGCCGGGGCAGCATTCTTTATGCTTCTGGGCCTGCTGTACGAACGCTATCGCAGCTACGACATGCGCCTGTATGGCGGGCTGGCGCAAAAAATGCCCTGGATAGCCACGATGTTCATGGTGGTCTCGCTATCCGTCATCGGATTACCCATGCTGAACAGCTTTGTGGGTGAGTTTCTAATTCTTACCGGCTCTATGCAATCCGGCTTTGCCCACCATCATCTGTGGACTGCCGTAGCAACCACCGGAGTCATTCTAAGTGCTACTTACATGCTGCGCATGATCCAGCGCATTTTTTACTGCGAGCTCGGCCCCAAGCCGCGAACAATCACAGGCTGGGACCTGGACGTACGCGAGCATCTGGCGCTGTGGCCCATGGTCGCTTTGTTCCTGGCGATGGGCGTCGCATCTCCGGTGTGGATGCGCGCCATCGACAGCTTTGGCGCTGATGCAGCCAGTCGTCTCGCCTCCGTGCAATGTGCGTCCCCCGACAGCGCAACATCACATCGATCCGACTCAGGAGGAGAACGTTAATGAACCTTACCCCCTCCTTGACTGCGCTGCTACCCGAATATGTGCTCACTCTTGTCGCTGTGCTCATCATGCTGATTGAGGCTGTGTTGAAGCCGGGGACAAGCCGCAAGCCGCTGGGCTGGCTGGCTATCGCAGGCACCGCTGTGGCCGGTGTTCTTAGCTTCTATCAGCTTAATCTAGGGGTACTCACAGCCTTCGGCGGCAGTATTAGGGTGGATGCTTTCAGCATTTTTTTCCATCTGCTGATCGGTTCGGTTGTCATGGTCACACTACTAAGTTCACTGGATTATTTTGAAAACAACGCCGGCGAGTTCTACGCGCTGGTACTGTTCGGTGCGGTGGGTATGATGCTGATGACTTGCTCGGTGGAACTGCTGATGGTCTTCGTCGGGCTTGAGATATCTTCGATCTCGACTTATATTCTGGCTGGCATGCGCAAGGGCGAAGGTACGGCGGTGGAGTCGTCGATTAAATATTTTCTTCTCGGTTCGTTTGCCACGGCGTTCTTTTTATACGGAATAGCACTGATGTACGGTGCGACGGGTTCCACCAGCATTGCCGGCATCTCGGCTGGACTAGGATCGAGCACAACACCACGCATGGCCTTCCTGGCACTTGCGATGATGCTAATTGGACTGGGATTCAAGGTGTCCGCAGCACCCTTTCACCTTTGGACGCCGGACGTATATCAGGGAGCTCCTGCTCCGGTTGTCGGGCTTATGTCTACCGCACCCAAAGCAGCAGTCTTCGCAGTGTTGCTGCGCATCACGTTCTGTGGATTTCCACCGCTCATGCAGCACCGATGGTCGATGCTGTTGTGGGGCCTGGCCGCGCTCTCCATGACCATCGGCAACCTGGGAGCACTGAAGCAGACAAAC
>Ga0316227_1002393_pt1 | contig 16963 bp, 9 predicted proteins | sample TBH18019metaG_FD_206012 | JGI IMG/M metagenome (GOLD analysis project Ga0316227, IMG submission 206012) | Freshwater microbial communities from Trout Bog Lake, Wisconsin, USA - TBH18019 | ecosystem: Environmental > Aquatic > Freshwater > Lake > Hypolimnion/Profundal zone | place: USA: Wisconsin... | reverse complement strand
AGAAGTGGTGGGGGTGTACCAAGTCTCGCGCAGCTGGCCGTCCCGTTGTTTCCTGAGTTCGACTGGCGTAAGAGATTTCTGGTTTGGCAACCTCGCGCAGCCGCTCATTCCGGTCCAGCCCCCGCTCGATCGCACTCAGGCCCTCGCCATTGAACTCCAGGAAACCAGCCGTCGTCCCGGGCACCTCCGAAACTTACGCCGTGCTCGCCCCGATCCGCAGCGTTGCCCCTGGTCAAAGCCGCTCACCCATTCCTCGCTCACCGGTCCAATTGCCGGATAGGCCACCAAGTGGTGAGGATCAGGTTGCCTCATTGGCATTAATCCTCTAGACGGGACATTCAAACGAGGCGCGATCGCCAGGCCCAATTCATATCCAGTCGCGCCACTGGTGGTGGCACTTGCTACAAGTGTAGGGGGTGGACATCAGCGATTTTGCGGCCATCCAGGCCAAGCTGGCTGCCACCAAGAGAGGATGGCCGCCCCTTTGAATGTTGACGGCTGCCATTGCCGCCGATGGTTTGTCGCGGCTGGCGAGCCCAAGCTCCGTCGAATCCTTCGTGGAAACACCGCCGCACTTCGGACAGCGGAGGGTCCCTTGAGGCAGTGCTTCAAGTATCGTCAGTTGTGTGTTGCACACCAAACAGCGGCCGGGCTGGCCGGAGCAGGACGCATCAAACTCCAACAACTTTTTGCATCCCGGGCATGTCTGGATAATTTTCTCGCTCATAAAGTATTCCCTGACAGAAGGATAGAGAATTGCTTCCTCGCCCCCATCGGGCCCTGCCTTGTCGCATTGCGATTGGGGGCGGCTTGGCGATGTTGCTCTCGTCCACGGCCAATCGGTTCGAACACACAAACACCGGTGGGAGCGTCTGCAAGTCGGAGGGCTTCCCCGTGACCCAATTGCCGCAACCCCGCTTGCGGATGGAACTCCAGCAACAGATTCATACAAATCGCAATGGCCAAGAGTGGCACATCCGGTTTCCCCGGCAAGGGAAAAGGAGCGAGGGACAATGAGCGCGCGCCGGAGAGGTTCCGGTTCGTACCGCCTGACCGGATGTCTCCGATTGACGCTCCCTGAGCTGTATGGTAGAACCGTCCTCACATGGCTCCGAAGCAGAACCAATCGTTTCTTGTACGCGGTGGTTGCACGCTTTACGCGGCGGTTGCGTTGCTGGCATGGTGCGCCACCGCAACCGCCCAGGACACCCGCGCGCTCGAGGCTGGGGTGGCTGCCTCCGATTTGCGCAATGAAGCCATCCGCGACCGGATGCGCGATTATGAAGCGAAGCTCCAGGCCGATCTAGCACAGAAGGTCAGAGAGTGGAACGAGTCGTTTCTCTCCCATCGAAACTCACGCCTCACCAACACCGTTGACACCATCATTTCCTTGGGTGAATCCATCCGCCTGAAAGGGTCCTTAGACGCGGATCAATTGAAGACCAATGTGGAATTCAAGAAGGTCCTCGAGGACCAGATTGCAAAGACGTTGGACGCCGAAGCCCTGAAGGGGGAGTTGCAAACCTGGGCGAAAGGGGTGGAGTTGCAAACCCGGGCACGCCTGATCGAGTGCTTCCAGCAGATCATCGCCGAGGATTTGGGGCGTTCGTTTGATGAGAAATTGCGGGGCAAAGTGGTGGAAGCCGTTAAAGCCATCCCTATCGACCTTCTGATTGCGGACAGAACCTCCACGGCGAAGCTGGAAGCCTCGATCCTGGATGCCCTGCCGGCCGCGGCGCTTTCGGCGGAGACCCGCAGGCAAGTCTCCGCGGCGGTGGCGGTGCTGGCCAAGTGCTCCGCCACGGTTTTCGCCCAGGGTCACGGCCTGGGGCAACTCAGTCCGCTGCTGGGCGAGGCCGTTGGCGAAATCGCGCGCCTTCCCGCCGACGCGGCCTTGAGAAAGATGAACGAGGCGATGACCGCGAAACCTGACCCCAACTTGCTGCGAGGAAGCCTGGAGCGTGCGCTGGCGGACTGGAACAAAGCCAACCTCCAGTCGAGACTGGAGGAAATCCTCCGCGCCTTCGGCAAGGAGGCGGTGAAACATGTCGAAGCGGAAGCGCGTAACATCAACTACTTGGGACTGCCGTAGGCATGCGAATTACGCTGGTCGTTCTGCTGGTTGTCGTCCTGCTTGGTGGCGGCTACGTCTGGCATCTCAAAGCCCACGGTGACTGGGTGGAAGCCCGCGCGGCCGAGCAAGCCCGTCAAAGCAAGCGTTTGGTCAAAGACGCCGAGGACCGGGCCGCGACAGCGATGAGGGAGCTACGCCGCTTGGAACAATATGGCAACTCCGATCCGCGCAATCTCTCGGCGGTTCTGGCGAAGACTGTCAGCGACCGGGAAGTTGAGGTTTCGTTTCAAGTCATCCTCTCCAACCGTTTCAAATTCCCCAAGAAACTCCCCGCCAAAGCGACTTTTCCGGAAGGACGCCGGGAGGAAGAGACCAAAACGTACCCCCGGAAAGGCCCACTCCGGAAGGGCCTCCTATTGGGCCGGCGATCTCATTCCGTGTTTTGTGTGTTTATGGTCGCCAAGGACGAACTGGAACCTTGCTTCCAGGTCGAACCGGTGCGGAGTATTCATGTCAAGACAGTTGATGAGTGGTTTGAACGGGACCATCCTTACGACCTGGTCGGCACGGAAGCTGTGGTCCAGACGCGAATAGCGGCATTCCATGAAAGCCGCTTACGGCCCTGTGTCATCGTCCATGCCTGGAAAACGCCGGAATTTGCTGTCTTCGTGGGAGGCTACGAATGCAGCAACGCCCCCGGCGCTACGCCGGACGCGCAGAACGTCGACTTGGACCTGCTGCCCTACAAAGGCGAAAAGAACTGGTTGGGCGTCCTGGACAAACCGCAGACAAACCTGTTTCCGGTGAGTACCCTCAATGGCTGCGTAGCGCTGATCAATCCGGAGTTGGGCCCGGATTTCGACCACCGTGGCCTGGATCGGTCCTGGGAAGGCTTTGCGCTATCGATCTCGACACTGTTCATGCCGGACGACCGGCGCTACCTCAAGCCGGTCATTCATTCGCTCATTTACCAAATTGACTCTAAGCGCGCCCTCTGGATGCCTTATTGGGGAGAAAAAAAACATCTGGATGCGGTCAACTCGGTGTTAGATCTCAATGACTATTTCTCAGTCAGGTTTGAATACAACGGCACGAACAGTCCGGTCAAAATTAGCGACTCGGACGCCAACGACGGAGTAAAAAGGCACGGACTCCTCGAGGCTTTTAGGAGCCTGATGAAAAGTGCGGCGGAGTTCTGAATCGGCGCAGTCCGCGCCGCCATCGCGGGCGAACTTTTGAGGAGCGGCTGGCACATGGAGCACGGCGCCTTCAGCCGAATGCTATTTTTCACTCGCCCACAGGACACACCCCGCAAAGATCAGGAGCACACCAATCAAGAGTCCCACGCCCGTAAGGCACGCTACAATGCCGCAACCGATTAACGCCCGGATCAAATGCGCTCTGGTACCCATAGGACACACATATTCTGGCGGCACTCTCCCAGAGGCGCAAGCCGGCGTCAAGGGAAAGACAAACGGGAGGTCGAGGTTTTTACCCTGCGACCGGCCTTGCTCGCTCCTCCGGCTCATAACCCCGCCCCGCAGGATCGCTGGTTCAAATCCAGCCCCCGCAACCAATTCTAAATAATGGTCTAGCAATTGGTTACGAGAGTGGCAAAGGTTGCTGCGGAGCGAAGGTTTCTCGGCTCGGCTATTACCTCAACACGACTGCCGTGTACTCTTTCACTGCTCGCTAACGCGATGGATCTGCTCCCCGGCCCGCTCATCCGCCATGAAAACCGGTTCCGGATGATCCCTTGAGATCTCAACTACTCCGCCGTGATCGCCACCAGGAAAGGGCTGCACGGAGTAAGACTGGAGACAAAGTCAATGGTGTCGATTCTCGTGTGCGGGTAAGGGTTTTCCCAGGTGGTCTCGTAAAGCGCCAGCAACTCGTGAAACCTGCTCCGCGAGGCTGGAGCATTTGTGCCGGTCCAAGCGATCGTAGTCCGCTCCCCCGTTCGCGGCAGTTGCGGGTTGCGCCACCAACTGCCGATGTCTTCGCCGTAGTTGAGCGGAATCTCCCATTCGGAACCGTCCACGTAATGGACCAAGTACGCGCCGATGCGCTGGCCTTGCTCTGCATGCCAGTGCGTGCTGTGCAAGAAGTGGAGCCGTCGACATTTTCGCTTCACCGGAATGCCTTCCACTTTGGGCGGGAACCGCGGGGAGTACTGGCCCGCCAACTGCACAAGCCCGCGAGCGTCGAATGGAATTCCGATAAACAGGTGCGTCCCCTGGGGAAGGGAGGCCATGTCGTTGCCCTCGAAGTCGTTCATCCAATTGGTTGTAAACGAGGCGTTATAGAACCCGGACAGGTCAACGGGTTGCGGCTTGGACCGAGCAGCCTGCTGGAGGTTGCCGAGCCGGCCAGCGTCTCCCGTCCACCACCGCAACGGAGACCACAAAAGGCCCAGGCACAGTCCGACTGCCAGCATGGCGGCATTGACGGCCAACCCCGCCAGCCTCCAGCGTTGCCACGTTCTTCGGCGCCGACGCGCCGATTCGCCCCGGTGCAGGAGCGCCAGATCGGCGTGCATTTCCTCAGCAGTAGCGTAACGGTCCCGCGGATTGGGCGCGCAAGCCTTAAGCACCACTTCGTTCAACTCCGCCGCTTGCGGCTGAGTTGCCTCTTCCAGAACCGGCGGCAGACTCGGGAAATCCAATCGGTCTTGCCCGGTGCTGGCTTCGTAAAGGACCTTGCCCAGGCTGAATACGTCCGCCTGCGGAGTGCCCGGCCCCTCGGGCGGCATATAACCCTGCGTGCCAACATAGGAGCCGGACTCACCTATCTCTCCCACCAACCCAATATCACCGAGCTTGGGCACTCCGCCGACGTACAAAACGTTGGCGGGTTTGATGTCTCGGTGGATGAGTCTCTTCTGGTGCAAGTGGCTGAGGGCGCCGCTCAGAATGAGGCCGAGGCGCACACATTCCGCCAGGGGTAGCCGCCCGATGCGCTTGAGTTCGTAGGCCAGGGTGTGGGGTTGATAATGGGCCATGACCTCCGAGAAATCGCCCTTGGCCAAGGCGTGATCCCCCACGTCATCAGCCAACTCCATGACGTAGTAAAAATAACCCGCAGGTTCATGCCGGCCCACGTGGAGGATGTCCACCAATCCTTCGTGAGCACGCGACAGCGGCTCGATGTTCAAGATGCCCTGAAACTCTCGCTCGTAAGGCCGGCCGTCCCGAAAACGACTGCGATAAACTACTTTGACCGCGCGCCAATTTCCCAGAACGCTGCGGGCCAGCCACACCTCCCCATAGCTACCGCTGCCGATGCAGCGCAATAACTGGTGGTCCGAAACCACAGGTGGCGGCTTGCCTGCGGTTGGCAACCCGCTGAGGTTGTCGCCCTTCGGAAGTTCTGTTCTCTCGGAGCCCATTGGTCGTGCCAACCGCTTCGAGAATACCCCAAACTGGGCGGGACAATCAAGTGCGATTTGGGGCTATCGAGGTTCCCTCCCAACTGAACACATACGGCTAAGGCGATGGCGCTTTCAACCGTCTTATTTCGCGGTGCAACAATCGGCCGACGCGGTGCTTGGCCAGGTAAACCTGCGGGGCACTCACCGCCAGGAACTTGCAGATCTCCGCCAGCGGCCTGTGCTGCAGCGCGTAGAGTTGGAAGATTTGATAGTGTTTGGGGTTTACTTTGGCTCGCACCCGTTCCAAGGCTGCCGTCATCAGGTTTTCCTGCCATTCGGCTTCCCAGATGTTCTCCAGCACCAGGTGAGCGGTCGGGTCCGGGATTTGCTCGATGGCCTCTGTACCCGGGGATTGCCTTTCCGGCGGGCCGAAGGGGCAATGAATGTTCCGTTCTCGTTTGCGGAATTGCCGCGTGATGCGCCAACCGATGAGTTGCCTCAGCCAGCCTTGAAAGCTGCCTCGCGCCGGGTCGTATTGGAAACCTGGCATTTTCTTGGCGACGCTCAACACGGTTTCCTGCACAACGTCCTCGGCCTCCGACGCGGTGAGACCGGCTTTCAGAGCGGCGGAGTAAATGAGACGCCCGTATAGATCGAAGAACTCGCGCCAACTTTCCTGGTCGCCCCAGTCTTTCAGCCGTTCGATCAGGGTTTGGCGCGTCGGGGCCCACTTTTCAGCCGCACCTTCATTTCCCTGGTCTGTTCCAGCGCTCATGTTGAATCATGCCTTTTGCATCTCAATTAGTATTCCCACGCACCGAGCCGGTTCTTTCAAATTCTCTGCAAGAACCGGCAGTGATGGCGGGAAGTACACATATGGGCTGGAAGACCATAATGACAGCCCCAAGAACCTTATGTACATCCGTCAACTCCTCCTCGGCAGTTTCGGGCTGGGTCTTCTCGGCTTCGACCTCACGGCAGCGCCCCTGGGCACCGCTTTTACTTACCAGGGCCTCCTGCAAGACAGCGCTAATGCTGCCAATGGCCTCTACGATCTGAGCTTCGCCGTTTACGACGACGCCAGCGGGGGCAACCAGGTCGGTCCGACGCTGACCAACAGCGCCGTGGGCGTCACCAATGGCGTTTTCACCGTCATGCTGGACTTTGGGTCGAACGTGTTCGCCGGCCAGGCGCTTTGGCTCGAAAGTGCTGTGCGCCCTAAAGGCGCGGCCGCCTTCGCCCTCTTGCCCCCGCGCGAACCCCTCACGCCAGCACCTTACGCGCTCTACGCTGCCCGAAGCGGGTCTGCTTTCCAGGGGTTCGTCCAGGCAACCAACATCGATACCCGATCCGATCAAGCCCTGGAGCTTTCTGTCAACGGCTATCGCGCCCTGCGGTTGGAACCTACCGATAGCCTGGATGGTCCGAATGTCATCGCCGGATATGGCGGTCTGGGCGGCAACTTCGTGGCTGCCGGTGTAGCCGGTGCTACGATCGGTGGGGGAGGAGCGGTGCCGGTTACCTTGCCCTCGGGAACACGCTTGGAAAACAACAACCGGGTAACGGCCAATTATGGGGTCGTGGCCGGCGGCTTGCAGAACGTCGTGAGCGGAGAGGAGGGCGTGGTCAGCGGCGGCCAGGGTAACATGGTGGGCACTCAAGGGGGATATGGAGTGGTCCCGGGGGGAGACCAAAACCTGGCCAATGGCCAAAACAGCTTTGCGGCAGGCCACCGGGCTAAGGCGAATCACGATGGTAGCTTTGTCTGGGCGGATTCGAGCGACGCAGATTTCTCCTCGACAGGGACGAACCAGTTTTTGGTTCGAGCAGGGGGCGGGGTAGGCATCAATACCGGCAATCCGAAGGCCACGCTGCACATGGCCAGCGGCGGCGCTACCGAGCTGCGATTCGCCAGCACTGCCAGCGGCGCGGGAGACTGGTCATGGGGAACGGGCTGGACGGGCGCGGGCAGGCGCAACGTGTACCTTTACGATCACGTGGCAGCGGCGACGCGGTTGCTGGTTGACGACAGCGGCAAGGTCGGCATCGGCACCAGCAGCCCTACCGACGCTCTCCTGGAGGTGGAAGGGAACGTCCGGGTTAGTGACCACGACCTGTTCCTCCGCGGTGGGAGTGACCGCTACCACGGCCTCGGCTGGTACGGGGCGGGCAAACCGTTCGGCAACGCGAACCCGGACGGTCCGGTGTTGTACGGGAACGTCGGCGGCGCGCTGGGCACGACCGTAAACGGGAACCAGCCAGCGTTGAGCTGGGACACAAACCGGGTAACCGTTGCGAAAGATCTTCAGGTCAACGGCAATCTCAAATTGATCGGCACGATCGACTCGGGCCTGACTCCGGCAGTGAACTGGGACCAGTACGACGGGACTTTCCCATTGGACCCCGGGTTCGAGAATGTGCTTTTGCGTTGTTCTACTTCACAAGCAGGTCCGGGTTTCTTTGTTATCGTCGGCTATGCCTACGCCGAGGGAACCTATGATACGAACTACCTTTACTTCTTTCTCGACCTCGTGGACGACACGAATCCGACCAACCCTGTCACTCTTGCCTCCACGATATGTGATACAGGTCTCCTTGGTGACCCGATCGGTTCGGTATCCCTTTCCTGGGTGGTGCCCATCGCCACGGCAGACGCTGGCCGGACTTTCACCTTATATCTCCTTTCGCCCGATGATTACTGCACGCTCCTGGATGCAAATCTGACCGTGATGTTCTTCCCACGTCGGATCAATGGCAGCCCGAACATCACGCCGGATCTTTCTCCGGCTCAATTCGGTCCCGCCACTCGCTTGGCCTCGGTCGCCTCTCCCTCAACGCCCGGGGAGAAAGGCTGGCCGGGGCTTCGTTCGAAGGGCGTTCCGCCGCCTCGCCGCCTTGGCCGCCTCCAGGACCGCGCTGCGGACCTCCAAGCCAAGGACAATGAGATCGAGGCCCTCAAGCGCCGGCTGGACAGGCTGGAACGATTGGTGGGCGAACGATCCGGAGGCACTCAATGACATCTCAACAGACCGACACTATGAACACACGCCCTTTACTCGTCCCGTCCCTCGCGCCCCTGCCGCGGGCCATTCGTCATTTGAAACGCGGCTTCCTCCTTACGCTGGTGGTTTCGTTCAGCAGGCTCGCGCCGGCCGACTCCGTAGGCACAGCGTTTACCTACCAAGGCCGGTTGCAGGACGGCACCAATGCCGCCACCGGCCTTTACGACTTGCGCTTTACGGTGTACGACGCGGTCAGCGGGGGCAACCAACTCGGTCCCGCGCTCACCGACCGCGCCGTGGGCATCACCAATGGGTTGTTCACCGTGATGCTGGATTTTGCTACCAATGTTTTCACGGGCCAGGCGCTGTGGCTCGAAAGTGCGGTGCGAACCAATGGTGGAGGCGCGTTTGCCCTCTTGCCACCGCGCGAGCCACTGACTGCGGCGCCTTATGCGCTGTACGCCGTCCAAGCCGCCAAGGCGAGTAGCGTGGCCAGCAGTACCATTTCAGCACTCAATCTCAATACCCCGAGCGGCCCAACTCCTGGCCAGGTCTTGGGCTATGGCGACGACTCACTCAGTTGGATCACCTGGAGCAACCCACCGCCCTGGCTGTTGGGGGGCAACGCTGGCACTACGCCGGGCGCTCAATTCCTGGGTACCACCGACAACCAGCCCCTGGAAGTCAAAGTCAACGGTCTGCGTGCCCTGCGCCTCGAGCCCAACCCCGGGGACGCCAATTCCATCGGCGTCGTCAATGTCCTCGGCGGCTCGGCGGGGAACTCCATCGCGAAAGGAACCATCGGCTCCGTCATTGCCGGGGGCGGGGCCCTTCTTTACCAGGGGCTCAATTACTCCAACAATGTAGCCTCGGATTTTTGTTTCCTGGGCGGCGGGGGTTTCAACACGATTTCGACGAACGCCAATTGCTCTGTTCTCGGTGGCGGCATCGGAAACTCCATTCGGGGCGGGGGGATAGGTGCGGCTGACAATTCCTCCCTGGGCGGCGGCTTTGGCAATACGTGCAGCGGATTGTTTTCGACGGTGCCTGGCGGCTACTGGAACACGGCCGCGGGTTTTTGCAGCTTCGCGGCGGGCCGGTGGGCTACCGCGGCTTATGAGGGCGACTTCGTCTGGTCTGACTCGCAAGGGCAGGAGTTCTCCGCGACCATGAGGGATCAGTTTCTCATTCGGGCCAAGGGCGGTGTGGGCATCGGCATGAACAACCCGCAGAGCGCGTTGCATGTCGCGGGCACAGTGACGGCGGATCGGTTTGTCGGCGACGGGGCAGGGCTCTCGGGTGTTGCGGCCAGCTCGATCAACGGTCTCCCTCCCGGCGCTTTGTGGCAGCTCGGGGGCAACCAGGTTGCGCCTGGTCAGTTCCTCGGCAGCACGAACAACCAGGGCCTCGTCCTGGCGGTTGCGGGCCAACCCGCGTTGACCATGGGAACCAACGGTTCGCTCACCATGGGCCTGTGCACGAACGGCGCCCAAGCCGCCGTTGCCCTTGGGGCCTACTCGACGGCCAGCGGCCCGTACTCCTTCGCTCTGGGCCGCAACGTCCTCGCCACGAACTGGGGCTCGCTCGCTGTGGGTGATGGAACCATCGCCGCAGGATGGTGTTCTCTTGCGGGGGGTGACAGTTCATGGGCCTACGGTTGGGACTCCTTCGCGTTGGGCGAGAGGTCGTTCGCCGGTGGTGATTTTTCCGTGGCCTTGGGTGTGGGAGCCAGCGCCACGGGGCAGGCCTCTTTCGCGCAGGGGATATACGCGGAAGCGGACGGGCTTAACGCCCTGGCGATTGGCAACCAGGTCACGGCCAAATCGGATAACTCGGTGGCGATCGGAGCGCTCTCGGACGCCACGGCGAACCTGGCGGTGGCTTTGGGTTACCGGGCTCAGGCGCTGCATTGGGCCAGCTTTGTTTGGGCTGACTATACCCCGGCAAAGTTCGAGTCCACCGCTAATAACCAGTTCCTCATCCGCGCGAGTGGCGGCGTCGGCATCGGGACGAACAACCCGCAGAGCGCCTTGCACGTGGTGGGGACAGTTACCGCCGACGCTTTTGCGGGACCTTTAATCACCAGTGGCGACATGGCCGCGGCGAGGTTGAACGTGGGAACCAACCAGGTCCTGAGCGGAATGTACGCCACCTTGGCTGGAGGGGAGGCTAACACCAACGTGGCGGATTTCGCGGTGTTGGGTGGCGGCGAGTGGAACTCCATCGGCACGAACGCCGACCAGTCCGTTCTCTGCGGCGGCGAAGAAAACACCATCGCGTGGGCGGCTGGGCTCTGTTTCCTGGGCGGTGGCCAACGCAACTCGCTCGAACCGGCCGCCTGGCATTGTGCATTGGTCGGCGGGGGAGACAACCACATCCAGCACAGCGTTGAGTACGCCATCCTGGGCGGTGGCATGCACAACGGGATCGATCCGCTCGCCGATTTCGGAGTTCTGGTTGGCGGTCAGTGCAACCGGATCACGACCAATACCATCTTTGCCTTTATTGGCGGGGGCACGTTCAACACCAACAGCGGGTCGGGCAGCGCGTTGATCGGTGGAGCGTACAATGTAATCGGCACCAACGCGCTCTCCGTGTTCCTCGGCGGCGGGAATGGGAACACCGTCGCCACCAACGCGATATACGCCAGCCTTTGTGGCGGCATCTCGAACTCCGCCTCCGGTGCGGCGGCCTTCATCGGCGGCGGCGGTTTCGACGGTGTCAACCCCGCGGGCAACACGGCTGGCGGGGCAGCCGCGGCGATTGCGGGCGGCACGGCCAATACCGCCAGTGGCTCCCGCAGCACGGTGGCCGGAGGCCACAACAACTCGGCAACGAACTGGTACGCCACCGTGCCCGGCGGCGCTTGGAATACCGCCGGCGGCCAGAGCAGCTTCGCGGCGGGACAGGCGGCGCGAGCTTTGAATGATGGCTGTTTTGTATGGAACTGCGATTGGATGAATGCGCTCTCCACGACCGCCGCCAACCAATTCCTCGCCCGTGCCAACGGCGGCTTCTCCTTTTATACCAGCACCTCGGGCGGGGCGACCTTGGCCGCCGGCAGCGGTTCCTGGACCTCGATGAGCGACCGCCATGCGAAAGAGAACATCGCACCAGTGGACTCGCAGACGGTGTTGGTCAAGGTGGCCGAACTACCCCTGTCCACCTGGAACTACAAGGCGCAGGACCCGGCCATTCGGCACCTGGGGCCGATGGCGCAGGACTTCAAGGCGGCTTTCGGCCTGGGCGAGACAGACACCGGGATCGCGAGCGTGGACGCTGATGGCGTGGCCCTAGCGGCGATCCAGGGTTTGAACATGAAACTCGAAGCCCAGCAGGAGCAACTGCGCGCCAAAGACGCGCGTATCCAGACGCTGGAGCAGCGGATCGAGAAATTGGAGCTGCTGCTGACGAAAGTCACAGAACCATGAACCAGGAGAAACCGATGAAAGACTCGAAATGTATCGTTCCAATGTGCCTGGCTTTGCTCGTCCTCGGGAGCGCATCCCCCGCGAGCACGCAAGCGGCGCCCACAGGAACCGCCTTCACCTACCAGGGCCGACTCCAGGACGGCACCAATGCCGCCACCGGCTCCTACGATCTGCGTTTCGCGATTTATGACGCGGCCAGCGGCGGCAACCAGGTGGGCCTCACATTGACCAACAGTGCTGCGGGCGTCACGAACGGTCTGTTCACGGCGATGTTGGATTTCGGCAGCAACCTGTTCACGGGCCAAGCGCTCTGGCTCGAAAGCGCGGCGCGTACGAACGGAACAGGTGTCTTCGCTCTCCTACCGCCGCGCGAACCGCTGACCCCAGCGCCGTACGCGCTCTATGCCCCACAGGCCGGCAACGCCCGCAGTGTGGCAGGGGCCGCGGTCTCGGCGCCCAACCTGAACACCACGACGGGCCCGGGCGCGGGCCAAGTGCTCAGCTACGACGGCGCCTCGCTCACCTGGACCAGCCTGAGCGGAACCATGCTCGCGCCGGGTTCGGTGGACGCCTCGGCCCTGGCGCCCGGCGCGGTCTCGCAACTGGGGACTCCCAATGGCGTCGATCGTTGGGCCGTCCAGGTCGCTAATGATGGCGCGCTGGGGATCGGCACGACGGCGCCGTTAGCGGGCTTGGACATTGTGACCAGCCCCACATACCCTGCGCCGTTGGTCATGCTCGAGGCGGCCAACGGCGACGGTGTCTATACAAACCTGGGCGGGGCCAACTGCGTGGCCGCCTACGGCCAACGGGTAGCTATCGGCGCGGCGACACCGGGAGGGGTTACGCTCTTGGATTGCTCGCAATCGCCGCCGGTCATGCAGGCGGAATGGTATGAGGGCATGCTGCTGCGCATCCCCAACCCTAACCATCCGGACGTGGAACCGCTGCTCCTGAGCCAAGTGGCGGGGGTGGCGCTGAGCGCCGATCTTCTCGCCGCAGCCGCACTCGGGGATAACGCGGTTGTCCTGTTCTCGGTGAGTGACCCGGCGAACCTTGGTCTGGTGGCGCAGATTAAGGACGGAGTCGGAGGGTTCGATCACCTGGCCGGCGCGAGCGCCGTCGGTCTGGCCGGCCATCTGCTGGCGGTAGCCGCTGCCGCCGATAGTGCGGTTACAATCGTGGATGTGACCGATCCGACGAACCCGCAGCCGGCGGCGGTGCTGCTGCAAGGGGTGGCAGGTTACAGCCATCTTGCAGCTCCAGTGTCCGTCGCTCTGTCAGGCAACCTCCTTGCGATCGGGAGTCTCTCCAGCAATGCCGTTACCCTCGTGGATGTCTCCGGGCCAACCAACCCGCTGAAGCTGGCGGAAATCGTGCAGGGCATCGGGAGCTTCCAGAAGCTGCATGCGGTGACGAGCGTGGCGTTGGCGAGCAACCTGCTGGCCATCGCGGCTTTCGGGGATAATACGGTGACGCTCGTGGATGTGAGTCAACCGCAGACGCCGCGGTTCCTCGCGGCGCTCCAGGATGGAGTGGGCGGGGTGAGCACGCTGGGGGGTGCGCGGTCCGTCACGCTGAGTGGGAATCGCCTCGCCGTGGGAGCTTACCAGGACAACGCGGTGACCGTCTTCGACGTCGCGGACCCAGTTCATCCGCAAGTCCTGAGCCAGGCGCGGGACGGAGTGGCGGGGGCGCATTACTTGGGTGGTGTCATGGGAGTCGACTTTGTCGGCGACGAGGTAGCCGTGGCAGCCAAGAACGATTCAGCATTCACCTTGCTGGGCTGGTGGAACCAGCATATCAGCCTGGTCAGCGAGGGCTGGATGGGAGTGGGGACGGAGCACCCGGTGGCGCCGCTGGACGTGGTGGGAAACCTGGTGGTGGAGGACGCGCAACGCGTGAACATAAACGCGCAAGAGGTGGAACTGGGCGAATACAACCGGGCGACCGGACGTGATGCCCTGGCCCTGGGGCGCGAGGGCGTGAGCGAGGGCCTAGCCTCGCTCGCCGCCGGCTATGGCGCCAGAGCCAGCGGGCGAGCCGCGCTGGCGCTTGGGGATCACACACTCGCGGTGGGGGACGGCTCGGTGGCCATCGGCTCGCGCGCCCAGGCGCTGCACGGGGGCAGTTTCGTCTGGGCGGACAGCGTGGGGGGACCCTACCCGTCAAGCGGGATCAACCAATTCCTCATCCGCGCCACCGGCGGCGTCGGCATCAACACCAATGCTCCGGGCGGGGCGGCACTCAACGTGAACGGCCCGATCTTTACCACCAACATCACTTGCAGTGGAAACCCCTTGACCATCGGCACAACGGACGGGCAGCCTCTGGAAATCCGAGTGGGGAACAGCCGCGCGTTGCAGGTTAAAGCCGCTCCCACAGATGTCCGGAATGCGGGCATGGTCAACTTCGTGGGCGGTGCGTCGGTAAACTATATGGCCCCCGAAACATACGCCTCAGTCATTGTCGGCGGCGGAGCCGTGCTTCTGGGCGGATATCCTTACACTAACAGCGTGTCCGCCGATTTCTCGTTTCTCGGCGGCGGCATGCAAAACACTATCGAACGTGGAACCTTCTCATTCCTGGGCGGCGGATCGGACAATACTGAAGGGGGCGATTTCTCCTTTCTGGGTGGTGGCCAAGACAATTCCCTGCTGAGCGAAAGCTCGTTCCTGGGCGGCGGCGAAGATAACTTTATCTATTCAGCCGCGGCTGACTCTTTTCTGGGCGGGGGTTGGGGTAACGAGATATATCCAGGCGCCACTGAGTCGGTCCTGGCAGGCGGCGAATGGAATTGGATCGGGACGAACTCCGACCACTCGACTCTCACCGGCGGGTTTTCGAACGGGATTTGGGGTGAGGCCACTTGTTCCTGCCTCGCCGGCGGCCGGTTCAATCGGCTTGAGGCGTCGTGCGCCAGCCTCGGAGGGGGCGAATGGAATTCGATTGATAGCCCCGCGGTCGACCATTCCGTCCTTGGAGGCGGGGAGTGGAATCGGATCACCGGCTACGCCGGCCACTCCCTTCTCGGCGGAGGGCAGTACAACATCATTAGCGGGGAGGCCACGAACGCCTGTCTGGTTGGCGGCAGCAACAACGCGGTCTGCGCGCTCGGCTCGGTTCTCGGCGGGGGCCGCAACAACCAAATCGGCAGTTGGCGGGAGCCTGTCGGTGAGGCTTCCGATCACTCCCTGCTCGGAGGTGGGGAAGGCAATCTGATTTCGCTGGCCACGCATGCGTGTCTGATGGGCGGCAGCAGCAATCTCCTCGCTGCTGCTCCCTATTCTGTTCTCGCCGGCGGCCGCGGCAACCAAATCCTGACGAACTCCGACGGCTCGGTCATTGGCGGCGGAACCGGCAACCTCGCCGCTGGTTCCCGCAGCCTTGTGGCTGGTGGCCACAATAACTGCGCCACCAACTGGTACGCTACCGTGGCCGGGGGGGCCTGGAACACGGCGGGCGGGCAAGGCAGCTTCGCCGCGGGACGCGCCGCGCGGGCGCTGGACGACGGGTCCTTTGTCTGGAACTGCGATTGGATGAATGCGCTCGCCTCGACCGGCGCCAATCAATTCCTCGCCCGGGCCAGCGGCGGCTTCTCCTTCTATACCAGCACGTCGGGCGGCGCGACTTTGGCCCCCGGCAGCGGTTCGTGGACCTCCATGAGCGACCGCAACGCGAAGGAGAACATCACCCTCGTGGATCCGCAGGCGGTGCTGGCCAAGGTCGTGGAGCTGCCAGTATCCACCTGGAATTACCAAGCACAGAACCCGGCCATTCGACATCTGGGACCGATGGCACAGGACTTCAAGGCGGCTTTCGGCTTGGGAGAAACCGACACCGGCATCACGAGCGTGGACGCCGACGGCGTAGCCCTGGCGGCGATCCAAGGGCTCAACCAGAAGCTGAAGCAGAAGGATGCGGAGATCCAGTCGTTACAGCAGAGGATTGAGGCACTAGAGAAACTGGTAAGTCAAATCGCGGGCCAATAAAAGGAATCAATCCATGTGTTCACTATCATTCTCAAGTCAAATAACCAACGTTATCTTCCTTTCGTGCGGACGCGGCAACTCCCATGCGGGTGCTGGGTTTTGGCCGGACCGCGGCGTACGTGCAGGAGCCCTTCTGATGGCGGGAGTCATGACCGCCTTTGGTCAGCCCTATTCCCGCCTCGGCTCCGTCGTGGCAGGCGGCGGCGGCACGGGCGGCAATAGCCAGTATTCCCTCAGCGCCACGGCCGGCCAGCCGGCAACCGGCGTGCAGACTGACGGCCACTTCGCGCTCCTGGGCGGGTTCTGGCCGTCCGTGGCCGGAAACCAGGCTCCGCCGCCCCCTAACTTGAATCCCATTCTGTGGACCAATAAAGCGGGAGGCCAGTGGAGTATCGCCGCCAATTGGAGCCCCAACCAGGTCCCCGGCCCAGATGACGCAGCAGTGCTGAACGGTAGTTACACCTGCACCGTGACGGTGAATGACGCCACGACGGTAGGCAGCCTCACCCTGGGAACCGGCGTAACGCTTACTGGGTCTGGCCAAGTCGTCGCCACCGGGCCGTTGACTTGGACGGGGGGCAACATCGACCTGTGGCTACAATGCCAAGGCGGAACGGTCAGTGGCAGCGCGGCGCACTACCTGTGGGGCGGGCGGCTCGTCAATGCCGGCACGCTCTCGCTCTCCGCCACGATCACGACGGCCAATGGCGCCATCATTACCAACCTGCCCAGCGCGATCTTCGACCTGACCACCGATGTGGGGGTGAGCTACTACACCGCGGGCCGCGGTGCCATTTACAACCTGGGCACCTTCCAGAAAAGCGGCGGTGTCGGCAATTCCGTCCTGACCGAGCCGTTCATCAATACCGGTATCGTTAATGCAGGGACCGGCACCTTTGCGGTGGGCTTTGGCGGTGACAGCACGGGCGACTTCCATGTGGTGACCGGAGCGACGCTGGCGTTAGGCAACCCGAGCAGTCTGAACGGGGATGTGTTCACGCTGGAGGCCGGGGCCAACCTGTTGGGTGCCGGCGGGTTGCTGGTCTGCGGGGGTACGGCCAATCTGGCGGGGACAGTCAACCTGACGGGCGACC
>Ga0316227_1002389_pt1 | contig 16973 bp, 13 predicted proteins | sample TBH18019metaG_FD_206012 | JGI IMG/M metagenome (GOLD analysis project Ga0316227, IMG submission 206012) | Freshwater microbial communities from Trout Bog Lake, Wisconsin, USA - TBH18019 | ecosystem: Environmental > Aquatic > Freshwater > Lake > Hypolimnion/Profundal zone | place: USA: Wisconsin... | reverse complement strand
CAAAGCATTGGTGATGAATCCGCCACCCTGCTTTACCAAGGTCAAAAGATGAATTTCAAACTGAGTAAGTCGGGCAAAGATAAAAGTAGCAGTAAAAAGTAGTGCATCGCCAACTTACATAACGATAGAGCTTAACAATATAGATCAATGATAGAGATCAGCCATATAAATGACTAACTCAAAACTCTATCTTCACGCTCTTGCGTGTGTGTTGGCAGCAGTATTCACCATGGCTAGCAGTACGAGCTATGCTCAAGGCACTGATAGTGCTGATGACTTCATTCACCTCGTCACACCAGAAACTAAAAATCAGCTGTGGCTCAATCCTGGCATGGCGTCATATCACTTTCAGCAAGATAAAAACTTCAATGGTGGTAACTGGGGTGCTGGTGCCGAATATCGCTTTAATAGCGTAGCCTCAGTCACTGTGGGGCGCTTTTATAACAGTGATCGTGACTACTCCAACTATGCAGGGGTTTACTATCAACCCATTGCGATTGGGCCCATTAAGTTAGGCGCAGTCTTTGGGGGGTTTAATGGCTATCCTGGCGCCAATAATGGCGGTTGGTTTCCCGCGGTATTACCAGCCTTGACCTGGGAGGGCGACTGGGTTGGGGCTAATGTCTTTGTGATCCCTACGGTTGGAGATCGGGTGCATGGGGCAATTTCTTTACAGTTGAAGTTAAAGGTATGGGAATGAATTCCTGTTTTTTAAAATTCGCTTCCCATCACCATACAGCCTTAAAGCGCTGGAATCTTCTTTAGATCAACCTGAATCGTAGCGCCATACTGGGCATTGAGGCCAATTACTGAACGTAAAGGTGCATGCTCTTTTTCTGAGAACCATACTTCAAAGGTTGCAGAATCATCTTTAGAAGTGGTCTTGTAATAACGAACCGCTTTAACCTTACCGCCCTCAAAAGGGAACTCCCAAGGCTCGCCCCGAACCAGGGTATAGGTCTTTAAAGAACGGCCATCAGTGACGGGCAACACTACAGATTTTGCAGGCAACTCTTTGCCGATAAATTGATAACCCACAGTGAGCATATCTAATAACTGACCGGTATATGGGGCAACTCCCACTGGAGAGGTGCGAGAAGATACTTTAAAAAAGTCCAAAATATTCTTAGGCGCATTCACTTTAGCAATGAGCAATTCAGTATTACCGCGCTTTTCTTGATAGGTATTTGTTAATAAGCCTTTAGGACTATTAGCGCCTACCGAATCCCGTATCAATTTTTGATCTTGCAATACTGTCGAAAGCACAGCAGCTAGAGTACCCGTGGAGCTAATGTGATATTGATCTTTACGAATATCCACCTTATCCACCACGGTAGCTACCTGCATAGACCCCTTTACCAAATTAAATACTTGTTCATAAGGACTTGGGGCTTCGCCTGATTGCTTTAGATACGCAGCGCGTTTTGCAGGATCGGCAGTAATTTTGAGGTCATATTCAAATTGCGCAATCTGGGCAAAGGATGAGATGGATAAAATGCCACAAGTGATTGTTGTAATGGTTAAAACTAGGAATTTTATGGATAACTTTTTCATTTATTAATTTTATAAGAAATATTTGAAACTCATTACCTTTATTATTGCTACCACCCCAGATAACTACAGACTTCTAAATTAGCTCATCTCCTTAAATTGCCTCATATTTCCACCCGCCCTTTAAATAAATATTTTCTTGGCTTATTGATGCTGGTTAGTTTGGCCTGCCAAAAATCAGTTAAAGCAGAAGCCCAAGAGAAATTAGGTGCCTACCCCCTTACCAAAAATTCTTTTATTTCAAGCCCTTTTGGAGTTCGCAATAGCCCCTTTACTGGCGAACATGAGCAACATGAAGGTATGGATATTCCAGCGGAGGCTGGCAGCCCGATATTGGCAACAGGGGATGGTCAAATAATTTACACAGGTTATGCGCCAGGATATGGAAATCTCATTGAGATTGATCATGGGCAGGGTTACACAACCCGCTATGGTCATGCCAAAACAGTCTTAGTAAAAATTGGGGATTGGGTTAAACAGTCCCAACAGATTGCCACAGTTGGAAGTACGGGTAGATCAACGGGCCCGCACCTGCACTTTGAGGTTAGCTTTAATAAAGTGCCTTTTGACCCAAAAGTCCTTCTGGGAGCAAATTATTTGAATAATGTGTCAAATACCAGCTCTTTATTGGTTTTTACATCAACAAAACTCAAAGCCCCCTGGCAATTGCGGCAAATGGCCAATGGGAAATACCCGAACGAGATTCTCTACGCCTCAAAGAGCACAAGAAGCTCTGGTCAGCCTTTTGTCATTGTTCGGTCTCATGTGAGCGTCAAGATGGAGTAAATATAAGCCAAGAATTTTGAAATACGGCCGATATTAAAAGTCAATATCTGGAAAAAAAATCACTTTTAATTACAAAGTGATTTACCCCTTAGCAATACTGCCCGTGTTAGAAAGATTGTCTTTAGGCGTGTATCCAGGCACCAGCTTTTTGAGCATACTGGCAATCAAATTTGCATCATTTGCCTCTAAGGCCACATTAAGTTTTTCAAGCTCAATCTGTAAATCGCACCAAGGTAAAAACTCTTCACGCGCCTTCATAATTTTGGGATGGGCTGTTGGCTGGGGATTATCACCAATCAAGAGTTCTTCGTAGAGCTTTTCACCCGGGCGCAAACCAGTGACTTCAATTTCAATATCGCCATGAGGCTTATTATCATCCTTAACCAATAAACCGGATAAGTAAACCATCTTGACAGCTAAATCATAAATACGCACCGGCTCACCCATATCCAACACAAAGACGTCGCCACCAACAGCCATTGCGCTAGCTTGAATAACCAATTGTGCCGCTTCAGGAATGGTCATGAAATAGCGAGTTACTTCAGAATGCGTAAGAGTAATAGGCCCACCTGCGGCAATTTGAGCACTAAAAAGTGGTGCCACAGAACCTGAGGAGCCGAGTACATTGCCGAACCGGACCATCGAAAAATTCGTTGAGTGATCGCCTTTAAAAGCAATATCCGCCATTGCTTGTAACACCAATTCAGCTATGCGCTTACTAGCCCCCATGACATTTGTTGGTCTGACAGCTTTATCGGTGCTAACCAAAATAAAATGGGGCACGCCACACTCTAAACTAACCTGTGCGCAGGTAAATGTTCCAAAAACATTATTACGAATACCCTCCGCAGGGTTTTGCTCTACCAATGGAACATGTTTATATGCTGCAGCATGGAAAACTGCATCCGGATGATGTGACTGAAAGATTTTTATTAACAAATCGCGATCACGCACAGATGCCAAACAGGGAGCTAATTCTACCGATAATGCCTGGTAAGGCAAAAAGACCGATTTATCATGGCCCTCTAAATCCCTTGAAGCATTACCCTCCATCCCGATAAGAGTTTTCTTCAATTCCTCATAAATTAAGTAGAGAGAGTGCTCGCTACTATCAACCAAAATTAAGGACTTAGGAGAAAACCTAATAATCTGTCGACAGAGTTCGCTACCAATAGAGCCGCCAGCTCCAGTAACTAAAACTACTTTATTTCTAATATTTTTTTCTAACAGCTCAAAATCAGGTGGAACGACTTTTCGCCCAAGCAAATCATTCATATCTAGATCATGCAGATCTGATATCCGTACTCGACCAGAAGCTACGTCAGCAAGCGTAGGCAAAGTTCGAACACGCACGCCGACTTCGCTTAATGAATGAATAATTTGACCTCTTCGAGTCTGGTTAGTCGAGGGAACAGCCAAAAGAACATCGGTAACATCTAGACGAAGGACAAGGTCAATCAAGTTCGCATTCGGGTACACGGAAAGGCCATTAATGGTATGCCCCTGCAAACGCGGATCATCGTCAATAAAGCCCTTAACCAATATCTCCCTATTGTTAGAGAGGCCCGCTGCTAACTGGCGACCTGCTGACCCAGCACCATAAATAAGTGCAACAGACTGAGTTCTATGGAGCGACTTCTGAACATTATTAATTCCACCCAACCAATAACGCATGAAATATCGACTAGCGCCAATTCCAACAAACAACAATAAAGGCTGAATAACCCCAATAGATCTTGGAATCCCGTCAACCCCAATTAATGTAAAGACACAGAAAAATATAAAAGTGTAACTAACAAAAACACGGGCCATTGAAGCCAGCGCAGCCGAGCCAACATACCTAAAAATCGCGCGGTATAAACCAAAAGAAATAAAGAGGGGAAAGGAAAATCCAATAGCTACTATAAGTACAATCAAGTGCCTGCTTCCGAAAGACCCCCATTGATCCAAGCGAAGCCCAAAGGCCAGCCAAACACTAAATGTGCAAATCAAGGCATCGAAATACATCACTAAACCCCTCTTAACTGGCCGAGAGAGATTTAAGAGTGATTGTTTCGTAGCATTAGCTGGCATGCGTTGATTATAAAATACATACTGAAATAGGGGTAGCCTTACAAGCAAATACCTCAGTCCAAGCTGGATAGCTACCTCCAAGGGTAACAGTAGAAAATACTGTAATTACGCCATAGATCTTCGATTAATGCGAAACCCCTAGCACGTCGAACAACCTATAAAAAGGTTAGTTAAATTATCTTAATATCTAACCAAAAAGACTGCCCCTCTAAACACTCCACCTCGAAGCTGACCCTGTCCAGAATTAACAGCTCATCACGACCATTTATCCATGCCTATCCGGCTAAACCCAGAAGCAATTTATCCACAATACATTGGGCTCTCAAAGCGATTAAAATCTTGATTAAACAACGCAGGTCTCGGGCCCACAAAACCCATATCGTCCACCAAAATACTCCTCAACTCCAGCAACCCATCCAAACTAAACTTTCGCAAAAAAGAGCCAATTGATGCTAAGTGGGGTCTAGACTCAAAAAGTAAATACTTAGCCACTGCAGGGGTACCACTTTTATAGTGGAAATTTAGACATTCTAAAATTAATATCATAAACACCTAAACGATCTGACCAGTAAATAACTGGCCCCTTGGATATTAATTTAACAAAAAAAATGTCGTTAAGATAATCAATGTGGGGAATTATTAGGGCTAAAAAACTCATTAGAAGATCAAAAAATTGATTCATCAATATTCAGGAAATTACAGAAAAATAGGCAGAAGAATACATAACCAAGCATCGTGAGGATAAACATGCTATTTTTTAATACGCTATAACTGATAGGGATTTATAAGCAAGAGGTGGAGATATAAAAAGATTAGATTGCTAATTTCTATAATGGGCGCCTGGCAGATGGCATTAGTAAGCGCATCATTAATCTGCACCCTTGATAGCAATCCTCTCCAAATGAGAATTAGTCCGTTTTGTGAATCACTGTTAACTACATATTCATTCTCTTTAATCTAAATACATATTGTTTAAGCTAAAACACTACCCATTAATTTATTTGTTAGTTTGACCGCCATCTTGCGCAGAAATATCGACGATCCGCATCTTGCGGCACCGCTCCTGATGTTCGCGCAATATGGACAGAGCTCGAAAGAGAAGCTTCGATTGGGATCGTCATGAATGCGGCGCGTCTTATCAATTTGCATGAGCTCTGAGAAGCGGTGCTCTTTAAATTTTAGTAGCGTCTATTTTATGAATTCAAAATTATCGCAATACCAGGGGGTATCGACAAGATTTGAAATAATTTTATTTAGCGCATAATGACTTGAGGATACCTCTATATATTTAAGATCAATTCTTGACAACACCAACTCTTAGGGCGAGGGGCCCTATCATCGAATAACTCACATACTCTAGCTTGATGAACAATCCCGTAATACGATTTTTGGGATTTTGATCTAACGCGAGTATACCGCTCAGTAGTCAGGTCTTGATGCTTTAGGGTTTTGTATAATCTAATTCAAACCTGAGCATGTCAGCGCCCTACTCAGTAATAATTACCTCATTAAAAAAGCCATAAGTCACATTGTTAAATTTTAAGCCATATGGCTCAAGATCATAATCATAAAAAGGTAAATTCATCTTTTTAAAAAAGATGAATACTCTAATTTTTCAAGACAAAGTTTTTTACAGGTAATGGTTACTGGCTCTTACACGAAAGCAGTCTCTGCAATATCGCGTGACTCAAAGTCGGGGATAAATTATGTTTCTAACTCCTGAAACCCAGCCTCATCTTCACCGGGAAAAATAATCGTTGAAGAGTAAGCGCCGGTCTTTAAGGTATTACCTGAGCTTACTTTTTTACCCTTATCACCTTGAGGTCCACCTTAGCGTCTGCATTTAGTGAATACTGAGGAGGGTTAGTCATTACCTACCTTTTAGCAAAGAATCTGATACCCAGGCCATCGTATGGCGAACCAATAAATTCAATTCCAGCTTATTCAAAGGCCACCAACGTTCTCACATGAATACCTAGTGCACCCTCGAGTGACCATAAACTAAACATGATTCGAGCAGCACGTATTTGATCGCCAGTAATCAAGTAATATTGAGCATGTAACCATTAACAAATGCTATTAACTAATAATATTTATCTTTAAAGTGATAATAAAATGCTTAACAGTTATAACTATGCACAACCCGAACTAAAAAGTCTACCCAAAAGAAGGTTGGAGTTAGTGGGCAATGCGAATCAAGGCACCGATACAACGAATCTACTCAAAGACTTGAATCGAGCGACCAGACTTCTTCAAGAAACCATCATCAAAATTGATAGCTCATATGCGCCTTCCACGATTCAAGTCTATCGCACTGACTTTAAAGATTTTCTTCACTTTTATCATGGCATAAATTCCGATGCCTTACCTGTAGAACCTCATTTAGTCGTTCAATATATTTGTAAGTTAATGGGTAGCGGTAGGTCTTCAGCCAGTATTCGCAGAGCATTGTGGGGGCTGTCTGCTATTCATAAACTTAATTGCCTTGATGACCCAACCAAAGATCTTCATGTCAACCTAGAGATGCGAAGGATGCATTGTAATTCGGGGTTCTCATGTACTCAGGGAGGCAGCGTGAATGCAGATATCTTAGATAAATTGCTATTAACTGCCGATGATCGCATTACAGGCATTCCAGATCGAACTTTATTACTAGTGAAATATGACACTTTATACAGACGTAGTGAGTCAGCATCTCAGCAAGTCAAGGATGTGAAAATCAACATTAAGAATAGTATTGAGACGTCATCAACTCTCCCAAGAAAAAGCAAGGTAAATCAAGACTCCATGTGGAAAACGCTACACCTAAGTCAAAAAGCTCACCTAGCATTGGTGGAGTGGGTGAAAGAACTTCCCGAGGGGCAGGAATACATCATGGACGGCATTGACCGTGGAGGAAAAATTTCACGCACTAGTATGGGTGCTGGGCAGGTCAACAACATATACAAACGAATTGCCGGGGTTGCCGGACTCGATAAATTCATTATTAAAGGGATAGGTAGCCACTCAATGAGAGTGGATTTAGCACAGGATTTACCTAACTCTGGAGCAAGCATGCCAATCATCACGAAGCGCGGAAGACGGTCATGAGTATCTAGAGCGCAGCGGTTGCACTAACTAAGATTTAATAATCTACGGCTGCATATCATATCCTTCGGCGTCTTTACCAACAAAATACAAGTGGTCCGCATAAACTACGATTTCGTCCACCATAAAGTGCAATTAGAGCAGATATAAATCGAAATAATTACAAAGTCGGAGCTGACTAAAATCGGGGAGCATGTATTAGTTTAAATTTAGGCGTGAGAAGTAAAAGAAAATCTTCCTAGAGATATAAATCTTGGTGAAAAATTTACTAAAAATTAGGTGCGGGACAGTCACTTGCAGTTTATGAGCGAAGACACACCGGGATCGAATAAATTTGATAATTATAGAATCTACATACTTAAATTGAAATAAAACATAAACAACCTGGGCCTTTCGCATGCAAAGTATAAGCAATATAAATAATCAAGCAGAAAAAATATGTCTCAATGAACTCAGCCGAGAACAGCTCTCTAAAACCCACTTATTAGTGGTGGGAGATGTTATGCTTGATCGCTACTGGTTTGGCGATACGAATCGTATCTCCCCAGAGGCGCCGGTTCCCGTGGTTCAGGTCACCAAGATTGATGAGCGTTTAGGTGGTGCTGCAAACGTAGCGCGCAATGTTGCCGCTTTAGGCGCAAAGGCAACCATTCTTGGCGTGATCGGCGATGATGAACCAGGGCGTCGGGTGACTGAGTTGCTGCATTCGGGTGGCGTTGATAGTCAATTAGAGATTGATGCAAAGGCTCCAACTACCGTCAAGCTTCGCGTAATCGCATGTCAACAACAGTTGATTCGTTTGGATTTTGAAGATGTGCCGAGTGAGTCTGCCTTAGCCCATAAATTAGAGCGCTTTGAAAAATCTTTAAGCGATATCGATGTGGTGATTCTATCGGATTATGGTAAAGGCGCCTTGGGTCAAGTTACCCTAATGATTGAGCAGGCTCGAGCTCAGAACAAAGTCATCCTGGTCGACCCCAAGGGTGAAGATTATGAGAAATATCGTGGTGCTACAGCCCTGACTCCAAATCGCAGTGAATTGCGACAAGTAGTAGGACAATGGACTAGCGAAGAAGATCTAACGCGAAGAGCGCAAGATCTCAGGAGATCTCTCAATCTTCAAGCTCTTTTATTGACCAGATCCGAAGAGGGTATGAGTTTATTTACAAATACTGGCGTTAGTCATGTAAAAGCCCAAGCCCGCGAGGTCTTTGATGTCTCCGGTGCTGGAGATACAGTGATTGCTACCTTGGCTGTTGCATTAGCATCGAAGTGGCCACTAGAAAAGGCAATGGCTTTAGCAAATCGTGCCGGCGGTATTGTGGTTGGTAAGTTAGGTACAGCAACCGTTACTTCCGAGGAATTGCAATGACCATCATCGTTACAGATCTGGTCGGATATATTAATTTAAATATTAAATGCATGTTGCGAGCAATTATTATGCAACGTGAATATTATCCAAGTCTGATCTGGATATATGCTTCAATTGCTTGATTTAGAAAACAGCATAAATAATGCTAAGCTAGTTCCTCAAGCCAATTCGAGCCTCAGTTTTTTCCCTGAGCCTAAGGTGTAATATTTACATATTGAATTTTTTAATATAAATACTTAAGTTAAATGGCAACATGTAGCCCAATAATCCGCCTCGCAATAACAGCCTCTCCCCATCTTAGGCAACAAAATTAAAGACGATCTGTGCACTCCTGCATTGAATTTTGAAGAGTCCTGAATCCCTTGGATTGGGTAACCCCTCAATGATGAATTACATAACTCCCCAATAATAAACGCAACCCAAGAATCAATCTTTAATATGGCGCTCATGGCGCATAAGAATTCCCCACCCCTATTTCTAAATACTCCATCTCTACTGGTAATAATAGCCGAACACCAGCTTTTTGAGTACGCTGGCAATCAAATTTATATCATTTTCTTCTAAGGCCACACTAAGTTTTTCAAGCTTAATCTGTAAATCGCCCCCAAGGTAAAAACTCTTCATGCGCCTTTATAATTCTGGGATAGGCTCTTGGCTGGGGATTACACCAATCCACGAATGATAAAAACCCTCAAATTGAAACTGGTCACATAGAACTCTGCCAATAAATCCACTTGCATCAGCAACTGCTATCTTTTTTCGAATTGCATTCTTGTAAATAAAAGTGGCTATTATGTGATTTTTTATTTTCGGAGTGTACTTGAGGTATTCAAAGCAAGAACTCAAAAAGTTTTAGCGGGTATTTAGTAAAAATTTTTAATATATTCGTTTTAATACCATTTTCTTGAAGGGCTCGTAGCACCTCTTGATTAAGAAGAATGGTATTTCTCCAGCCGCCAGTACTTACACCTCCGATACGCATTTTCACCCAAACCTTTTTTATGTATTTTGCTCGAAAATCTTCCGATCTAAATACCCTGGCTATAAACTCCATATCTGCAGCAATTTTATAGTCAGTCTTATACAGCCCGAATCTCTCAAATACTCTTCGCCTAAAGAAAATAGTTGTATGAGCAGGCATCCACCCCCAAGCAAGGGTTGCCGCACTAAATCGGTCCGATCGGTAGGTCCTAACAATGTTAGCTGGATTCCCATGTCTAAAAAAATTCGCATCAGCATAAACAGCATCAAGCTTTTGATCAGAGAATTCGGCAGCAACTTGCGCTAGCACAGAGTCTGATGCGTAAATATCGTCAGAATGAAGTAGGCCTATGATTTCGCCAGTTGAGCGTCTAATTCCCTTATTAATTGCATCATAAATTCCATTATCTGGCTCTGTGACGAATGACATGCTCGGAATTATTCCCTCCCTAAGAATATCAACCGTACCATCCGTTGATCCTCCATCAACGATAATATGCTCAATATTTAAATAAGTTTGATTCTGAATACTATGGATTGCATCTTTTATTGTATTTTTTCGATTGTATACAGCAGTAACTACGGATATTTTCATTGGCATACTTTCGAGCGATTTTAGTCAATTATATAAAAAATAGAAAATTCATCGTCAACATCAAGATAATTTTCAGTATAAATTTATATCAAAATCAATAATTTTGTAAACGACTTTATTGAATGAGATCAAGCAAGCAGAATTGATTCACTGCATTAATACAATCAAACTGATTGCAAGGTCGACAACTCAAACCAAGCTTCTCCTTTATCTCTACATTAACTCCAATTGGCCTAACCAATTCAGGTAGATTTGGTCCAAATAAAACAGTGGTAGGAACACCCAAGGCTGCTGATATATGGGCAACACCACTATCCATTGCAAAAATCCTCTCTGCACGACTTAATCTTACTACCATAGCCCTTAGTCCACCCTCCCAAATTGAAACCTTCATAGCATGAGAAGTGGGAATGGAATTAGCCAAAATAGAGGCATACTTCTTTGTGTCTGGTGGTGAAAAAATGATGACTGTTTTATCCAATTGAACAAGATGATTAAGAATTTTCGATGCTTCCGAAAGCGGCAATCTCCGCAAGGGCATAGATGCGCCAAAGTGTAGGCCAATATATGGCTTAATTTCATTTGAGGAAATTATTTCAAGATTAGTCAAATGAATTCGCGGAAAAAAATTACCAATGTTGACTTTTATATCAAGTATCTGCAATATTCTCATGTGATGCGAAAGAATGTGGGAGTAAGTTCCATCATCAAAAACAATATCAGTTAATAAACTATCCCCGCCCATGAAATTAAAACCAATACGCCTAATTGGACGGCATAAGTACAGCATTAGAATCTGCCTAATATCACCCCTAATATCAATACCGATATCCCAGTGAATTTTGTTTAATTTTCTAATTAAATTAAAAGACTGAAAAAGGGCTGAAGTAAAATTAGTTTTTTTAACCCAAGGAGCAGAAAAGTGGACCACTTCATCAACAAGAAATTCGCCTGATAAAATCTCTGAAGCCCAAGGTCCAGCGACTAATGTAATTCTTGAAAAAGGGTAGTTATTACGTAAATTTCTTAAAAAAGGTATTAAAAGTACAATATCTCCAATTAAATGAAAATCAAAAATTAAAATTGATTCAATCTTATCATTAGAAATTTGGTTTTTAGAGAATAAAAATTTATCTAAAATAAAGGAAAGTATTGTCCAAAACCAATTTAAATATTTTTTTATAAGAATTGATTTTTTATTTAAAAGTTTCAAGTCAATAACCTCTATTAAAGCATAAATCCATCAGTAAAATTCAGATAAAAATCTGGATATACAAAGTTTGTAAAGTAAATAATATTTAGCATCATATATAATAAAGAAATAACTATTATTAAAAATTTGTTTTTAATAATAGTTAACAAAAATAGTGGTATGAGATATATCTCAACAAAACCAATAGCTGAACCGACTCTAGCACTTAATATAGAAATATCAGATAAACCAATTCGCGTAGCAAATCCAATGCAATATATAAGAAGAAATCTGTTATATATTAAATTATCAAATAATTTTTTATTTGATAATAATAACATCGATATTAAAATAAAAAACGATTTTATATTAACAATTGAATATATTACCCTTTGCGAACCATATTCGTCATTATTTATATAGGTATCAATTCTTCCAAACTCACTTAATAAACCAGATTTTATTATTAAATTGCATATTAAAACAATAAAAATAAATACTATTGTATATGTGTATAATCTATTTCTATAGTTAACTTTTATAAACTTTACTGCCCAACTACTAAGCAAAGGTGCAATTGTTACACTATGAATAAGTGGTCCTATAACAAGCCCAATAACGTAATATTTTATTGATTTAAGTTTTTTAGCTTCTATAGCAAGTATGGCTATAAAAAATATAAAAGAAACGCCCAAGCCTTGACGCATTGTTACATTCTGTAAGCTTAAATAATAGGGGCCAATGTAGTACGGTAGTACATAAATAAAATTAATATTCAGCCTTATGGTGGATAAGAATATAAAAAATATTGTTCCAAATGAGTACGTAAACAAAAATACCCTATGATTTAATCCTAAAAAATTAACCATCCAGCTAAGAAAACCAAACATCCATTCAACGCCATTAGCAGCATAATATTCTGTTGCACTTGTTGGAAATTCAAATGTAGAATTAAAAATGCCTACATACACGTCCGTATCGTAAGTATGCCCCCTTAAAGCTGCAATTAAAGCAAAGGGTAGAACAAAAAAAATAAATTCACATAAACGATTTAATTTCATTGATTATATTAAAGGACTTTTATTATTTTCATCATCTATATATGAAAATTTATTTAGTAAAAAGAAGTATGAAAAAAATATAAAAAATATAAAATTCTTATTCACAAAAGGCTTTACGTTAAAGTACAAAAATTTTAACCTATCTAGCAATGAAAAAGTATGCAAGTAGTAAGTTTTATTTTTACTGCCCATTTGCTTTACATAAGAGGTATAGCTTCTAGAAAAGAATGCTGCTTTTTTAATTTGCGAAACAAACAAATTAATATTTCGAAATTTATAAAAAAATGGTTTTGGAAGTCCTCCTATAACATTATTCGAATGTTGCCTATATAGAATAGTTGGTTCATCTAAAAAATAAGCACTACCATAGACTAATGCATTAATTAAATGCCAATGATCATGCATTGATATATCACTTGGTATTGGCTGTGATATTTTAATTAACGCTCTATTCATTATAGAGACACAACCAGGTGCACTACATTTCCATAGCACATACCTTATGTCTAAATTAAATTTAGGATTAATTTTATTAAATTTAAAATAGCTATCAGTTAAAATTAAATTATTTTCATTAATCATTTTAAGATCACTAAAAATAATAACTGGATATCTATATCCCTCATCTTTCTCCTTATTTTTAATTTCTTTATAAAGTTTCGATATTTTATTTTTTAACCAAATATCATCTTGATCACAAAACATTACATAATTAGCTTCAGAATATTCAATTGCTTTTTTAAAATTATTTAAAGCTCCGCCTTGTCTATCAATATTAATGATCTTGATGCGATCATCCATTGCTTCATATTTTCTTAACATCGCCAATGTTGAGTCAGTTGATTTATCATCACTGATAATTAATTTCCAATTTCTATAGTCTTGATTTATAACGGAAATAATTAATTCATCGAGGAATATTTCACCATTATATGTAGCCAATATAATATCTATTTGTTCCATGATCATCTTATAAATTTTAAACTAGGCAACTTATACTTAATAGCTAAATACATTAGAACGGGACCGGAAACCTCAGCAAATAAAACAGAAAATGCAGCTGCATTTTCCTGACCATCTACAACAAAAAATCTCAATATAACTAAACTTAAAGTCCCTACTAATATATATATTTTACTTAAAATTGAAATTAACCCAATGTTAGGCATAATAAATTGTGAAAGAACTATTGCCACTAAAACTGAAAATGGTGTAATTGATAAAATCCGTAGCGTTATTTCAGAGCCAATTAACCTATTCCCAGATATTTTTTCCATGATGTAAGGGGCAAATATAAATGTTCCAATACAAATAATAAAATTTAAAATTAATATTGGCTTCATATATTTAAAAATAATTGACATGCCGTTTTTATAGCTTGCTTCAAAGCCGATCGTTACCTTTGGTAATATTAACCTTGTTATCGGGAAAAATAGTGCCTGAACTCCCATGACTATTTTGTATGCTGTTGAGAATATTGCAACTGCTGTAGCCCCTGAAAATATTCCCAAAGTAAAAGTGGTTGTATTTAAATATAAGCTAGCAGCAGCATTTGATAGAAAGTAGTGCCAATTACTTTTTAGAATTTTAAAAATGCCATAGTAGGTTGGCTTAGTATATTTTACTGGATATTTAAATTTAATTAAAATATTCGATATAAATCCAGAAATAAAATCAGTTGATGATAATAAAAATGCGGCTAAAATCAACTGATCTGAATTTTTTATTAAAAATATAAGCAGTAAAAATGAAGTTATTTTTACTATAATCTGAATGGTAGAAAATACTCCCATTTTTCCAATACCTTGAAAATACCAGCTTGGGAGCATGAAATTTCCCGCTATAGATATTGATGTAACTAAATATATTTGTAAATTTTTATTAAAAATTTCATAATATCTAATTATTGGAATTAATATTAAAAAACTAATTAATAATAAACTGAGCTTTGCATAATATGTATTCCAAAAAATTTCTTGCACGTGCTTATTATCATGCGGTCTTTTAGATATTGCTATAGTCGAGGATATACTAAATCCATAATCAGTTAATAGCATAGGATAAATCATCAATGACTGTGCAAAAATAATCAGACCATAATTTTGAGCGCCTAACTGGTGCAATAAAAATGGAATTAGCAAAAATGATGAAAGTATATTTATGGCTTGCAACCCATAAAGTGCAGTTATATCTTTTATAATTTTATTTGTCCTAAATTAATTTCATTGCCCTCTAAAAATAGACTTTTAAAAAGTACATAAAAAATTTTCACTAAAATAGCTGATGTAATTCATTTATGTGATAGTCAAGTCTAATTTAGATTCAACCCCCTCCACAATTCACATGCCTAATAAAAATATGAACCTCTTGGATTCACTCAGCAGCCTGACTTGGAATGCTAATTGAAATATCTTCAAATAATTTCATCTGCCAACTACTACATCCAGTTAAAGCGACTACCTCAATACCAAGTTTTTTAGCGATATTAATTGCATTAATTATATTCATCAAATTGCCCGATGTTGAAATAGAAATCAATACATTTCGCACTACTGAGAGCATCAATCTACCTTGAAAAAACAACTTTAAACATATATTTATTAGCCATACACATTAACCCCTGAGATATGTCAACGCAATGGCTGGCAAGAGGTTTTACGATCCTCGACAAAGCGGCCAGTGATCTCTACCGCAATATGTTGGCTGTCAGCAGCAGAGCAACCATTTCTGCAAAGCATTTATTTATTACAAATTGTAAATACTATAGAAATTAAGTCACTTACTTCATTAATCATAGCCGTCAAGAGACAAATTCTGAAATAGAGATTGATACTCCTGAAGATTGGCCACTAAGCACTGTGTCATAAATAGTTTCTAGAAAAGATTGAGGAAATGGATAGTCTTATTTAGCTATTCGGTCTGCTAATACTCCATGGCTAGTTCGCATGAATGAGTTACCCGATAAGACCCAACAAGAACCCCGCATATGCATGCTGCAGACCCTCAACTAAATCCACATGAGCTTTCCAACCCAAGGCATTTATACGCCCAGAATCCATCCATTTTCTTGGGGCCCCATCAGGCTTTGAAGAATCATAATGAATCTTTCCTTCGAAACCCGTAGCCTTAGCCACTGCTTTTGCCAATTCAGCAATAGTCACATCGCTTCCAAAACCCACGTTAATATAACTTTGCATTGGGCTAGTCTTTTGGTCGTAAATGGATTTTTCCAGCTCCATTACAAATATCGATGCCGCAGCCATATCATCCACATACAGAAACTCACGTTTTGGAGTGCCCGTACCCCAAATCAATACTTCTGGAAGATTATGAACTTTGGCCTCATGAAATCTGCGAATTAATGCAGGGATTACATGGCTATTTTCTGGATGGTAGTTATCACCCGGACCATACAGATTGGTAGGCATTACTGAGCGATAGTCCACACCGTGAGAATGACCATATTGACGATTATAGCTTTCACACATCTTGATACCAGCAATTTTTGCAATGGCATATGGCTCGTTAGTCGGCTCTAGCTTACCCATAAGTAAGGCATCTTCATTCATAGGCTGGGGTGCAAGTTTGGGATAAATGCAGCTTGAACCCAAAAACAACAGCTTCTTTACACCGCTTAAGAAAGCCTGATGAATGACATTAGCCTCCATCATTAAATTTTGGTAAATGAACTCCGCTGGAAAAGTATTATTTGCATGAATGCCGCCAACCTTCGCAGCAGCAAGATAAACCTGATCCGGTCTTTCCACTTCAAAAAAAGCCTGAACTGCCGCCTGATTGCAAAGATCCAACTCGTTGTGGGTACGAGTGATGGTGTTTTTAAAACCTTTGGCCTCAAGATTGCGCACAATTGCCGAACCAACCATGCCGCGATGGCCTGCTACATAAATTTTTTGCTCAAGATTGATGGTCATTGAATATTCTTAAGAGTACACATTTTCAAAGATTAATTTTCTTTTCCAACAGAGACATTAAAGCCATGTTTTTGAAGCAAAGCATGCTGTTTAGCTTGGTCCAAGTCATTAGCGACCATCTCAAAAATCATTTGGTCCAAGGTAATTTCAGGCACCCAACCCAATTTTTCCTTGGCTTTTGTAGGATCTCCTAAGAGGGTTTCCACTTCAGTAGGGCGGTAGTAACGAGGATCAATTTGTACAATCACATCACCTACTTTTAATGCTGGCGCTTTATCGCCCTCAATAGAAGCAACAATAGCTTTTTCATCCTCAGCTGCACCCTCAAACCTCAAAGTAATGC
>Ga0316227_1002385_pt1 | contig 17008 bp, 17 predicted proteins | sample TBH18019metaG_FD_206012 | JGI IMG/M metagenome (GOLD analysis project Ga0316227, IMG submission 206012) | Freshwater microbial communities from Trout Bog Lake, Wisconsin, USA - TBH18019 | ecosystem: Environmental > Aquatic > Freshwater > Lake > Hypolimnion/Profundal zone | place: USA: Wisconsin... | reverse complement strand
TAGATTGTGCATCTTGCGCAGCTTCAAATGTCCAACGAGCTGATAGTTTGCGAGTTTTCGCTTCAACAACTTGTTTTAAGATTTGAACGTTGATTCTGTTACCTGGTGTACCTTCTAAAGAGCTTGTTGAAGCTGCTAAACCAGTTGTAGTTTGGCTTGAATAGCTGTAAGCAATCTTGAATGGTGATAGTGCTTCATCACCTGGTACTGCTGCATCACCTGCTGCACCGTTAGGTGTTGAATCAGCATAACGCACACGTAGAGTGTGAATTTGTGCAACTGGGCCAGTCATTGGTTGAACGCCAATAATTTCATTAGCGATAACTGTTGGCATAACTCGACGAATCACTGGAAGGATCACGCGGTTTAATGTTGCAACGTTACCTACTGCTGTTGCACCACTTGTCGCTGTTTCCATCAAGTGCTTCTTCGTATTTTCTAAGATGATTGCCATTGAGGTTCTTTTAGAACCTTGTAGACCTTCTAACAGGGCGTCTTTGGTCTCACTCCAACGGCCTTCTAATAGTTGGGTTGTCATTTCTTTTTTTTCCTTATAAAAATTTTACTACTATTTTAGCCCTGCTAAACGTTTAATGTCGACTACATTAGTAGCAACTTCAACGTCTGTTTTAGCAGATTTATCACCTGTCACTTCTACACGACTCTCAGCTAATACAGCTTTTTCAGCTTTAACAGCTGGAGTGTTGTTTAGAACTGCTGGTAGATATTTTTCGTATGCAGATTGAAGTCTTTCAGTTTGCACACCTTCAAGTAAGCTGCTCATTACTTCAGCTTTCTCTTTATTTAATGTTTTGAGTAAACCATTTAGTGTCTCCTTGCGTTGAACACTTTCTTTGATTACTCGAACTTCACGTTCTTTTGACTCAACTAGTGCTTCTTTTTCAGCAACTGCTTTCTTGCTTTCAGCGATGATTGTTTCTTTTTCATCGATAACAGCTTGAAGTTTAGCTAATTCTTTGTTCTCATTTAAATGAGTGACAGCGAATTCACTAGCAAATGCTTCAAATAGGCGACGTCCAAACATGTTCTCACGAGCAATTTGAATGTCTTCTTTAAGTTGAGCTAATTCTGAGCCTAGATTGTTTGCCACTGCTTCCTTAACAAGTTTAGCACTGCGTTTAACAAAAGCCTCTTGTAGTTCAGCTAATTTATCTTTAGCTTCTGCAACAAGTTTAACTTTAGTTTCAACAACAGCTTGCTTGTCTTGGTCAAACTCTTTGATCTCTTCAGCTAGTGCATGGATAACAAATTTTTCAAGTTTAGCGATAGCTTCACTTTGAACTTTCTTATCTTGACGTAGTTCTTTGATCTCTTCAGCAAGTTTAGTAACCATAAAGTCATTAAACTTACCTGCTGATTCAACCATGTGACGTTTAAATTTCACGCGGTCTTCAACAAGAGCTTGTTTCTCTTCGGCGAACTCTTTGAGTTCAGCGGAGAGTGATTCAGTGACCATTTTGTCTAGAGCTTCAACCATTACTGCTTTATCGTGTGTATAGCGTTGTGCGAACTCTTCACGCAATTCAGCGCGAACAGACTCACGAGCTTCATTTAACTTTGATTCCCAAGCTTCGTTAATCGCTGTTTGGGTTTCTTCGTTAATGATGCCACTATCCAACAATGGTTTGATAGCATCTAACATTGTGATCTCCTATTTAATTTTCAAATCTTTGATTAGGCCTTTTACAGCTTCTCTCAAATATTTCTGTACTTTTTGATCTGCGCTGGCTTCACGTGCCATTTCGAATACCTTATGACCACCACGCATATTCATCAGCCCCTCGTAGATGGCTGTTGGATACGCATTTGGCGCACTTGGTTGCGCTACTACATCGACTGTGACTATTTCAAAGTCACTAACTCGGCCGTCACCCTCGCTCACGTTACCGCTACCACGAGAACTGACTCCTAATTTTACTCCTGATTCCAACATGGTCTGAACTAACTGACCCATCGGAGTAGGAAGAATCTTTAATTTACCAAAACCATTAGGACCATCCATCCACATATCAGTGATCATATGTGAAACGCGATCTAAATTGATTTTCAAATCATCAGGGTGATCAACTTCGCCTAAGACGCTGTAACCACCCTTGATCTGTTCATTTAGTGTGCTAACAGCTTTTTCAATCTCATTTACTGGATATACACGTTCATTGTGGTTTTTAACGCCACCTTGGATGAATATACCTTTCATGTAAAGATTCTTACCTTTGCCGTCAGCAGTACTTTCGTTAATAACTTCCATACGAGCTGCGTCAAATGTTAAGTTCTCTTTAAGATATAAAGCCATTATAGTTTCCTAATTATCTTGGTGTTGTTTTGATAACTGGAGTCTTGCCTTGAGCAATACGACCATCGTTACCTGCTAATTTACCGTCTTTTTCACCTACTTTTTCAGCACCGTGACCGCCATCTCCGCCACCGTCCCAAACTTTTTTCTTGCCTGGTACGTTTTTAAATTGGCCTGCGTGTGGTAAATTGCCTTCACCTTTCTTGTATTGATTTGGAGCACCTTCTTTAGCTGGGCTCGTGCCATCTGGGTTAGCATTAGCTTTACCAGTTGCGATGTTCTTAGCTGAACCACCCATGTCGTTCTTAGATGCTACAGGGTCTTTAGTTTGGATAGGCGCTTTAAAGCTGTTACCTGTACCAACTGTTTTACCTTCTTTACCATCTAATTCACCTGAGTATGGTTTGCCAACTTGGTCGACATATTCTTTAACAACAGTTTTAGACTCTTCTAAATCTTCTTCGTCGTCTTCTTCGTCGTCTTCTTCTTTAGACTCGTCTAATTCTTCTGAATCTTCTTCGTCGTCTTCTTCTTTAGCTTCGTACATGCCTTCCATTTCGTCTTGTTCAGAATCTTCTTCGCCATCATGGATGCCTGGGAATTTTTCTTCTTCGTGTTCTTCACCTGCCATTAAAGCATCAAATTCAGCTTTAAGTTCGTCAAGTGCAGCTTCTAGGTCGTCTACTCTGGCTTCAACTTCTTCTTCACCATGTTCTTCATGACCTTCATCGTGATCAAAAGCGCCGTCTTCTGATTCTTCACCAGCTTCCTCGCCTTCTTCACCGTATTCTTCTTCTTCTGAAATGCCTTCTTCGTCCATTTGAACGTCTTTAACCATTTCTTCTACTTCGTTGCCACCCATTACTTCATCTAGATCTTCTTCTTCTACTAGACTTTCATAGATGTCACGTGATTTTTCCACAACGATTTGATGGAATAATTCACGAGCTTTGTCTGTTTCATCATTAATGATGAATTCAACTAATTGTTCGTACTTGTTGCTCATTATGAACTCCTTAAAAAATTATTAAAATTCGGTTGATACGTACATTACGGTATATTATGTTTATATATTTAACATAATTGTAATATTTTGGGGTTAAATGCGTTGTTTTTGAATCGTTTTGACAGATAACTACATGGCGGGTGTTTCTGCTGGAGGTGCTTGATACTGTTTACGTACACCTTCTAGTTTCTTTTCATGCTCTAATTTGCGAACATCATTCATGATTCTTAGGCGGTTGATCTGTTTTAGCGTCAGTTTAGTCTTGCGTAGATCACTGAGCTTGATGGCAGTATTGTCATCTTTTTCTGTAGAATAGCCAGGGGCTATTGGTTCAAATATTTCAAGGATGTTCATACGATTATTTACCAAAAATACTATAAACCTAGGCCACCTGGGTTTTGATTAGTGCCAACTGTGTCCGGAGTGCCTTGTGGTGTTGCAGCCAATGTGTCTGCATCTGGGTTAGGCACTTGAGGTGTAAGGTTTTCTGTATCCTGTTGGATACCTGCATTAGTAACCCCTACAGCACGTAATCCTGCTTCAGGTACTTGGGTATCCTCAACAGTGCCGTTTTCTTGTGCCCAAAGCTCGTCATTGCGTGTCATTTCTTCTTCGCTTAGATCTAAATAGCGTTCTAATAAGAAACGTTTGCTTAGGTAAGGAATTGGCTCTAACTGTGTAAAGGTTTGGATACGTGTTTGATCGATTTCTGCTTGGCGATATTTTGCGAAGTTTTGTGGCTCATTAAAGCGTAGCTCAAATAAACTGTTGTCAATGTTAACACCTCTCCAGCGCATAAACATCTTAAACTCTTGATCTAATTTTTCAACAATCAAGCGTTGTAGACGCATACAATATTGATTAAAGCGCCATTCTTGGATTAATGCTGTGGTAGTTTTACCATCAGTGTAGGTACGTTCACTTTCATCTGTGCCTGTAGGTAAGTATGAACTTGGTATGCGTAAGCCACGGAACATTTTGTTGGTAAAATAACGCAAGTCAGTGATTTCACCAAGATTTTGACCACCGGGGAATACCGTAACATCCGAACCACGACCGTCTGCTGTTACAGGGAAAAAGTAATCTTCGTTAGTTGATAATGGATTATATGTAGCATCCATCATGTTGTTTCCACCTTCTGTTTGTGTAGGAATACGTCGTTGGTGGATTTCATTTTTGATACGATCAACATAAGCCATGGCCATGTGTGTTGGCATGTTACCTACGTCAATTTTAAAGATTCTGCGTTCTGGAGCACGTTGTATACGATAGATGATGATAGCATCTTCAAGCAATTCTTTTTGTTTGAATATCTTGAAAATACTTTCTAATACTGAGTTACCAAACGGCCAATTTAGGTCTAGGCCTTCTGTTAGTGATAAGTGTACTACGTGTTCTGCATCAATAACAGCTTCATTTTTAGCATGGCTAAAGCGTGATCCGCCACTGTAAGGTGTTTGTGGTTGTACATATGATCCACTAGGACCACCGACTTGTGGGTGATTGATAAATGTATCACTTGAACTTAATGCTGTGGCTGTTAGGTTCATAAAGTTAATATTTAGATCTTTGATAACATACTGTTCTGGTTTCTTACCTTCAGCTTCGTTAACGATAACCTTAGTGACTTTGAACATTTCTGTCCAGAATAACTTAAATGTTTCTGGATCACGCAAGAATATTTGATCACCATATTTAATAGTGTTACGCACTAGTTTAAATAGGCGTTTGTTAAGATCGTTTAAACTAACCCATTGTTGTAATTGGTCTTTAAGAATCTTAACTTCGTTGTCTGTGGGATCTTCTTTAAAGAATAAATCAAAACCTGTGCCGTTTTCAATATTAGGTTGTGTCATGAACTCAGCTAGGATGTCTAGTGCAGCATTGACTTCCGAATCCATGTCCATCTGTTCATATTGATTGTAGCGTTCTGTACGATTTGGGTGTCCGATATAGACTTCTGGTAATTGGCTGGCATAATTAGTATATTTTGGATCTGGTAAATTTCCGCCACTGCCAATTGGGCTCATTAATCCTGCTGAATTATTTGCTGATTTAAAGTATTTTTTCCAAGACATAGTGATCTCTCATGTGATGCAATATTTATCACATTACATGCTGGCTTGTAAAATTCCTGATGTAAGATTATTGTTCTTGTTCATACTAGACAAGATTTGGCTTAATAGTCCAGTTTGTTGATTTACTGCGGCTGTTAGGCTTGAGCTGTCCAAAGTTACCGGAATTGATCTATTGTCTGGTAATGGTACTACAGCTTCTGTACCGTGTAAGGTTGCGGCAAATCCTGCTGTTGATCCTGATAAGATACCACCATCAGCAGCACTTGGTACTGCTGTTGTTGGTTCTGTTGGTGATGCTGTAGTTTCTGTAGATTCTTGTGCTTCAGCTAGAGCTTGTGTTGTTCCAGAACTCTTAGAGCTAAACACCCCACTACTACTAGGTAAGAAATTACCTAATCCAGGTAAGATAGCATTAGCTTTGTTAGCGATAGCACTGTCTGAGTTAGTGCCGCCAGTTAATACTGAACCAAGGAATTGTAGTAATGACATCTGTCCGGTCATGTATTGGCTGAAAGCATTAATTTCATTTGACATGAATGTCAGAGTAGCGTTGGTAGTATATGTCAGCGCAGCCGCATAGGCTGGTAGTGCTTGACCAGCGATGCCTTCCATTTTATTTTGGAAACTGGTCATGGTATTAGTCAAACTAACATAAGTTTGTGTCAGACCATCAGTTGCCTGTGCTTGTGCAGTGGCTGCATTCATCGAATCAGCACCAGCTTGTGCACCAGCTTGATATTGATTTAATGCATTGCCTAATGCACTCATACCTTGTGCCACAGAGCTAGTTCCTGTTGGATCCATTAATGTAGCAAAGTCTGTAGCACTTTGTCCTGAAGCTCTAAATGCATTAGCAGCTTCAGCTAGATTAGCCTGTGTATTAACAACCATATTTTGATTGCCAGCCATGACCTGTTGAGCAGTTTTATTCAACAGTGTCATGACCTGTTGGTTACCTGCTATCACAGGATCTGTGACTGTACCACCTGCTAGTAATTGTTCTAAAGCAGCCTGTAGTTTAGGTGCTTGCTGTCCAGGAACTGCAGCCAATGTAGCATAAGCCTGTTGGAATGCTTGGCTTTGTTTAGCTGTCAATTGATTTTCTAACGCACCACGTTGTGCATCAGCTAGAGCCTGATCCATTAACTGCTGGGCATTTTGTCCGGTAATATCAGTGATAACTTTTAAATTCTTAGCATAGTCAATAGTACCTTGATTTAATTCAGTCTGATTGCTGGTTAAATCATTGATGTTTATTCCTAGAGCTTTTTGTTGTGCTAGGTATTGGGCCATTACAACACCTTGTTGTTGGAAGCTGTATCCTAGTGCTAATAAACTACCACGTGCTTGCCCACCATCTGCAGATAGTGCTGCAAATCCTTTGGCCATTTGTGCTGTTGCATCACCTACACTACCGCCCATTTTTAATAATTCTTCTCTGCTGGCTACTATTGCCGCTGAGAATGTAGCTATACCAACACCCGATTGGTTAGCCAACTGTGCCATCTGACCTAATCCACCCGAGAAGCTACCACCAATGGCAGCTAAATCGTTTAGCATGGTCACACGTTTTTGGAATTCTTGCTGTAATACTCCGTTAACGACTGTCAGTACTTGATTGGCTACGTCTATGATCTGATTGGCTGCTGTACCAAATGCATTAACGATCTGCGCTAGTCCGCCACCTATAAATGGTATCCAACCTACAGTAGCTTGTCCGACTGCTGACATCATGTCAACTCCGATCTTAGCTATCTGTGTGCCAACATCAATCCAAGTCTGCATGATACCTGCAGCAGCTTGTATCGGTTGTTGTGCCATCTGATCATAGGTAGTTACGATACTGCTAGCTAACTGCACTGCTGTAGCACTAATATCTTTAAATGCTTTACCTGTTTCTGTAGCGATGTCTACTAGATTATCACCAAAACTTTTTAGTTGTTTTGGCATGAAGGCCTGCGCCACAGTGGTATCCTTAGCAGCTTTGATAAACTTATCCAGCGCAGTAGTAGAGTCAGTTATAGCTTTAGTTTCTTTCTTTTTTTCTTCGCGAGCTTTTTTCTCTTCAGGCGAGAGATTGCTTGAAGTGTTGGTTTTAGACATCTTACTTAACACCGACAGGATATCCTGCATGGTGCTTTCTTGCGCTATGCCTTCTACTGATACTTCTCCTACTCCCGGAACATCAATTTTAATCGCCATGGTTTTTACACTATAAATATTAAGGTACTATACTTTATTTATGGAGTTCAAAAACCAATGGAATCATCAATTGCTAATAACCCGCTGAGCAAGCATTTTAGACAGCCAGCCATCTACTTAAAACTACCCAGTGGTGGTCGTTTTTACCCTCAAGGCACGTTAGATATTGGTGTAAACGGTGAAATTCCTATATATCCAATGACTGTCAAAGACGAATTACTGCTAAAAACGCCCGATGCGCTGATGAATGGCAGCAGTATCGTTGAAATGATACGTAGTTGCTGTCCTAGCATCAAAGATCCGTGGACCATGCCATTAGTCGATTTGGATCCTGTGCTGATCGCTATCCGCTTAGCCAGCTACGGTACCGGTATGGATATGAAAAGTAATTGTACTAACTGTCAAGCCGAAAATGAGCACACTATCGATCTACGCAAAGTATTAGACAATCTTAAACCTATAGCCGATTACGATAAGAAATCTTTCTTAAATGGGTTGGTGTTTGACATACAACCACAGACTTTTAGAGAAATCAACACAGCAGGTCAGATCGCCTTCGAGCAACAAAAAATCGTAAGCGTAGTAGAAAACAGTGATCTAACACCTGAAGAGAAAAAAGCTCGATTCGAAGACAGTTTTAAGAAACTCACTGATCTCAACATCAGCACACTGGTTAGCTGTATCAGATCAGTCACCGCTGAAGACGGTAAACCTGTAGTTGAAAAAGAATTAATCAAAGACTTCTTAGAACACACTGATCGCAAGAGTTATGAAGAGATACGTGATTTGGTCAATCAGATAGTCAAAGCCAATGCTCTTGATCCTATGCCTGTGACCTGCGCAGAATGTACCAAAGATTATTCAATCAATCTAGACTTTAATCAGTCAAATTTTTTCGTATAAGGCTTTTGACTCTTACTAACGAGGAAATTGAAAACTTGTTAGATAGGATGGAAAAAGAGTCAAAAGCCCTAAAAGATAACGTTTTAAGATTGTGTTGGTATATGCGAGGTGCTATCAGTTACGATGATGGTATGCTATTATCTGTTGAAGATCGTGAAATAATCAACAAAATCATCAAAGACAATTTAGAAACAACTCAAAAGAGCAAACTTCCATTCTTTTAAGATGTCTACGACATCTGCATTTTCGCTTGCGCTCAATGCTTTTCTTTCTACTCTAATTGACTTTGTATTAATTTGAATTAATCTAAGCTCTTCTGCATTATCCAGATGCAAGTCACAATTTACCTATCCGAGGCAAATTGCAACCAAGCACATTATCCGAGTGCGGAGGCACACTAACTAAAAGAGATTGCATTCACTTGCACGGAGGCGGTCAGCCGGTACCCCCTACTCTAGATTCTTCTGGCGGTAGCTCAAACAGCCGTAGTTAGCCAACTGTTATTTTGCTCTCGGGTCGGTTTGTTTCGGAGCCCGAATCTTTTGGTTTTTACACCTAATTGATTGCCGTGTCGTCCTGTGTGTAGTCTTCTCTACACGTTCCAAGTAGGTATTACCTACCATCTCCTCAGGACACAGAAATACATCTGCATCATTGACTGTTAAATGTCTATCTTTAAATCTTTTACGGAATTCTTACCTAGTCTAATCTGTATGATGCCATTGTAGTTGTTTTCACGCAACAATACACCTTCTTTAAACTGATAATAGGCTTCCAAGTAGTTAGTTTCGCCACGTGATCCACATAAGCGTATGATTTCACGTGTGAACTTGTCCTTGCCTAGTGTGTCGATATCTGCTTGTAACCTAGGACTGCTGCCCCAGTAGTCTTTCCAATCAGTTTCGACTGTTTCCCTGCGCTTGTTTTTCTTGCCTTTTAGAGGTGGTCTCTTTTTGATTTTAACGAAATATTTGCGGCCTACATAATCGTAGCCATTGGTTGTGTTGGTTATTCGGTAGATAAAGCCATAGTATTCGCCGATATCCTCAGAATCAAATGTCTTGCCATTATAAATCCATGGATTAGCGTATGTCATATACTTATTAGTTATCTCCAGTGAGTAATACTGTAATTTTTCTTGGTAAAATCCATGCCTATAAATACTTTTATGCTACCATCAATCATCAAAGAAAACTTCATAACTGCTGAAGAAATCAAAACTATAACAGACAGCGTGTTTGGTTCTGCTAAACCATGGGAAGATATTACCGATGGTCATCACACTTCTGACTATTATGTTTGGTCCTATTATGCAAAAGAATTTGCTGAAATAAGACAGATCTTAGATGAACGGATATGTTCTGCTATTAACATGGATGTGTTGATCGACCATAGCCATATCATACACAGCATCATGCCCTATAACATACATTCAGACTACTATCAAAGAAAAGCTCTGCCTTCTAAGCTAGTACCTGCATATACCTTTATTATTCCTCTAGCCGATTGCGCCAGTCATACCCTAGCATTTAATGAGTCTAGTGAAATAAAACACTTTAAAGAATATCTTGAACAGGTTAATCCTGATCCATTACCAAAAGAACAACAGGTAAGCCAAGATATCTATGATCGATACTTGTCGCATTGTGATATCAACCACATGCAGTATCTTTCACTGAAGGAAATATTTCCATGGCGTGCAGGTAGTTTCTATGCATGCGATAGGAGACATTTCCATTGCAGTGACAATTACTATAAAAACAATCTCAAAGACAAGCGGGCCATCATAATGTGGACCAGCACGAAATTATAGACTGTTTTTCTTCTCTTGGATTTCTGCACGACGAGCCTTGGCTAGTTTGCCTAAATCACCTAATGCGCCACGGGCACGTGCCGCACTTGCTTTAACACCTTTGCCGTCAAACTTTTCTGCTTCTGCTTTGTAAGTTTCGATCGCTTCTAAGATTTGTTCATGTAATGTTGCCATTGTTACTCTCCTTTAAGTTAAACTGCTAATGTTGCTTGTTTACGAGCAATTTGATTGATGATCTTGCGTTTGTTTTTCTTTTGTTGCGTTTTTTCTAATAATTCAGACAGTTGTTTGACATTGAGCGGACCCAATCTAGTTTTACCATTGCGTGTCAACATTGGATTGGCGTGTTTTTTACCTTTTGGTGTTGCCATGTGTTACTCCTTTTATATTAATTATTTTATTTCAACGTCAGTGTTATAACTCGTGAAACCGTTTTCTTTAACCACAGTCAATATGTTATTAACACGTCCTGCTAGTTCATCTCTGTGTGATACCAACCAAATTGATTTGTGTGCATCACGCGACATCTTCTTAAGTATAGCCATGGCATTTTCCACGCCAGATGCATCCATACCGCTATCAACTAACTCATCGATGAACAATAAATTAATTGGTTGATACAATGATTCCCACACATCACGGAACGCCCACGACAGTGAAAGTATCAAGCGATTGCGTTCACCTCTAGATAAGTTATCAAAGTCTAATTCACGTCCTAATTCAGTGATGTTCACGCTAAGATCATTTAGGAATACCACAGTATGGGGTAAGCCAATACGATCTAGATATTGGCTTAATCTCGCGTTCAAGTAGCTGAGATTTTGATCGATGATTCTCTTACGCACAAAACTGTCTTTGTTGGTCAACAGTTTGTATAAGAATTCTTGATGTTCTTTGATCCTCGTGAGTTCATTCATGTTGGTGTAGTCGATCTCAGCAAGAGCAGTGGTCTTCATTTCTGCGATCTGTTCACTGTAAGGATCTTCTTCTACGGCTTTAGTTTCTAACTGTGACTGTAAACTGGCAACTGTTGATCTATGATGGATAGCATCTTCTTCTTTATCATAATAGACTTTTGGTGGTGTGCCTAGGTCACCTAACTCTTTTAGTGCACCTGTAAGCTCTATCCACTGTCCATTGGTTGTTAGATATTGTAGAGCGGCTTCTTGTAGCGCGGTTTCTTTACCCGCTAATACTTCTTCATGTTTAGTATCATGTAAGTCTTGACCACAGGCATAACACTTGTGATCCTTTAGATCTTCTATTTCTTTCTTTAACTTCTCAATGGTTTTTTCTTCTCTGCTTTGATCTTGTTCTGCACGTGTAATGGCCTTGTTTAGATCTAAGATATCTCTACGCTTTTGGTCATAAGCTGATAATTCTTTATGTGCAGCGATCTCAGAATCGATATCTAATTTCAATAGATCGTCTAATGCTGTTTGTAATTTTAGTGTATCATCTTTGTGTTTAGTCAACCAAAGTATTTGTCTACGCTGTAGACTTTCGATCTGTTCTTCGATACGTTTATTGGCATCAGTCACTGCTTTGATATTAGCCTCTTCCTGCTGGATGGCGTCCCTTGTGGCCTTACTTTGCTCTTTAAGTAGTTCTGCTTTCTCACTTAATAAGGTAATACCTAGCAGTTGTTCAATGATGGCACGCTGATCATTTGGCTTTAGCGCCAAGAATGGTTCAGTGTAGGTATTCAAGGCCACCACATGTTTGAACATGTCGTGACTCATGCCCAATAAACGTTCTATTTCAGCTTGTGTTTCACGACTGTCACCTTGGCTGTTGTCGTCCTTGCTTTCTTGTTCTTGATCACCGATATAGAATTTCAGCACATTAGGTTTACGACCGCGTTCAATCCTATAGTCAATGCCGTTAACTTCAAAGTCAATGGTTACCAACATGGCTTTGGTATTGGTTTTGTTTACGAGATTGTCTTTACGTATATTAGTCAGTGCTTGACCATACATGGCATAACTTAATGCATTGATGATAGTAGTTTTACCTGTACCATTTCTAGCACCGGTGTCATCTCCACCAAGGTCGATATTTTCACCTAGTACCAGTGTTAGATCCTTGCGATCAAAATCTACAGCTTGAGTGCTATTGCCCACACTCATAAAATTCTTAACAGTTAAGGTCTTTATTTTAAACATTGTTTAATTGTAACATCTTTGTATAGTGTTTGCAAACAGTTTCGATAACTTCAGGATCATCGACATGATAATAGGGTTTTTTCTTTTTAGGATCATAATAGTCCCAGAGATTAACTATCGATTCACGTGGTCTATAAGTATCGAAGTCCCATGGAATGACATTACCAAAGCCAGCATGTTCAAAGCCACCTTGGCTCCATATCCAATTAGATACTTTTGATCTATCTAATAAATTAAGTGAATGTTGTATGAATACATAATTCTTTTCGATCAGACTGGTTAAATCGATATACTTGTTGAAAAAGTTCTGTAGCTCTTTAGTCTGAAGGTCAGACAATAGTCCAGCGGCAGTGTTTTGGGGATTAGGCCAACTTACACAGACCATCGGTTTCTTGACATCACTGTGTTGCATGTGCCAGTATCTAGACACTGTGTCTCTATAGGTAGAATCTGTATTGATTACAAATTCCTGTCTAATAGAACTAGTTGCGTGATAGATAACATAGTCAGCAGCTGATTCGATAGCTTGTTTGACCTGCAGATAAATGAGGTAGTTGCTGGCTGCTGGACTAGATAAATTAATGATATCTAGATCAGCATGTTGTTTTTGTAGTAGATTGACCCAACTGCCAGAGCCTGTAGGATCTGAGCCACAGAAACTGTCTCCACAGATATATAGCTGTTTACGCATTGTGCCACTCCACATGAGCATCATTGATAAAATTATTGACATAGTGCTGATAATTATATTCAACAGCATTTTGTATCCGCAATGCCAAATACTGTAGATCGGCTGATCTTAGAGCAGATAATTGCTTGATAATATTAACGATTGCCTGCATGCGATCGCTAGGGTTAACGATACTGTCATAGCTTTCATCCCAGAAGTCATTGAATGTTTTAAATCCAAGATCACGTAGCTTTTGTACAGTGCCTGGTGAACCTACTAGGATAAACGGACGTTTGTTCAATATGGCTTTGAATGTCTTTTCAGTAATAAACGGATAAGGATAACAAAATACCGTTTCAGTGACCAAATAAATCAATGCCTGTTGTAAGCAGGGCGGAAAAAATTCATTGTAACTGGCCAATGAAACCCCAGCATCTTCGATGCCGTATATCCCGAGTTGCTGGGTTTGACCATTAAAACTACTGTTATTTTTTAGGTAAACCATGAGATCTAAATTGGATTTCATATAAAAATCATTGATCCTAGTGAATGGTACGGTAGTGCGTAATATCATATCAGCTGGTGGATAATCTATTTCAGCAGTTGGTTCAAAAGGTCTATTGGCAAAATTGTAAGCCACATAACCTCGATCTAACAGATTGTATTCTTTTAGATAACTAAGCAACATTAATCTATGTGTTCGTTGTGCACCGTTGATGCAGATGTATAGCCGAGAAACTGTGCTGGGATTATAAGGCACATCAACTACGTTTTCTGTAGGAACCAGCCAAGGCATGAAAGCAGTTTCTAACACAGTTGGTTGAGAAAGATTAAATTTATCACACAATTCAAACACTTCACGATGTATACCATAACTGGTTGAACAGTAGATAAAAAATTCAACTGGCAAACCAAAGTGTTGGCAACAGCTAAAGAAATTCCAGTTATTATTACCAACTGTACTACTGGGATAGTAGTCAGTATCACAATTAAGTATTACGATCCTTTCATTCGCAGCGAAACTATGATCTGACCAATATTCACACCAATGATAAAATGCCAAGGGATTAGAGTCATGGTTGATGAAATCAAAACAATCGATAATATCGTATTTTGATTCTAAGTCATCGATCAATGACTGTCTAAGTCTATTTTCATCTGTGTAGATCATAGGTTATCCAAACATTGTTTTATACTATAGTCAACATTTTTAAATTCGTAATGGCCGATGGTGTTGATTAATTTGTCAACACTGGGTATACGCACTCGCACATCATTGGCATATTCTTTCACTGTGTTGAATGCTAATTCATCAGTAAATCCTGCGGCTGTGTATATTTTCAATGCCAATTCACGCATGCTGATAGGTTCAACATTACATATATTGTATGCTTGATCCAATGTCTGCGCACTGAAACTATGTTGCGCGATGATCTCAGCGATGTCATCGATCCAAGTAAAGCAACGTATCTGGTTGCCATCACCGATGATTGGCAAGGGATTTAATCGCTTTTCAACGATATTGGTGATATAGTCAGCGAACACATGGCTAAATCCCTGCTCGCTCATGGCCTTTTCATGTGGAGTTAATATATTAAATGGTCGCCAGATAGTATAGTTTAAACCGTATTGTTTTTTAAATGCTTGGCACATGCGCTCGCCTATGAGTTTAGATAGCCCATATTCTGTTTTAGGCATGATACAATCATCGACCATGTCTTCTGTCACCGGCACCATGACATCTTGTACGCAGGTTTCATAAACCATACTAGAACTGGTATAGACCACACGTTCAACGCCATAGTCAACACAGCTTTTTAAGATGTTGCCCTGTACAGCAGTATCGTCGGCGATGATATCAGCACAATAGTGATTGAAGCCACCAACACCATATAATTTGGCCGCAGCTAAAAATACAGCATCAAACCCTTGACACAATCTCAGGGTCTGGTGTCGATTGTCTAGATCGAGTTTACGCAGTTCATAATCTACGTTGGCACGCTCACTGGTCTTGCCATAACGATATAAATTATCGACGCCCACGATCTCATGACCCTGTGCTAGTAATTTTGGTATGACAGCCTGCATGAGACTGCCTTCACTGCCTGTGATTAATATTCTCATCTGATATATCGCTGGTTATCTTCTACTAGTGCTTGGAATAGTTTGATATCTAACCCCAGTTGTTCGACCAACACTGCCCATGCTTTTGAATCTTTTGGTAAACAATGACCACCAAATCCACGTAGATATTGGCTGCAACGTAAGTAGTCAGCAGTAATGTTATGTCTGTGTGTTGCTGCTTGGAATACCTTTTGATAATCAGCACCCAGTTGTTCACAGACTTCAAACACGCCATTGGCAAATGTAATACGCAGTGCATTAAACACGTTGCTGAAATATTTGGCTATTTCTGCTTCTGTTGGTGATACTTGTATGACTTTTTTAGGTATGTTACCATGACAAGCAACGATAAAATCATACACAGCAGTATCATCAGTACCAACGATCAATATGTCATGATGGTCGATAAAGTCAGTGAGTGCAGAACGTTCACGTAGGAATTCTGGTACAAAGCAAATGGATAATGTCGGATATTGTACGATTAATTTTTCAGTGGTGCCTGGTATGACTGTGCTTTTAACAGCGATAACACCTGAATAGTTTAATTCTGCTAGTTTAGCCACAGTGTCAGAGACTGTGGAAACATCACAACTGCCATCTGGTAGTTGATCAGTTGGCACACATACATAAATGATATCAGAGTCTGTCAGATCAGTTAATGCTGTGTCGGGGTATGCTGTATCGTAAAATTTTAAGTCGTGACCAATTTGTCTAAGACCATCATAGACAGCACTGCCAACGACACCTTTGCCAACTATGCCGATCCTCATAGATGTCGATAGATATCCAACAATAAGTTTGGATCATAGTGATCGCTGTTGATGTTAGTCAATTGATTGGTGACGATCGTATCGATACTTTCAAATTGTATATTGCCTAACATGATATCACTGCCAATGTCTGTGTTTTTTACAGGAATTAACGTGAGTTCACGCAGTTGATATGTGCCGACGAATGTTTCTTTGATGAATGTGGCTTCTTCATAGCTGATGTCGATGTCTAGATTAACACGACAGTGCATGTTTGGCAATAATAAGTTTTCAGGAGTACGCAATACATCACTGAGATTATACACACGATATCTAGGCTGTCCTGGCCATGATTTAAACACAGGTTCTTGACCCCATTCTAAGATCATCATACCACGCTCATCATCACCAGCATCAGCATAGTTATGTGGAAAACAATTACCTAGGTAGACGATGTTGCCTTTCTGTTGACGTTTGTGGAAGTGTCCTGTGAAAACCCTTTCGATTCCGCTGAATGCATCAGCTTTGATTTCGCCTGTGTCTGGCATCTGTACCATGGCATTCATATAGAAACTAGGTAATTCTAAATGCCCAAACATATACTTGGCTTCTATCTTTGGAATCTTTTTATGATCATCACCAACTAACCAAGGTACGATACTGACATCACCTTCTTTAAAGAAATCATTGACTATCTCTACATTAGGTATATGACGTGCCCATTCAGCTGATTGGATATCACGTTTGTCGCGATAATATAAATCATGATTGCCAGGGATAAAAAACACACGATCAAAGGCCTTGCCTAATAACTCTAAGGCAGTAAGACTGTAGTTAAGTGTGACGATGTTGATCGCCGCACGATTATTATGATAATCACCAGTAAAGAAACATGTCTCGCATCCTTCAGCTTTGGCGGTTTCGATGAACCACTTTACAAAATTTAAGCAGTCTTCGTTGTGCTGGGTGCTATTACTTTTTAAT
>Ga0316227_1002378_pt1 | contig 17044 bp, 9 predicted proteins | sample TBH18019metaG_FD_206012 | JGI IMG/M metagenome (GOLD analysis project Ga0316227, IMG submission 206012) | Freshwater microbial communities from Trout Bog Lake, Wisconsin, USA - TBH18019 | ecosystem: Environmental > Aquatic > Freshwater > Lake > Hypolimnion/Profundal zone | place: USA: Wisconsin... | reverse complement strand
CACCATTTGCCAGTAACCACTGGTGCCCACCTTTTTGGAAAGTTTTACGTCGGGCTTGACCGTTGTTTTACCGGCGGCGGCATATACCGTGTCTTTGGTGGTTTGCGTTACTACCATGCCATCTTCATAATAGGTAAGATGTGATACCGTGCGTACAGTATCGCCGGTATTGGCAATGGGTACCCGGTTGGTTTTGATCTGCTTCAGATCGGTTAACTCGGTTTTGGTAGTCGTGTCTGAGAGTACCAGTAATTGTCTGAACAAAGGCTTGTAGGTAACAATTGCGAGGAACATTCCTCCCAGCATGATCCACTTACGACCGATCTTATCGCTCCAACTGCCAAATACCACAAAAAAAGGCGTGGCAAAAAGGATGGCCCAGATGAGGATGGTGCGCGACTGGTCGAAATCGATCTTACATACATTCTCGATAAAGGATTGTGCATAGAATTGCCCGGTATACCAAACCACCCCCTGTCCCATGGCCGCACCAAACAGGGCCAGCAATACCATTTTGAGGTTGGATTTATGTCCGAAGCTTTCTTTTAAAGGATTTACAGAGCGGGTGCCGGAAGTTTTCAGTTGTTCAAACAGGGGCGACTCTTTCATCTTCAAACGGATATAAATAGACACCCCTACCAGAACGATCGAGACCAGGAAGGGAATACGCCAGCCCCAGTCGTTAAACTTGGCGATTGACCTGGCCTGGTCAATATCCAGGCTATGACGGGTTAACAGGATCACACCGAGTGATACAAATAAACCCAGGGTAGCGGTGGTCTGGATCCAGGAAGTATAAAACCCTCTTTTATCATGCGGGGCATGTTCGGCTACATAGGTAGCGGCGCCACCGTATTCTCCCCCCAGGGCAAGTCCCTGCAGTAAGCGCAACACCAATACCAGTATGGGGGCCGCAAAACCAATGGTTTCGTAACTAGGTATCAGGCCGATGGCAAATGTGGAGCCACCCATGATAACAAGGGTAAGCAGGAACGTATGTTTACGACCGATCAGGTCTCCCAGCCGGCCAAATACCAATGCCCCGAAAGGGCGCACGATAAATCCTGCCGCAAATGTGGCCAGCGTGGACAACAATGCCGCGGTAGGATTGGTTTTTGGGAAAAACTGGTTAGCCAGCACGGTGGCCAGGCTTCCGAAAATATAGAAATCATACCATTCTATTAAAGTGCCGAGCGAAGAAGCGCCGATCACTTTCCAGATACTGTTCTTTTCTTTCATATGCAATAAATCATCGTCAACTTACGCCAAAGGGATGATTTAAACAAGCAGGACAGCGCTATTTTCAGTCAGGTAGCTGTTTGGGTGAGTGGTGAGTAGTGAGTAGTCAGGCGGTATCGTTAACACTCATTACTGACTACTCACCACTCACGATTCACGACTTTCCTCTTCATGCCGTATCTTTAACCCCCCTTAAACACCTGATTATATGTCGTACCCCTACCAGATTAAATCCTTTGACGAGTACAGAGCCGCTTATCAAAAAAGTATCGAAGATCCTTCCGCTTTCTGGGCCGATGTGGCCGAAAATTTTACCTGGCGTAAAAAATGGGACACCGTGCTGGAATGGAATTTTACAGAGCCCAAAGTAGAATGGTTCAAAGGTGGCAAACTGAATATTACCGAGAACTGCCTCGACCGCCACATCTCCACCAAGGGCAACGAGCCAGCCCTGATCTGGGAACCTAATGCACCCGATGAACAGCACCGCACACTTACCTATAAAAAATTACTCGAGAAAGTATGCCAGTTTGCGCATGTACTGAAAAACAATGGCGTAAAAAAAGGAGACCGTGTTTGTATTTATATGGGTATGATTCCCGAACTCTCTATTGCAGTACTGGCCTGTGCGCGTATCGGCGCCATCCATAGTGTGGTGTTTGGAGGGTTCTCTGCACAGAGTATTGCCGACAGGTTATACGATGCACAGGCAGAATTCATTGTTACCTGCGATGGTGCCCATCGCGGTGCCAAAGATATTCCATTGAAAAGCGTGATAGATGATGCGCTGATCGGTAACAGAACGGTAAAAAGAGTGATCGTTTGTACCAGAACCCGCACACCCGTATCCATGATCAAAGGCAGGGATGTATGGTGGGAAGAAGAAATGAAACATGTGGAAGAGAAGGGACTCACCTTCATAGAGGCCGAAGAAATGGATGCGGAAGATCCTTTGTTCATCCTATACACTTCCGGCTCTACCGGTAAACCCAAAGGTGTGGTGCATACTTGCGGCGGATACATGATCTGGGCCAACTATACATTTGTGAATGTGTTCCAGTACAAACCTGAGCAAGTGCATTTCTGTACAGCAGATATCGGCTGGATCACCGGGCATACCTATATCATTTACGGCCCACTCAGTGCCGGCGCTACTTCACTGATGTTTGAAGGAGTACCCACCTTCCCGGATGCCAGTCGTTTCTGGGACATTATCGACAAATTCAAAGTCAATATTTTTTATACCGCTCCCACTGCCATCCGCAGTCTCATGGGATTTGGTACCGGCCCCTTACATGGCAAAAACCTCTCTTCACTGGAAGTGCTGGGTACCGTTGGGGAACCCATTAACGAAGAAGCCTGGCATTGGTACGATGAACATGTGGGCAAGAAGAAATGCCCCATCGTAGATACCTGGTGGCAAACAGAAACCGGCGCCTGTTTAATCAGTAACCTCGCAGGTATTACCCCATCCGTTCCCAGTTGGGCCACATTACCCATGCCGGGTTTACAAATGGTTTTGGTAGATGAAAACGGCAAGGAAGTAATAGCTGAAGGCGATGAAACCGTTTCGGGTAATCTCTGTATCAAAGCCCCCTGGCCCGGTATTTTACGCACTACCTATGGCGATCATGAGCGGTGCCGCACCAACTATTTTGCTACTTATGAGAATATGTATTTCACGGGCGATGGTGCGATGCGTGATAAAAATGGTTTTTACCGCATCACCGGCCGTGTAGATGATGTATTGAATGTAAGCGGTCACCGTATCGGTACCGCAGAAGTAGAGAATGCCATCAACATGCACGCCGGCGTGGTAGAAAGTGCCGTAGTGGGTTATCCACATGATGTAAAAGGGCAGGGCATTTATGCGTATGTGATTTACCAGGGTTCGCACGGACAGGATACACATGGCACGGCAGAAATGGTCCGGAAAGATATTCTGCAAACCGTGACCCGTATCATTGGCGCCATTGCCAAACCCGATAAGATCCAGTTTGTGAGTGGATTACCGAAAACCCGAAGCGGTAAGATCATGCGCAGGATCCTGCGTAAGATCGCCGAAGGTGAAACACAGAACCTGGGCGATACATCTACACTGCTGGATCCGGCAGTGGTGGATGAGATCAAACATGGAAAACTGTAATCACTAAGCATCTATAACAGTTAGAGCCAGCCTCTGCAAATTTGTGACCTTCCGGTTATATGATTTGCAGAGGCTTTCTTTATCCACGCAACACAGCCACCCTTGCCTTACGCAGTTCTCTTGTGGCACGCAGATGCAACGCGCGGTGATACAGCACCCAGCCACCTATTGCACCAATCAGGCTGCCCAACACAATATCAATAAAACGTGCCGAGATCAATGCAGCCGGGTCTGCCGTCATGGCCCTGCCAGCCTCCGCAAGCAGTAAGGTGAGTGGCGTGATAAAAATGACTGCCAGTCCATAATGCCGTACAATCAGCATTTCAACAATAAACTGCAGCACAAGAATACTCAGGCAAACAGCGATGGCGGTTGGATGAAAAGAAAGAATCAGCCAACCCAAACCCAACCCGATAAAAGTTCCCAGAATTCTTTGCAGGCTTCGCTGCCATACATGGCGCCGGTTGGCACCCTGCATAACAGCGATGCAGGAAATGGGAACCCAGTAAGGATTGTTCAATTTCAGCAGGTGAGCCATTAGCAGGGATAAACCCATTACCAGCCCGATCACAGAAGAAGTGAATATGCCTGTGAACCGGATCCTTTTCTCAGCAGTCGGCCTCACTGCCTGTTGTGACGGGTATTTGCTAACGATCAGTATCGAATACAACCATGCCAATACACATGCCAGCAAAGCACCCAACCCAAGCATACCTGTTTTAAAAGCAATTGTGTCGGGTTGATAAGGCATGCAACTGGCCATGGAGAGCAGCATGATAAAAAAGAAATTACCCGGTGGCCTTTGATAGAAACGATGGGTGAGCCAGTGTACCGCAAAGGAAAGCATTCCCAGCATACCAGCAGATAACAAAGGATCAAAACTGAATGCCAGTCCCACCGCAAAAGAAACCATAAAACCCAGCGAACAGATCACCATCGTGCGCATCCTTGCAGCGATGTTGGTGGATGGGATGTATAGGATCACCAATCCGCCCGTACAGGCCAGTATGGCATCGTGCAACCGGCCAAAGAAAAGTCCTGTCAGTAAGGGAATACCTACACAAAGTGCGGCCAATAGGGGAATATGCCAGAGCCGCTCTGTTTTCTTCAATTCGAGCAGTGCGTGTAATTCGCGGCGGATGATATAACGGGTGCGTCTTTTCAATGCAATTGACAGGTAAATAAATAATATCCAAACGAAATTACTCCGGATCAGTCAGGATGCAATAGCCTATGCATCATTTCCCGGCAAAAAGCAACCTGCTTTTGCGACCTTTTTGTTTTCGGATCTTCATTTTACACAAGCCACCATTATCTTCGTAACACAGATATGGCACTGAACAAACGCATATACCAAACCATTACGCTGAAAGAGCTGCTTTACTGGGTATTATTTTATGTGGTGTACGGCTTCATCTATTATGTAACATACGATATCACCATCTATGCCAAAGAAAGCCAGCAGAACGGGTTCGAAGAAAAGTTACTGAACATTGTTTCCGACTTTGCCATCAAAGCTGTTCTGAGTGCTCCGCTCTGGTACTTGTATTTTGTGAAGCTGCGCAATAAGCCTGTTTCCATTCACCTTCTATTGCACCTGTTTACCATTCCGCTATTTATTCTTGTATGGTTAGGTCTGCATCAGCAATGCTCAGCGTACTTTGGTTTTGTAAGAGTGCAGGGGAAAGCGTCAGCCTGGTTCGACTATTACCTGCCTTTATTGTTTTACCTGATCCAGTTCGCATTGTTTTATGCGCATAATTTCCGTTTAACTACCCTCAATCAGCTGGAAAAAGAAAAAAAACTGCAGGCATTGGCACATGAGAGTGAGATGGCATTGCTGAAAGCGCAGATCCATCCGCATTTTTTATTCAACACGCTGAACAATATCAGTGCCATGATCCAGCCGGGGCAGGAAAATGTACGGATAATGATTGCACAGCTGGCAGATACATTCCGGTATTCGCTACGCGCCAGCAAACTGCACCTGGTGAGGCTGGAAGAAGAAATCCACTTCTTAGAAACCTATCTTTCCCTTGAACAGGAAAGACTGGGCAACCGTCTCAGCTTCCAGATTAACTGTCCGAAAGATCTCCGCCTACTCAGCATCCCTCCTATGCTGATCCAGCCACTGGTCGAAAATGCATTGATCCACGGTATTGCACCTGCTGCCAAAGGCGGAAGTATCAAGCTGGACATCCATCGTTCAGGAAACCATTTACAATTCACACTCACAGATACCGGATTGGGGTACCCTGGTAATGTGGATGAGTTATTTAAACAGGAAGGCATTGGTTTGAATAATATCCGGGAGCGTTTGCTGCTTTTATATGGCGAGGAGCTGCGGGTTTCAAAAAATGATCCTGCCGGACTTATCTTTTCATTTATCATCCCCCTGCAAAATACCTGATATGATCACTGTACTGATAATTGATGATGAACGGGGCGCCAGGTCTTTGATCAGGGAATATTTATCGGGCTTCCCCGAATTGTCGGCACTGGGAGAAGCCTGTGATGGTGCGGAAGCAGAGCAGATGATCCATGCCCTGAAACCTGATCTGATCTTTCTCGACATCCAGATGCCTGTATACAATGGATTTGAACTGGTTAACCGGCTGCAGTTTTTTCCAAAAATTATTTTCACAACGGCTTTTGACGAGTTTGCCTTACAGGCTTTTGAAGCCAACGCCATTGATTACCTTTTAAAGCCCTATACACTGGAAAGATTCAGCAAAGCCGTTAACAAAGTGCTGCATCAAACCAACCATTCAAAACCACTACAAGCTTTACTGGAAACTCTTGCTGCCAAAACCCATACGCCTGTCAGCCACATGTTGCTCGAAAAAGGAAAAGTGCTTGCCAATGTGGCTGTTGAGCAGATCCTCTACCTGGAGGCAGAAAAAGAATATACCCGTGTCATTACTTCAGACAACAGCTATTTGAGCAACCTGGGCATAGCCCAACTCGAAGAGAAACTGGACCCGGATAAGTTTATCCGTATTCACCGGTCGCATATCGTTCATATCGCTTTTATAAAAGAAGTTCGAAAAGAACCCAACAATTACCAGGTAATCATGACCAATGGCAGCGTATTGAATATCGGCAGAACTTATCTGGATCATTTTAGAAAACTGATTCACTGATGCTGTAAACACATTTCCTGTTGTTCGTGGTCATATAGTGTCGTTCGTAGGTTATGCCGGTTACCGGCCCCCGCTGCAGATTATGTTTGCCGGAAAAAATGCGATCCCTACTTTTCAGTTTAGTTCTCTGCTGTTTCTCTGCAGCTTATAGTCAGTTACCGCCCACACAACCCTGCCTGACACGGGGAGTTGTTTATTCAGGGGGTAAGCCGGTAGCGCAGGCAACCATCACCCTGTTAAGCTTGCCGGATAGCCTTCCGTTGCAAACACAGGCATCGGCCAGCAATGGCAGTTTCCTGTTCAGCAATCTGTGCAATGTTAAACTATTGCGCATCAGTGCAACCGGTTTCGCCAACCAGCTGGTACCCGCGCCTGCTGATACTACCCTTGTTATTATTAACCTCGTACCTGTTACCAATGAACTCAATACTGTTACGGTAAATGCAGAAAGAAGGGCCGTACAGTCTTACCCCGACAGAACAGTGATCCGCGTTGACAATACCCCCTCTCATGCAGCATCCAATGCGCTTGATATCCTGGAAAGATCGCCCGGGGTTTCTATCGACAGAGATGGTCAGATCAGCATGCAGGGCAAACAGGGAACCCTGTTGCTGATTGATGGGAAAAAGATCTATGTAAATGCCCAGGAAGCCGCTAACCTGCTGCGTTCCATCAGTGCGCAGCAGATAGATCATATAGAACTGGTTCCGCAGCCTTCTGCCAAATATGATGCGTCTGGTACGGCCGGATTGATCCATATTCATACCAAATCCGGCAGGAATAGAGGTTGGAGCGGCAACAGCAGCCTGGTATTATCGGCAGGTAAATATGCCAGGGCCAGCATGAACAGCACTGTATTTTACCAGCAGCAAAAGATCGCTGCCGCTATCTCGTATGCAACTGGATACACACGCAACTCTTACGAAATTTTTATCGACAGGCTGTACAGAACCGCCGACAACAAAATCGCTACTTTATACAACCAGTATACTTTTAATCCTGTTACCCAGGTACCACACGCCATCCGAACAAATGTTGATTACCGGATAACTCCGGGAAAAACTCTTTCACTGCTGGCTACAGCCTATTTCAGTGATCTTACTGATGGGGGAAAAACAAGCACACATATTGTTGACCCTTTACAGGGAAAGCGCGCGGGATCGACTGATTTCAGCAATCATATCACCAGAAAAAATTATTCCGGCGGCATCAGCTACCGGCAGCAACTCAATAAAAAAGGCGACGAGTTTAGCATGGATGCAGACTACAGTTATTTTAACAGGTCAAACACACAGACCAACCACAACTATTTATTTGATTCTGTAAATAGCCCTGTAGGTTCGCCGTATCTGTTAAGGGGTGATAACCCCTCCGGGATCGATGTGTATTCTGCCAAGTTCGATCTTGTAAAAACCGACAATCACCAGTTCAAATGGGAAACAGGTGGTAAAATGAGTTATGTGAATACCAGCAACCGTTCTGATTATGAAAGGTATACCGGAACCACTTGGGAGCAGGATGCCCGTTCCAATCATTTCAATTATACAGAAAAGATCATGGCAGCTTATCTGTCTGTGAAAAAAGCAGCCGGCAACTGGAACATCACGGCAGGTGCAAGACTGGAACATACGATGGCCGATGGTGTACAGTTGCAGAACAACCAAAGTTTCAGCAAACGATACACCAACCTGTTCCCCTCTGTTAGCATAGCAAAAAAGCTGGACAATAACCAGACCCTCTTATTCTCATACAACCGTAGGATTGACAGGCCCAATTACCAGGATCTGAATCCATTCCAGTTCATTCTTAACCAGTTTACTTTTCAGCAGGGTAACCCTTTGTTATCGCCACAGTTCACACAGGCTGTTGAAGCAGGCTGGTCTAAAAGAAATTTTTCAGTCAAATACTATTACAGCCAGATCACAAACCTCATCAGCGATAATATCTACCAGGATACGGTATTAAAACTGAGTTTTCAGCAGAAAGATAATGTGGCAATCAAATCGATACATGGCATCAGTATGAACCTGAGCACCCGGGTTTGGAACAAGTTATCTTTACATTTTTATACCAACCTTTTTTACAACCGTTTACAGGGTGCTATTGATCAGGAAACTTTCCGTGTTGAAGCTCTCAGCGGTTCGGCCAATGTTACAGCACAGATACAGTTACCCAAAAACTGGAGTTTTGATATGGCTACTACTTATCAGCACAGGAATTATCTTTCTACTCTCCTATACGATAAGGGTTCTGCCAATGTAACCGTTGGCGTAGGAAAACAATTGTTTTCAAACACATGGAATCTTCGCCTCATTGTGCGGGATCCGTTTCTGTGGCAAAGAGTGTATTATACCAGCTATTACAAGGGAGTTGATTTTTCTATCAAACAACTAACAGATAGCCGGCAGATCAGTATCAGCATCTCTTACAGATTTGGGAAAGACGCCAACCGTTCTGCTGCCAGAAAAAGCAGTGCGGCAGAGGAACAGGTAAGAGCAGGCGCTACGGGATCCTGAGTCCATTCAATTTAATGCACAGAAAAGCCACGGGCTCGCAGGCTATATTTAAACAAGCACTGTGAACCTGTGGCTTCTTTTTAATCAGCTCGTCATCAATGTTAACGAAGTGCCTTCCCAGGATGGGAACAGCTTGGTATTATTATTGATCTTCAGGTGCCCATTTGCCACCGAGCTGAACACAGAACGGAAATCCGTACTTACCGGCAGGTCGCGGCCATCTTCCAGTTCTGCTTTGGCGAGTGATGTAATATTATTGTACACTTTTCCTCCCTGCACATCATTACCCAATACAAACAAACAACTCGCCCTTCCATGATCGGTGCCACCGGTGCCGTTCTGGTGCGCGGTACGTCCAAATTCGGTCATCGTCATCACGGTTACCTCATCCTGGTAGGCTTCCATATCTTTCCAGAATGCGGTGATGCTGTCGCTGAAATCTTTCAGGTTCCTGGCCAATGCCCCGTTTACGGTTCCCTGGTTAAAATGGGTGTCCCAGCCGCCGCTCTCTGCAAATGCCACTTCCATACCCACATCCATTTTGATCAGTGTAGCGATCTGTTTCAATGCGTTACCCAGCGGAGAATTCGGATATACTACGCCATTAACAGGCTGGTAGTTTTTGATATTATTTACGTTCAGCATCTTCATCGCATCAAAACTTTCCTTACCGGTTTTACTCAGGATCTGGTTCGATGTCTGATCGTACAACTGCTCAAAAGATTTGGAAGCCAGGTTGGTTGCCAGGGGGTTGCCCCGCATCTGTATGGCAAAATCCTGCAGGTTATTGATGGCCAGCGATTCCTGATCGCCATACAAACTTCTTGGCAAGGAACTCGTCAGACTCACCGCACGAAAAGGCGTGCCCTCATGCCCCAGTAAACCCACGGCCCTGTTCAGCCAGCCGCTACTGGTGCTCTTGCTGAAAGGGGTACCGCTTTCCATATAATCCTGTGCATCAAAATGACTGCGGGTGGTATTCGGGCTTCCTACGCCATGCACGATGGCCATACGGCCCTCTGCAAAAAAAGGAGCAAAAGCTGCCAGAGAAGGATGTAATCCGAAACGTCCGTCCAGGTCTATCTGTTTGCCTTCTGTTGCTGCCGGACTCATATACAAAGTAGGACGCAATGTTTTGAGATTAGGATCTGCAAACGGACTCACCGCCATCAACCCATCCATCGCCCCGCGCTGGAAAATACAGACCAGCACTTTATTTTTTTTATACGGTAACAGGATCTTGCCGCTGTTGGCTGCTCTTGCAATAAAAGCAGGTACACCGCCCAACCCTGCGGCAAACAGCGCCATAGCGCCCGATTTCATAAATGCTCTGCGATTGACCATGTCGATTATTTTTTGTGTCTCTGCACCTTTGCGGGAAAAAATTTGCACGCAATACGCAGAAACGCGGTTTATTTTCTTTGAAATTCAGGAGAACCAATAATGATGCCTGCCACCTGCGATACCGTATTGGTATTACCCGCTACATACAGTGTGGTTACCGGCAGGTTCTTTTTGCCCAGTGCTTTTTTCTCATTGGCTTTTTCCCGCTTGTTCATTTTCATCGATGCACCCATCATCTCATCGTTTTGTTCGGTTTGTACATCAACAGTAGTCAATGGATTTTTGGCGGCGGCTTCATTGAGTTTCTGTTCCAGGTTGGTATCGCGTACCATAGCTGTGAGGCGGCGGATATTCTCGTCCTGGTTTCTCTCGGGTAACAGTATCTTGCTATAAATGGCCAGTGCCGCTTCTGCACTCTCGGGTTCATGGTTATCATTCAGTGCAGCCAGATTTAATTTTACGCCCGGAATTTTACCCGTAGCAAATGCCAACCCGAAATTCATCCGGTTCAGCAGCGATCCGGTATTGATCCAGTATCCCGCACGGTCAGGAAAACCGGTAGGTGCCTGGTAAAAATAAAACCGCTGCCCCATGCGCGTGCACCAGTTATAGATCTGGAAAGGCTGTTGCACATCTGCATTAGTTGCACGGATGGCACTGATGGCAAATTCGAAAGGTGATTTCACTTTTTCGCGTAAGGCTTTGGCATCCCAGAACTCACGGCTGTTCACCATCGTGATCAATACAGTTTTGATATTGCCATTACTTTTCTGGAAAGCTTCTGTCATTTTATTAACCAATGCCGCCGAAGGCGTATCACTCACAAACCGGGCAGCTAACTTGGTGCTGATGAATTTGGCAGTAGAAGGATGAGTGGCCAGCATGGCCAATACCTGTTTACCTTCTTCATAACCACCATTGGCGGGGAAGTTTTTACCGAGGATGGTCTTCGCACTTTCGTCGTGTTTGTCTGCACGGAATAAAAAATCACCCTCCACCACAAACCCTCTGCGCTGCAGCAAAGCAGGACCAGCGGCCTGCAGTAATTTGATACCGGGACCATCCTTATACAAAGGCTTCACACTCCAGCCGGTCAAAGCACGGGCTACGGTGGTTACATCCTGCTGCGTATACCCACCATCTACACCCAATGTGTGCAGCTCCATGATCTCGCGGGCATAGTTCTCATTCAGTCCCTGTGTTTTCCTGGCAGCGAGTGTTTGCTGCAATATTTTACCGCCGGGCGTAGCAGTATCATTGGCGGCCTGCTGCAACCGCTCACGGGCCTGCCTGGCCAATGCATTTTTTTCCTGACGGCGCGCCATGTCGTTATCCATGCTTACACTGGAAGCATTGTCCAGGTATTCCAGCATGGCGGGGTGTTTGGCCGTAGCTTCCAGCAGGGTAGCAAAATTACCGAGCACATGGGGCCGTATCGCATCGCGTTCATAGGTGAGTACATACTGCTGGCATTGTCCCTTTGTTAAGGATACATTGAAGTGATTGAACCAGAAATCTGTGAGCAATTCCTGCAGTTGGTTCTGTCCATAAGCTGCGCGGATCACTTTCTGGTTAATGAGTTGCCGGTGTAATTCCTGCGGCAGTTGATAACCCTGTGCATCCATCAGTTTTTTTAACTGTGCACGGTACTCGGGCTTGTCAAGGTTGCGGAGAGAATCTTTATCCAGTAAATTATTTTTGGCCGCTACGCGGATGATTTGTCCGGCATTGAGGTAACGGTTCACAATGGTTTCGTTGTCCATGGCCAGTGCCTCATAATTAGCGGCAGGCAGACGGCGTTTTACTTCCTCATCAGGTAATCGGCTGTCTAATTGTTGCAGGAGCCAGTTATCGAGTCCTATTTCCACCACCTGTTTTACCTGGCCTGGTTGCGTGCCGAATGTAAAACGGTTCAGCAGATGGGCCGCGGCCTGCTCCTGCGTGAGTCCCATTTTTTTGTAGGGCATATTCAGCCGGGGTTCATCCGTATCGGTAGAACTGCCCTGTACAAAAGCAGATAACAGCGTGAGACAGGCTCCTACCGTAAAGGTTTTATACATGCGCCGGAGATCCATAGTAATTATTTTTAGTATGACGGGTAACGTAGCGGAAGGTTTAACCAAAGATCTGCATAAAAAAGCCTGCTGTTGGTTACAGCAGGCTTAACATATCGTTTCCTAACCCCGCGCTTGGTTTTAGGTTGTTTTTTTGATGGCTACGCGGTAAAGGATCATTCCCATAGTTGCAAAGAACAGGGTACCGAGTATAAAATAACCTCCCTGCGATAAACTATGCACAATTCCTTCTTCCATACTAACGGCTTTCAGGAATTTTTCTCCGCTATCCGATCCCGCCAGGAAAGCGATCACCACACCGGCCACAGCACCACCCGCTACCAGTCCGGTAGCAAACAGATTGCCTTTGCCCAGTTCCTCTTCCTCTGCATTCAGCTTGATATTTTCCTTTTTCTGTTTGGCTTCTACAATACCACGGATGGCACCACCAATAAAGATCGGCAAGGTAGTAGCCAGCGGCAGGTAAACCCCAATAGCAAAGCTGAGTGATTTGATACCGCATAATTCCATCGTAACGGCTAAGAAAATACCCACTACCACATATTGCCAGTCGAGGTTCTGCGACAGGATCCCTTTGATCAAAGTGGCCATTAAAGTAGCCTGCGGTGCGGGATATTTGTCAGACCCGATGGCATGTTGTACACCCTGCTGCAGCATTTCAGTGGTAGGTCTGTCAAGGAATTTCACGGTTAAACCGATCACGATCGAAGAAACGATGGCACCCACAAACAAAGCGATCTGCTGGTTACGTGGCGTAGCACCAACGATATATCCGCTCTTCAGATCCTGTGATGTAGCACCGGCATTGGCGGCAGCGATACAGATCATACCACCTACTACCAGTACCAATGGTTCAAAAGCCTTACCTGTCCAGCCCACGCTTAAAAAGATCAGACTCGTACCCATTACCGTAGCAATGGTCATACCACTGATCGGGTTATTGGAAGAACCGATCAATCCCACAATGCGGGAGGATACGGTCACAAACAAAGCGCCGAACAGGATCACCAGTACACCGATCAGTAATTTCTGGAGAAAACTATCGCCCGGAACCTGCGGTAATACAGCAATCAGTCCGATCAGTGCCAGGCTGCCAAAACCCACTACTTTCAGGTTCAGGTCTTTTTCTGTGCGTAGGATAGCAGCGGCACCGGGTTGGTTATTGGCTTTTAAAGAAGCCACACTTCCTTTGATGGATTTGATGATGGTTGGAATAGTTTTCAGCAAAGTGATCACCCCTCCTGCCGTAACGGCACCCGCACCTACCTGGCGGATATAAGCATAATAAATGGCCGCTGAATAATCCGCAAAACTATGTGTTACCGGATCCCAGCCACCTTTACCACCGGCTTTGGTCACATCGGCCAGGTAACCCAGTTTTACCAGTTGCAGCGCGATTACATCGCCGGGAACCAGGGTAGAGAGCAGCGGAATAAACACCATCCAGCTCAACACACTACCGGCTACCAGTACACCGGCAATTTTGGGGCCGATGATATAACCCACACCCATATACTCCGGTGTGATCTCTCCCGATACTTTGGCCGAAGGGAAAAATTTATTGATCTGTTTGGTGGCATAAAAAGGAGTCTCCGCAATCACATGTAAAATTTTCTGCAGAATGGCATAGGCAAAAGCTACACCCAGTCCCCAGAAAGCGGTCTTGGCAAAATCGCCTCCTTTCTCACCCGCCTTCAATACATCGCCGCAGGCCGTGCCTTCGGGATAAGGAAGATTTTCATGTTCATTAACGATGAGTGCTTTCCGCAGGGGTATCATTAATAAAGTACCGAGCAAACCTCCAATGATGGCGAGTATCAGGATAGTGAGGTAATTGAAATATTCGGCACTGGAAGGTGAGGAAAGAAACAGGAAACCCGGCAAGGTAAAAGCCACACCCGCCGCAATACTCTCGCCCGCCGAACCGGTGGTTTGAATGATATTGTTCTCGAGGATCGTTGTTTTCAGGAATTTTCTTCCCAGCGTGATCGCAATCACCGCAATGGGAATGGAGGCGGAAACCGTTAAGCCGGCTTTCAGTGCCAGGTACACCGTGGCGGCGCCAAATATGACCCCGAATAAACTACCTACCAGTATGGATTTTACGGTAAGCTCCTTCATATTTGTTTCGGGGGCAACAAAGGGCTTGAATGTTTTTTTCTCATCAGACATAGTGCAAGTTTTAGTTAGCGTAAGGTATCGGAAGGGAGGGTTAAAGGAAGTTAAACAAGTTAAAGTAGTTAAAGGGGTACAGAAAAGGCAATCGGAAAACTATCCTAGATCCTTACCTCAAACGACCAGTTTAACCAGCTTAACCTCTTTAACCATTTTAACCTCTTTAACCATTTTAACCAATTTTAACCAGTTTAACTCCCTTTAACCAATTTAACCGGTTTCCAATATCTTTAAAAAACCAAAATACAACTTATGAGTGAAATACAAAGCGATATCAGGAAAACCGGGATGCCGAAATCGGTTCCTTATATCATTGGCAGTGAAATAGCGGAAAGGTTTAGTTTTTACGGTTTGCGCTCCATCATGGTCACTTATATGGCGGTGGCATTTTTCAATCCCACCCTCAATCCTGCGCTTACTGCCGAGGCCGATGCAAAGGCCAATGAAATGTCGCACCTCTTTGTTACACTGGCTTATTTCATGCCTATTGTAGGGGCCATCATGGCCGACTGGTTCTTTGGGAAATACCGTGTGATCCTGTTCGTGTCTATTCTGTATACCCTGGGCCATTTCATACTGTCCGTTTCCGACAACAGTTATACCCTCTTCAGTACCGGTCTGGTGATCATTGCCTGTTGTGCAGGCGGTATCAAATCCTGCGTATCGGCCAATGTGGGCGACCAGTTTGATAAATCCAACGAACACCTGCTGTCTAAAGTATATGGCTGGTTTTATATGAGCATTAACCTCGGCGGTACGCTGGCACCGCTTTTCATCCCGCTTTTAAAGAAATATTATGGCCCCGAGATCGCTTTTGGTGTACCCGGTATCCTGATGGCACTGGCCACGCTGATTTTCTGGCTGGGGCGAAAAAAATACGTCAAAGCACCTCCTGCTGGCATCAAAAAAGAGAATTTCTTTACCATTTCCGTCTATGCCCTGATCAAACTGTTCAGCCGTAAACCCGGACAAAAAGTATGGGAGGCTGTAGGCGAAAAATATTCTGCCAAATCGATCGATGGTATACAGGCCGTGTACCGGGTACTGGCCGTGTTTGCTTTCACACCCATCTTCTGGGCCTTGTGGGACCAAAACCTTTCCGAATGGGTATTGCAGGCCACCCGCCTGGATCTGACACTGATCGGCACCATTACCATTTTACCCGAGCAGATCAACTTTATCAATCCATTATTCCTGGTGCTGCTGATCCCGGTTTTCACTTCTTTCATTTTCCCCTTCCTGGAAAAAAGAGGGATCAAACCCACCCCGCTGCGCAAAATCGGGGCCGGACTGGTAGTGATCGGCCTTTCGTTCCTGATCATCGCCCTGCTACAGGAGCAGATCGATGCCGGCGGAAAACCATCGGTATGGTGGCAGATCCTCGCCTATATCCTGCTGGCAGCTTCAGAAATACTGGTTTCTGTTACCTGCCTGGAATATGCCTATACCCATTCGCCCAAATCGATGAAAAGTACCATGAGTGCGCTGTACCTGCTGGGTATTTCGGCCGGTAACCTGCTGGTAGGACTGATCAATGGAAACATCGTAAACAAAGGCTTCTTCAGCCAGTTCACCGGCGCCAGGTATTACTGGATGTTCATCGGCATACTGGCCGTGTCGTTTGTTCTGTTTCTTCTGATTGCAAGACGGTTACCGGAGAAAAGTTATATAGGGGTGGAGGAAATGGACTGAGGTCGTGAGTGGGCAATGGTGAATGGGCAATAGGCACTGACTACTAACTATTCACCATTGACCATTGACCATTCACAACTGACCACTCACGATTGCTCCCTTCACAATAATTTTCCGCTATCCCCCAAAAAATCACACATACAGCCTACTTTCGCTTGGCAATCGAACCCTCATGAATATCTTACTACTTGGCTCTGGTGGCCGCGAGAATGCGTTGGCCTGGAAAATGGTGAAAAGCCATCACTGTGATAAACTCTTTATTGCCCCGGGAAATGCCGGAACGGCTTTATATGGTACCAATCTTGACCTTTCCGTAACCAATTTCCCCGCTATTAAACAAACTTGTCTTGATCAAAAGATCAACATGCTGGTGGTAGGACCGGAAGAACCGCTGGTAAAAGGCATCTACGATTATTTTCAGAACGATCCGCAGCTGCAACACATCATCGTTGTGGGTCCATCGGCCGAAGCCGCGCAACTGGAGGGCAGCAAAGCTTTCAGCAAAAAATTCATGCAGCGGCACCAGATTCCAACGGCGGGTTATGCAGAATTTACAGCTGACAACTTTGAAGAAGGAAAAAAATATATCGCGCAGCATAGTTTACCGGTGGTATTAAAAGCCGATGGACTGGCCGCAGGGAAAGGAGTGGTCATTTCCTCTTCGCACGCAGAGGCCCTGCAGGTATTTGAAGAAATGATCCTGCATAAACAATT
>Ga0316227_1002371_pt1 | contig 17072 bp, 15 predicted proteins | sample TBH18019metaG_FD_206012 | JGI IMG/M metagenome (GOLD analysis project Ga0316227, IMG submission 206012) | Freshwater microbial communities from Trout Bog Lake, Wisconsin, USA - TBH18019 | ecosystem: Environmental > Aquatic > Freshwater > Lake > Hypolimnion/Profundal zone | place: USA: Wisconsin... | reverse complement strand
TCTCCTCTGTACTGTAGCGTTTACCTTTCATGGTCTGGGTCCTTTATGTTGGCCCAGACCGACTCTTCAAGCGGCTCGAATCGGCGGAATCACGTCACGCCCCTCACCGTCATGTATCCTTACCGCGACCGCGATCACGGGACGCCGATTCCCGAGAATGTCCGGGAGGAATTGGATGCGGGCCTCCTGCGTCACGGCCTGCGCCTCATGGGCGTGGAGGTGGCCAAGATCACCCGGGCGCTCGATGTCCTCCTCGAACGGCCCGAAATCGACCGCAACCGCGTCGCCATGATCGGCCTCTCCTATGGCGGGTTCTACACCCTGTACGCCGCCGCTCTCGACGGGCGCATCACTGCGGCCGTGGCCTCCTGCTCGTTCTGCGACCGCGGCCCGGCAGATCCCGCGGCTCATGAGCAGCTGCATGAGACCCGGATCCTACGCGGCCACGAACTCGTGCGGCTGATCAGCCCGCGCGCCCTGCAGGTCCAAAACGGTCGCACCGACTCCATCTTTCCGATTGATGACGTCCGCCGGGCGGTGGCCCTTTCCCGCGGCCACTATGCCGCTGCGCTCGCCGAAAGGTTCGATGTTAAGGAGTTTGACGGTCCGCACGAATTCCGCGGCGAACTGGCCTGGCCGTTCCTGCGGAAGTTTTTGTAGCCGAACCAACCCTGCCGCCGCTCACATCCCCATCCGCTCCCAGCCCTTTCGGCCCGGTTCCCGGGGTGGCAGGCCCAGGATTTCCCGGCCCAGGTCGACGTAGTAACGGTAATTCGCCAGCGGCGTGCCGTTCGGAATCTGGTGGTCCAGGCCGAAGACGCAGCCGCCTTCGCGCATCAGGGGAGTCAGTTTGTATTCGAGTTCGCGGCGGATCGCCGCATGATCGAGCCGGAGCACGTGCTTGTCGATGCCGCCCAGCATCGCCAGCTTGCGCCCATAGGTGCGGCGCACTTCGACCATGTCCATCCCTGCGGCCGGCTCCATCGGATAGATGCAGGTCACCCCGCAGTCGAGCAGGGCCGGAATCACGGCATTGATGTTCCCGTCCGTGTCCATTTGGAAAATCCGGGCACCCTGGGACGCAAGCGGCTCCCAGATCGCCCGGTAATACGGCCGGAAGTGCTCCGCGATCTGCACCGGCCCCACCAAGGGGCCCGATTTCCCCGCAAAATCCTCATGCACGGACAGCTGGTCGATCGTCAGGTGCTCGCAGATCGGTTCCAGCACGCGCCGCGTCGTGTCGAGCAATGTGGCCAGGATATCCGCCATCAGCTCCGGCTGCTCGTAATAGGACAGGCAGGCAACCTCCTCGCCCATCAGGTCGCGCGGCATGTCGAAGGCTCCCGGCATGTAAGCCCGGATCAGCGCCCCTTCCTCCCGCGCCCGGCGCGCCGCCGCCACGTCGTCCCAGTTGATGCGGTCCGGCGCGAAGGTATAGAAGGGCTTCACCCGCAGCCAGTCGTCCATGGTCTTTACCGGGAAATCCATCGGCAGCGCATGGGTGGCCGTCTTCTTCAGGAGCATCAGCGTGCGACCCAGGAAATCCCGCTGCACCCGCATCTCTTCGGTCTCTTCCAACGTCACCGGCGCGGCCCCGCGCGGCAGCGGGTTCCCGCCGAAATCCACGATTGGCACATAGTCCCAGTCAAACGCCGTCAGGTTGATCTCGTCCTCCGTCGCCCCCTGCGCCCGCCATTCGTCCTCCAGCCCGATGAGGGGGCCGAAGAGCTCCACAAACATGGGCCGGGGCGCCGGTCCAAAGGTCATGAGGTCGAGATACTGTTCGCGGTGAAAGCGCATGGCGGGGTGGCGTGCCCTTCATGGAGGCCGGGTTGGCCGCGACTGGCTAGGCCTTTCGCATATCTCGGCCCAATCATTATGCGGTGGAATCGGCCCCCGGCCTTCCGTCCCGCGGCAGCTCGCGCCCAAACCCAAGAAATGATCAGGCATTTCTTGGCCAGTCGGGCATGATGTTCGCTTGTCACCCCGAACGACCGGCGCTTCATAGCAATGTGCCCGCCCGCCCACCTTCCCTCGGCAATACCCGCTGACCACGCACCATGCTGTTCTGGCTGAAAAAAGCCGTTTCCTATTCGCTGATGCCGTTGCCGCTCTGTTTGGCGCTCATGATCGCGGGCCTCCTTCTGCTGCGGTGCACCCGCCGGCCCCGTGCCGGACGGATCCTGCTGATCTTCGGGGTGCTCCTCCTGCTGGTGCTCAGCAACAAGCAGGTCGGGGCCGCCCTCTTGCGTCCCTTGGAGAGCCAGTATCCCGCCCTGCCGGAATTCGCCCCGGGGGCCACCCTGCCCCCGGCACTCGCCGCCTGCCGCACCATCGTGGTGCTCGGCGGCGGCCATGCTGACGCACCGGGGCTGCCGGCCACGGAAAAACTCAGCACCTCCGCCCTGGCCCGCCTCGTCGAGGCGGTCCGGATCGCCCGTCTGCTGCCCGATGCCACCCTGCTCGTGTCGGGTCCGGCCGCCGGCTCCGGTGCCACCCACGCCTCGGTGCTGGCCGCGGCGGCCGTTTCGTTGGGGATCGACCCGCGCCGGATCGTGCAGATCGACACTGCCCATGATACCGACGACGAGGTTCAGGAAGTCCGGCGCCGGCTCGGTCACGGCCAGCCTTTTGCCCTCGTCACTTCGGCCTGGCACATGCCGCGTGCGGTCGCACTCCTGCGCCGGTCCGGGCTCGATCCGCTCCCCTGCCCGGCCGATTTTCTCTCCCGGTCCAACGCCGACACCCGGGCGAGTGACTGGCTCTGCGATGTTTCCGGCCTTGAGCACAGCACGTGGGCGATTTACGAGCGGCTCGGCACGACTTGGGCCCGATGGCAGGGCAAAATCTGAGCCAAAATCGGCGTCTTCACGCCGCAAACGGGAATCCACCTCCCTGTTGCCTCCACTTCCTCCTGCAACAGCTTCGGATGGGCTGATTTTCACGAGCTTCGTGCCGTTCGGGGTCAAAACCGCGGCCCTGCCCTCCTTTTCTGCCGATTCATTCGCATCTTCGCTGGCCAGCGGAACGGTTTCCGTTTGATACTCGCGGGCCTTCACCCCAACCGGCCGCCCTGGCTGGTTTTTCCCCTCGCAAACTACCCCGCCCCCGATACCTCAAAAACCTACCATGATATCGTGGCTTAAGAAAATTTTCGGCAAAGAGGACAAATTCTTCGATCTGCTCGAGGCCGGCGCCGGCGAGGCCAAGACCAGCGTCAACCTGCTCGCCAGCTACCTCCAGACGCTCAGCGCCGGCGGCCCTCCGGCCAATCTTGACGATTTCGTCCAGTCGCGCCGCAAGGAAAAGCGCATCCGCCATGAGATGACCGAGCAGCTCAGCCGCACCTTCGTCACGCCGCTCGAGCGCGAGGACATCGAGTCCCTCTCCTTCGCCCTCTACCGGATCCCGAAGGCCGTCGAGAAGATCGTCGAGCGCCTGTCCATCTACCCCGGCCGCGTCCCCCATGCCGCCTTCCAGCGCCAGGCCGAGCTCCTCAACCTTGCGGCCGATGCCGTCATGTTCATGGTCAAGGAACTGCGCGGCGGCACCCACATGGAGAAGATCCGCGAGGCCAATGACCGCCTCCAGTACGCCGAGGGCGAGGCCGACAAGGTGATGCTCACGCTGCTCAAGGACCTCTACCACGGTCCCTACGACGCCAAGGAACTGGTCATCCTGCAGGAAATTTATGAGATGGTGGAGCAGGCCGTGGACCGCTGCCGGAACGCCGGCAACATCGTCGTCCAGATCGTGCTGAAGCACTCCTGAGCCGAGCGCCGCCCCGCCGTCATGACGCTCTTCCTGCTGGTTCTGCTGGCTGCGCTCGTTTTCGAGTACATCAACGGGTTTCACGACACGGCCAACGCCATCGCGACCGTCGTCTCGACCAAGGTGTTGACGCCCCGCTGGGCCATCGCCTGGGCCGCGGTGTTCAACCTTTTCGGCGCGCTGATGGGCACCGCCGTGGCCACGACGATTGGCAAGGGCCTCGTCGACACCCACTTCGTGACGATGACCACCGTCTTGGGCGCCCTGCTCAGCGCCATCATCTGGGGCCTGTTCACGTGGTGGCTGGGGCTGCCCTCCAGTTCCAGCCACTCGCTGGTGGGCGGACTGTGCGGCGCCGCCCTCGGCACCGCGCGCGGCGACTGGAACGTGCTCCACTGGTCGGTCACTGACAGCCATGGCGCGAGCAACGGGCTCTGGCCGAAGATCGTGTTGCCGATGGTTGCCTCGCCGCTGCTGGGCTTCGTGGGCGGCGCGGTCCTGATGTTTGTCCTCACGGTCATCCTGCGGAAGTTCACGCCCCGGATGGTCAACCTGATCTTCGGCAAGGCCCAGCTCCTGAGCGCAGGCTTCATGGGCTACAGCCACGGTTCCAACGATGCGCAAAAGACCATGGGCATCATCGCGCTCGCCCTGTTCACCGGCACGACCCAGGGCGCCTTCAAGGATCTGCCTGCCTGGGCGTCCTTCCTGCGCACGCCCGAGTTCACCGTGCCCTATTGGGTGATGCTCACCTGCGCCCTCACAATGGCCGCCGGGACCACCGCGGGCGGGTGGCGCATCATCCGCACGATGGGGCACAAAATGGTCAAGCTGCAGCCGGTTAACGGCTTTGCGGCCGAGACCACGGCTGCGCTCATCATCCATGCCGCATCAACCTATGGCGTGCCGGTCTCCACGACTCATGTCATCGCCACCTCGATCATGGGCGTCGGCGCCGTGAAACGCTTCAGCGCCGTCAAATGGGGTCTCGTCGGCCGCATCGTCTGGGCGTGGGTCCTCACGCTGCCGATCACCGGCCTGCTGGGCTACGGCTTGGTGAGCCTGCTCCGGCTCGCCGGCGTTTGATCCCACGACCTCCGGAAGGGATGGCCACAAAAAGGCCCAAAGTGACCGGGGCTGCGAAGAAGACTTCATTGCGCCTATGGGCGCGCGGGAGATGCGAGACGAAGCCTTGGCGATTTTTGCGCCGCTTTGCGGCCAACCGGGTTTGAAACCTACCCCGCCGCCGGAAGCGTGAAATAGAACGCCGCGCCCTGCCCCGGCTCGCTCTCGACCCGGACCTCCCCGCCGTGCGCCTGCACGGCGTGCTTCACGATCGCGAGGCCCAGGCCCGTGCCGCCCTGCTCGCGCGACCGCGCCTTGTCCACCCGGTAAAACCGCTCGAACACCCGCGCCTGCGCCTCGGCCGGGATGCCCGGCCCGTCGTCTTTCACGCACACTTCGATCCACGGGCCTTCCAGCACCCGGCCGCTGACGGTCAGCACGCCGCCCGCGCGGCCGTACTTGATGCCGTTGTCCACCAGGTTGGAAAGCACCTGCCGGAGCCGGTCGGGGTCGGCCTGCGCAACCAGGCCCGCCGGGACGGCGTTCTCCAGCCGGACCTCGCGCCCGCGCGCCCGCTTCACGAGGTCGTCGAAGACCTCCTGCGTCGCGGAACGCAGCGCCGAGGGCTCCGGATGCAGCTCGATCCGGCCCGAATCGAGTTTCGCGAGCAGCAGCAAGTCGTCGATGAGGAGCGTGAGCCGGTCGGCGTGGCGGTCGATGATCTGCAGCAGCCGGTCCAGCGCCGCCGGGTCCGCCTTGGCGCCGTCGAGCAGCGTCTCGGCCGCGCCCTTGATCAGGGAGAGCGGTGTGCGCAGCTCATGGCTGACATTGGCCACGAACTCCTGCCGCGCCCCCTCCAGCTCCCGCAGCCGCGTGAGGTCGTGAAACACCAGCATCGCACCCGCGCCCACCCCGGCGGGGTCCCGCAGCGCGACCGCGTTCACCTGCAGCACCCGCGGCGGCGGCCCCTCCAGGCGCAGCTCATGGTCGAGAATCGCGGATTCCTTGCCCAGCCGGGCGGCGAGCGCTGCGACCTCGTGGTGCCGGACCGCCTCCAGGAGCGTGCCGCCGATCATCTGCCGGGAAAATCCAAACAGGGTCTCGGCCGCGCGGTTGGCCAGCGTGATCCGGCCGTGCGGGTCCAGCACCACGAGGCCCTCGATCATGCTGTCAAGGAGCGTCTCCAGCCGGTGCTTGTGCGCCTCCAGCGCCTCCGCGTGCCGGGCCTGCAGTTCCGCCAGTTCCTGCACGTGCCGCGCGGAATCGGCGCTGCGCTGCCGGCGCACCTGCCACCACCCGGCGAGGGCGGCGAGGGCAAGGAGGGCGAGGAAGGCGGTCACGGCGTGAACAAAGACCGCGGCCGCGTCACGAGTCAGCTTTGAAACGGTACCCCACTCCGCGGATGGTCTCGAGGTACTCCGCCGCCGGCCCGATTTTCTCGCGCAGCCGGCGCATGTGCGTGTCCACCGTGCGGGTGTCGATCGCGGTCTCGTAGCCCCACACGTCCTGCAGCAGGCGTTCCCGGGTCTGCACGCGGCCCCGGCGCTTCGCCAGCACCGCGAGCAGGTTGAATTCCGTCGCGGTGAGCGTCACGGCCTTGCCATCCACGTGCGCGGCATGGTGCGGCACGTCGATCTGCAGCAGGCCGAACTGGAGCCGGTCGCCGCTGTCCTCCGCCGCCTTCGTGCGCTTGAGCAGCTTGCGGATGCGCAGCACCAGCTCGCGCGGGCTGTAAGGTTTGGTGACGTAGTCGTCCGCGCCGAGCTCCAGCCCGACCACCCGGTCCATCTCCGCCGCCTTCGCGGTGAGCATGAGCACGGGAATGGCGGCCGTGGAGGGATCGCGCCGCATCAGCTTGCAGACTTCCAGGCCGTCCAGCTCGGGCAGCATGAGGTCCAGCACGACGAGGTCCGGCCGCTCCGCGCGGACCGCGGCCAGCGCCTTCAGGCCGTCGGTCGCGAAGATCGGCGTGAAGCCGGCCTCGCGCAGCTTGAAGCCGAGCACCTCGAGCGCGTCCGGCTCATCGTCAACGACCAGGATTTTCGATTTCATTGTTCTCCTTGAGTCCGGCGTGGCGGATATCCCGCGCCTCGTAAAGATAAACCACCTCCTCCGCGATGTTCGTGGCGTGGTCGGCGATGCGCTCCAGGCACTTGGAGATGACCATGAGCGCGAGGCAGCGGGAAATGGTGGTGGGCCGCTCGACCATGTAGCTGGACAGCTCGCGGTGGAGCTGGCGGTTGAGGTCGTCCACTTCCTTGTCCCGCGGGATGACGGTGCGGGCGAGCTCGGGCTTGCGCTCGACGAAGGCCGACAGCGCATCGCGCAGCATCTCCAGCGCCATCGTCGCCATGCGGGGCAGGTCGATGTAGGGCTTGAGCTGCGGCTCCTGCCCGAGGTCGTGCGCGCGGCGCGCGATCGAGCACGCCTCGTCGCCGACGCGCTCGAGATTCTGGGAGATCTTCATTGCGACCGTGATGAAGCGCAGCTCGGTGGCCAGCGGGGCCTTCGTCAGGAGGTGCAGGGCGATGTCGTCCACCTCGATCTCGAACTGGTCGATGATGTTGTCGTCCTCCTGCACCTTCAGCGCCAGGCCGTCGTCTCGCTCGACCAGCGCCCGCATCGCGCGCGCCACGGCGGACTCGGAGTGGCTGGCCATCGCGAGGATCGTCTCCTTCAGCTTGTTCATTTCTTCGCTGTAATGCGTCATGGAATGTGGGGTGGATCTAGGGGAGGTGACGCCGGGTTTCAACCAAAGCGTCCCGAGACGTAGGCCTCGGTCTGGGCGTTGGCGGGATTGGTGAAGATGTTCCGCGTGTCGGCGTACTCGATGAGTTTCCCCATGTAGAAGAAGGCGGTCTTGTCCGAGCAGCGGGCGGCCTGCTGCATGTTGTGCGTCACGATCACGATGGTGAACCGCGTCCGCAACTCCTGGATCAGTTCCTCGACCTTGGCTGTCGCGACCGGGTCGAGCGCCGAGCACGGCTCGTCCATCAGGATGACCTCCGGCTCCACCGCAATCGCGCGGGCGATGCAGAGGCGCTGCTGCTGGCCGCCGGAGAGGCCGAGGCCGCTGGCGTTCAGCCGGTCCTTCACTTCGTCCCAGAGCGCGGCGCCGCGCAGCGACTTCTCCACCACCTCGTCGAGGCGCGCCTTGTTCGTGACGCCCTGCAGGCGGAGCCCGAAGGTGATGTTCTCGTAGATCGACTTGGGAAACGGGTTGGATTTCTGGAACACCATGCCCACGCGCTTGCGCAGCTCGATCACGTCGACGTCGGCCTGATGGATGTCCACGCCGCGGATCTTGATCGAGCCCTTGGCCACCCGCGTGCCGTCGATCAGGTCGTTCATCCGGTTGAGGCACCGCAGCAGCGTGGACTTGCCGCAGCCGGAGGGCCCGATGAAGGCGGTGACCTTCTTGTCCTCGATCTGGAGGCTGACATCGTGCAGCGCCTGGGACAGGCCGTAGAAGAAATCGACGTGGTCGATGTCAATCAGCGTCTCGGCGGCCGGTGCCGCCTGGCCGGCGGGAGCCGTGGCGGCGGGCGCGGAGGCCGTCGCCGGGCGAATCGTGGGCGCGGACGCGGAGGGAAGGGTGTCCATGAGAATGGGGGCGGTGATTACCATTTGTAGCGGTTCCGGAGGCGGTTGCGGAGCACGATCGAGGCCGTCGCGATCAGGGCGACGATTAGCAGGAAGACGAACGCGGTGCCATACTGCACGCGCTCGGTGTACTCGTTCTGGGGAATCTTCGAGCTGACGACATAGATGTGGTAGGGCAGCGCCATCACCCCCTGGAAAAAGAAGTCCGAGAACTTCTCCACCTGCCACGGCAGCTTGTCGCGCACCACATAGGCCGCGGTGAACATGATCGGCGCCGTCTCGCCCGCGACGCGCGCGATGCCGAGGATGGAGGAGGTCAGGATGCCCGGCAGCGCGTACGGCAGCACGTTCTTGATGATGGTCTGCCACTTGGTCGCTCCAAGGGCGAGCGAGCCCTCGCGGAACCCCTTGGGCACGGCCTTGAGCGATTCCTCGGAGGCGGTGATGATCACCGGCAGCACCATGAACGCCAGGGTGAACCAGCCGGCAAGCAGCGAGACGTTCCAGCCGAAGAAGATCACAAACATGCCGAAGCCAAAGAGGCCGAACACAATGGAGGGCACGCCTGCGAGGTTGAGGATGGCGAGGCGCACGAAGCGGATGAACGTCCCGTCCCGCGCGTATTCGTTGAGATAGATCGCGGCGCAAACCCCGAGCGTCAGCGCGATCGCCATCGAGCCGACCACGAGCAGCACGGTACCCACGATGCACGGAAAGATCCCGCCGGCGGAATAGACATAGCTTTCCGACTTTCCCTTCGCGACGTCGGGATGGGCTACCTCGAAGGTCCGGAAGGCCGCGTCGCCCAGCTCCATCTTGCGGCCCTGGTACTGGAACACATGGAGCGACTCGGGCGCCTCGGTGAAGAACGTGGTGTTGATGAACGGCGCCCGGGCCTGAAAGACCGTGCCGGCCCCCCGGACCACGATCGTGCCGATGACCACGGCCCCGCAGAGCAGGACGAAATAGGTCGCGGCCCCGAATAGGAAGAAAATGAAGCCCTCGCGCCGGCGGGCCGAAGTCAGCTGAGCCCTGAAAACGTGGTGGGTGGCGGGCATGGGATCAGCCGATGGAGATGCGATAGCGGCGCACCACGATCTGCGCCACGTAGTTGATGCCGAGCGAGAGGAAGAACAGCAGGATGCCGACGACAAAGAGCGCCCGGTAGTGGATGCTGCCCTGCACCACCTCCCCCATCTCCTGCGCGATGATGCCGGTCATGGTGTGCACGGGCTGCGTGACGACCGCGAGGCCCGCCGAAAAATCCGGGATGGCGATGCGGTTGCCCGCGCAGAGCAGCACAACCATGGTCTCGCCGATCACGCGGCCCAGGCCGAGGAGCACGGCGGAAATGATGCCGGAGAGCGAGGCCGGCACGATGATCTTGATCACCGTCTGGAGGCGCGTGGCGCCGAGGGCGAACGACGCCTCCTTGAAGGCGCGCGGCACGTTGTTGAGCGCGTCCTCCGCCAGCGTGAAGATCGTCGGCACGGCCATCAGGGCCAGCAGGCACCCGGCCGTGAGGATGTTGAGCCGCTCGCTGTAGGGGAAACCCGGCACCCACGACAGCCAGCTGGCCTGCGAGAGCGCCCGCAGGGCCTGGCCCAGCACCGCGATGCCGAAGAAGCCCAATACCACGGAGGGTATCGCCGAGATGAACTCGATGCCGGGCTTGATGAACTTCTGCTCCGCCGGCGTGGCGATTTGGTTGACGTAGATCGCCGCCCCCACGCCGAGCGGCACGGCGAGCAGGAGCGCGACGGCCGAGACCATCAGGGAGCCCACCAGCAGCGGGATCACCCCGTACCAGTCCTGCCAGAAGCTCGCCGTCAGCCATTCGCGGCCAAAAATGAACGAGGTGAGGGCCTGCATCGCGGGCACCGGCTTGGCGTAGTCCCAGGACTCGAGATGCGAGACCACCGCCGGAAACCCGGAGAGGTACTCGCGCGTCAGCTGCCTGAACCGGTCCATCCGCACCTGCAGCTCGGGCGTCGGCAGTACCGGGGCCGTCGCAAGGACCTGCTCGATCCGCCTGGAAAACTCGGCACTTGCCTCCTTGTAGGCCGGCAGGGTCCCGATGATGGGTTTCAGTTCCTCGGCAAAGTTGACCGGCGTGATGATGACGCGATCCGCATCGCCTTTCCGGCCCTCGGCCAGCAGCTGGCGGCGCTCATCCCTTTTGTCCTCCATCACGGCAAACTTTGTCTTGATCGCCGAAGCTTGGTCAGTGAGGTCGGAGACCAGGGAGCGGATCGGTTCCACCGTGTCGTCAAACTGGCCGGCAAAGTCGTCAAAACTGGCGAGCTTCGCCGTGGCCGCCGCCGCCGGCATCCTCACCTGCTGCGTGTAATACTGATACTGCCGGAGCCGCAAATCCGAGAGATACCGCGTGAGCGCGGTGTGGTCATCCTGCTGCGCGCGGATGAAATCGACGTATTCCAGCCCGGCCTGGCGGTAAACCGTCAGGTTCTGCCGGTTCTGGCCAAAGAACCCGGCCCCCTCGCGGAAGAGGAAGTAGGTGATGAGTGCGAGGACGATGATGGAAACGACCGCGTTCCCCCCGAAAAACACCCGGATGCAGTCATCAAAACTCAATCCAAAGAGCCGGATGCGGCTCTTGTTGACCAGAAAGTGCGAGGCGGGGGTCGAGGCTTCCATCTTTGCGAATCCGATAAGGCGAAGGGGCGGAAAAAATCCTGATCCAAATCAAAGCCCGCCGGTCCAAGACCGGCGGGCCGAATTCAAGGGGCCAGCCGGACTCAGTTGGTCACCGGGGCCACGAAACCGATCTTCTCCACGATCTTCTTGCCCTCATCGCTGAGGGTGAAGTCGAGGAACTTCTTGGCTTCGCCCATGGGTTCGCCGTTCGTGTAATAGAACGTCGGGCGGGCGTAGGGATACTTCTTCGCCAGCACGCTTTCTTTGCTGGGCAGCGAACCGTCGACGGCGGCGGCCTTGACGCCGGGCTCGTTCATGTAGGCCAGGCCGACATAACCGATGCCACTCGGGTTCTTCGCGACTTCGGAGACAATCTGCTCATTGCCGGCCATCTTCTGGGAGGAGGCGGCGTAATCCCGCTTCTTCATGGCCATGTTCTTGAAGTCCGAGTAAGTGCCCGAGGACGTGTTGCGGGTGTAGATTGAAATCGTGCCGGGCGTGCCGCCGACCGCCGACCAATCGGTGATGTCACCGGCGAAGATCTGCTCGACCTGGCGCTTCGTCAGCGCCGAGACCGGGTTGCCGGCATTGAGGATCACGGCGATGCCGTCATAGGCGACGATCGTGGGCTTCATCACCACGCCCTTGGCCTGGGCCGCGGAAATCTCGGTCGGCTTGGCCTCGCGGGAGGACATGCCGATCTGGGCCGTGCCATCGATGATGGCGGCGATGCCGGTGGTGGAACCCTCGGCCGCGATCTCGAAGGAGACGCCGGGATTCTTCGATTTGTATTCCTCGGCCAGGGTCGGCACGAGTTTGGCACCGAGGGTGTCGGAACCCTTGATGACGAGTTTCTGGGCGGAGGCGACCGTGGCGGAGATCGCCAGCAGGGAACCGAGGAGGAGCAGCTTTTTCATCATGATCATGAAGGTGAAGGATTGGATTGGAGGCGGACTGCCTTAGAAGTTGACCTGGACTTGGGAACGCATGCCGTCGGTCGTGGCTTTGGCCGTGGCCCCGGCGACCGTGTTGTTTGATTCGCCGTGGATATAACCAAGCTGGAGCTTGAAATCATTGCCCCGGATGTACCAGTTGCCGCCAAAGTACCATTCGTTGAGATTTTCCATCGTGCCACCGCTGGGGGCCGAACGGATGCCGTCTGAAATCGCCACGCCGCGGTGATCGGAATCGACTTCGCTGTAGCGGATCACGCCTTCAAACTGCGGCGTGAACTTGTAGGCCGGCTGGATCCAGTAGCCGTTGGGGGTCGCCTTTACACCCACCGCCGCGCCGGAGTCGACGCTGGCCTGCTCCCACTCACCCTGCAGGTTGAAATTGCCGGCGGTAATATCGGCGAAGATTCCGCTAAGCGAGATGTTGTTGCCGCCGCCGATCGTGGCACCTGGGCCGCCCTGATCGGGGAGGAAGCCCGCTTCCACGCCGAACTTGTACGTACCATTGGTGAACTTGCCGCCATAGCCAGCCGTGCCGTAGTAGGCTAACTTGTTGGTCGTCGCGCTGCCGGTTGTGCCGACGCCGCCGAGGCCGTTGACGGTCACCGCGTTGGTCGCGCCGTCACCGCTGTACTCATTGCGCTCGGGATTGGTCAGAGCCGCGCTATAGAAGAAGCCTTCCGACGAGCCGCTCACAAAGATGCCCGTGCGGTAGCTGGCGGCGCCGAGGCGGCGACCATTGTTCGACTCGTCGATGTAGCGCGTGATGGGCGAACGCTCGATCGAGCGCAGGTTGCTGCTCGAGGTGTTCTCTTCATAGCCGAAAGGGGCTTTCTTCAGGCCGGCGTCGACGATGAAGGCGTCACTCTGCTTCCACTCCACCACCGCCAGATCGAAGGAACTGTTCGCAAAGTCATAGTTGATCGCACCAGTCAGGCCGCTGCCGAAGTCCGCTCTTACGCCGAGATAGATGCGCCGCAGAAGGAAATGCTCGGTCGAAACGGGATTCACCGGATTGCCGTCAATACTGGTGCCGAGGCCGACATATTGGGTCTGGAAGCGACCGGTGATCGTCAGCTTCTTGATGTACTGGTCCCCGCTGGTCTGCACATCCTGGGCGGTTTGGTCGCTCTTCATCTCCGCGGTGAGCTTCTTGGCTTCATCCTCGTTGATGACGCCCTTCTTGATCAGAATATCGATGAGGGCCTTGCTGTCCTGCGCCATCGCGGACGCGGCGAAGAGGAGCGCACCGCCGAGCAGCGCGAGCCATTTGGATTTCAGGTGAAACATAGTGGTTGAGTTCAGGGTTAGGTTTCTGGAACCCCGCCATCATGCCCCCTGATTGTTACGATCGCGTGGCGGCCTCGTGACAAACGGGCAAAACACCCCCCGCCCCTACCCGAATTTGCCTAAACCGCCGGCTCCGGTTTTTTCCGCTTTTCCACCAGCACCAGGAGCAAATCACCCTTCGACAGGCTGCCCAGCAGGCGACCCGCGACCGGGTCCACCACCGGCAGCCGCTCGGCCGGGACGCCGAGGAACCGCCCCAGCGCCTCGCCCAGCGATTGCTGCGGTCCGATGCGCGGAAAGTCCTCCCGCATGATGTCGCGCGCAATCACCAGTTCCGCAAGGTCCGGCTGGCCCAGGTAGGGCTTGATGTCGTGCAGCGACACCGCGCCCAGGAAACGGCCGTCGGCGTCGCAGACGTACAGGTTGTTCACCCGGACCGAGAGGAACATCTCCGCGATCGCGGCAAACCGCGCGCTCGGCGCGATCACCGGCGGATTGGCCTTCATCAGGTCCTGCACCCGGCCCGCGGCCAGTTCCGGATCGGGCTCGGCCGCGGTCTTCCGCTTGAGCGACTCGCTGTAGAGCGAATGGCCCGCGATGCCCTTCGCCGTGTAGTAGGCAATCACGCTGCACAGCATGAGCGGCAGGATGATGTCGTAGCTCAGCGTCATCTCGAACAGCATGATGATCGCCATGACCGGCGCCCGGCTCGCCGCCGCGAGGAACGCCCCCATCCCCACCAGCGCGAACGCCCCCGGGTTCGCCGCGCCCGCCGGCCACACCGCGTGCACCGCCGCACCAAAGAGGTAGCCCGCGCTCGCCCCCATGAACAGCGACGGCGTGAACACGCCGCCCGGCGCCCCCGAGCCGAACGACGCCATCGTCGCGAGCCACTTGCAGGCGAAGACCCCGAGCAGCACCTTCCAGATCACCGGCCCGTTCAGGATCTGCACGACCACACTGTAGCCATTGCCGCAGACTTCCGGCACGTTGACCGCCATGATGCCGACCGCCAGCCCGCCCAGCGCGAGCCGCGCGACGATCGGCAGCCGCAGCGCGAGGAAAAATTCCTCCGCCTGCTTGAGCGACCGCAGGAACATCGGCGCCAGCGAGCCCGTGACGAGCCCGAGCACCACGTACGGGCCCATTTCCCACGCGGAGTTGAGCTGGAACGACGGCACGCGGTACATCACCTGCGCCGACGTCAGCACGCGGATGGTCAGGGTCGCGACGACCGCGGACACCGCCAGCGGCCCGAGGCTTTCCATGGCGATCGAGCCGAGGATGATCTCCGCCACGAAAAAGGAACCGGCGATCGGCGCGTTGTACGCCGACGCAATGCCCGCCGCCGCGCCGCAGGCCACCAGGAGCCGCAGCTGCGGGCCGGTGAACTGCCGCCAGCGCCCGAGGATGGATGCCACCACCGCCGCAAGTTGTACCATCGGACCTTCCCGGCCGATCGAGCCGCCCGAGCCGATGGAAAACAGCGCCGCCGTGCTCTTCACCAGGCTCGCGCGCACCGGGATCCGGCCGTTGCCAATCGCGATGGCCTCCATGTAGTCCGTCGAGCTCTGCGCGCGGGTCAACCGTTCGCCGTACAGCAGCACCAGTCCCGCCGCCGCGCCGCCGAGCGTCGGCACGAGCAGGCAGCCCCACCAGGGCAGGTGCCGCATGGATTCCACGACGCCGGCGCTGGAGCCGGTCAGCACCTCGTGCACGCCCTCGGCAAAGGCGGAAAAGATGAGCGACGTCAGGCTGCCGAGAAACCCGGCCAGCGCCGCCCAGAGCAGCGTGACCTGCCATTCGGTGAGCTGGATCCTTTCCTGGATCCAGAGCCGCCAGCGCAGCAGCCGCTGCAACCGCTGCAGCAGAAGCGCCGCCGGATCGGTGACCCGCGTCCCGTTCATCGCCGTGCCCCGCGCGCCAGCAAGGCGCGAAATTCCGCCTCCGTGCGCGCCGCCAGCAGCCCGTCGCGGATGCCCTCGGCCTTCAGGAGCCGCGTGATCGCGGCCACGGAGAGCAGGTACTCCTCCACCTGCTGCTTCGGCGTCCCCACCATGAACACCAGCCGGATCTGCGGATGCTCGGCGTCAAAGCCCACGCCCGGCGGCGCGATCCGCGCCACCCCGATCACCACGCGCTCCACCGCCGTCGTCCGCGCGTGCGGCAGCGCCACCTCGGGCGCGATGCAGACCGGGGCCAGCATCGCCCGCTCCAGCAGCCCGTGCAGAAACAGCGGCGCATCCTTCACCGCCGGGCTCTTCGCCAGCTCCGCATGCAGCGCGCACAGCGCGGCTTCCCGGGAATTCGCCTCCAGATCCAGGATGAGCGCATCCGGCTGGGCGAGAAATTGGGTCGGCAGGTCCACGTTCCGCCAACTTAGGGCCGCCGCCCGGCAAAACAAGCCGCGTTTGGAATTCCGCGCCGGAATATTCTGTGAATCACCGGGCCATGGCTTCCCGTCGTTTTCCCGGCGCAAGCAGGAAGGCGGTCCGCGTGCTCCGCGCCCTCTGCCTTCGCACGTCAAAAAATCCGGCCGGCGGTCCCTCAGGACTCGCCACCGTCTTCCTTCACCCCGTCCGCCTCGGGTTCCTCCGGCTCCGGCTCAGCCGTCATCACCGGCTCGGCCGCCACCGGTACCGGCGCCGCGGGCTCCACCACCTCCGGCACGAGTTCCGGCACCACCTGCGCCGTCAGCTGCACCAGCCCGCGCAGCGAGGTGAAATGCTGGCTCAGGTCGAAGTCGCCGCCCAGGCCGCCGATCAGCTTGTCGAACAGATCCTTCTTCGACGCCTTCAGCGCCTGGATCCGCTCCTCGATCGTGCCCGCCGTGACCATGCGGTAGACGAACACCGTGCTCTTCTGGCCGATCCGGTGCACGCGGTCCACCGCCTGCGCCTCCACCGCCGGGTTCCACCACGGGTCGAGCAGGAAGACGTAGTCCGCCGCGTGCAGCGTGATTCCGGTGCCCGCCGCCTTGAGTGACACCAGCATCGCCGCCGAGCCCGGCGCCTGCTGGAAACCCTGCACCGGCTTCAGGCGGTCGAGCGTCATGCCCGTCAGCTCGTACCGCGGCAGGTCGGGAAAATTCGCCGCCAGCGCCTCGCGCACGCGGTCCAGCAGCATCACGAACTGCGAGAAGATCACGACCTTGTGCCCGCTGCCCACGATCTCGGCGAGTTTCTCGACCAGCAGGTTGATCTTGCCCGAGTCGCTGAGCGGCGACTTGAGCCACGGCAGCATGTCGGGATCGCAGCAGGTCTGGCGCAGCCGCGTCAGCAGCGCGAGGAAGCCGAAGGACTTCTCCCGCATCGCCGTGCCCACGTCGTCGCCCAGGCGCTCCAGCCCCTCCGTGCAGATGCGCGCGTACTCCGCCCGCTGCACGTCCGTCATCGGGCACAGCAGGTCCATCTCGACCTTCGGCGGCAGCTCCGTGGCCACCTCGTTCTTCGTGCGCCGCAGGATGAACGGCGCCAGCTGCGCGCGCAGCCGCTCCAGGGTGTTGACGCGGTCGGCGTTGAGCGCCGCCTCGAAGCCGCTGCGCGACCCGAGCAGGCCGGGCAGCAGGAACCGGAAGATGCTCCACAGGTCCAGCTGGCGGTTCTCCAGCGGCGTGCCGGTCAGCACCAGCCGGTGGTCCGACCGCACCGCAAAGCAGGTCTGCGTGATCTTCGCATCGGGGTTCTTGATGAACTGCCCCTCGTCCAGCACCGCATAGCCGAAGGTCTGGGA
>Ga0316227_1002362_pt1 | contig 17127 bp, 15 predicted proteins | sample TBH18019metaG_FD_206012 | JGI IMG/M metagenome (GOLD analysis project Ga0316227, IMG submission 206012) | Freshwater microbial communities from Trout Bog Lake, Wisconsin, USA - TBH18019 | ecosystem: Environmental > Aquatic > Freshwater > Lake > Hypolimnion/Profundal zone | place: USA: Wisconsin... | reverse complement strand
GGCCGGAAATTTGCATTGCCGATGACAGGCCACTAAACTGCATTTCACAGCCTGCCGAAAAAGGGGACCCCATGGCCAAGCTCCTCATTCAAGAGAGTAATGGAGCACGCGAATTCGAGCTGGTCGACCTCGAAGTGAATATCGGGCGCGAACTGGATAATACCCTGCGCTTGTCGGATCCAAGCATATCCCGTCACCACGCCGTCATCCGCCTGGGCACCTCGGGCCACGAGATCCATGACCTGCAGAGCAGCAACGGGGTGCTGCTGAACGGCAACAAGGTGCCGTCGGCCCAGTTGCACGACGGCGACCGGATCACCCTGGGCCAGATGCAGCTCACCTTCGTGGACCCCCCGGGCCCGAACAGCAATCCCCTGGGCACGGTGCGCATCGCCCCGGAGGAGATGGCCAGGCTCTGGGCCGGGCCGGAAGTTCCGGCACCGGCACCGGCGGCCACCCCGGCCGCGCCCGCGCCGCTTCCGGTCCAGGCGCAGCCCGGGCCCGCCTTCCTCCATCCCTACCTGCCCAGCATCCCGGATTCCGCCCAGCCGCTCCGGGCGGCCGACGGCTCGCCGGTGCGGGGGGATTTCCGCACCCGGCTCCTGGCCGCCCTGATCGACCTCTCGCCCATGCTGGCGCTCAACCTGATCGGCACCGCGCTCGCCCTCGGGCTCATGCCCGGCCTGGGCTGCCTGTTCGGCACCCTGCATCTGGCGCTGCTGGGGGCCTACCTGATCCTGGTGCCGCTTTACTGGATGCGGCTGGGGGCCACCCCGGGCAAGAAGATCATGCGGCTGCGCGTGGTGCCCGAGGCGGACCCGGCCGGCCGGATCGACCTGAACGGCGCGATCATGCGGCTGCTGGGTTATCTGGTCAACGGCGCCATCAGCTGGTTCATCATGGATCTCATCCTCAAGACCTTGATGCCGCACGCCCTGCTGGGCCTGAGGCCCGGAGAGCTCATCCTGCTCAAGGGGCTGAGCCTGGCCGCGAGCATCCTGCCCTACCTGCTCATCCTGGGCGCCGAGCGCAAGGCCCTGGAGGACAAGTTCTCCCGCTCGATCGTCATCAAGGTCGACCGTTAGAGTATCCTTTATACGACAGAAATAGCTTCCGACCCTCAGTCGCCACGTAATGAAGGAGTCCTGATGCCTGCGCTGACCAACGTTCTGGCCGTGATCCTCGGTGGCGGCCGCGGCGGCCGTCTCTACCCCCTCACCAAGATGCGCTCCAAGCCGGCGGTGCCCATCGCCGGAAAATACCGGCTGATCGACATCCCCCTGAGCAACTGCATCAACTCGGGGATCTTCCGGATCCACGTGCTGACCCAGTTCAACTCGGTGTCGCTGCACCGGCACATCTCCAACAGCTTCAAGTTCGACGCCTTCCACACCGGCTGGGTTCAGGTGCTGGCGGCGGAGCAGACCCTGGCCAGCGAGGACTGGTACCAGGGCACCGCCGACGCGGTGCGCAAGCAGCTGTTCGAGATCCAGAGCGCCGGCTCGGAACACGTGCTGATCCTGGCCGGGGACCATCTGTACCAGATGGACTACGCGCCCATGGTGGCGTTCCACGAGGCGAAGGGGGCCGACATCACCATCGCCGCCCAGCCCGTTTCGGTCCACGACGCCGACCGGTTCGGCCTGCTCAAGCGCGCGCCCGACGGGCGGATCGTCACCTTCGTGGAAAAGCCCACCGATCCCGCGGTCCAGGCCGCCATGGTCAGCCGGGACGACCCGCAGCGCCCCTACCTGGGCTCCATGGGCATCTACATCTTCAAGACCCAGGTGCTGGTCGATCTGCTCACCCGGTTCCTGGATTTCGATGATTTCGGCCACCATGTGATCCCCCACAGCATCGAGCACCAGGCCGTCTACGGCTTCGACTTCGACGGCTACTGGCAGGACATCGGGACCATCCGCTCGTTCTACGACACCAATCTGGAACTCACCGTGCCCAACGCGCCGTTCAATTTCTACGACGCCTACCACCCCATCTACACCCATTCCCGCTTCCTGCCCGGCTCCATCGTCGAGGAGAGCCGGCTCACCGACGTGCTGCTGACCGAGGGCTGCGTGATCCGCCAGGCGGAGATCAGCCATTCCATCATCGGCCTGCGCAGCCAGATCGGCCCCGGCACCCGGATCAAGGACAGCATCGTCATGGGCGCCGACTACTACCAGCGCAAGCAGGGGCCCATTCCCCTCGGGATCGGCGCCAACTGCCACATCGAAGGGGCGATCCTGGACAAGAACGTCAGCATCGGCCATGACGTGGTCATCCGGCCGTTCCCCCGCGGCACCGAGCTGGACCACGGCAACTTCGTGGTCCAGGACGGCATCGTGGTCATCCCGAAAGGCACCATCCTGGAGGCGGGGACGCGCATCGCGCCCTGACTTTTTTCAGGCCGGGCAAAATATCCGGAGCTTCTTGCCGTCTACAGGGGTAGAAGGAGGAAGCGCTGGAAACCACCTGGATGTCCCAACAAGATCGCCAGATCACCGAAGTCATCGTGCGCGAGGAGTCCAGGCTCCGGAACTTCATCCGGAAGTGGGTCCCTCAGGAGGCCGACGCGGAAGATATCCTCCAGGACGTCTTCTATGAGCTGATCGAAGCCCAGCGCATGGTGGCGCCGCTGCGGGAGGCCGGCGCCTGGATGTTCCGGGTGGCCCGGAACCGGATCGCCGATCTGTTCCGCAGGCGCAGCAGCCGGCGCGAGGACCCCTTCGAAAGGGCTCCGGGCCCGGACGCGCCGCTGGAAGAGTGGCTGCCCTCCCGGGAAGCCGGACCCGAAGCGGCCTACGCCCGGGTGGTGCTGCTGGAGCAGCTGGACGCGGCCATGGAGGAGCTCCCGGAGAACCAGCGGGCGGTGTTCATCGCCCACGAGCTGGAAGGCATCAGCTTCAAGGAGCTGTCGGCCGCCACCGGGGTGGCCGTGAACACCTTGATTTCAAGGAAACACTACGCAGTGCTTCACCTGCGTCGACGCCTGCGGGCGATCTACAAGGAGTATTCCAATGATTGAACACGGGTGTTGCAGGGCGACGGGCTGGCGCAGGGGGGTGGGCATCGCCGCCCTGGTGGTGCTGGCCGCGGCCGTGCTCGGCGCGGTGGTGATGGGCTTGTGGAACTGTCTGATGCCCGCGATCTTCGGCCTTCGAACCATCCATTTCTGGCAGGCCCTGGGGCTGCTGCTCCTGGCCAAGCTGCTGTTCGGCGGCTTCCACCGCCATGGCCACGGCTTCCACCGGCGCCGGCGGATGCTGCAGCGCTGGGAGGGCATGACGCCCGAAGAGCGGGAGAAATTCCGCCACGGCCTGCGGGCCCGGTTCTGCTGCCACACCGACGGCAAGGACTGATGGGGGGCTTTACCGGCGGCGCAACAGCAGACGCTCACTGCGGTCGGACCTCTGGATCACCTCCACGTCCAGATCACCCAAGGCAGCGAAGAGCCTTTCCAGGCGTCCCGGCGGCGGAACCGGGTGGCCGATCTTGATGCCGGTCCGGGCGTTGAACCAATACCGGGCGCTGAGCCCGCCGGGGGCGTGATGGATGTAGTTGTCGATGTAGCCCCAGCCTCCGGGCCGGATAAGCCCCCGGACCAGCCGGGCGAACCTGGAATCATTGGCGCAGTAGTACCAGCAGATCCGGTTGAACACGAAATCGAAGGGTTCCTCCAGATAGCGGTCGGCTTCCTCCAGGTAGCCCAGGCTGAAATCCAGGTCCGTTCCGTGGGACTCGGCCCTGCTCCGGGCCACCGCGAGGTAGTTGCGGCTGATGTCGTGCCAGGTGACGCGGGCGCCGCGCCTGGCGAATTCGACGGCGTATTGCCCGGGTCCGGCACCCAGGTCCAGGACGCGTTTCCCCTGTAAACCGCCCACCCGCCGCTCGAGCTCGTCGATCAGGCCGGTGTTCAGGTTGGACCACTCGTGCTCGGCGTAGCGTTCGGCGTGGCCGCGGGACACCGGGTCGAATCCGCGGGCCACCGGCTGGAGTTTCATCATGAACCTATTAATCAAACATCACCTCAACCCGAATCCGCATCCAATATAGGACCGTTCGCGCCGGCCGCTACCCGGGCATCAGCCGGTCCAGGAACGGGTTGCTGAAGATCCGCCCGGGATCGTAGCGGTCCAGGGCGGCCAGGGCCGCGCTCCAGCCGGCGTCCGGACCCTGGCCGGCGCTGAACGAGCCGGGCAGGACGCGGCCCAGGAACTCCGGGCTGGTCCAGGCGCCGGCCTCGGTGTAGCCCCAGCCCTTGGCCCACTCGACCCGGACCGCCGCGTACTCGCCGGTGTAGTTGCCCAGCAGCCACGCCTCCAGTTCCGTTTTGAACGGGTTCTCCCCGGGGGTCCCGGGGAAGGTCAAGGCGTCGAGCCAGACGGCGCAGTCCCAGTCCGGGTGGTCGGGCCGGGGCCGGAGCGCGGAGAGCTGGGGTTCCAGCGCCCCGGGCAGCAGCACCTCGTCGGCCCGGTCGAGCCCGGTGACCCGGATCTCGATGGGCCCGTTCATGGGGTATTCGCCCCGGGCCGCGTACCGGGCGATCAGCTCCCGGTAGGCGCGGTAGTAGTCGCTGACCACCCGCTGGATGCTGTGCCGGCTGGTGAGCACGGCGTAGCCGTTCTCGGCCAGCCGCAGGGTCGTGGGCTTCACGTAGAGGGTCGTGCAGCGGGACGCCCCCCACAGGTCCCAGGTGCCGGTCAGGATCAGGCCGGAGCCCACCGCGGCCATCTCCAGGTTCTGGAACGCCGGAGTGCCCGACGGGTCCCCGCCGACCAGCTGGTCGATGAAGCTGGCCTGGCCAGGGCTCACCCAGTTGGCGAAGCTGTAGGCGTAGGGGGCGGTCACGGCCCAACTCAGCCAGGGCCTGGCCGGGGCCGGCGACCAGACCTTGAGCCAGGGCACGGCGGCGAAGGGGAACCAGATGGCCTCCACCCGCCCGCAGGCCATCGCCCAGGCCTGGAAGCTGTCAGGCCCGGCCTGCTCCGGCCGCGCGAACAAGTCGTCGGCGGCGATATCGAAGAAGCTCCGGCAGCGCAGGTTCCGGTCGGCGCCCACCTGCAGGGTCACCTCGGTGACGAAGGCCCGGCCGGCATGGGTCAGCAAGGGCTGGATGCCCGGATCGTCGCGGCGGAAAGTGCGCAGCCGGTAGCGCTCCTTGCCGTCCCAGACCACGGCGGTAAGCGCCAGCACCGCATTGCTGATGGAGCCGTAGCTCTGGCCGGGCACCGGCAGTTCGCCGTCGGCGGGGATGGCGGTCCCGTGCCCGTCCACCGCCAGGATGCCGCCCAGGGTCACGTCCCCGACAGCGGGGGTGGTGGTGAACCCCAGCCCCGCGGCGCCAAGCTGCTCCAGCAGGACATCCATGGTCACCCCGGTCTCGGCGGTGACGGTGGCGGGCGACCCGCCCGGATCGATGGCGACCCGGGTCAGGTGCTGGGTGGTATCCACCAGCAGGCAGCCAGCCCCGGTGCTATCTCCGGGCAACAGCAGGGGCGACCAGCCGTGGCAGCGCCCCTTGGGCCGTACCCGCCAGCCATGGCCGTGGGCCCAGTTGGCGATCTCCGCCACCTCCGCCGCCGAGCGGGGCGCCGCCGTCCACACCTCCGGAATGAAGATCTCCCCCGCCCAGTTCTCATAGGTCTGCTGGAACAAGGCGATCCCATCCGGGAATTGCGGCGGCGGCGCCAGGGTCGCCCGGCGGCTTGCGCGTCCCACCCGGACCGAAGGCAGCCACCCCATGGCGCCAGCCGCCGCCATGGCGGCGGCCTGGAGAAACCCCCGCCGGGAGACGTCCGCGTGACGGCCCATGTTCACCTCTTGCGCTAAGATCCTGCTTGTTGGGTGTTCCCGCCGGGCGGATGTTCCACGCGCCTGGCAGATAATCGAGGCCCGGAGAATTTATTAACTGTTATATTGGTCACACTTTCCCTTCCCTCTGACCATGAGGAACCCATGAAACGAAGCCCCCTGTTCGCCCTGATGGCGCTGTGCGCTGCCAGCCTCGCCATGGCCGCGCTGCCCGCGACCATCAAGATCGGCGCGGTGGAAACCCTGACCGGCGACAACGCCTCGTACGGCATTCCGATCCGCAAGGGCATCGAGCTCGCCGTCGCCGAGATCAACGCCTCCAGGATGATGGGCAACACCAAATTCAGCCTGACCGTCATGGACGACAAGGCGGACAAGCAGGAAGGCATCAGCGTCTTCAACAAGCTCATCAATGAAGAGAAAGTCTCCGCCATCATCGGCCCGACCCTCAGTTCGACGGCCTTCGCCGCCGACCCCATCGCCCAGAAGGCCGGGGTGCCGGTGATGGGCACCAGCACCACGGCCCTCGGCATCACCGCCATGGGCGACTACGTGTTCCGGGACAGCCTGCCCCAGGCGGCCGTCATCCCCGGCACCCTCGCCCATGTGGTGGCCAAGTACAAGGTCAAGAAGGCCGCCATCCTGTTCGAATCGACCAACGAATACTCGAAGAGCGAGGCCGATGTCTTCAAGACCGCCCTGCCCAAGCTGAACGTCCAGATCACCGCCAGCGAAAGCTACAGCAAGGGCGATTCCGACTTCCGCACCCAGCTGAGCAAGCTCAACGCGCGCAAGCCCGACATCCTGGTGTTCTGCTCGCTGGTCGGCGAGGCCATCCCGGTGCTCCAGCAGGCCCGGGAGATCGGCATCACCCAGCCCATCGTCGGCGGCAACGGCTTCAACAATCCCAACGTGCTCAAGAACGCCAAGGAGGCGGCGGAAGGGCTGATCGTCGGATCGTCCTGGTTCATCGAATCCTCCGTCCCCAAGAGCAAGGTGTTCGTGGAGGCCTTCCGCAAGAAGTACGGCGGCGACCCGGACCAGTTCGCGGCCCAGGGCTACGCGGCCGTCTACATCCTGGCCACGGCGATCAAGAGCGCCGGTTCGGCGGATCGCGCCGCCATCCGCGACGCCCTGGCCAAGGTGCGCGACCTCGACACCGTGCTCGGCACCTTCTCCTTCGACGCCAACCGGGACCCGCAACACCCCAGCACCCCGCTGATCGTCCAGAACGGCCGCTACACCCTGTTCCGCTAGTCCGGCCCCGTGGACCTGTCGCTCCTTGCCGATCCCGTCTTCCTGCTGCAGAACCTGGTCGACGGGCTGTCGCGCGGGGCGCTGTACGCCGTCTACGCCATGGGCCTGACCCTGATCTTCGGGGTGCTCGACATCATCAACCTGGCCCACGCCGCCACCTTCATGTGGTGCGCGATCACCGGCTGGATGGTCATGGCCGGGCTCGGCCTGCCGCTCCCCGCCGGGCTCCTGGCGGCCATGCTGGCCGGGGCCTGCATCGCCCTGCTGCTGGAATACGTGGCCTTCCGGCCGCTCCGCCGGGAAGGCTCGGACCGGCTGTCGGCGATGATCAGCAGCATCGGCATGTCGCTCATCCTGGTGAGCATCGCCGAGGCGGTGTTCGGGGTCGAGACCCGGCGCTTTCCCAGCTCGGTGCTGAGTCCCAGGCCCTTCCACCTCGGCGGCCTGAACGGGGTGCGCATCAGCCCGGCGCAGATCCTCATCCTGGCCGCCTCGGTGGTGCTGATGGGGACCATGGGCTATTTCATCCGGCGCACCCGGATGGGCAAGGCGATCCGGGCCATCGCCGCCGACCAGAAGGCGGCCCGGCTGCTGGGCATCCAGGTGGACCGGGTCATCGCGGTCACCTTCATCACCGCCGGCGCCCTGGCCGGCGCGGCCGGGATCCTGGTCGGCCTGCTGACCAACAACATCGTGCCGGACATGGGCGGCCAGATCCAGCTCCGGGGCCTGGCGGTGGTCATCCTCGGCGGCATGGGCAACATGGAGGGCGCGGTGCTGGGCGGACTCATCCTGGGGGTGGTCGAGACCTTCTCCATCGCCTACCTGCCGGGCGGCAGCGACCTCAAGGACGCCATCGTCTTCCTCATCCTGTTCCTCATCCTGTTCGTGCGGCCCAACGGCATCATGGGCCGGAAATCCGGGGCGCGGGCGTGAGCGGGCCCCGGCGCTGGCTGCCCTGGGCCGTGATCCTGCCGATCGTCGGCCTCGACCTGTTCATCTGCGTGCGCAATCCGGGCGACCTGGACCGCCTGCTGATCAACATGATCCTGGCCCTGAGCGCCTTCGTCACCCTGCACGCCAAGCTGCTCTCCCTGGCCAACGCCGGCTTCATGGCCATCGGCGCCTACGCTTCGGCCATCATCTCGGTCAAGCTGGGCCTGCCCATCGCCGTCTCGATCCCGGCGGCGGTGCTGATCTGCGCCGCCGTGGCCCTGGTGATCGGCCTGCCGGTGCTCAAGCTCAAGGATGTCTACCTGGCCATCTGCACCCTGGGCTTCGGCGAGATGGTGCGGGTGCTGATCATCCTCAACCCGGACCTGACCGGCGGCTCCACCGGGGCCAACCTGTCCACCGGCTTCCCCTACGAGGCCATGAAGCAGACCCGGACCTGGATGCTGGCGCTGCTGCTGGCCTTCCTGGCCTACCTGTTCTGGGCCATCGCCCGCTCCAGGATCGGCCGGGCGTTCCGGGCGCTGCGGGAGAACCCCCAGGCGGCCGCCACCATGGGCATCGACATCGTCGCCTACCGCCGGTTCGCCTTCGTCCTGAGCGCGATGATCGCCGGGGTGGCCGGGGCCTTCTACGCCCACTCGGTCGGCTCGCTCGACAACGGCGACTTCAAGTTCAACCGGGCCCTGGATATCCTCAGCTACGCGGTGCTGGGCGGCTCCGGCCAGTGGTTCGGCTCGATCCTCGGCGGCGGCTTCCTCACCGCCCTGCCGATCCTGCTCCGGGAGGTGCTCGGCAGCTCCATCGGCTTCCTGAAGAACTTCGCCCAGCTGCCCAACATCATCAACGGCCTGGCCCTGCTATTGGTGGTCATCTTCCTGCCGGGCGGGCTGGCCTCGGTGTTCACCTTCCGCAAGAAGCGCCGGCCCGGCGCCGCCGCGGCACATGCCCCGCCGGAACGGGGCCGGCCCGCTTCCGGCACGCCGCTGCTGGTGCTGGACGAGGTGTCCCGGCACTTCGGCGGGCTGGAGGCGCTTTCCAAGGTCGGCTTCCAGGTGGAGGAGGGGATGATCTGCGGGCTCATCGGCCCCAACGGCGCCGGCAAGACCACCCTCATCAACCTGGTCTCGGGACTGTTCCCGCCCAGCTCCGGGCGCATCGTCTGGCTGGGCCGGGAGATCCAGCACCGCCCGGCGCACCGGATCGCCCGGGCCGGCATCGCCCGCACCTTCCAGAACATCCAGCTGTTCCGCGACATGACCGTGCTGGACAACGTCATCGTCGGCCGGCACACGCACATCCGCACCAGCCTGCTCACCACCCTGCTGCGCCTGCCGCGGGAAGGCCGCGAAGAGCGTTCGGCCCAGGGCGAGGCGCTGGCCCTGCTGGAACGCCTGGGCCTGGCCGGCCTGGCCGAACAGCAGGCCGGCAACCTGTCCTACGGCGACCAGCGGCGGGTGGAGATCGCCCGGGCGCTGGCCCAGCATCCGCGCCTGCTGCTGCTGGACGAACCGGCGGCGGGCATGAACGAGGTCGAAACGGCCCGGCTCGGCGAGTTCATCCTCGAGCTCAAGCAGCACGGCACCACCCTGCTGATCGTCGAGCACCACATGGACCTCATCATGAAGATCTGCGACCGGATCGTCGTCCTCAACTTCGGCAAGAAGATCGCGCAGGGCACGCCGGCCCTGGTTTCGCGCGACGACCAGGTGCTCGAAGCCTACCTGGGGAGGGACTGATGGCCGCGCTCCTGGAAGTCCGCGACCTGGAGGTCGGCTACGGCAGCATCGAAGCGGTGCGCGGCCTCAGCTTCGACGTCGAAGCCGGCCAGATCGTCTCGATCATCGGCGCCAACGGCGCCGGCAAGAGTTCCACCCTCCTGGCCCTGAGCGGCCTGGTGCGGCCCTCCGGCGGCAGCGTCCGGTTCCAGGGGACCGACATCACCGGGCAGCGCACCGACCGCATCGTCCGCTCCGGGCTGGTGCAGGTGCCCGAAGGCCGGGCGATCCTCAATCCGCTGACCGTGGACGAGAACCTCGAGCTGGGCGGCTGGACGCGCAAGGACCAGCACACGCTGCGCGCCGGGATGGAGGCGATCTACGCCCTGTTTCCCGCCCTGGCCGGCCGGCGCCGGCAACTGGCGGGCTCCCTGAGCGGCGGGGAACAGCAGATGCTGGCCATCGGCCGGGCCCTCATGGCCGAGCCGCGGCTGCTCCTGCTGGACGAACCGTCGATGGGCCTGGCCCCGCTGCTGGTCAAGACCATCTTCGACACCATCGTGGCGATCACCAAGGTGGGCACCACCGTCCTCCTGGTGGAGCAGAACGCCCGGCAGGCCCTGCGCATCTCCGACCGGGCCATCGTGCTCTCCCACGGCCGGATCCTGCGCCAGGGCCCGAGCGTGGACCTGCTGGCCGACCCCGTGGTGATCGAGGCCTTCCTGGGCAAGTCCGGGTAATTTGGAGGTTATTTGTAGGCGGCGTGGAACGCCGCGAGCTTTTCCACGACCTGTTTCATCTTGTAGGTGGGCGGCAGGATGGTGGTGCGGAAATGGGCGGTGCCGGGGACCTGGCCGAAACCGGTGCCGGGCACCACGCAGATGCCGGTCTCCTCCAGCATGCTCATGCAGTATTCCTCGTCGGTGCGGCCCGCAGGCAGGGTGACCTTGGGGAAGCAGTACATCGCGCCGGCCACCAGGTTGCACTGGATGCCCGGGATCTTGTTGAGCCCCTCGGCCAGGATCACGGCGCGCTGCTTGAGCTCGTTCAGGATGCCGTCGCGCTCTTCGGCGAACAGCTTGTAGCTGGGCTGGCCGGGCTGGGGCGGGTTGACCAGGCAGTAGGTGGTCATCTGCCCGGTGAGGTTGGCGCACAGGCTCACGCTCTGCAGCTTGAGGATCTGCGCCACCACGTCCTGCGGGACGTTGCGGATCTCCATGTAGCCGCCGCGCTGGCCGCACTCGCCCAGGTAGCCCTTGGAGCAGGAATGGAAGCTGAACAGGCTGACGTCCTTTTCCTTGAGTTCTGTCAGCACCTTGGCGAACGATACGAAACGGTCGGCGGCAAGGTAGACGTTCTCCTGGTAGACCTCGTCGGCCAGGATCGCCAGGTTGTGCGCCTTGGCAAAGCGGATGACCATGGCGATGTTGTCCCAGTCCATGACCGAGCCGGTGGGGTTGCCGGGGTTGATGACACAGATCGCGCGCACCTTCACGCCCTGGGCCTCGGCCTCGCGCAGGCTGGATTCCAGCATGGTCTGGCTCAGCTTCCAGTCGTTGGCCTCGTCCATGTAGAAGTTGACCTGCTTGCCCTCGTAGAGGGTGATGGTGGCGCTGTAGAGCGGGTACTGGGGGATGGGGATCATGATCCCGTCGCTGGGCGCGCCGATCAGGATGCGCAGGGCGGCCTGGACGCCCTTGGAGGCGCCGTCGGTCAGGTAGATGGCCTCGGGGTCGGCCTCGTTGCCGTCCCGCTGGCTGATGAACCGGGCCACGGCGTCCCGGATGAAGCGCACGCCCTTGCTTTCCGAATAGGCGCCCATCCCGAACCGGGAGCCGGCCAGCAGTTCCTTGGCCGTTTCCAGCACGTCGGCCGGGAACAGGGTGGAAGCGGTCTGGATCAGTTCGGGATACTGCAGCAGGGCCAGGGTCTGGCGCACGTAGGTGAGCGGCTTCTGTTCCAGCGCCTGGGGATTGCCGATGTTGCAATAGATGATTTCCCGGCCGGCGCGCTCCAGTTCCCCGGCCCGGGCCACAATGGGCCCGCGCACGGCGTACTGGGTGTCGAGCACGGCCTTGCCGAGGTTCTCGAGCTTGATCGTCATGGGTGATCCTTTCGCAAAGGTAGGCGCTGGCACCGGGCAATGGATGAAGTCCCAATTTTGCCATGATCGACAAGGATTCAACCATGCGCCTGGCAGAAAGCGCCCATTATCACAGTCCAATTGCAGGTCCCATGCGGGCCGTTGCGCCACTGGGCCATGGTCAAACAAAAAAATGTGACATTTGTTGGGCTCAAACTATCGTGCTAGACTTCCTGCCAAATTCTTCCTACCGATCAGGCGTCGCGAACACGCAATGGCACTTGTTTTACAAAGCCTTTACTGTTTCATCGCTACAAAGGATTAGTGCTGGCATCCACTGTGGAGCATCGGCCGGAGCCGGACTCCCCTGAACCGAAAGGATAAAGCATGAAGAACCTCATGAATTCCATCCCCGCCGGGATCGCGCGTACCGCCCTGGCCATGGTCCTGGCCGCCGCCTGCGGCCCAATGGTCAGCGCCCAGACCCCCTACACCAAGGCCCCCGCGAATTTTGACGACCTGGTCAAGGCCGCCAAGGCGGAAGGCGAACTCACCGTCATCGCCTGCCCCCGGGATTGGCTCAACTACGGCGAGATCTTCCAGAAGTTCTCCGCCAAGTACGGCATCAAGATCAATGAACTGAACCCGGAAGGCAGTTCGGGCGAGGAGATGGAAGCGGTCAAGGCCAACAAGGGCAGCAAGGGCCGGCAGGCCCCGGACGTGGTCGACGTGAGCCTGGCCTTCGGCCCCCAGATGCAGAACGAGAAGCTCCTGGCCCCCTACAAGGTCAAGACCTGGGGCGGCATCCCGGCCTCGATCAAGGAAAAGGACGGCTACTGGGTCGGCGGCTACTACGGCAACCTGACCTTCGAAGTGAACATGGACGTGGTGAAGAATCCGCCGAAAGACTGGAACGACTTGCTGAAGCCGGAATTCAAGGGCAAGTTCGCGCTCTCCGGCGACCCCCGCATCGGCGGCCAGGGCTTCCTGTCCGTGGCCAGCGCCGGTATCGCCAACGGCGGCGACTTCAAGAACCTCATGCCCGCCCTGAATTTCTTCAAGAAGCTGCACGAAGCCGGCAATCTCGTGCCGCTGATCGCCGTCCCCGGCACCGTGGCCTCCGGCGAAACCCCGATCACCGTGCGCTGGGACTACCTGGCGCTGAGCAACCGCGACAAGTCCGCCGGCAACCCGCCCATCGGCGTGTTCATTCCCGCCAGCGGCCAGATCGCCGGCGTCTATGTCCAGGGCATCAGCGCCTACGCTCCGCACCCCAACGCCGCGCGGCTGTATGAGGAATACCTCTTCTCCGACGAAGGCCAGCTCATCTGGCTCAGCGGCTACGGCCACCCCGCCCGGTTCGACGAGCTTTCCAAGGCCAACAAGATCCCGGCCGCCCTGCTCGCCAAGCTGCCGGTTGCGCCCAAGGGCGTGAAGACCTTCTTCCCCACGCTTGAAGAGCAGGAATTCATCAAGCAGGCTGTCATCAAGGACTGGGACAAGGTGGTTAACGTCAACATCGTCAAGAAGTAGGCAAACCAAGCCATGAGTCTTCCCGCTTCAGGACAGGGAGGGGCGCGCCGAGCGCGCCCCTCTTCTTCGGGCCGGCGCCGCGCGTGGCTCGGCTTCGTCCCCTTCGCCCTGTTCTCCCTGGCCTTCATGATCCTGCCCGCCAGCTCGATCTTCCTGGGCACCTTCAGGAACGCGGACGGGCAGTTCACCCTCATGAACCTGGTCCACCTCACCCGCCCCGATATCCTGGGGGCCTACAAGGTGACCATCGCGATCAGCGCGGTCACCGCCGCAGCGGGCGGCCTGTTCGGGTTCCTGATGGCCTACGCGGTGACCATGGGCGGCCTGCCCAGGACCCTGCGCTCGGGTCTCCTGACCTACTCCGGAGTCGCCTCGAACTTCGCCGGCGTGCCCCTGGCGTTCGCCTTCATCGCCACGATGGGGCGGGTCGGCATGGTGACGGTGATCCTGAAGACGGTGTTCGGGATCAACATCTATGACCACGGGTTCAATCTCTATGGGTTCTGGGGCCTGTCCATAACCTACCTGTACTTCCAGTTGCCGCTCATGGTGCTCATCATCACCCCGGCCCTGGACGGCGTGAAGAAGGAGTGGCGGGAGGCCGCCGAAAGCCTTGGCGCCACCAAGATGCACTACTGGTTCCGGGTCGCCCTGCCGATCCTGGCGCCGCCCCTGCTGTCGTCCGTGATCCTGCTGTTCGGCAACGCCTTCGGCGCCTATGCCACCGCCTACGCCCTCACCGGCGGCTTCATCCCCCTCGTGCCCATCCTCATCGGCGCGCAGATCACCGGCGACGTGCTGCACGACCCTTACCTCGGCTATGCCATGGCCTTCGGCATGGTGGTGGTCATGACCACCTGCATCATCGCCTACTCCCTGCTCCAGAAGCGGGCCTCCAGGTGGCTTAAATGAAGAGGCACAGAGGTTGGGCTTGGCTGTGGATGGCCTTCGGGGTCTGCTACTTCTTCATCCCGCTGGTGGCCACCTTCATGTTCTCGCTGCGCGGGAAGCGCGGGGTGCTGAGCTTCGCCGCCTACCACCGGGTTTTCGCCGACCCGCAGTTCCTGGAAACGTTCACTTTCTCCCTCGAAATGGCGGTGTTCACGGTCATCGTAGGTCTGGCCCTGATCATCCCCACGGTGATCTGGGTGAATCTGCGGGCTCCGTGGATCAAGCCCCTCATCGAGGGCCTGTCCCTGCTGCCCTTCGTCATCCCGCCGATCGTGCTGGTGTTCGGTCTGATCCGGCTGTACGGCCAGCCGCCCATCCAGCTCATCTCGAGCCCCGCGCTGCTGGTGGCGGGCTACGTGGTGCTGGCGTTCCCGTACATCTACCGGGCGGTGGACGCCGGCCTGCGGGCCATGGACCTGCGCGGTCTCACCGAGGCGGCCCAGAGCCTTGGCGCCAACTGGGCGACGATCATGTTCAAGGTGGTCCTGCCCAACATGCGGGTATCCATCCTGAGCGCGACCTTCCTCACCTTCGCCATCGTCATCGGCGAGTTGACGATGGCGGTCATGCTGGCCTGGCCCGCCTTCGGCCCCTACATGGCGTTCATCGGCCGCGATCTGGCCTACGAACCCGCCGCCCTGGCGATTCTCAGCTTCCTCCTCACCTGGGGTCTCATCGGCCTTCTCCAGTTGGCCAGCCGCGGCATCGGCAGCCAGGGTTCCTCCGTCGGCGGCGGAGCTCATTGAATCGGAGCAACAAAATGGCATTCCTCGAACTGAACGGCGTGGTCAAACGGTTCGGCCGCAATACTGTGGTGGACGGATTCAACCTGGACGTGAAGGAAGGCGAGTTCGTGTCGTTCCTGGGCGGTTCGGGCTGCGGCAAGACCACCACCCTGCGCATGATCGCCGGGTTCGAGACGCCCAGCGAAGGCAGCATCCGCATCAGCGGCACCGAAGTCGTCAATGTCTCCCCGAACAAGCGCGGCGTCGGGATGGTTTTCCAGAACTACGCCCTGTTCCCGAACATGACGGTGCGCCGGAACATCGAATTCGGCCTGAAGGTCGCCAAGTGGAAATCCGCCGAGATCCGCAAGCGGGTCGAGGAGATGCTGGCCTTGATCCACATGGAGGAACTGGGCGAGCGCTACCCGCACCAGATGTCCGGCGGCCAGCAGCAGCGCGCCTCGCTCGCCAGGGCCCTGGCCGTCCGGCCCAGGGTGCTGCTGCTGGACGAGCCGCTTTCGGCCCTGGATGCCAAGATCCGCGCCATGCTGCGCACGGAGATCCGGGCCATCCAGCAGAAGACCGGCATCACCACGATCTACGTCACCCACGACCAGGAAGAGGCCCTGTCCCTGTCGGACCGGATCGTGGTCATGCAGGCGGGCCGGATCGAGCAGGTGGGCACGCCGTTCGAAATCTACAACCACCCCACCACCGCCTTCGTGGCTTCCTTCATCGGCAACCTGAACATCCTCGAGGCCACGGTGGTGGACGCCGCGCAGGGCCTCCTGTCGGTGGAAGGCCAGGAAGTGCGCGCCGCCAAGGCGATCGCCGGCGGCGCCACCCGGGTCAAGCTTTCGCTGCGGCCGGAAATGCTGTCCCTGAACGAGGGCATCCCGGACGCCAACAGCCTGGCCGGCACCCTGGCCACCGTGGTCTTCCTCGGATCGATCGTGCGCCTGGGCATCATCATCGGCGGCCGCACACTTTCGCTGGACCGGTTCAACACCCCGCATTTGGCGCTTCCCGCCATCGGCTCAGGGGTTACCATCAGTTTCCCGAAGGAGGCCTGCCTGATCACCGACAGGGATGGGTCAGGGGAAGGGGTCGAGGCCGCCCTTGCAAAGGCGATTTGACGACAGGTTGGACCCATGATCAAAAAATACGTGCTCGCCCTCGACCAGGGTACGACCAGTTCCCGCGCGATCCTGTTCGACCGGTCCGGCAAGGCGATCGGCGTGGCCCAGAAGGAATTCCAGCAGATCTATCCCTACCCGGGCTGGGTCGAGCATGACCCCATGGAGATCTGGGGCACCCAGAGCGGGGTGGCGCGCGAAGTGCTCGAGACGCTGGCGGTCAGTCCCGAGGAGGTGGCCGCCATCGGCATCACCAACCAGCGGGAAACCACCATCGTCTGGGACCGGGCGACCGGCAGGCCGGTCCACAACGCCATCGTCTGGCAGTGCCGGCGCACCGCCGGCATCTGCGACGAGCTCAAGGCCGCGGGGCTGGAGCCCACCATCCGGGAACGCACCGGGCTGGTGCTGGACGCCTATTTCTCAGGCACCAAGCTGAAGTGGATCCTGGATCACGTGGCGGGCGCGCGGGAACGCGCCAGCCGAGGCGAACTGCTGTTCGGCAACGTGGACACCTGGCTCATCTGGAACCTCACCCGCGGCAAGGTGCACGCCACCGACTACTCCAACGCCTCCCGCACCATGCTCTTCAATATCCAGGAGCTGTGCTGGGACCGGACGATCCTCGACGCCCTGGACATTCCGGCCTGCATGCTGCCGGAGGTCAAGCCGTCCAGCGGCAGCTTCGGCGCCACCGCGCCGCAGACCTTCGGCGGCGCGGAGATACCCATCGCCGGGGTCGCCGGCGACCAGCAGGCCGCCCTGTTCGGCCAGGCCTGCTTCAGCCCGGGCATGGCCAAGAACACATACGGCACCGGCTGCTTCATGCTCATGAACACCGGCGGCAAACCGGTCCCGTCCAGCAGGGGCCTGCTGACCACCATCGCCTGGGGCGTGGACGGCAAGGTGGAATATGCCCTGGAGGGCAGCATCTTCATGGCGGGCGCCGCCGTGCAATGGCT
>Ga0316227_1002361_pt1 | contig 17136 bp, 14 predicted proteins | sample TBH18019metaG_FD_206012 | JGI IMG/M metagenome (GOLD analysis project Ga0316227, IMG submission 206012) | Freshwater microbial communities from Trout Bog Lake, Wisconsin, USA - TBH18019 | ecosystem: Environmental > Aquatic > Freshwater > Lake > Hypolimnion/Profundal zone | place: USA: Wisconsin... | reverse complement strand
GCAGACTATCTTCTTACCGTAAAAAACCTTCCCGGGTGGCCAGGCATGGTGCCGGACATAGACTACAAGTCTTTGCTGGTAAAGAGCTTGGCGGAGCTTTCCCTTGGCGTTTACTCCGCGGAGCGGATCGCACGGGAATTGAACATTCTCCATGGAGTTGCCGAGCGCCACCAATTGGGGGCTTTTTTCCGCCAGGAGGTGAAGGCAGCGAAACGGTACGTACAGCGGAAACCCTTCGAAGGTAGTGGATTCAGTTCGGATAGGCTTTTCATTGATTGTACTCAATATCATATTAACGACGTATTTGATGCATCTTACGTGGCCAGTTACCTAAACAAAATCAGGCCGACCATGACCTTATCTAATCTATGTGGCCTCATATATAAATCATTCAAGCACGGGCTCCAAATCCATAAACGGGGTGATGGCTTTCCCGAAGAATCTGAGTGGCTGATTTCGGGTTCAAATGACCTGAAACAAGAGGGTTCTTGATATTCCCTTTGTCCCTATCGGTGAGAGATTTGGAATTGACTCGCTCGCGGGATTGCCGTCCATCTCTCGGAGAGAATAGGGCTCCGTTTTATCTTAAACCATAAATTCAGTAGATTTATGGCTGGACGTGTTGTGCAGAATCCATGCGAGGGAACAAAAAACCAGAAAGTTAATAGTGGGGTATTTTATTACTTCGAACGAAAGACCTGACAATAGATATCCCAAGATTGCCCATAGGTGAATATTGGTTTTGAACCTTTTCAGTCCTTCTGCTAATGGTAATGACCAAAATAATAAAAATGAACCAAGCCCCAGGATTCCGTTTTCGTATAGCAGTGCCAGATATTCATTATCCAAAGTATCCAAAGTGCTCATCACATTGCTTGCAATAATGGCACCAGCTCCTTGACCATGCCCAATAACCCAGAATGGAAGACTCCGTTCGTTGGCCAATTCTGTCCAAACATTGGAAATAATTGTTTGTCTCACACTTATGCCAGAATTCGAGTTAAGAGACTCCAGGACAATCCGTGAATCCCATAGCTCCTTGATCCTGTCGATAAATGGGATGAGTAGTGGGCTTAAACATAATAACGGAATTCCAATGAGTAATAGGTGCCAGAATTTTTTCCGAGAAATTAGTTGAATTAAAAAAAAGATCAAGTAAGGAATTGAAAATAATATTATCGTTCGAGACAATGTGTTTATAGCAGCTATGAAAAACAGGCAAATAAGTGTCCAGCGAAGATATTTATTGGTTTCCTCGAAGGCCCATGCAATTCCAAGCATCATAATGACCGCATATATTATCGGGTTTCCACCAGTGCCCCAAATTCGGAAAACATCTAGTAGGTTTTCCGAATTTGGGTTGTAACCAATTTTTGATACAAATTCCTGGTACCACAATTGATATGGCCACATTGGGATTTTGTTAACACGCTCAAAAATACCTATGACAGCTGCTAGAGTGAAGGCGATCAAAAGCGCATTCCGAAATGTTCTCGGATTGGTTGCCGAGATTATAAAACAGGCTAATAAGTATGTCCCGATTAAACCCCAGATGTTATAAAAAACCGAGTATCCGCTCAACATCAAATCAGGAGAAAAGAGAAGGGATAATGCTTGAGTAAATATCAGGAAAAACAAAATAGCTAAACCACGTCTATATCTCGCATTGTTTATGCATGAACGTAATGCCTTATAGAAAAAAAATGGATAAATAAGCATATGCAAATGTACTGGCACTGAGCCGAGGTGAACTGTGGGAAGGGCATTCCCAATCGGCAGTAGGATGTGAATTCCAACAAGGAGGAATGCAAACAACCCCATTGTCCAACTGGGCTGCTCCCGTGATAACTGGAAAGCCTCGATTTTTTCTGCAATCATCCTGAATTCATCTCTTTACAATAAAGGGGTGGTTATCAACGCCCTGCATCTCGCTGTCGGCGATCAGAGAGGTGCATTCATCGTACCATGCAACAGCTGAATTTCCATATAGAATTTAGGTTTTTCTGTGGATGGGGTAATAATTTGGATCGATTCATTGAAACGCGATATAGGCTAGAAATGGTCTTAATAATGAAATACCTTAATTTGAACTTTCGGCCACTTTCTGCCTATATACGGATAGCCTCCTTGCGCAGTGCCTCCCATTTGGTAGAATAAGGGTGTTATTGCCTTGCGCGCAGTTTTTCTGGGGTTTCAAATCCACAGAATAAAAATCGATCATGCGTGGGAAATATGAACCCATCAAGAGTTCGGGAACCAGTACTTGTAATCGAGGGCGTATTCTATTTCCTTTTTTCTGTCTTTGACATACTTGGCAGGGTTTCCACCGACCATTGAGTAGGCCGGGACCCTTCTGGTGACAACACTGCCAGGGAACACAATGGCCCCCTCCTCAATTACGACACCCGGCATAATGATGGAATTCGGGAACACAACTACATTATCCTCTATTACGACAGGTCCTACGCAGCCCCTGAAATCTGGCATATTCAAATCATGACTGACTGTATATATCCTGCTTCGGTGACCGATCATGACGTTATTACCAATGGTAATATATCCGCGAGTGTCCAGATAGCAACCTGGGTTCACTGTGCAATTGTTGCCGATCTTCAGCCTTCCGGGCATTGTGATTTGAGTCCATAGGTGGATGTAACTATTTTTCCCGATCTTTGTGCCAGTAAGCCTCAAGTAGAAATTTTTTAGTGTATGGAATAGTAGCATATTAAATGCAAGGTTGTGAATTGCAATAATTATGAGCTTCGTTTGGTTCTTTATTTCGGTATAGGTCATTTAGAGCTCCACGAAAAAGACTGGTTCAAATTCAAGATCATCCAGGTTCTGAGTGGCGTTCATCCCGGCGGCCGGATTGGTTGGGGCCAGGACAAAACTATTTCATTGAAATAATAATCGCAATGCAAGCGCCGATGAGTTCATTTGAAGGGCCGACGAAAATCCAGTTAGGTGTTTCTGGACTCCATTTGCCGCAGAGTGTCGGTGAGTTCTGGGACGGTGGCATGGATGTCCGCGCCCTGGAGGGGGTAGTTGCTCTGCAACAAATAGGATCGAAAACCCGCAAGTTCGATTCGATCGGAGACCTTGTCTCCGATCATGAAACTTCTGGCAAGATCCACATCGTGTTTTTCGGCTGCCTCCAGGATCATGCCCGGTTGCGGCTTCCTGCAATAGCTCGCGCGGCGGTACTGGGGAAGGACTGCTTCTTCATGGAACGGACACATGAAGGTATCGGTCAAATGGATCCCTTCCTGTTCCAGGAGATCTACCATTCGCGCATGGACGGTTTGGTACTCCGCTGGGGTTATTTTGCCCTTGGCGATCCCGGCCTGGTTGGTGCAGACAATTAGAAGGTAGTCTTGATCCTGAAGGCGTTTCAGGAGCGGGAGCAGGTCTGTCCGAAGCCGCACATCATCGGCTCGCCGTAGGTATCCAGGATCTTCGATCAGGATGCCGTCCCGGTCCAGGAATGCTGCTTTGCGCTTGGGGACCGAAGCCCACACGGGGAGTAGGCGCTGGGCTGTCCGATAATCGTCCTCAACCCCAATGTCGATGAACCTTCCTTCACAAGGCATGAAATATAGCGATCCATGGTCCACGAGATCAGGAAATACTGAGTTTTCAAGAGAAACAAATCCGTCAGCGGGAATCCGGGGGGCCAGTCCAGGGGAGAATACGTAGAGCCCGGCATTGATGAGCCCTTCGGAACCGGAATCCTGTTTCTCGCTGAAACCGGCCACGGCCCAACCCCGGGGCTCGATCTTCCCATATCGGGAGCAGTCCTGCCGGTATTTTACAGCAAGGGTGCCTTCCGCTCCATTCTGCAGGTGCACCTCCCGAAGCCGGCTGAGGCTGCAATCCAGGAAGGTATCGCCATTGGCCACCGCAAAGGGTTCCACCTGGGGGAAGGCTTTCAGGGCTTCTCGAAGTGCTCCGCCGGTGCCCAGAGGGGCTGTCTCCCGGCTGAAGTGAACCAGCGAGCTGAATTCCGGGCTGCCGGTGAAGTGGTTCTCAACCATCTCGGCCTTGTGACCGGTAAGCAGGATGAACCGCGACGCACCGGCTTTCCGCAGTTGCTGGAGCTGAATCTCAAGAAAGGGAAGATCCCCGATCGGTGCCATCGGCTTCGGTACATCCTTGACGATATGGGCCAGTCGCGTTCCGAAGCCGCCACAAAGGACGAAAACCTGCACGGGTCCCTCTCCTGGTTTCCGCGAAACGTCAGAGTTTCGCAAACTCTCTAGTTGTAGTTGTTATGACTTGGACGGAACGCTCAAATGAAAACTGGTCCATTACATGCTGACGGATGTCCACCGCATGGCTGCGGGCATTGGATTCCAGGAGCCGGATCACGGTCTCGGCAAATTCCCCCTCGGTGTCCCGAACGTGAAGGCCATCGAGCTCCCCTAGATCGATGCCTTCGGCCCCCACGGTTGTCGCTACGGTGGGGAGACCCATCATGAGACATTCGATAGTCTTCACCTTGATCCCGGCGCCCATCCGAAGGGGGACGACTGCAACCATGGCGCTATTGAATACCTCGGATGGATCGTCCAGGAACCCGGTGACCTCCACGGACGGGCTTTCCAGAGCCAGGACGTTGGCCGACGGTGAAATTCCGGCCACCACGAATTGGCAATCGGGGACGGCGCGCAGGACCAGGGGGTGTATCCGTTCTGCATAGAAATGAACGGCGTCCTCGTTTTCCCTCCGGTTCAAGGCCCCCCAGAAGACCACCCGCTTGCGGCCTGCAGCGGCCGGCGCGAATTGCAGACTGTTGAGTAGATAGGGCTGGAAACTCCGGACCGTCGCCGAAGGAACCAGTTCGCTCAGGAGGATGGCGTCCTTGCCGGACTGGACCAGACAGGCTTTGGCTGAGCGGAGGAGGACCGGTTCCCAAAAGCGCAGCTTCCAGTATTCAAAGGTCCAGAAGGCACGCGCCAACAGGCCTTTGGCGCCCAGCATCGAACGCTGGCCCATCTGGACGAGCACATCGGCTTGCGATGCGATGACCGGGACGCCCTTCAGTTTCGCCAGCAGTACGCCCACCAGGAGGGCTTGGCCGTCCCGCACATATACCGCCCGATAATCCTTCCGCCAGAGCCTGATCAGCGTCCCCAGGGAGAAGCGGCGGGCATAGGAGGAAGGCAGCCAGAACAGGAGCAAGATCCAAACCACCGGCAGGAACCGGCCGATCTGAATGGGTTCAATCGATTCGACTCCGTTCGCCCGGCATTCCTGGAGGCTCTGTTGCAGGAACTGTGCTTCGTAATCCGTGCCGAAAAACCCGAGGTGAACGCCGAACGCGCGATGAACGGCGAGCATTTCATGGAACGTCGTTTTGGCACCGGCGCCACTGACCAGGCTGGGAGTATAGGCTGACAAGAACAGGACCTTGGGGGCCCTCGGAGCCTGGTCAGGCACGCTCGCCCCCGAAGATGATCTCTTCAATCATCCCGCACAGAGCGTGCACGACCAGGCCGTGTCCCTCCTGGATCCGGGGCGTGGAATCGGATGGAATGCGGATGCAATGGTCGCAAAGGGATGCCAGGCTACCGCCGGATCTTCCGGTGATTCCGATGGTAACCACCCCGATCCGTTTGGCTTCGGCAAGCGCCGCCAGGATATTGGGTGAATTGCCGCTGGTGGAGATGCCCACAAACACATCCCCGGGCTGTCCCAGGGCCTGGACCTGCCGGGCAAAGGCCCGGTCGAAGCCATAGTCGTTCCCGATGGCTGTGAGGATGGAAGTATCTACCGACAAGGCCATGGCGGCCAGACCCGGCCGGTCGAAGTAGAAACGACTTACGAGTTCCCCGGCGAAGTGTTGGGCATCCGCCGCGCTACCGCCGTTGCCCGCGATCAAGATTTTCCGACCCTGGGTCAACGCGGCGACGCAGACCCCCGCGACCTTGTCGACCAGGGAACCGAGCGCCTCATCGGTGACCATCGTCTGTTTGACGAGGAGGGATTCTTGCGCATGTTCCTTGAAATGGGCGGCCTTCATGCGGTTCTCCAGGTAACGACCCCGTGCTTGACGAATTGGAAACTTCTGATTTCGCCCCCGAAGGGGCGAAGCGTATCAATGACCGAATAGCGATTGACGCCGGGGCAATAGAACATGATGAATCCCCCGCCCCCTGCGCCGGAGATCTTGCCGCCGGAGGCTCCGGCCTTCTGGGCGGCTTCGAATATCTCATCAATGACTGGGGTCGAGATTTCCACGGCCGTTTCCTTTTTCAACCTCCAGCCGTATTCCAGGATTTCTCCGAACCGGGCCAACTGGCCCTTCAGGATGGCCTCCTTCATGCACACGGCCTGTTCCTTCAAATGGATCATGGCTTCGATGCTCTGTGTGCGCCCAGAGGTCACGTTCTTGCTCTGGGCGTCGATGATCCGCGCCGAGGACCGGCTCATTCCCGTAAAGTAAAGGACAACAGAGCTCTCCAGCTCGGAAACGGTCTCCATTTTCAACCGCAGGGGGTTGACCACGACGTTCTGGCCGGGGCCGAATTCCATGAAGTTGAAGCCTCCGAATGCTGCGGCATACTGGTCCTGCTTCCCGCCCGCCAGCGCCAAGTCGACCCGTTCGATCTGGAAGGCCAAGTGGGCGATGTCGTACTCACCCAGCCCCACCCCGAAAAAGTCCGCGAATGCTGCAACGGTCGCGACCGTAAGCGTGGAGGAAGTGCCCAGGCCCGATCCGGCAGGCGCATCCACGAACGTGGTCAGGATGAACCCCGAAGGGGGTGGTCCATAGTCCTTCACGAAACGGCGGAACACGCCCTGCGGGATGTTGCACGCGCCGACTTGGCCATCTGGGCCGGGGAGCGGCCAAACCTCGTTCGAATGCTGGTCAATGGAGCGGAAGACCGCCTTCGGCTCCGGGACGGGTTCGATCACCACATGGGCGAACAAATTGATGGTCGCATTCAGGATCGCTCCGCCGTAAGTCTCGCTGAAGGGGGAGACATCGGTACCGCCTCCGGCGAACCCCAGTCGCAATGGCGCCTTGCTTCGAATGAACAAAATTTACCCTCTCACGGAGACAGCCGTCGGGTTGGCTGAAGGGATGGCCTACCTGGTAAGGAAACGCTGGCCGAGTGCGAGCCTGGCGCGCCAGTAGTCGAGAAGGTCGCGCATGGTCTGTTCGAAGGGGATTTCTGGTTTCCATCCGGTGTGGTCCGAGAACTTCTTGGTGTTGGGTACCTGGAGATCCGCGTCGATGGGGCGCAGGCGCTCGGGATCCGTGACGACCTGGATGTCCTTGGCCGTGGACATCTTGATCAGAGCCTGGAGCATGTCGCCGACCGAACAGGTGAACGTCCCGCCGATGTTGTAGTAGGCCCCAGCCTTCGGGTTCACGGTGACCAGCATGTAGTAGGCCCGCACGGCATCCCGGACGTCCGCCCAGGTGCGCAAGGAATCCAGGTTGCCGGTCTTGACCACCGGGGGGATCAGCCCTGCCTCGATCATGGCGATCTGCTTGGCGAAGGTCGATTCGGCGAAGACGTCTCCCCGCCTCGGTCCGGTATGGGTGAACATCCGGGTGGTCATGACCTTCTGGCCATAGGCCTCCGCGTGGAACCGGCCGACGAGGTCAGTGCCCACCTTGGATATCGCGTAGGGGGACGCCGGATGGAAGGTACACTCCTCGTCGATGGGGAGTTTTTCCCTCGGGACGCGCCCGAACACTTCGGAGGAGGCGCAAACGTGGATGACGGGATCGATGCCCGGTTCCGCGCGCAGTGCCTCCAGCAGGCGGCTGGTGCCGAGAATGTTGGTGTTGAGAGTTTCGACCGGGGATTCGAAGCTGGTGCGGGGAAAGCTCTGAGCGGCCAGATGGAACACGAAATCTGGTTTCGCAGAGGCCACTGCGTGGCGCAGAGAGACATAGTCGTTCAGATCCGCATATACCAACCGCACCCGGTCCCCTTGGGCGATCCTGGGAAGGATGTGCTCCAGGTTGTCCAGGGGACTGCGCCACCTACACATGCCAATGATCTCCCAGTCCGTGTGGGCGAGGAGGTAGTCGGTGAGGTGCGAGCCGACCATGCCGGTGATTCCGGTGATCAATACTCGGTTTTTCATTAGGTTCGCTCCCTCTCGAATTCCTTCCTCAGCGCGCCCTCCAGATCCAAGGGAGGGCGGCCAAGGAGGCCTTCAAGATGCAAGGACTTCATTTCAATCAAGGGCGGTCGGGATTCGAAAAACCCCGGGGGTGCCTCAACAACCTTATAGTCGATCTCAAGCCCGGAGGCCGCACCCAGTATGCCTGCCAGCTCCTTGCGGGACACCAGGCGGGGCCCGCAGAGGTTCACGGCGGGGTGGTGGTGGAGGGCCCAGTTCTCGTGTAGGCTGTCGACGGCAGCGACGACGTCGTCCAGGTGGAGCGCCGACCGCAGCAGCGGATGGAATACTTCCGCCGGTCTGCCGGCTTTGGCGCAACCAAGAAGATATGAGGAAAATTTGTCCTTAACCGAGACGATGTAGGAGGGCCGCAGCACCTTGAATCCGCTATTTCCCAGGAACCGTTCCTCGATCGCGGCCTTCATCTCTCCGTATGCGCCGAGCGGTTGCATGGGCGAATCCTCATCGATTGGCCCAGAACTGCGGCCGAACACGACGTCGGAGGAGAAGAAGATGACCCGGCAACCCCGGGCCAAGGCCCGCGCGATGAAAAATCCGCTACCGACCACGTTGATTTCTGAGGCTTCCTGATGTTTGGAAGTACAATAATCCGGAGAGGATATCGCCGCAACAAAGACGATTGTGCAATTGTCCGGCAATGCCGAATAGTCGAATTCTTCCGGTTTACGCAGGTCCAGCGGCCATTCGCCCTGGACCGGTACGGGGGAAACACCAATAACATTGTCTTTAAACCGAGATCGAGAACCGATTGCCGTTCCGACGAACCCGTCAGATCCAACCACCATCATTTTCAAACCAACTCCTCCAGTGCCGAATCCGAGTTGCTTCCACCTGATACTGGTACTTGATCAGGCTCCCGGCGGTTATTTGACACGACTCTACCATGCTGAAGGGGAACCCTCAACCTCGACAAGGAACTGCGACTTTGAACCTACCCTGGGCCATGCGTCACCTCAACAAGTCAGGCCATTTCGCCATCACTGGAAACTTGCACTTGATGGCAAAGCTGCGGAATTCCCCACTACCGGATGCGTCGATCCAGGGAATTCGTCCATTCCGGACCATGCTTCGCACCATGGCCGCTGTCCGGCCTTACCGTGCTGAAAAGCGAGGGAATATCTATACTCTGGAATATTCAGAGATATCAGGAATCAATCCGGCCAGATTCAGCACGGTACCGCAGGTCGTGAAGCTATAATTCGCCAACAACCGCTCAAGCTTGAGCATGGTTGTTCCCAGGCCTGTGTAGCTTTTGAATGAACGAAATAATGACATGGGAACACGTGGACAGTTCACTGCAAAATCCCGTGGGTGTAAATAAACTACGACAGGTATGTTCATTTTTTCAAAAGATTTAAATCCCAAATCGATTGCCCAATATGGCAGGGCCCGCAGGTAGCCGCCACCAGAAAAACAGAGATTTAGAGGTCCAAAGCGTAAATTTCCCAACGGTATTTCTGGGATTTCTCGGCCAGAAGGTAGGTTATTGGCCAGGAATGGGTGGTTCGGGCAGTCGTATCCCCCATGTCCCCTCGAGCCGGAAAAAAGGCTCGCATCCCAGCGAATCCCGCAATCAAGAAGTACGTCCAGGGCCCATTCGGTGCCCTTTAAAATGGAAAAACTAGGAGCGCGGTAGCCCACGGGGCGAACTCCGCATGCGGCTTCGATGGCATCCAGGGAATCGCGGGTGTCTTTTCGGAAATCTTCTATGGGCATTAAATAGATGCGTCTATGCCAGAAGGAATGGGAACCGATCTCATGACCGGAGGAATGAATCCGCATGACCAGTTCCGGGTATTTGTCGGCGATCCACCCCAGGATGAAAAAAGTTGCACGAACTTTATTTCTTTCCAGAGTCCTTAGAATTTGTTCGGTGTGTTCAATTACAATTGAGCCGAATGTGCTCCAATTCTCTCTTTTTTCTAGCTCGGGGATATCAACGATGTTGAACCAATCCTCGATGTCAAAGGATAAGGCATTTTGCACAGGGTTTTGTCCATTCGGCATAATTCCGCTCACAGCATTCTAAAGCCAAGCGCACGGAATTTTTTAACATCGGACGGTTGGGGAAATTTGAACAGCCTGCTGTTTTCCATGATCAATGGCGTCGATTTGGGCATTGCCCTGGTGACCGCGATTTCCTTAAGTATTCTGATCATCAACCTGGCCCCTTCCTGCTTGGTTCCGGATATGACCCGGTCCAGTGAGTCGCCGGGTTTGATGGGGAATTCGAATGTATCAATGATGCCCCCTGAATCAAGCTTTTCGACCATCTCGTGGACTGAAACGGTTACGTTTTTTTGCCCCTCCAGCATTTGCCAGAATGTCGGCATCATTCCTCGGTAATCCGGGATTTTGCCGGAATGGATATTCAGGCACCCGATCGAAGCCAGGGAAAGCACCCTTGATTTGAAGATTTCCGGTGCTGCCACGGAGACTATCAATTCGGGGCCAAGCGCCTTGATTTTATTTATAAAATCTTCGGAATTGATACTGGGCGTTGTAATGAGCGGGAGGCCGTGTTCGAGCGCCAGTTTCGAGATGGTTCTTCCAGCTAGCTTTGATAAAAGGAACCGAGGGAGGACCCGGAGAAAATCAAGTGGGCCATAAAACTTGAATACGCGTTTTGCGGTTTTCGTTAAGGGTTCATGGAAAGCCCTTAGAATTGTGACCCCCAATATCTCGATGGAATCACGTGGGTATTCCTGAAAAAATACATCAAAAAATTGTTTTACATAGAGGGGGTCGTCTTCGGTGACCAGAACCAATCGAACAGGTTTGATGGTATTGCTCGTCATGGGGTCTCCTAATGGATCGCTTTCGAGTTCAAGGCTGGATGAAGTCAATCACAATTAATATTGGGAAACGGATTGATCAATTGAAGCTCGAGTTGGCCAAGGCAGTATTCTCTGGAAAAATTTAATTCATAGAACCTACGGCCATTCTGTCCCAACCGGACGCGGGCTTCGGTTGTGAGCTGGTACATCCGGAGCACGGAATCCGCCAGCGCCTGTGGATCTTCGGCAGGAGACGCAAACCCGGCAGAGGATCGATTTATTATTAATGCCGCTTCTCCATCGGCCGAAGCGACAACGGGTTTGCCCGCCGCGAGGTAGCCTTGCAGCTTCCCGGGAATCGTCATGGTCAGGGCTTCGCTCCTGCCCAACCCCAGGAGCATGGCATCCGCCCGGGCATAGTAATTGGGCATTTCCTCAAGGGGCTGCTGGCCGAGAAAGAAAACAGTTTGGCCCAATAGATGGTTTGAAATGGCAAACTCCTCCATCCAACCGCGCATCGCTCCATCCCCGATGAAAACCCAGGAGATAGCCTTGTTTCCTGCCAATATTTTCGCCGCTTCCATCAGGCAGGGAACGGATTGCATTCTTCCGAGATTGCCCGTGAACATGAGGACGAAATCCCGTTTCCACTGATGCTCTAATGGGGGTCTGCCGGTGCCATTGGCATCCCTGTAGATGTCCTCGGCCCAGTTATAGATACGAACCAATTTCTGTTTTGGGACATCCCGCTGCAGGAGGGAGTCGAGAAATGCATCGCTTTGCGTGATGATCCGGTCAAAGGACTTGTAAATTCGATTTGAAAAGAAACCTATGATTTTCAATAAGAAGGGGTTGACCAGAAGTCCGCTTGCCTTGACGATCTCGGGCCAGAGGTCTTGGACCCAGATGATGGTCGGGGTGCCTCCTGAAATTCGTAGGGCAATGGCCGGGATTGCCGCAGTAACGGGAGTCGTTTGAAAAACGAAAATGCGATCCCAGTGGCTGGATCGCAGGGACCACGCCTTGAATACCGAGCCCTTGACCCAGCTCAGGTAATGCAGGATGAGGGCCTTGGCCCTGCCATTCCCACGGAGAAGGTGGTTGAATCGATGGATCGTGATGCCCTGCCAGGATTCCGTGAACGGTCCGTCCTGGCCATAGCCGTCATAGAATTCGCCTTTGGGGTAATTCGGCATCCCCGCAAGCACTTCAACTTCGTGTCCCCGATTAACCAGTTCCAATGCAAGGTCATTGACCCTGAATGTCTCCGGCCAAAAAACCGGAGAAATGATCAATATTCGCATTGCCAATCCTTTGAATGGTCAGGTCCAGGCGCCAAGTAATAGGTTAATAACAGACTTGAATACATTCCACAACCATGGTCGCAGGGGCCCATTCCCGGACTTCGACCAACCCCTCCACTCTGGCACCCATCACCAGGCATCCAATCCCTTCCTTGGCGGACCTGCTATGGTAATGGAGCGGGGGACTCGCGGCGAATGCGCGCAAGTCCCCCTTTTTTGCACTAGTTAGATAGTCAAGGAGCGGATCATGCCTGGGGGCCGTCAGCTACGGCCATCAGCGCCTTGCGGCTCAGCTTGATCTTGCCGTTGGCGTCGACCGCGATGCACTTGACCATGATCTCCTGGCCCTCGCTGACTTCGTCGGCGGGGTTCTTGACCCGGTGGGGGGCCATCTCGGAGACGTGCAGCAGGCCGTCGAGGCCCGGCAGGATGGTCACGAAGGCGCCGAACTCGACCACCTTGGCCACCCGGCCCAGGTAGGTCTGGCCCACCTCGGCGGTCTGGATCAGGTCGCCGATCATCTTCAGGGCCACGGCCAGCTTCTCCTTGGTGGGGCCGGCGACCTGGCAGGAGCCGTCGTCGTCGATGTTCACCTGGCAGCCGCTGACTTCGATGATGTTGCGGATGACCGCGCCACCCTTGCCGATGACGTCGCGGATCTTCTCCTTGGGCAGCTGGAGGGTGTGCATCTGCGGGGCGTTGCCGGCGAACTCGGCGCGCGGGGCGGCCAGGGTCGCGCCCATGGCCTCCAGCAGGTGCAGGCGGCCGGCCTTGGCCTGGTCGAGGGCCTTGGTCAGGATCTCGGTGGTGATGCCGCCGATCTTGATGTCCATCTGAAGGGCGGTGATGCCCTTGGGGGTGCCGGCGACCTTGAAGTCCATGTCGCCGTAGTGGTCTTCCTGGCCGGCGATGTCGGTCAGGACGACGAACTTCTCGCCGTCGGACACCAGGCCCATGGCGACGCCCGCGACGGGCGCCTCAAGCTTGATGCCGGCGTCCATCAGCGCCAGGGTGCCGCCGCAGATGGTGGCCATGGAGCTCGAGCCGTTGCTCTCGGTGATCTCGGAGACCACGCGGACCACGTAGGGGTTGATCTCCTTGCCGGGCAGCATCGGGAACAGGGAGCGCTCGGCCAGCATGCCGTGGCCGATCTCGCGCCGACCGGGGCCGCGGTTGGGCTTGCACTCGCCGACCGAGTAGCCGGGGAAGTTGTAATGGAGGTAGAAGCGCTTGTCGTACTCCTCCTCGATGCCGTCGATGTGCTGGATGTCGTCGGCGGTGCCCAGGGTCGCGGTGACCAGGGCCTGGGTCTCGCCGCGGGTGAACAGGCAGGAGCCGTGGGCGGCGGGCAGGACGCCGACCTCGATGTTCAGGGGGCGGATCTGGTCGAACTTGCGGCCGTCCAGGCGCAGGCCCTGCTTGAGGATGGCGTTGCGGAACAGGGTCTCCTTGAGGGTGTCGAAGCTGGCCGCGACATCCTTCTTGAGCTCGGGGCGCTCGGCGCAGAACTCGGCCACCGCTTCCTTCTTCAGGGCGTCGATGGTCTTGTAGCTGTCGATCTTGACCTTCATGGTCAGGGCGGTGAGCAGGCGCTCGGCATACTTGGCGGCGACGGCCTTGTAGACCTCCTCATTGCGCTCGGTCTTGACGGCCACCATCTTGACCTTGCCGACCTTGGCGCGCAGCTCGTTCTGCAGCTTGACCAGGGTCTTGATGGCGGCGTGGCCGAACTCCAGGGCCTGGACCATCTCGGCCTCCTGGAATTCCCTGGCGCCGCACTCGACCATCACCAGGGCCTCGTCGGTGCCGGCCACCAGCAGGTCCAGATCGGAATCGGGGCGCTGGCTGACGGTGGGATTGATCACGAACTTGCCGTCGACCCGGCCGACCCGGACGCCGCCGACGGGGTTGACGAAGGGGATCTCGGAGATGATCAGGGCCGCCGAGGCGCCGACCATGGCCAGGGTGTCGGGCTGGTGGTCGCCGTCGAAGCTGATCACCTGCGCGGTGACGACGGTGTCGCCGTTGTAGCCTTCCTCGAACAGGGGACGCAGGGGGCGGTCGATCAGGCGGGAGACCAGGGTCTCCTTGGTGGTCTGCTTGCCCTCCCGCTTGAAGAACCCGCCGGGGATCTTGCCGGCCGAGAACACCGGCTCGCGGTAGTCGACGGTCAGGGGGAAGAAGTCGATGCCCTCGCGGGGATCGGCGGTGCACACGGTCACCAGGACCATGGTGTCGCCCTGGCGGACGACCACGGCGCCAGCCGCCTGCTTGGCGATGCGCCCGGTCTCGAGGCTGATGGGGGTCCCGCCCAGGTCGACGCTGACGGTGGTGGGGGTGAAGTTCAGGGTGTTCATGGATGCTCCCGGGGCCCGGGGCCCCAAAGTGGCTCCCTGATGGCGATCCCTCCATGAAACCCTCTGCCGGCAAAATGATGGGGGGAGGTGGGGTTTCCTGCAGAGGTCGCTGCCGACGGGAGCTGACAAATCGGCCCTTGCATCATAGCACTGGTTGCAATTGCGACCCCCATGCAAAAACCGGGTGCCCGGATGGCGGGCCGCCGGCCGGAGAAAGTCCGGGGTCGCCCCGGGCCCATCCAGTCATGGGCTGGTTCCGTCGGGCTTGGTTCTGGCGCGCGTCCGCGAGCTCCCGGGCATCACTGGCCGGTGTCCAGCCCCGCGTCTTCCAGGAGCATCAGACCCAGCACTTCCGGATCGGTTGCGGCTTGCTTCAGCCGGGCCAGAACCGGTAGGAACTTATCCGGGAAATCTGCTTCGTGGATCTCCAGCTGGCGGTTGCCCTGGGAACACACCAGGCTCGGGTCAAAAACGGCGAGCAGTCGTTCCAGCGCGGTGCGGCGGTGGCGCTTGAGGCGATCCGCCTGGACCACGATGGTATCTGGGGCGAACGCCTCCGCCGACGGATCGGTGACGTGCACTTCTTCGCCAGTAGCCAAGTCGAGGCAGGGATGGCCAAGCCGCAGCACCGGGGCGTCCACTCCCGCCAGACCTTCCTCCAGGAAGTGGATGGTGACGATAGGCAGGTTTCGGGCCCTCGCTTCCTGGTTCAGTTGATCATCCTCTGGGATCGCGTCGCTTGTATCCATTCTGTGGCGGAACTGCTGCACGTCTTGTGTGCAGGCGTCCTTCCGGACGGCGATCAGGACCGGCTGGTCCGAGCCTTTTTCCCGGTGCGTCACCGCCGTGAAATTATACGCACGGATGAGGGATTCGGGGCCGCCCTTGTGTGCGGCCACCCGGGATTCCCCGCCGGGAAGGGGCTTCACGGAGAGGACATCCTCGTTTAATAGGGCGGAAAGCAGGCGCCGGGCGTAGCCCTCGTCCTCAAACAGGACTTCGAACATGACGTCCTGAAATATTTTCGAAATATCCATCGGTTTAATGATCCTTGGAGAAATTGCGGCAACACGAAGCCTCGTTGCCATGAGGCCGCTCATGGCTCCCGGTTGCGGGTCGCCTCCAGTCCCCGCCCGGAGAAAAGGCGTTTCAGTTCATCGTGGGCCTGCTTTATTTCAGCCAAGGCCCGGTCCTTCGCGGCCAAGGCCTGGTCCTTTTCCGCTAAGGCCTGGTCCTTTTCGGCCAAGGTCCGGTCCTTTTCGGCCAGGACCTGCCTGGACTGGACCAGGATCTGATGCAGGTCCGCAGCTTCACGTTCCATGTCCTGGTAGGCTGCGAGCATTTCGTCCTCCACGACCATCCATTCCCGGACCTCCTTTTCGGCAACGGCCTGGGTGAGGCGGCGGAGCACTTGCCGGTAGCGCACCGGGAAATTGCTCTCCATGATCTCGATCACATGGGGATCCAGCCGGGATGTCTGGCCCTGGTCGAACACTTCCAGAAGCCCTTCAAGTTCGGTCCGCCGTGGGGCCTTGAGGCGGTTGACCTGGACCACGATGGAATCGTGGGTGAGCGCTTCCACGAACGGGTCGGTGATCCGCACCTCCGCGCCGGTGGCCACGTCCAGATAATGCCGATTGATCCTCAGCACGGGCACATCGACCTGATCCAGCCCTTCACCCAGGAAATAGATGGTCATGATCGGCAGCGGCCGGCGCTTCCCTTTCGGGTCAAGGTAGACGTTCTCCTGGTTGGAATAATTCGCGCCGAGGTAGCGCCTGAACCGTTGCACGTCCCACGCGTTCCGGGCCTTCTGGATCTCGATGAGGACCAGCTTGTGGCTGCCGTCCTCCAGCCGCACAGTGGCCGCGAAATCCATCCGGAGGACCAGGAGCTGGGCGCTGGGTCCCCTGTCATTCCCATCCTGCTCATCCGGCTCATGGTGCAACTCGGTGGGGCGGAACTGCAACTCGAGCACCTCCTTCCCCAGGAGGGCGGAAAGCATGGCCTTGGCAACCTTCTCATCGTCGAGGAGGTACTTGAAGACGACATCGTAGATGGGGTTGGCAATATGCACGGGGGCGGGACCTCCTTGGGAAAGAGTAGATCCCCCGTGCCATGGAACGCCATGAAACGACTCATGGTCGCCTGGAATTTTCAGTTCACCCTGGAATCATCCAGGCAGGTACCAGGCGACCGTCTTGGCCAGCCCCGAGGCGAAATCCTCCTTCGGCGCCCAGCCCAGTTGGTCCCGGACCTTGCTCGCGTCGATGGCGTAGCGGCGGTCGTGGCCGGGCCGGTCGGCGACGAAGGTGAGCAGCTCCCGGCTGGTGCCTTCGGCCCGGCCCAGCCGCCGGTCCACCTGGTCGCATAGCACATGCAGCAGATCCAGGTTCTTCATCTCATTGTCGCCGCCGATGCAGTAGGTCTCGCCGGGCTCGCCCTGGGTCAGGGCGGCCTCGACGGCCGCGCAGTGGTCCTCCACGTAGAGCCAGTCGCGCACCTGCTGGCCGTCGCCATAGACCGGCACGG
>Ga0316227_1002354_pt1 | contig 17170 bp, 16 predicted proteins | sample TBH18019metaG_FD_206012 | JGI IMG/M metagenome (GOLD analysis project Ga0316227, IMG submission 206012) | Freshwater microbial communities from Trout Bog Lake, Wisconsin, USA - TBH18019 | ecosystem: Environmental > Aquatic > Freshwater > Lake > Hypolimnion/Profundal zone | place: USA: Wisconsin... | reverse complement strand
AAATCAGTCTATTGAAAAGCGTGGTGCCAGGGGTTATGGCCGATAAGGTCTGAGCAGTTGCTCCAAGCCAAAGGCATCATGATTTTTTCGAAGAGCTGCAATGGATTTTTGTAGGCCACTTATTTCATGGTGTGTAAGTGATTTCAATTTCTTTCGATCTAGACCATAGTTATCCACCAAAGATCGAATGGTTGCTGTCAATAGCAAATGCTTTGCTATTGGGTAGAAGAAGACCAGTACAAGACAAATGGCGGCGATTAGCATTTAATGAAGATAAGCGTCGTAAAAGGTTTTCAGAATTAAGATAGAAACGGTGACAAAAAAAGCTTTTCGAATAAAGCTGTTGCCGTGTTTAATCGCAAAGCGACTACCGATTTGACCGCCAACCAGATTGGCGGCAGCCATCACGATACCGAGTTTCCAGTCCATATAGCCCATAGATAGAAAAACGCACAATGCGCCCAAATTGGAGGCTACGTTTAGAAATTTCGAGGGGGCAGCAGAGCGTAAAAAATCAAAGCCTAGAACACGCGTGTAGAGCAGTTTGTAAAAGGCTCCCGCACCAGGACCTAGGAAGCCATCATAAAAACCAATGATGGCTGCCCCAATGGAGGCAATGCCACTTTGTTTATGGTGCTGGTGCCGAGGCGCGTGCACTAGCCCGGCGTTAGATTTGATATTAAAGACTAGTAGGGCGACCAAAAAAAATGGTAATGCTCCGCGCAGCCATTGATTGGGAATTTGAGTCAGAAGATATGCACCCCCAACGGAAGCCAGAAAGGCTGCAGTTGAGGAAACCATTACTAGTTTCCAGGGGCTTTTATTCGCCTTTGTGTATTGCAAAGCCGATCCCGTGGTTCCCACAATGGAGGCCATTTTATTCACGGACATGAGGGTGGCCGACGGGAAGCCCGGTAGAAAGGAAAATAAAGCGGGCACCTGAATCATTCCGCCCCCGCCAATAATCGAGTCAATGAATCCCGCCATTAAGGCGCAAATCAATAAAAGAGCAATATCTAAAAAGGAGAGGTCAATCATGCACGTTGTGTGGTTTGAAGTTATCTGGAGGGATTAAAGCTAGTCGCTTGTGCTACGTTCCAATAGAGTTCAAAGACTTTAGGGAGTGCTGTAAGGTTAACTTGATCCAAGAGGCTGGCAGTAGGAATTTCTGGCAAGAGGGTTTCCAGGAGTCGAACCTCGTTTTCATTGACGCGACGCATGATGTGGCGAGTATCGATTTCGACAGGATGTCCTAAACCAGTTGCCTCGACCAATTCTTTTAGCGCCTTTAGTGTTTCATTATGAAAGTTATACACTCGTTCTGCCTTAGTAGGGACCACTAAGGCCTTTTGACGTAAAGGGTCTTGTGTGGTGACTCCAGTAGGGCAGAATCCCGTATCGCAAATTTGTGCCTGAATACAGCCCACTGAAAACATAAAGCCACGGGCACTATTGCACCAATCAGCCCCAAGTGCGAAGGCCACTGCCATGTCAAAGGCGCTAATAATTTTCCCGGAGCACCCAATTTTGATTTGTTCTCTTAGATTGACCCCTACCAAAGTGTTATGAACTAGACGCAAACCTTCTTGTAGTGGTGTGCCAACGTGGTTGGTAAATTCAACGGGAGAGGCGCCCGTACCACCTTCGCTCCCATCAACCACAATAAAGTCTGGATAAATATGGGTTTGCAACATGGCCTTGACTAAAGCAAACCACTCCCAAGGGTGTCCTATACATAGCTTAAATCCAACTGGTTTGCCCCCAGAAAGGGTGCGTAGCTTTTGAATAAACTCCATCATCTCTATTGGCGTTGAAAAAGCGCTGTGAAAGGAGGGGGAGATACAAGCTTCGCCTGCTTTGACGCCTCTGGCAGCCGCTATTTCTGGGGTGACTTTATTTCCCGGCAGAATTCCGCCATGACCAGGCTTGGCGCCTTGGCTAAGCTTAATCTCAATCATTTTGACCTGCGGTTTGAGTGCATTTTCTGCATACTTCTCAGGATTAAAGCTCCCGTCGTTGTTGCGACAGCCAAAATAGCCAGAGCCGATTTCCCAGATCAGATCACCTCCGTGGACGCAATGGTATTGGGAAATGGAGCCTTCGCCAGTGTCGTGTGCAAACCCGCCTTTCTTGGCCCCTAGATTTAAAGCCATGATGGCATTGGCACTTAATGAGCCAAAGCTCATTGCAGAGATATTAAAAATACTGGCGGAGTATTTTTGTGTGCAATCTTTGCCGCCTATCTCAATTCGAAAGTCATGTGTTTTGAGATGAGTGGGTGTAAGGGATTGATTAATCCATTGATATCCTGCTGCCATCACATCTAGGGTTGTTCCAAAAGGGCGCTTATCCGATACTGCCTTGGCACGTGAGTACACTAGGGTGCGTTGGCTGCGGGAGAAGGGACTTTCTTCATTGTCGCTTTCAATAAAATATTGGCGTATCTCGGGGCGAATAAATTCAAGCATAAAACGCAAATGGCCAATGACAGGGTAGTTTCTTAATATCGCGACCTTTGTTTGTATGAGGTCATAGCATCCAAGTAGCGATAGAACACTGCACAGCAAACAGAATTGCCAAGCTTTGGGGTATACCTCCAGCGTTAATCCACTAGTCAAGGCCCCCAAAACACACGCCGTAAATGGAATATATCGAATGGGAAAGAAGCGATTAAGTGTCATTGAATGCCATTCTTTCTATATAGTGTTTCAGTATAGTGTCCGAAAGTGTCGAGGTTATGATGGTTTCTAAACAGTTTTTTCTGCAGGCGGTTTTGTGGATATTCTGCGCACAAGCGCCGCGGTTAGTTTGGGCTGAGGATTCACCGCCGCCTATTGATACTAGCGCCATATTTAAGCCGCAGCGCAATCCCTATGCTCCCCACCCCAAGCCACCCAGCGAAAACGGTTCTGACTCAAACAATCTCAGCAAGAGTTCTGACACCAAGCCAGATGCAAAAGATACCCGTTTTACGGTTCAAGGACATGGTGACTCGACCAATGGCCCTTCGGGCGGGGCTGCCACCTTGCGCCATCGCTTTAGTTTTGATTGATCTAGGTCAAATGAACGGCTCGGCTTTTGGGGGATGGGCCAATCTTTTGATGTAGCCGAGGCATACTGGTAGTTCGAGAGATCGTGTTATTGAAAGAGGAAAGCAAATGTCATTAAATCACGCAGTCATTTGGATTGATCATAAAGAAGCACATGTAATGTTTTTAAGTGAGGCAGCCAGCGAAGCAGAGGTGATTAAAACTAAGTCTACCCATGCGCATTTGCACCATAAAGGCGGTGAGGTTGGTAGCGGTAAAGTAGCCTTAGATTCAAAATACCTACATTCAGTGATGGAGGCGGTGAAGGAGTCTAAAGAGATTTTAATTATTGGCCCGGGTTCTGCAAAACTGGAGCTGATCAAGCATGCTCACCATCATGATCCAAAAATTGCAGAAAATATTATTGGAGTAGAGACGGTCGATCACCCAAGCGATCGCGAGATTTTGGCTTACGCACGTAAGTTCTTTTATAAAGCGGATCAGATGTTATGAAAATTGAATTTATAGGCCCCGCCAGTTTAGGCGAGAGTCAGAGTGTGATCTATTCAGCAATGTTGGATGGGAGGCCGTTGGCATGCCATTTTAGTTATGAATTGCTGGAGGATCTAGATCCTGACAGTCTGTTAGGTGACCCGCTTGAGCACTTTGCTAAGCATCAATTAAAGCTTTTATCGATTGCCGAGCAAAAGATTCTCAACGGGCATGCGCATAACGGTAAAATTGAGATATATAGCGGTGATTTACCGGCGGACTAATTAAAAGGGTTGGCCGTTCCGCAAAATGGAGTCCTCTCAGGAGAATAGTAAATGAGTAAAGAGCCATTAGGATTGAACGGTCTTCCCGGTCATGATTACTTCTTGGATGCCGTCAATCATATTGATGAGGCAGTAGCCAACAACACAATTGCTGCTGGTGCCGCCAAGGGATTGATTTATAGCTTAGTAGAAACCTTAGGATCAATGATTGGTGATCCTGACTTGCCAGCCCATATCCGCTCAGGATATGAAGGCGCATTAGAGCTTGCGCATGAACTGCAAGCCAAAATTGACAGCAAAATCTAATTTTTATGGCATCGCCTTGGGCGATCCGATGCTGCTTGTTTGGCTGTATGGTTTTGGTATTGACGAGGGATTAGGTTATTTTGGCAAATTCGACTAAGTACCCATTTCGCACTCATGATATTGGCAATCATCTGGAGATTCTCTCTCGGATTGCGGTAGGAGTCATGATTGTGCGCGGCTTAGAGCCTGAGTTTCCTAGTGCTGTTCATGAGCAGCTTGCGCAAATTCAGGGTCCCGCAGTTGAGAGTGACCCCTCAATTCTGGACTTGCGGAATCTACCTTGGTGCTCGATTGATAACGATGACTCTCGCGATTTGGATCAGCTTACGGTCCTCAGGAAAGATGTTGCTCACGGCTATCGCTTGTTGGTGGCGATTGCCGATGTGGATGCTCTGATAAAGAAGGGGAGCCCAATTGATGAGCATGCCTTTATTAATACGCGGTCTGTGTATACCTCTGCACGGATCTTTCCGATGCTCCCGCTCAAACTCTCTACTAATTTAAGTTCACTCAATCCAGGGGTGGATCGGTTGGCGATTGTTTGCGAGATGCATTTTTCTCTAGAGGCAGACTTACAAAAATTTACGATTTCCAGGGCGTTGGTGCGCAATCATATTCAATTGGCATATGACGCTACATCGGATTGGTTGGAAGGGCGCGCCCATTTGCCAGAGGCTGCCAAAGCGGTTCCTGAGCTAGCATGGCAGTTAAAGGTTCAGGATGAGTTGGCTCAAAAACTCAGGGTAAAGCGTCACGAAAAGGGTTCGCTTGAGTTTGATATTTTTCAGCCTAGAGCGAGTTTTGTTGGTAATGAGATCGCTGAAATTAAACAACAACCCCATAATCGTGCGCGTCAGCTGATCGAAGAGTTCATGATTGCAACCAATGGTTGTACCTCGCGGTATTTGGCTCATGCTGGTATTTATTCGATGAGGAGGGTGGTCCGCTCCCCGGAGCGTTGGATGCGAATTGTAAAGGTCGCTCTTGAGCATGGCTACACTTTGCCCAATCAGCCTGACGCCCAAGCTCTTGAAGCATTCTTGGCAAAAGAGCACCGAGAGGATCCTGTGCGCTTTCCAGACTTATCGCTGCTCATTGTGAAGCTTATGGGGTCTGGTGAATATATTGTTGAAAAGCCTTCGAATCACCCCATCGGTCACTTTGGTCTTGCTGTGAGCGATTACATGCATTCAACCGCGCCCAACCGCCGGTACCCCGATATTGTCACGCTGCGTCTGCTGAAATCCGTGATGGCAGGACAGCAGCCCCCTTATTCAGTGGCTGAACTTAAGGCGCTGGCATTACATTGCACGATTCAAGAGGATGTGACCAAAAAGGTCGAGCGTCAATTGCGCAAATCAGAAGCAGCTTTGTTGCTGCACGCGCGAATTGGGCAGTACTTTAATGGCATTGTCTCCGGCGTTAATGAAAAGGGCACCTGGATCCGCTTATTTGACCCACCGGTAGAAGGTCGCCTGATTGGCGGTAAGGTAGATTACCCTGTTGGACATTTATTACGTGTGAAGCTAGTTTCTACCCATGTGGAACGAGGCTTCATTGATTTTGTTTCGCTTGAGTAGTTTTTGATTGTCTATTGTCGTGCGCTATCCTCAATGCCATCTTGTTGGTCTCAGTAAGGTAGGCGGAGTATGAAAGTCAATTCCGCAGGAATCTCCTCGTCCCGGGTCTATCTGCCAGCAGGTCTGGCATATGCGAATCTACTGGACTTTTTTGTCGGCCACTTTCCCCATATTGAGCCAGATGAGTGGAGCGCGCGCTTTCATGAGGGTTTGGTAATGACTGTGGACGGAGCGTCAGTTGCGGCTGATGATCCATATCTCCCCAATACCCATTTGCTGTATTTCAGGCGCTTAGCTCGTGAGCCAAATATCCCATTTGAGGAACAAATCATTTTTCAAGATGATCATATTTTGGTGGCAGATAAACCGCATTTTTTACCTGTGACACCCAGTGGTCTATATCTGCAGCAAACATTGTTAAACCGTTTAAAGCGGAGAACCGGCCTACAAACCTTAAGTCCTATTCATCGTATTGATCGCGATACTGCGGGCTTAGTCATTTTCTCGCTGCGGGTGGAGGAGCGGGCTGCATACCAAAATCTTTTTCGCGATCGTGCTGTTCGAAAGATCTATGAAGCTATCGCACCCTATTCAGAGGAGCTGGCTAGTAAATTGCCTTTGAGGTACCAAAGTCGGCTAGAGGAGTCTGAGCACTTCTTGCAAATGCGCGAGGTGGATGGGTTCCCCAATGCCGACACTTATCTGGAGTTGATTGAGGTCGCTAAGCCGTGGGCAAAATATCGTCTCACTCCAGGAAGCGGCAAGAAACATCAGTTGCGTTGCCATTTGAATGCCTTGGGTATTCCGATCAAACAAGATCAGATTTATCCTCATTTAACCCCTTATCAGGAGTATGAGTTGGATTTTTCGCAGCCACTACAGTTACTGGCAAAAGAGCTTGCTTTTACCGATCCCGTCACCCAAGAGTTGAGATCATTCATGAGCGCTCGGGAGATAAGCTGCTAAGTGGATGGTGGGTGCATCCTTCGTTAAAAAATTGAGGCGCGAATTGTTATGCGGTTTAGTTTTTTATCAATACTGCTGATGTCTGGCCCTTATTTGGGTTTTATCGAAAACAAACTAAAATAATCAGCAAGCCATTATTGATAAAAAGTGTTTGTGGAAAACAAGAAAAAGAAAAGATTAGCGGTTGCGCCAATGATGGAGTGGACCGATCGCCATTGCCGATCATTCCATCGCACACTAAGTAAAGAAGCGGTTTTGTATACCGAGATGGTGACTACCGGCGCTCTTATTCATGGGGATGTACCTCGCCATTTGGATTACTCTGCAGACCAGCATCCAGTGGTTCTGCAGCTAGGTGGTAGTGAGCCATCGGATTTGGCTAGGGCTGCTACATTGGCAGAGCAGTGGGGCTACGATGAGATTGATTTGAACTGTGGTTGTCCATCTGAGCGGGTACAGCGTGGTGCTTTTGGTGCCTGCTTAATGGCTGAGCCAACCTTGGTGGCCGATTGTGTCCGCGCCATGAAGGCTGCTGTCAGTATTCCGGTTTCCGTAAAACATCGTCTTGGCCTAGACGCTATGGATGCAGCACAGTCGCCAGCAGATTATCAATTTGCATTGGATTTTATGTTGGCCGTTGCTGATGCTGGCGCTAGTCAAGTTACTATTCATGCGCGCAATGCGGTATTAAAAGGCTTGTCGCCTAAAGAAAATCGGAGCAAACCGCCTTTGCGGTATGAGGTGGCCGCTAAATTGCGGCATGATGTTCAAAAGGAATTTCCTAGTCTTGCGGTATTGCTCAATGGTGGCCTGGAGAGCAATGATCAAATTGCGGGTTACTGGGATGATTTTGATGGTTTTATGGTGGGCAGGGCGGCCTATCATTTCCCCGCCATGCTCTTGGGTTGGGATGACCTGATACATACCAACGGGGATGCAGCAGGCTATCTTTTCAGTGAAACCGAATGGCATCGCATTCAAATTGCTCTGGTCAAGCAGGTGCAGGCATGGTTTGATGAGTGTCGAGCCAAATCCAAGCCGTTTTATATCGGCGCATTTACTCGGCATATTTTGGGCTTGGCCCATGGTCGAGCTGGCTCACGCTATTGGCGCCAACGCCTATCCGACCACCATGCATTGGCCAAAGTACAAAGCAAGGCGGCGATTATTGATTTCTTCTTGGATGCTAGCTTAACCCTGGGGGATTGGGCTGCATTTGAGTTTGAGGGGGCGTAAATAGGTCTTTTTTGACAGGTTTTTGGCACAAAAGCTATAATCTTGGATCTTCAGTGGCGGACGTAGCTCAGTTGGTAGAGTCCCAGATTGTGATTCTGGTTGTCGCGGGTTCGAGCCCCGTCGTTCGCCCCACCGGATATATAAGGCTCCCATTGCGGAGCCTTTTGTCTAAGGACCCTTAGAGCCCTAGCTCGGTTTCAATGCTTAAGAATTGGCCGGTTCTGTCGCATCGATAACCCGCAATGCTGCCAATCTCCTGTTGAAAGCCAGTGCTTTGCAAAATCGCCACCATATTGATGATGGCCTGCTTATCCTTGGATTTTTTATTAAAAATCATGTAATAGTTTTCAGTGGCTACTGGTAAAAAATCCAGACCAAATTGTCTAGCCCCGGTTTCAATGCCAAACCCGACATCCGCCATCCCGCTGGCAATATAGGCGGCCACTGCAGCATGGGTGTATTCGCTGTTTTCATAACCACGAATCGCTGAGGTGTCGAGCTTTTCATTCTTGAGCAACAAGTCAAGCAAAGTTCGAGTTCCTGAGTAGGGTTGCCGATTGACGATAGAGACATCGGCTCTTGCAAAATCTTTAATAGAGAAAATCTTTTTCGGATTACCGGGGGCGGTGATGATGCCTTGAGTACGAATGGCCAACTCCACCAATACTTGTTCTTTGGGGTTGATGTATTTCGCGTATTGTTTGACGACCGTGGTTCTGAGGGGGCCAATTGGCACATGGAAGCCGGCAATCTCGCAACCCCCCTTGGAGAGGGAGTTCAGTGCATCTGAGCTACTCTCGTATTTAAATTCGATGGGACTAGCCGTTTCCTCGAGCTTCTTTAATAGTGCTGCTACTGCAAAGCCGTGGCTAGCATGTATTCGTACGGCATGCTCCTGGGGAGAGAGTGCCATTTCGATTTCCCGCTCCAATTCGGAGGCCAGGCTTTCTAGGGTGGGGGCCAAACGGGCCTGTATTCGTCTATTTGCCCAAATAAGCTTTTGTGCGAAGGCAGTGAGTTGGGTGCCTTGGCGGCGGGCTGTAATTAGCAAGGGGACGCCAAAATCCAATTCAAAACGACGCAATATCCCCCAGGCATGCCGATATGACACCCCTTGGCTTTTGCATGCTGAGACCAGGCTGCCAGATTGATCAATTTCAGTGAGTAATCGAATGACCGTAGGCAGGTGCGTCTCTTGACCGTTTTTTGAGGTGATGAGCCATTCTGGGTGGATTGAAAATTTGAACATATATGCTTTTTATAACATATTGGTGAAATTTGCAAATATCTATTAATATGACGAATAACAAACATATTGTGTATTCATTATGTTTTTAATTTCATATTAAAGAGACTATGACAAAAATCATTGCTATTCATGAGGCCGGCAAACAAGAAGAGGCATATGCAATTGTTTCTTCGTTGAAAGGGTTGGAGGGGGCTTTATTGCCGATCCTTCACGCCATTCAAGAGAAGTTTGGTTATGTGCCGCCCGATACTGTCCGCATCATTGCTGATGAATTGAATCTTTCGCGTGCGGAAGTGCATGGCGTGATTTCTTATTACCATCACTTTAGGGATTCGGCGCCAGGCAAGAATGTCATTCAAGTCTGCATGGCGGAGTCTTGCCAGTCGATGGGGGCAAACGCACTGGCCGCACATATAGAAAAAACGGTGGGATGCGAGATGCATGAAACCACTGCAGATGGCAAGCTAACCCTTGAGCCAGTCTATTGTCTCGGCTTGTGCGCGCAATCTCCAGCAATCATGATCAATGAGCAGTTGCATGCGAAATTGACGCCACAAAAATTTGATGCTCTGCTGGCAGCGTGCTTAGGAGAAGTGCAATGAGAACGAAAGTATTTATTCCAAGAGACTCTGCTGCCTTAGCAGTGGGCGCCAATCGAGTGGCTCGGGTGCTAGCCGATGAGGCTGCTCAGCGCGGGATTGAAATTGAGATTGTGCGAACCGGTTCCCGCGGTTTGTTATGGCTTGAGCCTCTAGTTGAGGTTGAGACCCCCAAGGGTCGCATTGGGTATTCAGAGGTTAGCCCAGAGCAGGTAAAGTCATTGTTTGATGCACGCTTTTTAGAAGGCGCTACACACCCATCTTGTGTTGGCCTTGTAGAAGAAATCCCGTATCTGAAAAACCAAGAGCGCCTCACATTTGTGCGTTGTGGCATTACCGATCCTGTGTCTGTAGAGGATTATCAAAAGCATGGTGGATATCAAGGTATCGCCAAGGCGCTCGCTATGGCGCCAGAAACAATCGTGCAAGAAGTAACTGATTCTGGTTTGCGTGGTCGTGGTGGCGCAGCCTTTCCAACGGGTATTAAATGGAAGACCGTTTTGGGTGCTAGTGCCGATCAAAAATATATTGTTTGCAATGCAGATGAAGGTGATTCGGGAACTTTTGCGGATCGCATGATCATGGAGAGTGACCCCCATATCCTGATTGAAGGGATGTTGATTGCTGGTATTGCTGTTGGGGCTAGCAAGGGCTTTATTTATGTCCGCTCTGAGTATCCAGAAGCGTATGCGATTTTGGCAGAAGCCATTGATGCTGCTCAAAAGGCGGGTTACTTAGGCGCCAATATCCAAGGATCTGGCAAATCATTCAATTTAGAAGTACGTATGGCAGCAGGAAGTTATGTGTGTGGTGAGGAGACTGCATTATTAGAGAGCCTAGAAGGCCGTCGTGGGGTGGTGCGCGCTAAGCCACCATTACCCGCTTTAGAAGGATTGTTTGGTAAACCGACTGTGATTAATAATGTGCTGTCATTTGCAGCGGTCCCAACCATTTTGTCGCAAGGTGCCGATTTTTACAAAAACTATGGCACTGGTAGGTCGCGCGGCACCTTGCCATTTCAGTTAGCAGGTAATTTAAAGCATGGCGGATTGGTAGAGAAGGCATTCGGCATCACCTTGCGTCAGCTATTGCAGGATTTTGGTGGCGGTACAGCAAGCGGTAAGCCAATGAAGGCCGTTCAAGTGGGTGGTCCACTTGGGGCGTATTTGCCTGAATCGCAATGGGATACCCCAATGGATTACGAAGCATTTGCTGCTATTGGTGCTGTCTTGGGTCACGGCGGCATTGTTGCTTTTGATGAATCAGTTGATATGTCTCAGATGGCGCGTTACGCCATGGAATTTTGTGCCATTGAATCATGCGGCAAATGCACTCCATGTCGTATCGGTTCAACACGCGGTGTTGAAGTGGTCGATCGCCTCAAAGATGGTGACGATGCTGAGGCGCAAGAACAGTTATTACGAGACCTGTGCGACACCATGCTCAATGGTTCCTTGTGTGCAATGGGGGGCATGACGCCATTCCCGGTCTTATCGGCTTTAAATCATTACCCTGCAGATTTCAAACCACGGGCGGGTAAGTCAACAAAAACAACTTCAGAGAAGCGCGGAGAAAACTATGAACCAGCTTAATGGTATTGATTTTGGTACGCCAAAAAGTGAATCAACTGAACTGATCACTTTAGAAATTGATGGCGTGAGTGTTACGGTTCCAAAGGGAACCTCAGTAATGCGCGCTTCGGTTGAGTCCGGTATTAATGTGCCAAAGCTCTGCGCTACCGATAGCCTTGAGAGTTTTGGCTCATGTCGCCTTTGTGTGGTTGAAATTGAAGGGCGCCGCGGTTTCCCCGCCTCTTGTACGACTCCTGCAGAAAATGGCATGAAGGTGAAAACCCAGTCACCAAAGTTGGCTGATATTCGCAAAGGGGTGATGGAGCTTTATATCTCCGATCATCCTTTGGATTGCTTAACTTGCCCAACCAATGGCAATTGTGAATTGCAAGATATGGCTGGAGTAGTGGGCTTGAGAGAAGTGCGTTACGGCTATGAAGGAAAAAATCACTTAGACCTCAAGAAGGATGAGTCGAACCCTTATTTCACTTACGATGCATCCAAATGCATTGTGTGTAATCGTTGCGTACGGGCATGCGAAGAAACGCAAGGCACCTTTGCATTAACGATTAGTGGTCGAGGTTTTGAGTCTCGAGTTTCTCCAGGTCAAAACGAAAGTTTTATGGATTCAGAGTGCGTATCTTGCGGCTCATGTGTTCAGGCATGTCCAACCGCCACCCTGACAGAAAAATCCGTGATTGCTTTGGGGCAGGCTGAGCATAGCGTGACAACTACATGTGCTTATTGCGGCGTCGGTTGCTCGTTCAATGCGGAGATGAAGGGCAGTGAAGTGGTTCGTATGGTCCCCAATAAAAATGGCGGTGCCAATCATGGACACTCTTGCGTCAAGGGTCGTTTTGCTTGGGGTTATGCAACTCATCAAGATCGTGTAACTAAGCCAATGATTCGAGCCAAGATTACCGACCCATGGAAAGAAGTTAGCTGGGAAGAAGCGCTCGAGTATGCGGCCAAAGAGTTCCGTCGCATCCAAGGAAAACACGGCAAAGATTCTGTAGGCGGCATTACTTCTTCACGTTGCACCAATGAGGAAGTGTATTTGACGCAAAAACTTATCCGCGCTGGTTTTGGGAATAACAATACCGATACGTGCGCACGGGTTTGTCACTCGCCAACAGGATATGGCTTAAAGCAAACGATCGGCGAATCGGCTGGCACCCAAACATTTGATTCCGTCATGAAGTCGGATGTCATTATGGTGATTGGCGCTAATCCAGCGGCAGCCCATCCTGTTTTTGCATCGCAAATGAAGCGTCGTTTGCGCCAAGGGGCAAAACTCATTGTGATTGATCCACGCACTACAGAGATGGTCAAGTCGCCACATATTCAGGCGCACTACCATCTCAAGTTAAAGCCTGGGACAAACGTAGCTGTGGTGTCTGCCTTAGCTCACGTTTTGGTTACCGAAGGTCTGCTAAAAGAAGACTATATTGCTGAACGTTGTGATATGAAGTCATATCAGGAATGGAAAGAATTTGTCTCCAGACCCGAGAATTCCCCAGAAGCCATGGCTGAGGTAACCGGAGTGCCTGCCGCTGATATTCGTGGCGCTGCCAGAATGTATGCCGCTGCAAATAATGGCTCGATTTATTATGGCTTAGGCGTTACTGAGCATGCGCAGGGTTCGACGATGGTGATGGGTATTGCTAACCTAGCGATGGCTACTGGTAACGTGGGTCGTGAAGGGGTTGGTATCAATCCATTGCGCGGCCAGAATAATGTCCAGGGTTCTTGCGATATGGGTTCTTTCCCACATGAGTTACCTGGTTACCGCCATGTATCGGATACAACAGCCCGCACCTTATTTGAGGATGCTTGGGGCGTTAAGTTGGATCCAGAGCCAGGCCTCCGTATTCCAAACATGTTCGATGCCGCTTTGGATGGCAGTTTCAAAGGCCTATATTGCGTAGGAGAAGATATTGTTCAGTCTGATCCCAATACTCAACATACCACTGCGGCCCTAGAGGCGATGGAGTGTATTGTGGTTCAAGACTTGTTCTTAAATGAAACCGCAAAATATGCCCATGTATTTTTGCCAGGGTCTTCATTCTTGGAAAAAGATGGCACGTTTACCAATGCCGAGCGTCGTATTTCAAGGGTTCGTAAGGTGATGCCGCCACAAGCTGGCAAGTCAGATTGGGAAGTAACCCAAGCACTCTCAAACGCTTTAGGTTATCGGATGGATTACAAACATCCATCAGAGATCATGGATGAGATTGCTGCTTTGACGCCTACTTTTCATGGTGTTAGCTATCAAAAATTGGATGAGCTTGAAAGTATTCAGTGGCCTTGCAATGAAGAGGCGCCTGATGGTACGCCAACCATGCACATTGATAAATTTGTGCGTGGCAAAGGCAAGTTCATCATCACCCAATACGTTGCAACCGATGAAAAGGTAACACGTAAGTTCCCCTTAATTCTGACTACAGGCCGGATTCTGTCTCAATATAACGTGGGCGCACAAACCCGCAGAACAGCAAATAGTCAGTGGCATAGTGAGGATCGCTTAGAGATTCATCCTCACGACGCAGAAGAACGCAATATCAAGCAGGATGATTGGGTGGGAATCGAATCGCGCTCCGGTCAGACAGTCTTGCGCGCAACCATTACGGAAAATGTGCAGCCTGGCGTGGTGTACACCACCTTCCATTTCCCAGAGTCTGGTGCAAATGTGATTACTACCGATAACTCTGATTGGGCGACCAATTGTCCGGAGTATAAGGTGACTGCAGTTCAGGTGATGCCAGTTTCTCAACCTTCTGAGTGGCAACAAGAGTTCAAGCGTTTTGATGAACTTCAAAAAGAACTCTTGGATGCTGGTCAAGCGGTGGCTCAATCCTAAGGTAATGGCATGATGGCCACTGGTACGGAGGAAGCGGCTGCCGTCTTGGAGACGCTTCTAGTCGATCGCTGGAGGAACTGGACGCACAGCTCTTCTGAAGATCTGGTTGCTGTTGAAACACCTGTGGCAATTGAGTACAACGGCATCTCGCATGCAGTGATGTTGGCATCACCAGCAAACCTCCGGGATTTTGCGGTGGGATTTTCCTTAACGGAAGGCATCATTCAACAGGCTAATGAGATGTTTGACTGCGAAGTCATTCATCAACCAAATGGTGTGGTGATCCAGGCGACGATCTCTTCCAAGTGCTTTATGGCTCTCAAAGATCGTAGGCGAAATTTAACCGGTAGAACCGGTTGTGGGTTGTGCGGCCTGGAAACCATCGAGCAGGCTGTGCGCAAACATGACCCCATCTTGCATCGACATGTAGTCAGTGAGGCATTCTTATTTGGGGGCATGCAAAAGATGCAGGGCTTACAGCCCATGCATCAGGGTTGTGGTGCAACCCATGCTGCCGCCTGGATGGATCTTGCTGGTGAGATTGTCTGCGTGCGCGAAGATGTCGGCCGTCACAATGCTTTGGATAAGTTAATTGGCCACTTGGCGCTTTCGGGTTGCGATTTTTCCCAGGGGGTAGCGTTGATTACGAGTCGGGCAAGTTATGAGATGGTGCAGAAATGCGCCACGATGGGCATCGGTTTGCTGGCCGCGATATCTGCGCCTACCAGCTTGGCAGCCCGCTTAGCGAAAGATGCCGGTGTGACGCTCATTGGTTATATGCGAGAGCAAAGTTACGTTGTTTACGCCCACCCCGAACGAATTGTTAAAGAATAAAAAAATAGGAGTCAAAATGGACGCACAAAACTTAATTAAAATGGCCAATCAAATCGGTGCTTTTTTTGAGTCGATGCCTGATAAAAAAGAAGCTCAAGAGGGCATCTTTAATCACATCCAAAAAAATTGGGATCCGAGGATGCGTAAAGCATTTTTTCAGTCGGTTGATTCCCATCAGGATCAAGAATTAAATCCCTTTGTGAAAGAGGCCATGGTGTTGCATCGCGGTCAGCTGATCTAACATTGCATGACTTTAGAGGCGTTGCTTGGTCGCTATTCCTTAGGGGGCAAGGATTTAGTTGAGCCCGGTCCAAGCGATCAGGAGTTAGATGCCATTGCTAAAGCAGCTTTGCAAGCCCCTGATCACGGTGAATTAACGCCGTTTAGGTTGGTGGTGGTTAAGGGTGAGGCTCGCAAAAAGATGGCTGAGCTGTTTGTGGCTTACGCTCAGTCGATTGGTAAATCACCTCAATCCTGTGAGATTGAACGCAGTCGAGCATTAAATGTGCCTGTCAGTATTGCCATCATTGCTAGAGTGGATATGAGTCATCCAATCGTGCCAGCCCACGAACAATGGATTTGCATTGGGGGAGCCATCACCAATATCCTCAATGCTATTCATTTGCTGGGCTATGCTGGAAAAATGCTCAGTGGTGGTAAGGTGAGGGATAGAGCTATTGCTGATGCTTTTTGCCATCCTGGTGAAACTCTGGTTGGGTGGATTGCAGTGGGTACCGCAGCCAGAGCCCTTCAGGAAAAAACTGTCAAACCACTGGATCAAACCCTCTCGTTCTTTTGAGGGCAAGCACTTAGTTAGCCTCGCATTGCTTCTCGTGAAACAATAGGGGATGACTCTTCCTGTGACTGGGCAAACCCCCGATATTGAAATCACCCCCGATTACCAAGCGGTAATTGATGCAATTGAGCGAGGTGATCCCTATATCTTTGTTAGTGGTAAGGCGGGTACCGGTAAGACTACCTTGATTGGATATCTGCGCGACCATATTCCTGGCAATGTTGTTGTGGTTGCGCCAACGGGAGTGGCTGCATTGCAGGTGAAGGGTGTCACTATTCACTCCTTCTTCCGCTTACCACCACGTCTCATCTTTCCTGAAGAGGATATTAAGCCCCTCAAAGATAAGCGTTTGTACAAAGATATTCGACTCCTCATTATCGATGAAGTATCTATGGTGCGTGCTGATGTCGTCGATGCCATGGACTTATTTTTGCGCGCCAATGGACCCCATAAAAATCAGCCCTTTGGTGGTATTCAGGTGATGTTTGTTGGCGACCTGTTTCAGCTACCGCCCGTGGTTTCTGGTGCTGATATGGAGGTTCTGGCGGGACGTGGCTATGAAGGCCCGTATTTTTTCTGCTCGATGGCTTTGCACCGCAAGTCAGTCACCATGGTGGAACTATCGAAAATCTTTCGCCAAAAGGATCAACATTTTGCTCAGTTGTTAAATCGTATCCGCATTAATGACGACATTGACGAGGCTTTAGATACTCTGAATGCATTATGTTTTCATCCCGAGCGTGCAGTCGATGAGCAAACGATTACTTTGACAACCACCAACGCGCGTGCTGATCAGATCAATGGCGCCGGTTTACGTGCATTAACGACTGATGCCAAAGTCTACCAAGGCAAAACCACGGGAAAATTTAATGTCGATGAACGTAACTTGCCATCCTCCCATCATCTAACCCTCAAGGTTGGTGCTCGGGTGATGTTTACCGCTACTGATAGTGGATTTCCGAAGCGGTGGGTAAATGGAACTATTGGCGTGGTTAGGGAGCTCTTGCCGGATACGGTTAAGGTGGTGGTTCAGAATGGCCCGTACTCGAATACTGTTGAGGTGAAGGGCCACCAGTGGGAGTCCTATCGCTACGATCATGACATGATGTCTGGAAAAATTTCTCCATCAATTATTGGCACATATGTCCAAATTCCCTTGATGCTAGCTTGGGCGGTTACCATCCACAAGAGTCAAGGAAAAACCTTAGACAAGGTCAAGGTGGATTTGTCTTCAGGGGCATTTGCTTCTGGACAGGTCTATGTCGCACTCAGTCGTTGCCGCTCCATTGAGGGGATTTCTCTTCAGCGGCCCATCGAGGCTCGGGATGTATCGTGCGATCAGGAAATTAAGCGGTTCTATCAGGATTG
>Ga0316227_1002349_pt1 | contig 17193 bp, 12 predicted proteins | sample TBH18019metaG_FD_206012 | JGI IMG/M metagenome (GOLD analysis project Ga0316227, IMG submission 206012) | Freshwater microbial communities from Trout Bog Lake, Wisconsin, USA - TBH18019 | ecosystem: Environmental > Aquatic > Freshwater > Lake > Hypolimnion/Profundal zone | place: USA: Wisconsin... | reverse complement strand
GCCTACTCCTATGCCGGCGACGCCAACTATAACGCCCCGGCCAACAACACTTCCACCGCCCTGACGGTCAACAAAGCCGGTTCCGTATTCACCAGCTTATCTCCTTCCCAAACAATCATCTATGGAACGAGCGGCGTGACGCTCAGTGGGACTATCGGCGTCGGGTCAGCCTACCCGCCCAGCGGGGAGACAGTCAGCGTGACCATCAACAGTGTGCCGCAGATCGCCACCATTGAAAGCAACGGCACCTTTTCGGTGCTTTTCTCGACCAGTTCGCTCACCACATCGGGGTCGCCCTACATCATCACCTATAGCTATGCCGGCGACACTAACTTCAACAGCGCCGGCGACGCTTCCACAACGCTGACGGTTATTCCCCCAACAGCGACGATCAGCGGTGAGGTCTTTAACGATACCAAGGGCAATGGAGTCCTCACCCGCAAGGACAAGGGTATGTCTGGTGTGACTGTCAGCGTGCAACTAAAGAAGGGGAAAAAACTTAAGGGCAAAGCGACCACGTTCACCACCGGCAAGTCCGGGGTGTTCACCTTCACCAATCTGGCCCCCGGAACCTACCAAATCAGCGCACCCGTGCCCGCTGGCTACCAGCAGACCGCACCCGCTGGAGGCGCCTATACGTTGACTGTCGTCGCCGGGGAGGTGGTAACCGGCGAGAACTTTGGGAACAAGAAAGGATAGCGGGCGTGTGTCCACCCCCCCCTCGCCACTCGCCATCACATTTTCTCCGGATGCTCTATGCCCAGCAGATCGAGGCCCAGGGCCAGGGTCTGGCCGGTGAGATCAACCAGGGCCAGACGGCTGGAGCGTGTGGCATCATCGCTTTGGAGTACCGGGCAATTTTCGTAGAAGCCGCTGAGGCGTGTGGCCAGATCGTAGAGATAGGTGCACAGGTGGTGGGGCTTGAGTTCCCGGGCCACCAGTTCAACGACGTCGCCGAGGCGCAGAATATGCTTGGCGATGGCCAGCTCATGCGCTGATTCAAGCCGGATGGTCGTGACGGCGGCTCCGCCGTAGGCTATGCCGCGGTTCTGCCCTTCGCGAAGGATGGAGCGGGTGCGGGCGTAGGCATACTGGAGGTAGGGGGCGGTGTTGCCGTCCAGGGCCAACATGCGGTCGAAGGAAAACGCGTAGTCGCTGATGCGGTCCCGGGACATGTCAAAATACTTGATCCCGCCCACGCCCACGGATCGGGCGATCTGCCGGCGCTGGGCTTCGGGCAGTTGGGGATTCTTCTGGGTGACGACGGCCAGAGCCTGCTCCTCGGCCTGATCGAGCAGGTCCTGAAGCTTGAACAGACCGCCGGCCCGGCTGCGGAGGGCCGGCCATCTTCGCCGAGCATGGTGCCGAAAGCGGCGTGCTCCAGGCTGGCATCCCCGGCCCATCCGGCCCGGGCGGCCACGGCGAAAACCCGGGAAAAATGATGCGACTGCCGGGCATCGACAAGATAGATGATCCGGCGCGGATGCAGGTTGCCCACCCGGTGGCGAATGGCGGCAAGGGTTCCGATGTGCCCGTTATTCTTGCGTCCAACCTTTCGGCCTTCCTGAAGGCGAAGCCCATGAAGACAATCCTTCTCAGCCTGTTTGTTTTGATCACTGCTGGTTTGGCTCTGGCCGATCCGCCTGCTACTCAACCCATCTGCACTGGCAAGTTCACGGCTATCGAGGCCAATAGCATCAGCTTCAAATTCCTCAGCCGAAGCCGGGGCGGGCACGTTATGACCGAGTCGACGACCGATAAGACCGTGGTGATTCTGTCGGACGGGACGCAGGGCAAGATAGGTGACCTCAAGGTCGGTCAAACGGCCAGAATTACGCTGGACGAGTCGAGAGAAGTGGCCATCAAGATCGAGGTGGGCAAATCATCGTGGGAATCGACCAACTCGCCCGCCACCCAGCCGAGCGAGAACAAAGGTTTCGGCATCCACATCGAGTCGTGGGATGCGATTTTGTTCAGTTCGCCGCCGACTCTCACGGACCAGTCATGGCTGTCCAGGAAAGACGTCGAGGCGGTCATTGCCCGATATGTGGATTTGCAGGCGGGTCTGGCTGAAGTCACCCTGGGCAAGAAGCTCGATATGGGCGACAACGGGCGGGAGGTAAAGATCGACGAGATTCAGGCTTGGCTGGTTGCTCAGGGCATCAAGGACATCACGTTCCGGTTGGCGACAAGCAAGGTTATGTCTCCGGTGGTTCGGCAGTGCAGGAATGGGAAGACGGTGATCCTTGCCACCCAACCGGCAACGGACGAGAGAGAAACAGGACTATGGCGGCCGTCGACGTCAAGTTGGATTGGCGACTAATTCGGCGAGTATTTTTTTATTGCTATAAAAATACCCCGGTAAAACCGGGGTATTTCAGTGGAGCCACGGGGAATCGAACCCCGATTTGCTGAATGCGATTCAGCCGTCATCCCGTTAGACCATGGCCCCCGCATTTGGAATTATTGTATGGCTGCGACCGCAAGCGTCAAGATGTCCAGTCATCAATGACTGCAAGATATACGCGACGGCCCGCATTGCCACTGCACCCTGTGTACGGCGTTACCCCCCCCGACCCAACCTCTCTTTGCTCCATACTTTATGTAAATATCTCCAACGGCTATACGCCTAACACGACAGCGCTACGTTGAGTTACAGTGGATACCCACACACACAGCAATGGAACATCTCAACAAAACGGCCTTCCATAAGTTTGTTGCGTTTACCGATACAACACTTTCAACGCCATGCGTAAACGCTACGGACTTATGGAAGACCGCTTAACAGACACCATAGATCCATATCACATGTTCAGCGGTTTTGCCGCAGGCGAATATTGCTGTCCGACTGCGACACCCCTTGGCTGGCTGCTGTAGAAAAACGCCCTAGCGGCGGCGACTAACCACTTTCCATTGCGATGCACCATCGTGAGCGTCAGGGTCAAATCCCTCTCCGGCAGTTCGTTGCCGCTCGAATCGACTAGTCCGCTGACCTGCCCTTCGCAGTCAACGACTATCACGTCGGAGCCGACCTGGTCAATATGGCGCACTGTCGCCGTGTGGGTGGCATTCTTCAACTGGCCACTAAAACTCCTGGACCAGTACGACTGAATATCTCTCTTGCCCCGTGAAAGTTTGCCCCACGGATCAATCAGATCGCCGTCATCGGTATAGAACTCCGATACGGCTCTTCCGTCATGACGATTGAAGGCCTCGGTCATTTCATCTATCCGTTGCTGACAATCCCTCACTTGTATAGTTGCCATACGACACCATCCTTTTCCGTTAAGCGAACCTCCCGGCACAACTGCATTGCACTGAACGGGACGCAATGCAACTCTGGTGCCATCGCCCCTACCGCCTGTGTATGTCTCGCCATTCCTGCCCGACTCAGCAAGTATGAACGGTGCGAGGAGGCAATACTGAGCCATCAACCATGCCAGAAAGACATTTTGCATAGTCTTGAAAACAACCGCATCTAGTGACACAACCAGCAGCACCTTGGCGATTTGGACGGCAAAGTGACGCACTGTCCATATCCTCAACACCTGCGTTGCAGCGAAGCATACGCGACGCAATCACTAAGTTGCTCGCCACCCCTGTCCAACCGGATATTTCCAGGCGGCAACATCCATTCTGTTTTTTGTTTACAACCCTTGATTCCTCATTACAATTCCCCCCCTTGCCGGTACGGCTGGTCATATTCCGTCGCGCAGTCATGCCAGGCCAGAACCGCATGGGAATACTGTAAATCGGCCCAAGCAGACCCAACCGCGTTGCGGTTCAACCTTGCCCCGGACGAGGTGTATGTACCCGTAGGTAAAGTGAGGTTGCCGACAATTGTCAGCAACAAGAACATTCGGGATGCATGTGGGTTAACCATGGTAAAGGAGTCCTGATGACTAAACGTATCCTGATGCTGGGCATTCTGGCTCTGCTCGCTTGCGGTCAGGTCTTGGCAGAACCCGCAACAATCATGTCCGCCCCAGTGCCGGCGCTTACGTTTACCGCCAAGCCAACGGCTACCAAAACGCCTGAAGGGGCAAAAATCGATTTTACTGTCTCCGCCGCCACCGACGTGGCTATCTGCATTGAGGATGCCAGCGGCAAGATCGCCCGCCATCTGGCGGCTGGGGTGTTGGGCAATAATGCGCCTCGCCCGCTGCTGGCCGACGCGCTAACCCAGTCCGTCGAGTGGAACGGCAAAGATGATGCCGGCCAGCCAGCCAGCGGCGGGCCGTTCAAGGCCCGCGTACAACTTGGCATGTGGCCACAATTGGAACGCTATATTGGCGGAACGCCCTATTACTGGGACAACCAGATTCGCGGACTGACCGTCAGCCCGGTCGGCGAAGTGTACGTCCTGGCGGTCATGGGCAGTGGCTACGCCGGCACCAGAGCATTTGTGCGCGTGCTGGACAACCAGGGGCAATACCGACGTACGATTGTGCCCTATGCGGCCAATACACCGGCAGAACGGGCCGAGGCACTTGGACAGGTGACATTCAATGGTCGCCGCCTACCGCTCGTATGCAACGGATACAGCGACACCTTGGCCCCGATGCTGACCGGCATGCCACGACAGGCAATGGTCTGGCATCCACATGGACACCTGTTGCTGTCCAGCGCTGTTGGTTCTTTCGACGATGTTCGTCCTCTGCGACACATCCTCGCCCTGGACCCCAAGGGAGGGGCGCCAGCCGGCCTGGGGTTTGTCGGCCCGGCTATCGATCCCGTCGGCCAGGGCGGTGACGGCGGCAAGTGTTTCGATTCCGTGACCGTCAGTCCCGATGGGCAATGGTTGTACTACTCCGGCTACAAGGAGGGCGATAAAAAGCCGCGTCATGCGGTATTACGCGGCCGCTGGGGCGAAGCGGAACTGTCGGTCTTCGCCGGCCATCTCAGCGAGCCTGGCAACGACGACCAACATCTGTCCAACCCGCAGGGCTTGGCCACCGACGCGGCGGGAAACGTCTATGTCTGCGACTACGGCAACGATCAGGTGGCGATTTTTGGACCTGACGGCAAACGCTTGGCCAGGTTCGCCGTGGACATGCCGCAGCAGATCGCGATCCACGCCAAGAGCGGCGCGATATTTGTGGCCTCGCGAAAACCGGCCGGGCCGGCTACTGCGACTACATCAGCGGATCCGGTAATAAAGAAATTCTCAGCCTTGGGCAAAGATCCGCCCCGGCAGATATGGAGCCAGACGCTGCCAGGGCTGGAGATCATGGCCCTGGATCCAACGGCGGAACAGGCCAGGTTCTGGCTGGCTGTATCTATGCCAGGGCGGGGAATGTCGCTGGCGGCTGCGACTGAAAAGGACGGCAAGTTGGAAATGTCGCCGCCGGTCGGCGACGCCAAAGGCCTGATCTCGTCCGGGATCATGTCCGGCGGACGGGATGCGGACGAGGTATTTTTGCCAGGCGGAGCGGGATTTGTGCGTATTGACCTGAAGACCGGCGAACAATCACCGTTGGTATTAAAAGGCACAGCCCACCCCTTCGGGGAACTGATCGTCGGCCGGGACGGCAATTTCTATATCCACGGCGGAGGTGGACAGGAACTATACCGCTTCAATGCCAAGGGCGATCCGCTGCCGTTCGCGGCGAGCGAACAGCCTAAGCTCAAACTGGCGCGAACCAGCAAGACGCTGCGCGGATTGTTTGTGACCCGCGATGGCACGATCTATGTGCTGAGTTGGGACTACCGCAAGCTGACATACCTGGATAGTTACGACTCCCAGGGCAACCCTTTACGCAAAGACATCATCGCTGGCTTGGCGTCGGGAGCCACGGGCATTCAGGTCGATCCGGCCGGCAATTATTACGTCACGGAAAACATTAAACCGTTTGACGTCATGTTCCCGCAGCCCTTTGGAGATCGCATCCTTTCGAAAACCTGGAAATGGTTCGATCTCAAAGACACCCGCCCCGCCCCCTGGTGCTACAATTACGACAATGCTTACCTGTCCTTCTGGGGCTGTCTTCTGAAATTCCCCGCCGCTGGCGGAACCCTTTACGGACTCAGCGCCTCCGGCCGGCCGATTGCCGATGCACCGGCCGATGCCGTCTCTTTCAAGAGCGGCTACCTGGCCCGTGATGTAAAAGTAAGCGGTGCCGCTTGGATTCGGCCGTATGCCGCCTATGCCGGCTCGCACGATTTCGGGGCCGACGGCTCCAACTGCATGTGCATCGCCAATCGCATGTCCCTCGACGATTTCGGACGGCTGTTTGTTCCGGATCCGTTCCGCTTCTGCGTGACCGTATTCGACCCTAACGGCAACATCATCACCAGGATCGGAACCTACGGCAACCTCGACAGCGCCGGCCCAGGCAGCGATGTGCCCGACCCGGCAATCGCCTTCGCCTGGCCGCGTTATGTGGCATGCATGAAGGACCGCATGGTCGTTTCCGATGCGGTCAATCGTCGCCTGGCCGTCATCGGCCTGCGCTCGTTTGGAACCGAGACCTGCCTACTGCCGTAGAACGAGCAACCTCATGCGTACGCAATACTGGCTTCGCTGGCTTGTCCGTCTCATCTTGCTCGCCGCCGCAATCTCGTTGGTGGCTGTTGGACCAGTGCCGGCGTGGCTGGCCAAGACGGTTCCGGCGTGCAGCCCGCTGGCGGCGATCTCGGTGACATTGACGGCACGACAGTGGATGCCTTCGCTCTATTGGGCGGTGCCTCCGCTGCTGCTGGCGACGCTGGCTGTCTGGAAGGGCCAACTCTTCTGCCGCTGGGCCTGTCCCACCGGTACTTTGATGTCCATCGGGGGAAAGTTCAGCCTGCACAAACGATTTCTGCCGATGCGCATCAGCGGCGTGGTCTTCTGGTCCAGCCTATTCGCAGCCTTGATCGGGCGACCGGTGTTGCTTTTTCTGGATCCTTTGTCCGGCTTCAACCGCTTGGCAGTCCCGGCCAGGGGACTCTGGTCGGTCGCCTGGTTGAATCTGGGTCTGGTGCTGCCGGCGTTGCTTGTCATTGGTTTCGTGCAGCCAGCCATCTGGTGTACCCACATCTGTCCCCTGGGCTATGCCTTGCGCGTGTGCAAGCGATGCCCCGGCCGGCCTGGGCCAAAACCACCGCCCACCGACCCGGTCCGGCGCGATCTGCTGCTTGGCCTGATCATCGGAGCCCCGTTGGCGCTGGCTATCCGGCGGTGGGCGCCGCTGCACAAGGCTCCCCGTCAACTGCCGATCCTGCCACCTGGGGCCGCCGATCCCGTCACCTTCGCATCGCTCTGTTCGCGGTGCTACGATTGCGTACGGGCCTGCCCTGCGAAGATCATTCGTATAAGCGGCGTAGATGACCGAGCCTTGTCGCAGTTGTTCCAACCCGAGTTGGAATTGCGCCGCGGGGCCTGCATGATCGACTGCAATGCCTGCAGCCAGGTCTGCCCCACCGGGGCCTTGAACCGTCTGGGTCTGCCAGCCAAGAAGGCCCGCCAGATTGGCCTGGCCGATATCGATGTATCCAAGTGTCTCTCCTGGGCCCGCGAGAAACCGTGCATGAAGTGTCTGGAGGCCTGCCCCTACGACGCCATCAACGCTGACATCAATGATTTTGGCACGGCCCGACCGGTTATAAACAGTGATGCCTGTCGCGGGTGCGGGGCCTGCTTGGGGGCGTGTCCGCCTGAAGTGCCGATTCAGGCCATTGCCATCGAAGGCGTCCCGCGGCAACGTCAGTGTCAAAGCCCCCTAACAACTTGATGCCAGACGGTATCCGCACTGCACTTCTTCTTAGACTTCCGGAAACTACCTTTCACAAGGTCTCACGAGGGAGCTTTAGACGTGGTTGACCGACCCGAGCCATAGTACATAAGCGTCAGTACTGACGTCACCATACCTAGTGCAGGAAGGACCATCCGCACTATAATTTCCCGTTTCGATCCCATCGGCACAAACACCAGATAGACCAGTTGTATTCCACAGACAATAATCCCCATCCGTATAAGTTGGTGGACGAGTTTGGCAAAAAGCTGGCGTGAGAATTCGCCGTCGGGCATATCCGCCGGCCTTGCGGAGAACATCCGTCCCGTTATCCAGCAGGCACCCAACACAGAAAATGGGAATCCGCCGGCAAACATTGTTCCAAGTAGCAATACCAGGCAGAAAATAAACTCGCTTGGGGACATGTGTGATAAATCACCTCCATACGTATGCAATATGTGCCAGATCATAAGGGCCACAACTGCTGCGATGAACAGGAACACCAACAGCACGACCAAGGCCATTGTGAAAACAAACTGTCCAACAGGCATGCCTTCGGCAATCTCATGCATCCGCAGTTTTTCGTCGTCGGAGTAGGAGAAACCTGGCCATACGCTCCCTTTGCTATGGATCAAATCCATGTTCGCAGACCAAAACCGCGCGACCGCGGTAATCACAGGAACAGGCCGTTTGGCGGCAACTGGCAAAACGCCCGCCTGGTGGACATCTGTATTGTCCATGGATACACCTCAATCAGTAACTGACATTTACCATTGCCGTCCGCCCAAAACCACCGCTACTGTTGGGAATGATTTTAACGCATTTCCTGAATTCAACAACAGACCGCCACGCAGCACTATTCAATCTTCATCGCCTCTCCACCTCTGAGCAGGAGGCATTGTTTCAGGCGTCGCGCTTCCCGGCCCATATTTACCCTATCGATGTTGCCACTTGAGAATGCTGACGCTGATTCGTCACCGCTGCCAAACGTGCAATGTGTTGTAAAATGAACTTGCTTTGGTAGCCTAGGGTGATTACTTTATTCGCATAAATCAGGTCTGTTAACCGAATACGTTCCCTGAAACCATGTTTTAGGAGGTAGTTGTGTTGGACAAACTGAACGTGCGGTGGGTGGGGGTTATCGTTGAGGCGGCGACGATTGTTGCGGCGGGGTCATGGGCCTTGGCTCAGGAGACACCGCAGAGAGCAGAGGTGGCATACCATCTCAATTGCATTGCCTACCCCTCCGGCGACTACGAACTAGCCCGCTCTTACGAGACACAGAGACAAACCAAAGTCGATAACGGGGGCTCGACAAAGAGCGGCCAAACCGCCAACTATCTGTTCGACATGAAGTACCAGGCCCCACACAACGGCCAAGTCGGCAGTGGCCGGATCGAAGCTGTACTGCGACAACTCCGGGTCACGATCGTCACGCCCGACGGCTTCATGTCATATGACAGCAACGGCAAACCTGCGGACCAGACTCCCATATTGACTGGACAGTTCAAGCACATCGTCGGACTTGCGTCCACCGCCGAAGTTGCAGTAGCGAGTATTCGACCGTTTACCGGCCTCGATGCCGGGTGGGACAGGTTCGCCCAAGAGCAGCGCGGCACACCCGCCCAGGTCGTCGCAATGAACAAGCGGAACTACGGAGACGTTATGCTGAACCGCATATTCGCCGCCGGCGCCGAGATCATTGCGACGGTTCCAATGTATAACCTCTCCGGACCAGGTGCCCCGCCCCTGCCAGACTTCATCACCATGACGGTCGGCGATGAGTGGAAATTCACCTGTAACCGTGATGGCATCGGTGGCAAGCCGATCGACGTCGAGCACACCGCCCGGGTGATGGCAATCCGCGACGGTCTGGTGACCGTAAACGTATCATGGAAAATCAACGGCATGCAGCCTCAGCCCAAAGCCGACGGAACTATGGTCATGTCGGGTGCCGATGTGCAGGGCGGGATTGATTACACGATTCACGCGGCCAGCGGGCTGGCAACCGACGTGCTGACGACAATTAAACGCGTCGACCAGATCGCACTAGGCGCCGGCGATAACATTGCTCAGCAAACGTGCACCATCACCGAAACCGACCATGTCTGGTTGAAGGCCAAGGCTGCGGCCGTTGTCGGCCAGCCGGCCACACCCGCGACCAAGGCTGACCAGTCTAACTGCCCCTCCTGCGGCACAAAGGTGCCTGTCGGTGCAAAATTCTGCCCGGACTGCGGGGCTAAGATTCCTGCCTCGCCAGCCCCATCTGTGGCTCGGCCTACCGTTTGTCCCAAGTGCGGGGCAAAATTAGCTGCCGAGGCCAAGTTTTGCATGGAATGCGGATGGAAAGTTGAACTGGTTTCCGCAGAATCGGAGCAGCCGTTGGGGTTGCAACAGGTGACGCCAAAACAGATTGTTGAAACCGACATTCTAGCCGCCAACCGACTGGACTATGATGCCTCGGTTCGCATTACCGCCCCGGCTTTTAAGGACGCCGCCAAACTGCTCGGAACCGTATTGGAAAAGGTCACGCAACTGCATGACCGATTCGAATCACTTGCCGAGGCCATGGAGAAACCACTAGGCAAGGAAGCCGCTGAGTCTGTGCGGATGCAGGCTAAACAATTGTCGCCGGAAAACTTTAAGAAGAGCGTGGCCAGCGATATTGTGACCGTCTGTCAGAATGGCAAGATCGACTGGAATAAGATCACGATAGAGGAGAATGGCGCAAGCGCGACCGCCAACTGGCCCGGGCGGGACCAACCGCTTAAGATGGTCAGGCTTGACGGCAAGTGGTATTCCATTCCTGATGAGGACATGGGCAAGACGCCAGAGGAGGCCAAATGCAACATACAGAGGATGGCCGATGCATTCGACAAGGGCATTGCCAAGTTGGATGATGTGATCGCCAGGCTTCATGGTGGCTCGATGACCCAACAGGAATTCCGCGTGGCCATGCAGGATTTCGCCAAAGTCATGCAAGCGATGAAGTAACCGTAGTGCGACTGAAGCCGTAGCGACCCGCGGTCGCCGTTAGAACCAACCGCCCTGAGCCCAACGCCATCTGACGGGATCACCAGTTCACGGCAACAATTGCTGTACACAAACGAGGACATCATGTCTACAACACGGACGATAGGCCTGCTGGTTCCCCTGTTGGCGATGTCAATTTCGCCAGCTTTGGGTAATGACTATTACCCTCTGAAAGAAGGAAACAACTGGACCTTCAGCCTGCCGACCGGCGGAGAGATGACCATCACAGTGGCCGGTTTGGAAGACGTCAAAGGGGTAAAATGCGCCCGTCTGGAGTGCGATCTAGCAGACCAGGGCAAAACCACCTCGTGGCTGGTCGCCGACACGGATGGGGTCTGGACATATAAGTTTAAGAATCCGCAGGGAGAAATTGAATTCCCCAAACCGCTACTACAAATCAAACTGCCATTCAAGCCGGGCGACAAATGGCAGGCCCAGCTGCCGCGGCAGCAGTCGATTGACACGCAAATGGAGTCGGTCGGGCGGGAGATGATCAAAGTTCCAGTTGGCACGTTCGAGTGCATCCGGATCGATACGGTAGTGACCGTGGGCGAAAAAAAAGCGACCACTTCCACTTGGTATGCAGACGGAGTTGGGCAGGTTCAGATGACCGCAACCGTCGGCGGTCGGGAGACCACCATGCAGTTGACCAGAACCAACGTCGGTCCGGCGGCCAAGCCTGCCGTGGCCATTGCGGACACTTCCAAGCCGTCCGCTATTCCAACAGCAAATCGCTTCTGCCTAAACTGTGGGGTGAAAGTGCCCGTTAATGCGAAATTCTGTCCCGAATGTGGAGCGAAGATACCTCTGCCGCCAGCCTCGGCTGCCCCAGTTGCTCCAGCCATTCCTCCGGTTTCGTCGGCATCTCTGGCCCCGTCGACGGCCCTGACCGATGTCGTTCAGCTCCAACAAGCGACACTGCTCGACCCTAATAGTAACCATCCCGCGTTCACCATGCTGGCACCTCCAACATGGAAAGCCGCCTGCTCGATCGCCTACCGCGGGGACCGCCCTGCGGATCCGGTTGACGTCAACATATGTGCCCGCAGTCCGGACGGGCAGGCAGAGTTCAACATGGTACCGAATGTGTGGAGCACTTGGTCGCCGATAATGGCCCAAATGGGCATGCTGATGCCGCGAAACCCGGGCAACGAGGCCATGCAATGCCCTGACAAAGCAGCGGAATTCTTCAAACAGTTGGTGCTGCCGCGGCTGCGACCGGAACTTCGCCAAGAGACCAGGGATGCTCAGGCCGCCGGGCAATACAAGGTGGTCGATATCCAGGATTACCCCAAGATCGCCGAGGCCCAAGCCAAGTCCGTCGAGACCATGGCCAAGACCTTGCTAGCCAGCGGCAGCAAACTGAACATCCAGGTGGCCCGCATCCGAGTGGAATATACCAACCCCAAGACCGGCCAGCAGATGCAGGAAGACATCGGCGGGACGTTGACGACCATAACCAGTGTAATTATGGGGTTAAACGGACCGCAGATCCAATCCGTCATTTGGCGGACCAACCGGGTTTTCGCCTGCCGGGCTGTCAAGGGGCAGCTAGAGCGGTACGTAGATCTCTTCGCGTGCATGGCCGGTTCTGTCCGGCCTGACCCCGCCTGGCTGGCAGATTACCAACAAGCAGTGGCCATCATGCTGAAAGGTCAGGCGGACAACATTGACGCGGCTGCCGAGCGGGCCAAGGTCATGGCCGCCGCCGGGGCCGAGCAGTCCAAGATAATTTGCGACACCTACCAGCACACTGCGAAGGTTTTGAACCAAAGCGCCGATCAGTTTGACCGGGCGGCCATTCGCGGGACGGCCCTCTACAAGAGCCCGTATGAAGACTACTCTATCGAGTTGCCGGCCGGCTACGACTACGTCTGGACCAGCGGCAAAGGTCAGTACCGCCAGAGCAACGATGCCCTGTATGACCCGAATGTAGGATCAAGCGTGAGATGGGAGCAAATTCGCCGCACGCCTTGAACTGGCCGCCTTCCCCTAGACTTGCGTTTGGCGATGTTTATTGTAATGGGCCCGACAAGAGTCGAACTTGTGACCTCGTCCTTATCAGGGACGCGCTCTAACCAACTGAGCTACGAGCCCGTAAACCGAAGGCGAAGAATTGTATGATCTGTCGCGCCTAAGTCAACGGGTCGCGTCATCGACATTTGCCAGGGAATTGTGCATTACTTTCGCCGTGCAAATCTGCTGCCAATACGCCGGCAGTCACCGATTCGTTCGGCGTCATCACATGCAGCCTTACCTATCCTTCGCCCCGACGTTAATCACTTTCCATCCGCCCCTTGAACCCCGCCGCCACTCCATTAGAATCTTCACGCTTTCAGTTATACAAGGTTTAACAACATAGGAAGGATATGAACATTACGCTCAAAGGAAATGCGGTCATCGGACAATCCGGCGGACCGACATCAGTTATCAACCAGTCCCTGGTCGGGGTTATCCAGGAAGTTCAGAAATACTCGCATATCGACAAACTCCTGGGCGCTCGACACGGAGTGCGCGGGATCGTGGACGAGAAATTCATCTCCCTGCGCGGCGTCGGGCCGGATCTGCTGGAACGGATCAGCCAGACTCCTGCGGCCGCACTGGGCTCCACGCGCGACAAGCCCAAGCAGGACTACTGCGAAAGAATATTCGCCTCCTTCGCCAAGAACAACGTACGTTATTTCTTCTATATAGGCGGCAACGATTCGGCCGACACCGCCCGCATTGTCAGCGAATTGGCGAAGAAGGAAAACTACGAACTGCGCGTCTTTCACATTCCCAAGACCATTGACAATGATCTGTTGGTCAACGACCACACGCCAGGCTACGGCTCGGCCGCCAAGTTTGTCGCGGCGGCGATCATGGGCGATAACTGCGATAACGCCAGCCTCCCTGGCATCAAGGTGGACGTGATCATGGGCCGGAACGCCGGATTTCTCACCGCCGCAGCTGTCCTGGCTCGCCGCAATGATCATGACGGGCCACATCTTATTTATGTCCCCGAGGCCCCTGTGAGTGAGGACAAGTTCCTGGCTGATGTGGAGAAAGTCTATGCCAGATCCGGCAGGTGCGTGATCGCCGTCAGCGAAGGCGTTGTCGACCAAACGGGCAAGAGTTGGGCCGAGGTTATCAAGGCTAATCTCCAGCGCGACAGCCATGGCAACATCGAGTTGGCCAACTCCGGGTTAGGCGACTACATGGCCACGCTGATCGAAACCCGGCTGGGCACTAAAATGGGCAAAAAACTGCGCGTCCGCTCCGATACCTTTGGTTACCTTCAACGTAGTTTTCCGGGGTTCGTCAGTGCCACTGACGCCGCCGAGGCCCGCCTGGTCGGACGGATGGCCGTGCAATATAGCGCCGACGAGGCCAATAACGCCGGAGGCAGCGTGGCCATGCTGCGTAAGGACGGTGCCTACGCCATCGAAACCATCCTCACTCCGCTCAGCAGCGTTGCCCGCAACACCAAGCACCTGGAAGCCAGATACATAGTGGATGGCAACAACATCAGCGATGCTTTCAAAGATTACGCCCGTCCCCTGATCGGACCGCTGCCGGTAGTCGACGCTTTCGAGTAACGCCCTAAATATAAAAGAACCAGACATCGTGAACTGCAGTTCACGATGCCTGGGTGAAGTCATAACATCAAGGCCCGCGGACGGCTGTCCGCGGGCCTTGCTTGATTAGTACATTCCGCCGCCGGGAGGGCCGCCGGCAGGCTCGGGCTTGTCTTCTTTAATCTCGCTGACGATGGCGTCCGTTGTCAGCAGCAGACCGCTGATACTGGCGGCGTTCTGCAACGCCGTACGCTCGACCTTGGTGGGCACGATCACACCCATCTTAACCAGGTCGCCGTACTCGTGGGTCAGGGCGTTGTAGCCGAAGTTCAGCTCGCCGCTTTCCTTGACCTTCTGGGCGACCACAGAGCCGTCTACGCCGGCGTTCTCCGATATCTGCTTGATCGGAGCTTCGACGGCTCGACGGATGATCTCCACGCCCAGCGATTGATCATCATTGGCGGCCTTCTTCTTAACGCCATCGAGCACCTTGCGGGCGGCCCGGATAACCGAGACGCCTCCGCCGGCGACTATGCCTTCCTCGACGGCCGCGCGGCAGGCGTGCAGCGCGTCCTCGACGCGGGCCTTCTTCTCCTTCATGGCCACCTCGGTGGCCGCGCCCACGTTGATCTGGGCCACGCCGCCAGCCAGCTTGGCCAGACGCTCCTGGAGCTTCTCACGGTCGTAGTCGCTGGTATTGAGGTCGATTTCGTGCTTGAGCTGCTCAATACGGCCCTTGATGTTCTTTTCGTTGCCAGCGCCTTCGATAATAGTAGTATTGTCCTTATCGACGCGGATCTTCTTGGCCTTGCCAAGATCGCTCAACTCCACGTTCTCCAGTTTGATGCCCAACTCCTCGAAGATGGCCTTGCCGCCAGTGACGATGGCAATATCCTCAAGCATGGCCTTGCGGCGATCGCCAAAGCCAGGGGCCTTGACCGCCACGACCTTCAGCGTACCGCGCAACTTGTTTACCACCAAGGTGGCCAAGGCTTCGCCGTCGATGTCCTCGGCGATGAGCAGAATCGGCTTGCCGGACTCGGCGGCCTTGCTCAGCACCGGCACCAGGTCGCGGGCGGAACTGATCTTTTTCTCAAAAATCAGGATGTAGGCATCGTCAAGCACCGCTTCCATAGTATTGGGATCGGTGACGAAATGCGGGCTGAGATACCCCTTGTCGAACTGCATACCTTCCACCAGTTCGACGGTCGTTTCGAGGCTCTTGCCTTCTTCGACCGTGATGACTCCATCCTTGCCGACCTTGTCCATGGCGTCGGCAATCATCTTGCCGATCTGCTCGTCCTGGTTGGCGCTGGACGTGCCGACCTGGGCGATTTCCTTGGAACTGTCGATCTTCTTGCTCATGCGTTTCAGCTCTTCGACAATGGCGTCGACGGCCAGCTGAATGCCCCGCTGTATCTGCGATGCGTTGGCCCCGGAGGCGACGTTCTTCATGCCTTCGCTGAAGATGGCCTCGGCGTACACGGTGGCGGTGGTGGTGCCATCGCCGGCGATAGTGGAAGTCTTGGAGGCCACTTCCTTGACCATCTGCGCGCCCATGTTTTCGTAGGAATCTTCCAGCTCGATTTCCTTGGCGACCGTCACGCCGTCCTTGGTGACGGTGGGCGAGCCAAAGGACTTTTCAAGCACGACGTTGCGGCCCGATGGGCCGAGGGTGACTTTTACGGCGCGGGCCAGTTTCTTGACCCCGCGCAGGATGGCCTCACGGGCCTCCTGGTCATAAGCGATGCGTTTGGCAGCCATTGAGAATTCTCCTTCGAGTTGATTGGTTGTTATTCGACGACGCAGAGGATGTCATCCTCGGACATGATCATGAGCTCTTCGCCGTCGATCTTGATTTCAGTGCCGGCGTAGCTGGTGAATATGACTTCATCGCCCTTCTTGACATTAAAGGGGGCGCGTTCGCCGTTCTCCAGACGCTTGCCTTCGCCGAGGCTCAGAACCTTGCCGCGCTTGGGTTTTTCCTTGGCGGTGTCGGGCAGCACGATGCCGCTCTTGGTCTTGCTCTCCGCTTCCAGACGCTTGATGAGAATCTTGTCACCGAGTGGACGCAACTTAGCCATGGGGCTGACTCCTTCTAAAAAACCATGTTCAAATAAACTGTTCTTCTTATCTATCCGGCGCCGGCACTCGCGACGCCATTGACGTTTGTTGCCTTATCCGCGGCCTGGCGCATTTCCTTCGGCAGGCCAACGGCTTTCATAATACCTTCGCATGACGCGGGCCAACGAATCCAGCAGCAGGTTCACATCAACGGGCTTGGACAGCACGCTGAACACATGCATGCCCAAGGCCTCCTGGAGCAGATGGTTGGTCAGATTCTCTGCCAGAAGAATCGCCGGAGGGCGCTTCTCCATGTCCTTGAGCATCCGAATTACCTGCAAACCACCTAGCTGAGGCATCTGCGCATCAAGCACAATCACATGAATGTGCTGATGACAGATGACTTCCAGTGCCTCGCGACCACTTCGGACAGTCAATGTCTGCACACCTTGAGGTTCCAACAACCGGCGAACCGTCTGTGCCCAGCCTTCTTCTTCGTTGGCGAGCAACACATTCAGGCGGTTTGGATTGGCCGTTAGTACCATATCATGCGTATCGTCCTGGGAATCTGAACAAGGGCCGGTATGACCATACAAATTCCACTGCCCACCAATTAACAACTTTCGTGCCGCGCCGTCAGCTAAAAACAGGAAGAAGAATGATCTCGTTACTCATTGTATAATAATGACTTGCATTCTAATGTCGCCACACCGCACTGCCCTGGCCGTCGCTTGCCAACACGACGATTTCTGCCAAACGCTGTTAAGGCAGCAAAGATGACTGCCAGACTGGCACCTCAAAATAAACGCTTGAGTAGGGACGGC
>Ga0316227_1002340_pt1 | contig 17229 bp, 13 predicted proteins | sample TBH18019metaG_FD_206012 | JGI IMG/M metagenome (GOLD analysis project Ga0316227, IMG submission 206012) | Freshwater microbial communities from Trout Bog Lake, Wisconsin, USA - TBH18019 | ecosystem: Environmental > Aquatic > Freshwater > Lake > Hypolimnion/Profundal zone | place: USA: Wisconsin... | reverse complement strand
GACGAGGCGGTCCGAACCTTTGCTATGGTGTGACGCGCATGGACCAGTGAAAAAGGTGATAGCAACTCCCATAAACCAACCTTGTATCTTCCCAACCGAGTCCGCCAAAGCGGCCGGCGACAGATCGTAACAACCTCGGCACCCCCGATGCCGTGTGTCAGCGTGATCGTCGCCAGCATGCGAAAGCGGCTCACGATCCTCCACGTCTTGGTCAAAAACGGAGAAACCTGGAATGTCGAAAAAATCTTCACAACCCCTTGAAAATCAAGACAGCCGCTGACACCTTTTGCGTTTCAGCACCCTTGACCTGCCCTATCACGTCATCCATATTATCCCCGTGTGAGAAAAAGAACGGTGCAATTTACCCGATGCACGCCAGGTTGATATCGTGGTGAAAAACCGCTTGCCCAACATACTCGCATTGGCGTGCATGGCTTTTTGGGCCACGGGCGTGGCGCGGTACGCGCACGAGCGTTTGGAGCACTGGCAAGAGGACGAAGAGGAATCCGTAGTCTGCGACGGTCCGTCCTGGCAAACGCCTGATACTTGCCAAGACTGCCCGATATGCCAGATGCTGGCCGCAATGGCTGGCGAACGCACCGCACCGCCTGCCTTGCCAGATCTTGTCGGAATCTGCATTGACATCATACCTGTCCTCGACCGGCAAACGCCGGCCATATCTTACGCATGGCTGGAACCTGCCCGCGGGCCGCCATCGATGCCATCCCTGCCCACAGTTTGATCGCCGTAGATTCTTCCGGTGTCGTTCCGAAACGGCGGCGACGTATGTTTGGCATTCCCGATGCCGGCTTGGTGGGAGCGCTGGTTGCCAATCGCCGCCGCCTCCATGGCATCAGGTCAGGGCATGACACCACCGCACCATCGCTTTCCCTGGGAGTGATATTATGACCATCAGAACCGGCCTTCTGGCCGCGGTGCTCGCTGTCTTTGGCAGCGCCGCTAGCGCCCAAATAAACCAGAAACTCAACCGCGATACGCCAGCGCCCCCGGACACCACCATGCCCACGACCGAGCCGGCGCCGCAGCCGGTCTTGCCAGCCGGCGGACCGGCGCCGGTTCGCTCGCTGGGCACTGTGGTCGTGACCTCGGACCTGGATCGCGCCCGCGAGCAGATCGCCCCCAGCCTCGGCGCTGACATCTTCACGCTGAGCCCTCAGCAACTTCAATCAATCCCCGGCGGCGAGAACGCCACCATGCAACAGGAACTTCTCCGCGCCCCGGGCGTCGTCCAGGATTCCTTCGGCCAGGAGCACATCCGCGGCGAACATGGCAACCTGACCTATCGCATCAACGGCGTGCTGCTGCCCGAACCGCTCTCCGGGTTCGGCCAGGAAGTCGATACCCGGCTGGTCTGTTCCACCATCCTCATCACCGGCTCCCTTCCCGCCGAATTCGGATTCCACACCGCGGGCATCGTCGACATCACCACCAAAAGCGGCGAGACCCTCGACCACAACGAACTGTCGCTCTACGTCGGCAGCTACGACGCCTTGACGCCGTCGCTGCAATTGGGCGGGACCGTCGACAAGCTGGATTACTTCGTCACCGGCTCTTGGAACCACAGCGACCTGGGCATCGAAAACAGCACCCAGGCGGCGCAGCCTCTGCACGATTACAGCGACCAAGACAAGCTTTTCATGTACCTGGCCTATCACCTGGACGACGCCAGCCGGCTCAGCCTGCTGATGAACGTCTCCTATGCCAATTTCCAGATTCCCGACACGCCCAGCGTCGCCCAGGCTTTCTCCCTGGCCAACCATCCTTACGCAGACTCGGCCAAGGTCGATGAAAACCAGAACGAGCAGGAGGAATACGCCATGCTCTCTTACCAGAGTACTGTGGACAACCTCACCTATCAGATCTCGGCGTTCAGTCGCTATGGGCAGATACTCTTCACGCCCGATACCGATCGCGACCTCATCTTGCAGGGCGTAGCCGGCAACGTCTGCAACGGCACCCTCACCAACGGCCTGCAATCGGACGGCTCCTACATTCTCGATGACCACCACACCATTCGCGCCGGCATGGTCGCCGACTATACCACCGAGACCCTCAACACCAACACCACCGTATTCGCAGTCAATCCACGCACCGGCAGCCAGGACTCCGACCAGCCCTTCAGCATCAGCGACTCCTCCGGAAACCACGCCATGGAAAGCGGCATATACGCCCAGGATGAGTGGCGCCTGACTCCCGCTCTGACCTTTAACTACGGCCTGCGCTACGACCGTTTTGACGCCAATTTCGACACCGAGGACCAGGTGAGCCCCCGCGCCAACCTGGTCTACAAGATCGACGAGCCGACCACCACCCACCTGGGCTATTCCCGCTATTTTGTCACGCCCCCGACCCAGAACGTGGGGACGGCCACCATCGACAAATTCCTCAACACCACCAACGCACCCGGCAACTTCCTGGCCGATGCCCCCAGGTGCGAGCGCTCCAATTACTACGACATGGGCATCTCCCGCCAGGTTTGCAAGGAGTGGCAGGTGAACCTGGACGGCTTCTACAAGCAGGCCGATCAACTCATCGACGAGGGCCAGTTCGGGGCCCCGGTCATTCTCTCCCCCTTCAACTACAAAGAAGGTACAGTTTACGGGGCGGAACTGAGCAATAACTATAAAGTGGGCGGATTCACCGCCTTCAACAACTTCTCCTGGGTCAAGACCCTGGCCCACGATATTGATACCCAACAATACCTTATCGACAACGCGGAATTGAACTACATCCAGAAACACAACATCCCCCTCGACCACCAAGCCCAATACACCGTGTCCACCGGCGCCTCCTATGCCTGGAAGTACGATCGCGTCTATACCGATATGCTCTTCGGCACCGGCCTGCGCGCTGGCTTCGCCAACAGTCATCAACTGCAAAGCCACTACCCCATCAACCTGGGCTACGAACATATCTTCCCCTGCTCGGACAAGAAGGTGATCAAGCTGCGTTTTGATGTCATCAACGTCTTTGATGAAATATACGTCCTTCGCAACGGCAGCGGAATCGGCGTCGGCGCGCCACAATACGGCCAGCGGCGTGCGTTTATGCTCGGACTGACGTACTGCTTCTGAATGGAAATGAGACCGGATTATGAATTTACATAAATCTAGTGCGCCGTTCTCCAGGTATTTGCCGGCACACGCTTCCGCCGCCACTTCCAGGGCCGGCCGCCTTCACATTATCCCCACGACACCATTCCTCCCCGTCTTCTCGTCGCCTCCCTCGCCATCGGCGACGCGGCCGTGGCATCCACGACAGGGCTGTCGGTGCAGGTTTTGATCCACGCCCCCGCGGGGGGGCTATCCCGCACTTCCCACACGCCGTTGCCTCTCCCCAAAAATCCTCGCTCTACCCGCTCCGCCGCTCCCGCCCGACCCTCCATCCTTCCTACCCCCTCAGTTGCAAAACACTGAAACAATGCGAAATGTGCAAACTATGCAGTATCCACTCCAAAACGTGGTTTTCGCCATCCTCTGTCCCACGACCCCCTCGCCCCGATTCCAGCGAACCCCGACTCCCGATTTCCCCAATATTATTCCCCGCACCCTGACATACTGTTGTCAGTGGCCTCGGCTATGTCTCTATGAGTACGCTCACCGATCCCACCCCGGTCCGACCTGAGCGTCAGCCTTCCTTTGCCGTCGTGGCTTGTCGAGGCGCCCTATGGACGAATATCTTTGGCCCGCCCGCAACGTCGCGGAATTCGCCTATTGCCCGCGGCTTTTCTATCTTATGGAGGTCGAAGGCCTTCACCTCCCCAGCGCCGACACGGAACAGGGAACGTTGGTGCATCGGCGTGTCGATCAGCCCAGCGCTGCACCAACACCAAACATCCAACACCCCACACCCGATCCCGACCCCGACCGCCCCCGCGCTCTCCGCAGCCTCACCCTTACCAGTAAGAAGTTGTGCCTGACCGCCACCCTCGATCTTGCCGAAGTCAACGGCGCCACCGCCATCCCCATTGAATATCGCAAGGGCCGTCCCCGCCATCCCAATTGGACCCCGCCCGACGACCCCGGCGAGGCCGAAACCCCGCTCCCCAGCGCCGAACCATGGCCCACCGATCGCGCCCAAGTCGGGTTCCAGGCCATACTTATGGAAGAAGCCGGCTATACTGTCACCGAGGCCATCCTCTACTACGCCTCGGAAAAACTGCGCCTGCGTGTCCCCGTGGATGCCACTCTCCGCAGTCTGGCTCTGGACACGCTCAGGGCCGCCCAGGAAGCCGCCACCGGTCCACGTCCGCTGCCATTAGTGAATGATCCGCGCTGCGTACGTTGCTCCCTCCAACCGATCTGCCTTCCCGATGAGGTGAACCAGCAGCGTGCCAACGCCGATGCTTCCAAGGCCCGCAGCATCTGGCCTCTCCGCGACGATGCCCTGCATGTCGTCGCCCAGCAGGACGGCACCCGCATCGGCGTCAGCGGCCTTGCCCTTAAGATCACCGACAAGGAGGGCAAGGAAACCCGCAAAATCCCTCTGGCCGGCCTGGAGAGCCTGGCCGTGCTCGGCGCCGTCCAGCTTTCCACCCAGGCCCTGCACGCCCTGGCCGACCGTGGCATTCCCGTGGCCTTCATGTCCTCTGCTGGCCGCCTCGTGGCCATGCTCGATCCGGCCGATTCCGTCAGCGCCCAGATCCGCCGCACCCAGGTCCGCATTTTCGACCAGCCTGACCGTTGCCTGGAACTGGCCCGGGCCCTCATTGTCGCCAAAATCATCAATCAGCGCACTCTCCTTCAGCGCAATCACCCGGCGTTGCCCGACATGGTGCTCCAAGACCTTCTGGCCCAGGCCGATCAAGCCCGCCGCAGTGCCACGCTCGACATCCTCCGCGGCCACGAAGGCCAGACGGCGGCGATCTATTTCGCCCATTTCTCCGCCATGTTTAAGACCCCGCTGGCCGCTGAGTTCGACGTCAATGGCCGCCAACGCCGCCCGCCCCCAGATCCCATAAACTCCGTCCTGTCCTTTGGTTACACCATGCTGGCCCACGAATGCGTCAGTGCCCTGCGCCTGGCCCGCCTTGAGCCCTCCATCGGCGCCTTCCATAGCTGCCGTCCCGGCCGTCCGGCGTTGGCCCTGGACCTGATGGAGCCGTTCCGTCCCTTGATCGTCGATTCCGTGGCTATCTCCTGTTTCAACCGCGGCGAGTTGACCGACGGGCATTTTCTGCGCACTGCCGCCGGCTGCGCCATGACCGACGCCGGCCGCCGCGCCTTCTTCGGTGCCTGGGGCCGCCGCATGGACACCGAGGTGACCCACCCGGTCTTCGGCTACCGCTTGAGCTATCGCCGGATGCTCATGCTGCATGCCAGGATGATTGCCGTCTGGATGTTGGGAGAGGTGCCGAGTCTGGCGTTTTTGACTACCCGCTGATATGACCTTTTATCGTTCAAAATTCAGTATTTCTCTCCACTCGCCCTGTACTCGCACCAGAGGGCGGGGGCGAACTGGAAGCGCGTTCAAAGCTTCCTCCTCTCCCTCGCCCCTGTTTCAGGGAGATGGCAAGCGTAGGGCGTCAGCCCGGAGCGCGGGTGAGGGGTCACGCATCCCCGTTGTCCCCGCCCCCCGACTGTCCTTTTCCCCGTCCCCCCGTCCCTTTTTCCGCCCCCTGAACCCCGATTGGACCCCCATGCGTCGATGCTACCTCGTCTGTTACGACATCCGCGACCCCAAACGTTGGCGCCAGGTCTTCAAAGTCATGAACGGCCACGGCGAGCACTGGCAATACTCGGTCTTCTTCTGCGTGCTTACCGATATCGACCGCGTTCGCATGCAGGGCCGCTTGGAGGAAGCCATGAACCTGAAAGAGGACCAATGCGTTATCGTGGACCTGGGTCCCAACGAAGAAGCCGCCCGCGATGCGGCCACCACCCTGGGACCAAGCTTGCCCAGCGGCGATACGGGCCTGTTGGTAATTTGAGTAACATTTGCACGTATTTGTGAATAGATGTAGTGTTCGCTAGTGCGGTCGCCGATGTCCCTTCTCTTGGCGGCCGGCACTTTCGGGAATGTGAGGCTCGGATGGGCCATGAAAATTTCAGCGAGACCTTCGGCAGGCTAACCGGCAACGCGCCGTTTCCATGGCAGCTTGCCCTCTATGAGCGATTTATTACAGGGGATTTTCCGTCGTCATGTGACTTGCCGACTGGCTTGGGCAAGACATCGGTCATTGCCATCTGGCTTATCGCGTTGGCAGCGCATCCGGATTTGATCCCGCGCCGGCTGGCGTATGTAGTGAATCGGCGAACGGTGGTGGACCAGACTACTGACGAAGTGGAGAAACTGCGGCGCAACCTGACCCAGCGTGAGGATCTGGCGTACCTCAGAAACAAGCTTGCCGCCATCTCTCGAGACAGCACAGACGGGCTCGCCATCGCACGCCCAGGCGACGCCAAGACCTCCAATACGCGGCCCTTGCTGGCGGTCAGCACCCTGCGCGGCCAATTCGCGGACAACCGCCAATGGTCGGCTGATCCCTCGCGACCGGCGGTGATCGTTGGGACGGTGGACATGATCGGCAGCCGATTGTTGTTCAGCGGCTATGGCGCCAGCTTTAAAACACGCCCTCTCTATGCCGGCTTCCTCGGCCAGGATACTTTAATCGTGCATGACGAAGCGCATCTGGAGCCCGCGTTCCAGACGATGATCGAAGGCGTACGCGATCAGCAGGCTAAGGAACCAGCGCCGTTCGGCGCACAGTTCCGCTTGAAGGTGATGGAGTTGTCGGCGACATCGCGGGGGGACGCAAGAGCCTTTGGGCTGCAGGACGCTGACTTGGCCCACCACGAAGTGAGGAAACGCATCGAATCCACGAAAGTGATTCGTCTGGTCCCCAGCGCCGATGCCAAGAAGATGGCCGACGAGATTGCTGACCTTGCTCTCAAACGGTTCAGTAACAGCGCGCGGGCGGTCTTAATTTTCGCCCGCCGGGTCGAAGACATCGAGCGAATCGCCAAGAAACTTCCACAACAGCGAACCCGTCAACTTACTGGTACCTTGCGTGGTCTGGAGCGCGATCAACTGGTGCAGGACCACGTATTCCGGCAATTCTTGCCGGGCGCTGAGCCGTTGGATCAGACCGTCTACCTGGTTTGCACCAGCGCCGGAGAGGTTGGCGTAAACATTTCCGCTGACCACATGATCTGCGATCTGTCCACTTTCGACAGCATGGCCCAGCGCCTGGGCAGGGTGAACCGCTTTGGAAACCGCGCGGACACGGAAGTACACGTCTTTCATCCGACGAAACTCGACAAGGACAGCGATCAGGAAGTGCGGCTCGCCAGAACCATGGCGCTGCTGGAAGCGTTGCATGGCGACGGCAGCCCGAGAGCGATCAGCCGTCTCGACCGTGACGCACGCCGCGATGCGTTTGCCACACAGCCGATAATCCTGCCTTTGACGGATATCCTGCTTGACGCCTGGACGTTGACCACAATACGCGAGCCTATGCCAGGTCGTCCGAAGGTTGAAGTGTACCTGCACGGCATCCGCGACCAGGACCCGCCGGAAACCCACATCGCCTGGCGCCAGGAGGTTGGCGTCATCACCGGCGACTTGCTGAGGACCTACCGTCCCGAAGACCTTCTGGAGGATTATCCGCTCAAGCCCCACGAACTCTTGCGTGATCGTAGCGACCGGGTTTTCAAACACCTGGCGGCACTGGCGACACGATCCCCGGAAGAACCCGTGTGGCTGGTTGATGATGACGGCGGCGTACAAGTGGCGAGGCTGGGCGCTTTGGCGGACCGGGAAGGGAAGGGTCGCATGGAGAATCGAGCGGTTCTCCTGGCCCCGACGGCGGGCGGCCTGCGCGACGGGATGCTCGATGGTGGCTCGCACATCGCCAACGATGTCGCGGACGAGATATTCCAGGACCACATCCGCCAGCGCGCCCGCGTCTGGAGCGACGATTCCGCACTGGCGGAAAAGACAAGCGGCATGAGGCTGATTCGCCGAATCGTTCTGGCCGCTACCGACGTGGAGGACGACGATGCCCAAGTGCCCCAATGGCAGTGGTTTGAGCGACCCCTGGGCGGCGATGGCGATGGCTCAAAGTCGGCACCGGTGCCGATCCGCCTCGACGATCACATCAGTGACGTGGTGCGCGAGGCGGAACGCTTCCTGAAACATCTAACATTGCCGCCCCGAGTCAAAGAGGCCGTTGTTCTGGCCGCCCAGACGCACGACCTGGGCAAGCGGCGTCAGGACTGGCAACGGTCTATTGGCAATCCCAACCCCCAAGAATGGTTTGCCAAGTCCGGTGCCGGCTGGAGGCCGCGCGATCTTGGCTCCTATCGCCACGAATTCGGCTCAGTTTTGGACCTGCTCGATGGCGAGGTGTTTGCCGCTGGCGAGGTGGGCGCGGAAATACGCGATCTGGTTTTGCATCTGGTCGGTGCCCACCATGGCTACGGCAGGCCGCACTTTCCAGATGAATACGCCGTGGATTCCGCGGAACACACGACCATCGCGGCGGTTAGCGCGGCTGGCGAGGTTCCTCAGCGATTTGCCCGGCTGCAGCGCAGGTACGGCCGCTGGGGTCTAGCCTACTTGGAATCGTTATTGCGCGCGGCTGACTACGAGGCCAGCGCCCACCCTGCCGGTACGGAGGTGCGCCAATGAGCAACCCAGAACCGACCATCCGCATCGGCGTTGCCCTCACCAATCCAGGTCAGTTTTTCGCATGCTGCGGACTTCTGGAATTGGCAGATCGGCTGGACGCGAACGCTCAGGGATGGTTCGCAGGGGATGAATTCCTCCTGGCAACCGAGCGCAGCCTTCGCGAGTTGCTCGACGCTATGCTAGGGCGCGAGGCCGAGGCGCAGGCCATGCTGGAAAGTGGTCTGCCAGTCAAGCCGATCATTGCGCCGCTTCGCCTGCGGCTTGACCAGAGCGGCAAGGCGACCTTGATCTTGGATGCCTGGATGCGGGTCGGACTGGATAAGGGCTGGCCGGTAGCTATGGGCAACTCGCCGTGGAACTTTTGGTCGGGACAGCAAACGTCATCGGGAATATGGAGCGTGCTGCGCACCGAATTGGCCGAGCAGATAGCATCCCTGGGCCAGCAGGATATGCGCGATTTATTCACTCAGCGGATTCTCTTGTCCGGACGCTTTGGCTTCGATCCCGGAGCCGCGTGGGACGCATTGGACGCTGGATTCTCTCCCAACGCGCAAGGCCTTGCGGTCGCATCATCACCCGCGGTGGAAATGCTCGCGGCCGTGGGACTACAAAGATTCAGGCCGGTAATGTCGCGGGACCGGCGCTCGTTTGACTACGCGTCCTGGCCGATTCCGCTTGCGGCCCCGGTCGCTGCGTGTGCCGCAGCCGCTGCACGGATCACTCCCGGCCTGTCGCTGTTTCGCGGCCGGGTCGTAAGTCGCGGCCAGTACGCCGCATTAGGTCATTCCATAGAACTTACTTAAGGAGATGCTCATGCCTGAGATTCTGACACAGCACGACAATTGGCTCGCCGACACTGCCGACGCCGCGGCGCTGGTAACGCGCGAATTCCTGTCGCCGGTGGATGGCCCTGATGGCGTCATATTCCCCGCCACGTTTGCCGCCGCCGAAGATAAGTCGAAGTTCCCGGGGGGCTACAATATTGACTGTTTTCCTGATGGCAAGAATGTTTGTCTGGTCGACTCCGTCGGTTCGCAATCCAATCGGATCGAGCCGATCTTCGGAACCGGCGAATACGCCAAGCTTGTGCCTCAAGTTGTGGTTAAGGCCGGCGAGAAGGAGATCAATCTTCTGTCTGCCGGACACCGCGCCGGCGATGCCTTAGTCCGCTGCACGTCGCTGCAAAACGAGCTCCGCGACGCGTTCAAGGCGGTCCCCAGGGGTAATGCGGAGCCGCTGGCCAAGATTGCGCCCACGTCACTGGTCTTCGGCGTTTGGGACTCGCGCGACACGCAGACCAAATTGCCGCGTTTGATCGCCTCAACGATCCGGGCGTTTGATGTGCGAAAACTCACGCGCTCGGCGCAGTTTGTGCCGGCGACCGAATACACCGAAGAAGGGCTGCTGGAAACGACAGCGGACAAGAAGGTCAAGGACGCGTACGCCGAACGTGGTTTCATCCATGTGCCAGCCTCCGCGTCCCATGGCGGCATCATCGCGACCGGCGGGATCAGGCGCGACGCGACGCTGAGCCTTGGTGCCTTGCGCCTGCTGGGTGTCGGCCAAGACCAGGCCAGAACGCTCGCGCTCCGCCGTTACATACTGGGACTGGCGCTCACAGCGTTCACCCATCCGGCGGCCAACTATCTGCGTCAAGGCTGCAACCTTGTGAGCGACCCTGGAAAGCATCGCGAGTTTGCGGTTGTCCATGCGGATGGGAAGCGCGTGCCGGCCGGAATTACGCACCGCGCGGCGTTGGATTTTGCCCTGGCGGCGGCCAAGGCATTTGGAGTAGGTCCGAATCGTAACGTCGCCTTCGACACCGCGTTGGCAGCGCGTGACGTTAATGGCGACGCCGATGGCGCCGAGCCCAAGGCCAAGAAGAGCCCCAAGAAGTAACGGAGCGTCCGTATGCCGGAAATCTTCTGCATATCAGTGCTCTTCCACGATGCCCGTTTCCACGGCCAAGCCGACGAGGGGGCCCCGGAATGGCCGCCGTCGCCCCTGCGGTTATATCAGGCTATCGTCGCCGCCTGCGCGGCATGCGATTCCCTTTGCGACCCCAGGCCCGCGCTACTATGGTTCGAACAGCAGCCAGCGCCGACCATCGTCGGTCCCAGCACGCATCCGTCCCGACCTTATCGAATTGCCGTTCCTAACAACGATCTTGACGTTCCTGCCCGTTACTGGGCCAAGGGACAGGAAGCGCCGAAGTACAAGAATCCGCAGGACCTGAAGTCGATGAAAACAATCGCTCCCGCCTATCTGGACGGCGGCGATACGCTTCATTATCTATATACGCTGCCCAACCCGTTGCCCCAGGATGTAGCTGCGCACGTCGAACGGCTTACCTTGGCTGCGCGATCGGTAACGCATTTTGGATGGGGCATCGACATGGTTGCCGCACATGGAGTGCGCCTTGGTCAGGACGACGCCGCCCGGCTTCCCGGTCGTCGCTGGAAGCCGGTGGCGCACTCTGCCACGCGCCTGCGTGCTCCCCAATCCGGTGTTCTGGACGCGCTGATTAGAAGACATGACGCATTCCTGGACCGCATAACCCCGGACGGCTTCACGCCCGTCTCACCCCTCGCCGGATTTAAAGTGGTCTCCTACGACGATGCGAACCGGGTCAATCAACGCCCCTTTGCGGCGTTCGATCTGGTCCCCGTTGAGCCAACCGACCATCGCCCGCGAAGATCCTTCCGCCAGGAAGACGCAATCCGTGTGGCCGCCATGCTTCGCCATACGGCATGGGAGGCGGCCAAACACGATCTGGGTGACTGGCGGACTGCGGAATGGGCCGGACAATTCGTCGCCGGCCACGGCCCGCACGATGCCGCCGACAGCTTCCCGCGCTTTTCGTACGTTCCGCTGCCAACTATCGCATCCTCCCACGCCGACGGCATGATCCGCCGGGCGCTGCTCGCCGAAACACCCGGCGGCGACGGTCGATCCGCCGCATGGGCCCAGCGCAGGCTTGAAGGACTTGCCTTGTGCGACGAGGTCCAGCATAAGAATGTGGCCTTTCTTGGTGTCGCGTGCGTGCCCGGCGATGCGGTCTTTGCGGCCTATTGCGGTGCCTCCGACAAGTGGCAGACCATCACACCTGTCATTCTGCCGGGCTTCGATGATAACAGCCGCGCCAAGCGTATTAAGCTACTGTTCAAATGTTTGGCACAGGTTGGCATACCCGCCAATCTCGTCGCTGATTTTGACGTTCAGCGGTCGCCATGGTTGCGTGCCTCCGCCCCGACCCAGAACTACCAACGATCAGAGCGACTGGAACATTTGCCGGCGTGTCACATCCGCGTATACTTCAACCAACCCATCACCGGTCCGCTCATCATTGGGGCCGGTCGACATCGGGGTTTGGGTTTGCTGGCTGCTATGGATTGACATCTACACCGCCGCGTGTGCGGCGGTGCCGCAAACAGTCACAGATCGGACATGCCGTGTCGCCAGATTAACGAAGGAATGTTTTCGTGCTGATTCTCGCCTCCATTTCCGGCATTCAGGACTTCCTCTTCGAGGTGCGGGAGTCCGGCGGACAACAGGCCCGGGCGCTGCGCCATCGTTCTTTCTACATCCAGCTTGTCGCCGAATGCGCCGCCCTGCGCCTTCTGGACGCCGCTAATGCCCCGCCCCAGGGCCTGCTCTTGTGCGCCGCCGGCAAACTGCTCATTGATGCCCCGGAGGTCGGCCCCGCCAAGTTCCGCCAAGTCACCGCCGAGATTGAGTCGTGGTTGCTGGCCCAGACGCATGGACGGCTGCGCCTTTCACTCGCCGCCGTCGGCGCCACTGGCAACTTCGCCGCCGACTACTCTCGTGCCGCCGATGAGTTGCGGCGGGGGAAACTACGCCCCTTCGCTGCTGTTGGAACCATTGCTGGACAGTGGCGCAATGACGCCCTGGTCGTGGCTCCGCCGTGGGACGCGGATGCGGAAGCCCAGCGCGATGCGAACCTCGGGCGCAGACTGGCTGGGGCGGCCTGGGTGAGCATCGAAGACCGCCCCCATGTCACGATTACTCCGGGTCCCGAGGCGCTGAACGTCCTGGGATTTTCCGTTCGCCTCAGCGCCCAGCCGCCGGACCCGTCGGAATTCCTGGTTTCCTGTAGCAACCTGCATCAGCCGAATGTTGCCCCGCCGCTGATAGCAGTCCCGATCTTTCGCCAGCGGCGTCTGGCTCGCCACGTTCCCTTGCAGACGGACGGCTCACCGGTGGAATTTGTCGATCTGGCCCGGCACAGCCGCGGAGCGTCGATGCTCGGCGTCCTCAAGGCCGATGCCGATTCCCTGGGCCAGGCCATTGCCCGGCGTCTTGAGGGAACTGCCGATGCGGCGCCGCTGCGCGGCTTGAGCGATGGGCTGGACGAGTTTTTCAGTGGGACAATCGAGGATCGCCTACGCAATGCCGCCGACCCTTTCAAGAATATCTATACGGTCTTCTCCGGCGGCGATGACTTGCTCATGGTCGGGCCTTGGGACATCATGCTGGACTTCGCGGCTTCGATGCGCCAGGAGTTTGTCCGCCGCTTCCAGGCCGATGGCCTGACCATCAGCGCCGCCTTGTCCATCATTAAGCCCAAGTACCCCATTCGCCTCGCCGCGGCCCAGGCCGAGGACTTGCTGCACGATGCCAAGACGCTGGTCGCCAGCGGAGCAGCGCAGGCCAAGGATCAGTTTGCCGCCTTGGGCCAAATATGGAAATGGACGCGGCACCAACAGATCATCCAAACCGGCCGGCAGCTTGCCGATTGGGCCGATGCCGGCGTCATCAAAAGCGCCTGGCTGCGAACTCTGTTGGAGTTGATCCTGCTGCGCCGCGGGGAGTTGGTCGGTGCTCGCGCTGATCGCCCGCCCCTTGGCGTGCCTCCGGGACCGGCGTTGGAAGACGGCCGCGGAGTCCGCGTGCCATCGGCCATGGCCACTTCTCGATTGGCTTACCACATCGGCCGGAACTGGCCAGGCGCCAGAGACAATAACCGCGACAAGGTCGCGGCGCGCCGCTGGGCCGACGGAATTCTTGAGCAGTTTGACAACCCGAACGCTCCGGACGTGGCCTATCTTCCGGCCGCTATCCGCTACGCCATGCTGGCAACACGCACGGCAGAAAGGAACGACGCCCATGAGTAGGTTTCCCCAAGGTCCAACCGGCGGCGGCGGGGTTCGCGGCCGCGAGAGAAGAGCGTCAGACGGCGACGCTCGCAGCCCGCGCTCGGACGCTCCACGCGAAGAAAAAATTGCCGATGGATGGGGCGACTACCTCAAGGACGGTTATTTCGATGCCGAGGGCAACCTCCGCATCGAATATCTTAGCCGCGAAAAGCTTGATCCTCTGGTGTATTACATGGCCAATGGCGAACCCAGGCTGTCCACCGGGCAGATCCGCCGCTTCTTCCAGCATTGTCGGGCCGTGGAAACGCGCTTGAAAACTGGGCAATCCACCTGGGGTGCCGAGCGTCCGCACATCGAGTTTCTCGATGCCGCCGCTCAGGACGCCTTCGGTAAAGTGCAACGGAAGATTCCCAGCCTGTTTTTTGACTTTATCTCTCGCAATGTGCATGCGATCAAAACCGAGAAGGATTTCCTCAAAGGTTTCCTGCCGCACTTCGAGGCCCTGGTGGGCTTCGCGTCCGCTCACCTCCAAAGAGAAAGGAACTGAACCACATGCGACGCATAGACCATTTCGGCATAAAAGGAACGATCACCCTGCTGACGGGGGCCAGGATCGGCGGCAGCGACGATGTCCTTCAAATCGGCGGCACCGACTTGACCTGCATTAAAGATCCCGCATCCGGCAAGCCGTATATCCCTGGCTCATCCTTGAAGGGCCGGATGCGGGCGGAGTTGGAGAGAACGCTCGGCAAGGCGCATGGGAAAGAACCGTGTGGATGCGCAGGCCTTGACTGTCCCATCTGTCGCGTCTTCGGGCCTCACAAGCGTGCGAACCACGAGTTGGGGCCAACACGCATCAAGATATGGGATGCACGTCTGTTGAGCGATAGCTTCGTCCTGGAAAACAAGACGGAGAGCGTGAACCGGCGCGATACCGGCGCTGCCGAGCATCCCCGCACGCTTGAGCGCGTGGCGCCTGGAGCCAAGTTCGAGCTTCATGTGGAATTCTCCGTCTACGACATCGACAAGGACTTCAAATATAGCGACCCTGACAATAAAGAGGTGACGGGGAAGGATGCCTTGCTGGAAGTCATAAACCACGCGCTGGACCTGCTCGAAGGTGCCGGCATAGGCGCCGGCACCGGCAAGGGCTACGGCCAAATCAAGGTCGAGCCGGGTCCTGCGGTGCGCACCAAGCGCCGCCGCCTTATACCGCCGATGAGTTGAACCTGACGCGGTGCCCAGGAAGCCTTCATGCGCCTTTACCGTTTGCAAATTCGCCCTTTATCGCCCTGGCGGACGCCTTGGCAGGCCGATACCCTGACCGGCCTGCTACTGGCCACCTGCGCTCGTAACCTCGGTGAGGAAATACTGCGCACCCAGTTGATCGAACCCATGCAAGCCGGTAAGCCACCCTTTGTGCTTTCCGACGCCTTCCCGCGCGATCTCCTGCCGCTGCCAGCCCTTGCCCGCCTGCAACATTGGCCGGCCGACCATCACAAGCAAATTAAGCGGGCCAAGTGGATCACGCCCGCAGGCTTTGCGAAGGTCCGGCGTGGCGAAAACGCATCGCTTGATGATGTGTGCACGGTCGCTCCCATTGCCAGCGACCTCTCCCGCCACAACACCCTCGACCGCGACAATGATTCCAGTCTGGAGGGTCAGGGGCCTTTCGCCAGGCTCGATTACTACGTCAATGACCATCACCCAGGCGCCGATTATCTCACAATATACATCCGAGTGCATCGCGACGCATTGGAACTGTTGGGCGAGCTGTTTGATCTACTTTCCCAAGGCGGTTTTGGCGCCGACGTCGCCACCGGCCGCGGCCAATTCACGTTTGTTTCCGGTCTTGAGCCAGTGTCCTCACTGGAAGGGGACCACGCCCACGCCAACGGGCTCATCTGCCTCTCCACCTTCCAGCCGGCTTCCGGCGACCCCACCGACGGTTGCTGGGAAACCTTTGCCAAGTTCGCCAAACTCGGTCCGGACCTTGGCTTAGAAGATGTACGTAAGAACACGCTGATCATGTTCCGCCCCGGAGCTTGTTTCCAAGGCGGTGTCGGCAAGGCGTTTCTGGGCCGGGCTTTGCCCATGGACTTGGTCTTGCCGCCGCAGGCGACGGCATTATTGCGGGATCGCGCCGTGAACATGATCCATCCGGCTTTCGGATTGGCCCTCTCCGCAAGCTTGTCACCATAAGCCTTCAACCATCGAAAGGATACCGCACCGTGCCCAATCAGTCGCCAACTAAGACGCTGCACCTTGTCACTACCGGCACCAGCCTGCTTACCAACCTCGGATGGAAGCGTGGCCAGGCCCTGCCCGCGCGGCAGCGCATTGAAGCGGCCATCGCCATCGATCCGCGCCAGGCGTCGGCGGAATTGAATTCGCTGCTCCCGTTCATTGAGCAAGGCTGCTGCCAGCGCGTCCACCTGATCATTTCGGCCACTGCGGAAGGGAAACTGTGCGCCCAAGTCCTGGCGGATTTCCTTAAGTCCCGCGGCGTTCCGCAGGAAGCAACCACCGTGCGCGGCCTGTCTTTGGACGGTCAGGCGTCGGGACCGCAAGCCTTCCATTCCGCTATCCGCAGCTTCCGCGATGCGGCCTTCCGCGTGGCGCAACGGGCCAGGACCCGAGGCGAAGAGGTGCTGGTTAACGTAACCGCTGGCATGAAGATCGAGGCCGCCGTCGCGGCCATCGTGGCGGCGGAGCTGGGCCTCTCAGCCTATGCCCTGCACGAAGCCCTCAGCGAGCCGGCATATCTGCCAACGGTGGCCTTGGACGTCGAGGCGATGATGGTGTTGCGGGTGGTCGCCGCAAAAACAGCGGGTATCAAATCCCTTGCTTGCGACGAAGGGATACGCCACCGCCTGGAGAGAGAAGGACTCATCGCGGTTCAATACGGCGCTGATGGTCAGCCTAGCCGATTTATGGTAACATCCTACGGGAGATACTTGGCCAAGCGCCAGCGCGGCCAGGCAACTTGAAGAAACCGGCATTAGGGGATCCCGCCTCGCGAGTGCGGCGGTGGTGAAAGGAGGTGTTGGAGATGCTCGTGCTCTTTGACAATTCAATACTTATGTCAATTAACGTGGCCGAATGTACCCCTTCCGCTAAGCGTATTTGCCCCACGCTCGCGGCGGGAATCGTAACTGCTGCCGTCCCCGTACCTTGCGAGGGTGGCAGCCTTCCGGGCTGATGAAGCCCGGCCCCATTGAAGCGCGATGGGCGACGGCATCTCGCTGGTCATCGTGGGCGCCTTCCGGGCTGATGAAGCCCGGCCCCATTGAAGCCCGCAGCAGTTACCGGGCGATGAAGGAAGCGGGCGGCCTTCCGGGCTGATGAAGCCCGGCCCCATTGAAGCTGGCAAAGCGATGACGGGGGAGAGATATGGTACGATGCCTTCCGGGCTGATGAAGCCCGGCCCCATTGAAGCTGTACCTTTCAACTTATCTTC
>Ga0316227_1002335_pt1 | contig 17257 bp, 7 predicted proteins | sample TBH18019metaG_FD_206012 | JGI IMG/M metagenome (GOLD analysis project Ga0316227, IMG submission 206012) | Freshwater microbial communities from Trout Bog Lake, Wisconsin, USA - TBH18019 | ecosystem: Environmental > Aquatic > Freshwater > Lake > Hypolimnion/Profundal zone | place: USA: Wisconsin... | reverse complement strand
CGGCAGCAAGGCGAGGGGAAGCTTGCGTGAAACAGCATCCAGGCCGGTGTGGCGCGCGAATCCGGCGCGATTGAGGTCCACGGGCATATCCAAGACCTGGTAAACGGCGTACTGTGAAATATCTATGGAGGCGTCGCCTGCCGAATGCATTTGGCCCAGGTAAAGGGAAGGCGAATACAAGCCAAGGGTGGACTTGGCAAGGTCGGATATCTGAAGTCCAAAGCTGACGGTTTCGTTTCTGGCTGCCTTAATGACGATGGGACCCGTCTCCAAGCGCGGAACGACCGTGGCATTGAAAGTGACGCCCTGGATCTGGCCTGGGAAGGTTCGGCATCCGCCGGCCAACAGAATCAGGCACAACAGCGGGAGACAAATGCCCCAAACGAAGAGCCAGCGGCGCGGCGCGGTCGGGGAGGGGAGTAAGTGGCCGTGGGCATGACTCATAGGATAAAAGCATACCGGAATGGCGACGCGGATACCATTTTCGGCTTAACGGCAGGACACACGCCGCATGTCGAGCGCACCGGTGATCTCGCCTGGTAGACACGCCAGGATCTGCCCGAGCATTTTCGCAGCATCATCAGCATGGAAGCGGATGGATAATTCTATGCGCCAAATGGGCAGACGGCTCGGCGCTACGGCAGCCAACGGAGCCAGCTTAGCCCAGTCCTTGGCGGTGGTCAGGAGCAGATCGGCACCCAATGAAGAAGCAATCCAGTCCACGGTAGCCAGATCGCCGGCAGTGTACGCATGATGGTCGGGGAAAAACCGATGGCCGGTTGCCTGGCCCGGCAAGGAACGTATCTGCTGCTGGAAGCCATGGGGATTCCCCAAGCCACAGAAGACGAAATAACGCCGCCCAGCCAGATCGGGAAGAGGATGGAATACGCCCTCGGCGTCGCGCAGGCCGGTATGAACGTGGTCAGCACGATAGATCGGCGCGGTGGAATTAAAGCGGGAAAGAATCCTAATAATCCGGTCCCGCGCGGTTGGATCGGCCTGACTGTAACGGGTGAGTAAGAACGCGCTGGCTCGGCGCAGGCCAGCCAGTGGTTCGCGCAAAAGCCCGCGCGGGTGGACGTGGCCATAGCCGAAGGGATTGACGGCGTCGATAAGAACCAGATCAAAATCGCGGAAGAGCCGGCGATGCTGGAATCCATCGTCGAGCACAAAACAGTCCACCTCGCCATGGTCAACGAGAACTGCGTTGCCGCCACGGATGCGATCGGGATCGGCATGCACGATTGCTCGCCAGCGCCCCGGATCGATGGCGGCGGAATCGTCCAGCAAACTCCGGAGCATCACCTGCTCGTCGGCGCACCGCTGGCGTGTCCCCTTGTACCCGCGCATGAGGATGGCCGGATGACGGCCCTGACAAATAAGCTGGTCGCAAAGCCAGTGGACAACCGGAGTCTTGCCGGTGCCGCCGGCGGTGATGTTGCCAATGCTGATTACCAGCCGGGGGAGATGCCGCACGCCGTAGCCGGCATCGAAACGCCAATTACGCAAGAGCATAAACAGAGAATAGGGCTGCTCAAGGGCTCGAAGGCCACAGCGGGAAAGGGCGGCGGAAAAGCCGCGGGCCTCGCCACTCATTATGGAGAGAAAATATGGCTCAAGTGACTGCTTCACGCCAGTTCGGGTTCAACTAATCTTACAGGGCGGGCGGATTACGCCCACCCTTGCTTGCGGACCGAGAGCATTGTAGCCGACCGACTTCGTTGCCGCGATAACACGAACTGGATGCCACGGCAACAATTTTGCGCTTTGCCTGGTGGGCGTACTGGCACACCGGCTGGCTATCGGCAGTCCCGCAAGATCCAAGGCCAAAGGTTGGCGAGCAAACCCTACATTAGACTGATGATGGCCTCGGCGAAAGCACTGCACTTGATCTGGGTGGCACCTTCCATCTGGCGGGCGAAGTCATAGGTGACGGTCTTAGCGGCGATGGCGGCTTCCAGACCCTTGTAGATCAGGTCGGCGACTTGAGGCCAGCCGAGATACTCGAACATCATGGCCCCGGAGAGGATCACCGAGCCGGGGTTGACCACGTCCTGGTTGGCATACTTGGGGGCGGTGCCGTGAGTGGCCTCGAAGACGGCGTGGCCGGTGACGTAATTGATGTTACCGCCGGGCGCGATGCCGATGCCGCCAACCTGGGCGGCCAAGGCATCGGAAAGATAGTCGCCATTGAGGTTGAGCGTGGCGATCACAGCAAAATCCTCGGGGCGGGTCAGTACCTGCTGGAGGGCGATGTCGGCGATGCAATCCTTGACCAGAATGCCGTCGGGGAGTTTGAGCCACGAGCCGCTGGAATCGAAAGGCACAGCGCCAAATTCGCGCTGGGCCAGGCCGTAGGCCCAATCGCGGAAACCGCCCTCGGTATATTTCATGATGTTCCCCTTGTGGACTATGGTGACGCTCTTGCTCTGATGTGCCACTGCGTATTGGAGGGCGGAACGGACCAGACGTTCAGTGCCGACGCGCGAGACGGCCTTTATACCGACGCCGACCTCGACCGCGCCGGACGCGGGGGCGCCAATTAGCTTATTCCACTCCCCCGCCGCGGCGGCGGAACCGAAACGGATCTTTTGGAAGTCGCTGGGGAAGTTCCGGCGCAGGAAATCGAGAATTTTCTTGGCCTCGGGGGTTCCGGCCGCATGTTCGATACCGGCGTATATGTCTTCGGTATTCTCACGGAAGATAACCATGTCCACGGCTTCGGGGCGTTTGACAGGCGAGGGAACGCCCTTGAAATAACGCACCGGCCGCAAGCAGACATACAGATCCAGCATCTGCCGCAGGGCGACGTTGAGGGAGCGTATGCCACCGCCTACAGGAGTGGTAAGCGGACCCTTGATGCCCACTAGAAATTCCTTGAACGCCGCGACGGTTTCATCCGGCAACCAGGTATCGAATCTGGTTTTGGCTTTCTCGCCGGCGAAAACCTCCATCCACGCCACCTGCCTACTGCCATTATAGGCCTTGGCGACGGCGGCATCGAAAACCCGACGACTGGCCCTCCAGATGTCCGGCCCGGTGCCATCGCCTTCGATGAAGGGCAGGATCGGCCGAGGCGGAACGGCAAGTTTGCCGTTGTTGATGCTGATAGCCTGGCCTTCAGCGGGAACTTGAATGTCTTTGAAATTGGGCATGGAAGATTGCTCCGTGGAAGATACCGGGGCTCGCGGCCGATTATTAGAAAATGGTACAAGAACAGGGCGAAAAGGTCAAAAAAGAGAACCTTGGCGTTTTGCTTGCCTGGAAAGCGCATTCACGTAAGCTATTTGATGAAATGTTCGCAGCGTGGAAGACAGAGACGGCCGATCAAGCTGGCACGCAATGCCGGAGCTTTCCGCTGGGATTGATCGCCGGAGAAGGAGTGTTTCCACTGCTGGTGGCCCGCGGGGCGCGGGCGGCGGGGCGCAGGGTTGTGTGCGTGGGCCTGGCCGGCAATGCCTGGAAAGAACTGCCCGGCGAGGTGGATGAATTCGCCTGGGCGGGCGTGGCCCGCGTCGGCCGTTGGATCAGGATACTCAAGCGGTCTGGATGCCATGAGGCTATCATGGTGGGACGGGTTCAGAAGGCGAAAATGTACCAGCACCTTGCAGTAGTGCGCAACCTGCCGGATTGGCGGACACTGCGTTTGTGGATGAGAAAACTACGGCATGACAAGCGGCCAGGCACGGTATTGGCGGCAGTGACGGCGGAGCTGGCCAGCGAAGGAATAATCTTGATCGACTCGACACGATATTGCGCGGAACACTTGGCCAGCGATGGCGTCATGACGGACCGTCAGCCTACCGAAGCGCAGTGGCAGGATATCCGTTTCGGCTGGGAGTTGTGCGCCACGATCAGCAAACTGGACATCGGGCAGGCCATCGCGGTACTCAACCGCGACGTGATCGCGGTGGAAGCGCTGGAGGGAACCAACGCCATGATCGAGCGGGCTGGCACGCTCTGCCGCAAGAGAGGGTGGACGCTGATCAAGGTGGCCAACACGACCGGAGACATGCGCGTAGATGTGCCCGCCATCGGGACCACGACCATCGAAGCCTTGCGCAGCGCCGGAGCGTCGTGCGTGGTGCTGGAAGCGGGGAAGACCATCCTGCTGGAAAAACCGAAAGTCCTGGAACTGGCAGACCGTTACCGCATAGCGGTTGTGGGATTGCCGGTTGGGCAAGTCAGTTCACCGTCATGTAGTTGAAACTGCCGACATAACCCTTGGTGCCGGGAGTGTCGAAGACGACGCGAAAACTGTGGATGCCAGATCGCAAACTGAAGGCCTTGCTGGTCACGGTAGTCCATCTCTGCCAACCACGGGTCTTGGGGATAGTCAACGGACCGGTGACGTTCTTGCCATCGACTTCCAGATGGAACGTGCCACCCTGAGCTTTGCTGGCAACGCGGAAACTGACGGTATGGCTGCCCTTCTTGGGCACGTTGACCGTGTAGTTCAACCAGTCGCCGGGTTCAATATAGCCCACGTCAAAGCCGCCGCCGGTATCGCGGCAGGACTCTATGTAGACGGGCGTGGTGCGGAGAACCGATGTCCAACCCTTGGCGATGGCCACATGGTATCCGTAGCCTTCGCCGCCATTATCGAAGTACTCGGCCTCGATTCTGGTGGGAATGCGGAACGGCGTGCCGAGATAAGGGGTGGCGGAATTGACGACGGAGAAACCAATGGAGGTGGCGCTGGCGAGGGAGGCGTCTATGGCGGTCAGTGTGTAGTTGCCAGAGGTGTTAATGACCAGATTGCTGAAGGTAGCCACACCGCCGACGGCGGCGACGCTGGTGATACTCCCGCCGGCATACGAACCGCTGTTTAGCGACAAGGTCACGGTGGAGTTATTACCGGTGACGAGATTGCCGAATTGATCATGGACTTTGACAACCACCGCGGGATTGATCGCCACCTCGCCCCTCACGCTGACGGGAGGTTCAACACTGAAGGCCAGTTGTGCCGCCGCCGCCGGGATGATGGAAAAGACGGTGGAGGCAGCACCGGTGAGACTGTCATCGCCGGCAGTCAGGCTGTAAGCGCCGGCAGTGTTGATGGCCAGGTTGCTGAAGGTAGCCACTCCACCGGAGGCTACGACAGTCGCGGTACTGCCGCCGCCAGAGAATACGCCACCACTCAACGTCAGCGTCACCGTCGAGGTATTGCCGCTCACTGTGTTGCCATAGGCGTCGTCGACTATTACCGTCAGCGCCGGGGCGATGGCCGCGCCAGCCACTGTCGCACCTGGTTGGACGCCGAAAACCAGCTTCACAGCGGTCGCCGGAGTCACGTTGAAAGTGCTGGAAGTGGCGGCGGTCAACGCCCCATCGCCAGCCGTCAAGCCGTAGTTGCTTCCGGTGGTGTTGATTGTGAGGCTGTTGAACGTCGCCACGCCGCCGGAGACCACCGCGGTCGCGGTAGTACTGCCACCAGAAAATACGCCGCCAGTCAACGTCAGAGTCACTGTGGAACTATCGCCCGTAGCAGTATTGCCCAAGGCATCCTCGACGGTGACAATCACCGCCGGATTGACCGCCACACCCACCACGGCAGTGCTGGGCTGGACGCCAAATACAAGCTTGGCCGCAGGCGCCGGAGTCACGCTAAAAGTGCTGGAAGTAGCGGCGGTCAATGCCCCATCGCCAGCCGTCAAACTGTAGCTGCTTCCGGTGGTGTTAATTGTGAGGCTGTTGAACGTCGCCACGCCGCCAAAGGCCACCGCGGTCGCGGTAGTACTGCCACCAGAAAATACGCCACCAGTCAACGTCAGAGTCACTGTGGAACTATCGCCCGTAGCAGCATTGCCCAAGGCATCCTCGACCGTGACGGTCACCGCCGGATTGATGGCCACGCCCGCCACGGTGGTGATAGGCTGAACGCCGAAGGCAAGTTTCGCAGACGTCGCCGGGGTCACACTGAACGTGCTGGAATTGGCGCCGGTCAGAGCCCCATCGGCGGCGATAAGGCTGTAATTGCCCGCACCATCGATAATCAGGTTGTTGAATGTCGCTATGCCACCGGAAACCAGAGCCATCGTTGCGCTGGCACCGTCAAACGAACCGCTGCTGAGAGCCAGAGTGACCGTGGAAACATCGCTGGCAACGATATTGCCAAAGGCATCCTGAACCATCACGGTAACCGCGGGAGCTATTGGGGTACCAGCGGTCACGGCAGTGGGTTGGACCCCAACAACAAGTTTGGCGGCGTCAGCCGCAATGACGTTGAACGTGTCGGAGGTGGCACCGCTCACAATGCCGTCAGCGGCGGTCAAGCTGTAATTGCCTGCGGTGATGATAATTAGATTGCTGAACGTCGCCACGCCCGTGGCACTGGAGCTTACCGCGGTAGCAGTCGAGCCGCCGCCGGCAAATAGACCGCCATTTAGGGTCAACGTCACCGTCGAAGAACTGCCGGTAACCGGATTGCCTAAAGTATCATCGACAGTCACAGTAACCGCAGGATTGACCTGAGTTCCGGCGACAGTAGTGCCGGGCTGAACGCTAAAAACAACCTTCCCGGCAGCGGAAGTGGTGACGTTGAAGGGATTGGAGGTAGCCATCAGGCCACCATCGATGGCGGTGATGGCATAATTGACGCCGGCGGCATCGATAATCAGATTGCTGAAGATCGCCATTCCGCCTGATACCACGGCTGTCGTGGTGCTGGCGACATCAAAGGTGCCACTGGCCAGAGCAAGCGTCACGGTTGAGGTATCCCCGCTGACGGTATTGCCGAAGACATCTTGAATCGTCACGGTCACTGCGGGTGCTATGGCGACACCGGCTGGCGTACTGGTCGGCTGGACCGCGAACATAAGTTCAGCAGCCGCGGCAGAGGAGACGCTGAAAGCGTTGGAAACCGCGACGGCCATAGCACCATCGCCGGTCATCAGGCTGTAGTTACTTCCGGTGGTGTTGATTATCAGGCTGCTGAAAGTCGCCACGCCGCCGGAGGCTGCCGCAGTAGCCGTAGTGCTTCCGCCAGAAAATACGCCTCCACTTAGCGTCATCGTTACCGTAGAGGTATTGCCGGTAACCGTGTTGCCATAGGCGTCTTCCACTATTACCGTCACCGCCGGGGCGATGGCCGCGCCAGCCACTGTCGCACCTGGTTGGACGCCGAAAACCAGCTTCACAGCGGTCGCCGGAGTCACGTTGAAAGTGCTGGAAGTGGCGGCGGTCAATGCCCCATCGTCGGCCGTCAAGCTATAGCTGTTTCCGGTGATGTTGATGGTCAGGTTACTGAAGGTCGCCACGCCCCCGGAGACTACCGCAGTAGCTGTCGTGCCACCACCGAAAAAGACGCCTCCATTCAATGTCAAAGTCACGGTCGAGTTATCGCCTGTGGCAATGTTGCCTAAAGCATCCTGCACTTGCACTGTAACCGCAGGACTGACAGCCACACCAGCCACAGTGGTGCTGGGCTGGACGCCAAATACAAGTTTGGCCGCCGTCGCCGGAGTCACACTGAAAATACTGGAAGTGGCGGCGGTCAACGCCCCATCGCCAGCCGTCAAGCTATAGCTGCTTCCGGTAGTATTGATTAGCAAGCTGTTGAAGGTCGCCACGCCGCCGGAGGCTACCGCCGTAACGGTACTGCCACCGCCGGAGAAGACACCCCCAATCAGCGTCAAGGTCACGGTGGAATTATCGCTGGTGACGGTGTTGCCCAGGGCATCCTGCACCTTCACTGTAACCGCCGGATTGACCGCCACGCCCGCCACGGTCGTGCTGGGCTGAACACCAAATACAAGCTTGGTCGCCGCCGCCGGGGTCACACTGAAAACACCGGAGGTGACGCTGGTAAGCGCGCCATCCGTGGCCTTAAGAGAATAAACGCTTCCCGTGGCATTGATGATGAGATTACTGAACGTCGCCACTCCCCCGGATGCCACCGCGGTCGCGGTACTGCCTCCACCAGAGAAGACGCCGCCATTCAATGTCAAAGTCACGGTCGAGTTATTGCCGCTAACGGTGTTGCCATATGTATCCTCCACCGCCACCTGCACTGCGGGACTGATGGCTACGCCCGCCGTGACCGTCCCTGGCTGGACGGTGAAAGCGAGCTTGGAAGCCGCAACAGGAGTGATAGTGAAAGCACTGGAGGCGAAGGTAACGCCGGGCAAGCCAGCAACAACGGCGCTGAGCGTATAGATGCCGCTGGCATCGATGACTAGACCGCTGAAGGTCGCTACGCCGCCGACAGCCACCGCCGTCACAGTAGCGCCGCCACTGGCGAACGTGCCGCTGCTGAGAGTGAGGGTAATTGTGGACGTATCGGTAAGTATGGTCTGGCCGAATCCGTCATCCACTGCGACTTTCACGCCAGCCAAGGCCGTACCGGCGGTCGCACCCGCCGGCTGCTGGGTGAATGCCAGCGTGGCCGGAACCTCGTTGTTGAGCAGCACGCTGAAGTTATCGTCGCTGTTGTTGAGGACGGCGATGTCCTGCTTGCTGTCACCATTGAAATCGCCCGTCGCTACTGAAACCGGAGCGTTCCCCACGGCGTAGTTTCCCGGACTTCGGAAAGTCCCGTCGCCGTTACTCAACAGGATACTGACATCGTTGTCGTTGTTATTGGCGACGACCAGATCGATCCGTCCGTCGCCGTTGATGTCGGCAACCGCCACGGCGGCCGGCGCCAATCCGGCGGCGTAGGTGACCGCCGATTGAAACGTGCCGGCGCCATTGTTCAGCAGGATGTTCACCCCGCTGCTGGAGTAGCTGAAGTCGGTCACGGCCAGGTCTGCTTTCCCATCCCCGTTGAAGTCACCCACGGCCAGGGAATATGGAGTCGTGCCGGCCAGATAGGTTGCCGGGGCGTGGAAAGTTCCATTGCCGTTGCCGAACATGACATTCACGCCGCCGCTGGAATAGTCGGTTTCCAGCACGGCGACATCCAGTTTCCCATCGCCATTGAAATCACCGACCGCCACCTGCCCCGGAAGCACGGCGGCGGCAAATGTCTTCTGGGCTTGGAACGTGCCGTTCCCGTTGCCCAGTAAACAACTGACAGTTCCATCCCCCTGGTTGGAGATAATCAGGTCTGCGTGCCCATCACTATTGAAATCCCCCACCGCCGCAGAGACAGGCGTGATCCCGGTCGCATAAGTAACCGGGGCCTTAAAAGTTCCGTTACCATTGGACAGCAGAATGCTTACGTCATCGTCACCGGCATTGACAACAGCCAGGTCCGCCTTGCCGTCACCGTTGAAGTCCCCCGTGACCACGGCATCAGGCTGGTTGCCCACGGCGAAGGTGATCTGCAAGCTGAAGGCGCCATTGCCGTTCCCGAAAAAGACGCTGACCGTGTTATCATCTTCGTTGGCGACCACGAGGTCCGTCTTGCCGTCGCCGTTAAAGTCCCCCGTGGCCATGGAGATCGGGTTGTTGCCGGTGGAATACACCACCGGCGCGGACATGCGCACGCCGTTGACCGCGAAAGCGTCGGAGGTGGTTGCCAGGAGCGGGCTGTCACCGGCGCTAAGGGTGTATTCGCCGCCGGCAGCGAAAACCAGGGAGTTGAAGACGGCGACGCCATTGACCATGACCGCGGTCACGGTGGTGGCGCCGCCCTGGAAGATTCCGCTGACCGGGCTGATGGTTACCGTGGCCGCGCCCCAGGGGATGGTGAATCCGTCGGAGTCCTGGACCGCCACGCTGACGCCGCTGCCACCGTTGATCGCCTGGCCGGCGGTCGCAGCGGTAGGCTGGACCGTGAACACGAGCTGTGCGGCAGCGATGCTGAAACTCTGGGAAACCGCCGAACCCAGGGTTCCGTCGCTGGCCTGGACGACGTAGGTTCCGGGCGTCAGCAGCGCCAAATCGTTGAAGACGGCGACGCCATTGACGGCCTGCACGGTCAGGACGCCATCGGCCACGGCGCCAGTGGGACCGCTGACGAGAGCCAAGGTGACCATCGACTCATCGGAAGTCACCACGCTGCCGCCGCTGTTTTCCACAAGCACTGTGAAAATGGGGCTGACGTATGACGTGGGGGTTGTGGCCGGGGGTTGTTGGCTGAACGCCAGTTGCTGGGCGGGCCCGCTGGCCGAGATCGCGTTTCCCGACTCCGCGGCGCCCATATCAACCGCCGCGCCGACGATGCGCGGCATGCCGCGTTCATCAGTGGGCAGGACCTTGCCAGCGGTGTCGACGGCCAGGGCGTTGGCGCCAGCGTTGATAGCCGGACTGCCGATTGCCGGCGGCATCGTCTGCAGCGCCGAGCCATAATTGCCCAGCGGCGACAGTTGCGGATCGATCGGACTGGCGGCGGTGCCGACGATGTTGCCGGTGACCCCATTGACCAGACCGCCGGACCCGTCGCCGATCAGGTTGTACGAACCGGAAACCGAACCATCGACATCGTCGGGCACAAGACTCGAACCGGTGTTGAGGAGGTTCCCGGCGACGATGCAGTTATTGATGGTGACTGTGCCCTCGATGCCGCCGCCCCCGCCCAAACCCGCGTTTTCGAGCGCCGTATTGCCGACGATGGTGCAGTTGGTGAACTGAGCGGCAATGCCGCTGCCCACGTCCACGCCGCCGCCGTAAGGAGCGCTGTTGCCGGTAATCGTGCAATTGATGAATTCTCCGCCGCCGTCCACGCCGCCGCCGACGCCCAGGTCCGAATCGCTGCCATTGGCCGTGGCGCTGTTGCCCGAGATGGTGCAGTCGATAACCGTGGCGTTGCCATAGATGCCGCCGCCGCCAAACGAGGTATTGCCGGCGATGGCCGTTTCCCGGATCAACACCGTACCCGCGGGCGCCGAAGTGGGAATGAAACTGCCGTTGGCGATGCCGCCTCCGACGGCGTCATTTAAGCACACATTGTCGAGAATGCGGCAGCTCGCGACCGCCAGCACGCCGGTATTGAAGATGCCGCCGCCGCCGTCGGCATAGTTGCTGCCCGCAGTGTTGGTGGAAAGCGTGCAATTGAACAGGTGCGCGTCAGCGCTGTTGTAGACGCCGCCGCCGGCCATATTGGCCGTATTGCCGGAGATGGTAGCCCCGGCCAGGACCAGTGTCCCCGACTGGCTGGAGATGCCGCCGCCGTTACCGCCGGTGCCGCTGGCCGTGGAATTGTCGGAAATCGTGCAACCACTGCTGTTCAGGTTGCCGTTGCTGAGAATGCCACCGCCTTCCCCTTCCGTGGAATTACCGGAAATGGTGCTGTTGGAGATGGCGAGCGTGCCGCCATCGGCGTTACTGATGCCACCGCCGCCGCCCGATCCGGAAGTGTTGTTGGAGATGGCGCTGTTATTTATGGTCGCCATGCCCTGACAGTAGATTCCGCCCGCAGTTCCGGAGTCCAAGCCATCCGGCGCGGTGTTGGAAGATATGGCGCTATTGCTGACGGCAAGCGTACCGGCGCTGTAGATACCGCCGCCCTGGAGGGCGGAGTTATCGGAAATCGTACAGGAACTGATGGTTAGATTGCCGTTGTTAAAGATGCCGCCGCCCTGGGTGTCGGTCATTCCACCGTTGACGGTCAAGGCGGAGATGGCGGCAGTGACGCCGGCATCTATAATGAATACCTGGCAAGCGGAATTGCCGCTGATGGTCAGCGATGCGGCTCCCGGGCCGGTGACCGAAGTATTGCCAGCGGTCAGTTCCAAGGCGCTGTTCAGCGTGATAATGCCGGAAAGGCCGCTGGCAAAAGTGATGGCGCTAGTTCCGCCGACGGCGCCATTGGCATTGGCCTGCTGGACGGCCCAGCGCAACTGGCCGACGGCCCCGGTATCGCCCAGGCTGGTGACTTGATAATTGATAGTTACGCCGCTGCCGACCATCGCCGGCGCGAGGGTTGCGGGGGCCAGGCCGGCATCATGAACCACAGCCGCCGTCAAACCGCCTGATACGGGGTAGGTAGCCAAAGGAAGAGGCCAACCGCCGCTGAGCATGACCCGCGATTCCAGAGGCTCGGTCCAGCAGAGCGTGGGGCGCGCCGCGTCGGCGGCGCGCAATAATTTACTGCGGCTCTTGCCCGACAGTGGAAGGATTGCTCCCCGAACCACGCCGCGTTTCGTAGCCATTGGCCTTCTCCTGCCGCCCGATGCCCCGCCGGTCGTCCGGCGCTACCCGCTGCGCACACCGTCAAAACTCATGCAATACGTGGCGCAGTTTGCACAACCTGGTTGATTTCACCCGCCATCGAGTCGACACCCGACGGGGCATGACATGACAAAATTAATTTACTCCTGCCCGGCAAGGGCGTCAAGGCTTTTCTAGTCGCGTGGCGGCGTCCCGACGATCTGCAATAATTACCAAAGGCTTGCTTATTACACGCAAGCAATCTGCGTCGCGGCGCAATTTTAGGCAACTTGTGTTCCTTGATCACGTACGTTTTACGCTCCGCACAGCACGCTTGTTCAGGGCGTGATTTGACATAAGACGGTGTGCATGTAAGGATAGTTATTTATGACTGCGTTTGGCACTGCGGAAGCGCCAGAAATTTCCGCAAATCTTTGGAGACAGCAACCATGCTCTTGACGAAGCACGAGGGTGAGACGTTCCTTAACCAGACCGTGTACATCAGCGGTCAGGCGTTCATCCGCTGCAATTTCGTGGCTTGCACCCTGGTTCTGCGGGAAACCGTATACCACCTGGAAGCATGCAACTTCGAACGCTGCAACTGGCACGTGGACTGGGTGCTGATGTGGGGCAGCCCCGAGTCGCTGCGCGAAATCAAGGCCTTGGTAAGCATGATAGAGCAAGCCCAGGCCCAACAACTGCCCTCCGATCCTCTGGCCGGGGCGCAACGAGCGACGCCCAGCCCGCAGATCGTACGCCCCGTAGCCGCGCCGCGCATTACCGGCGTCACGCCGAGCTAGAGGTCGGCGGTTGGTGGCCAGCGGCATTGCGGCACTGGAAAATATCTTTCTGGGAAACACGGGAAAGACACGGTAGCAGGCGCCAAGATCGGCGCCGAAGACGGCTGTGCCATATGAACGACAACTTACGACCCGGCCACGTCCCCGCGTCCCAGCGTCCCCGCGTCAACTTTGCGCCCCGACAGCCGATCCCCATCCCATGGCCCACGCTCCTGGCCACCCTTCTTCTCCTGGCCATGACTGCCTCCGCAGCCAATGCCCTGGAACCCGATGACATCCTCCTGCTGACCAACAAAAATGTTCCGCAGGGCCGGCGGTTGGCGGAGTATTACGCCGAAAAACGCGGCGTGCCGCCCAAGCATATTCTAGAACTGGACCTGCCGGCGACCGATGACATCCCCTTCGATACCTACGAGCAACAGGTGGTCGGGGGCACTCGACAATTCCTGCGCGATGCCGGCCTGGAACACAAAATCACCTGCATAGTGACCTTTTGGGGCGTACCCCTGCGCATCGCCGGACGAGTCAACAGCCCCGAAGATCTGGCGGAACTGGAGGCTATCGGCAATGAACTCCAGCTGCTGGCGGCCTCGGTCGAGCCGTGGGTCGCGGAACTGGAAAACCATGTCAAGGCCCACGACCTGTCCTTCACGTCCGCCGCCGGCAACGACATGGACGCACTAAAAATCCGCAGCGATACGGCCTGGGCCGCGGCTATCGCCATCTCCCAGGGCATGACCAATCCATCGCAACGGGAGGCGTTCGACACCAGCATGCGGCCGCTGACAGCCCGTTTGCTGGGGAAAATCCCCCAACTGGAACGGCAACTGGCTGAGACACACGAACTGCCAGAACCACCCCATGGCGTGTCGGCTATGCCGCCAGGTCATGCCACTTCTCCGGCATCGGCGCCTGCGATTGCTACGAGGGAGGCGCTGGCCGCAGAGTCTACACCATTGGAGCAGGTGGCCCGCCATCGCCTGGCCGCCGCGCGCCTGCAGGATCAGCGTTACAATCGGGATGCACGGCGGGAACTGCGCGACCTGATCCGGCAGGACATGGGGCCATTCCAACTCGCCAGACTGTTGAAAGCGCAGGCTGATTATTTCCAGACGGTGGACACCGCAGCCGCCTTCGATAACGAACTGGCCCTTCTATGGTGGGACTACCCGCGATCCAAGTGGTTCCCCAACCCGCTGAACTTCAAGGCCAAAGTGCCCATGGTTGCGCCTGCAATCATGACCATGCGGTTGGACGGACCGCAATCGGGAACCGCGCGCGACATCATACTGGCGTCCCTGAAAGCGGAAATCGCCGGCCTCAAGGGACAGGTCTGCCTCGACAGCCGGGGCATCCCTCCGCTGGACAAACACGGCAAGACCGATCCCTACGGGGCTTACGATCAATCCATCCGCAACCTGGAAAAATTGCTCAACGACCACACGCTGATGTCGGTCACCTTCGATGATCGCCCAGAACTGCTACCGGCCCAATCGGCCCGGGACGTGGCCATCTACCTGGGGTGGTACAGCCCCAACCTGTACGTGCCGAGCTGCGCCTTCAGTTCCGGGGCCATCGCCATGCACATCGCCAGTTTCACCATGGCCAGCCTGCACCGCCAAGGCCAGGGACTATGGTGCCGGGACTTGCTCAACGATGGAGCGGCGGCGACATTCGGCCCGGTCGCCGAACCATACCTTTTGGCATTTCCACCGGCCGATGAATTCGTGCCGCTGCTGCTGACCGGAAAGCTGACCCTGGCCGAGGTCTATTGGAAAACAACCCCCGCGACCAGTTGGATGATGGCCATGATCGGCGATCCGCTATACATGCCGTACAAGAACAATCCCCAATTGAAGATAGCCGATCTGCCACTGGCCTTGCAGCACATCTTCCAGAGGCGCGAAGATGGCACCGGGCCTTCCACTGCGACAGCCCCATCGGCCAAGCACGATGGCAACAGGATCCACTGAATGGTACAGTGCGGCGACAGTTCCCCCGAAGAATTATGAAACTTCCCGTGATCGGTGGCGTCAGAGATACAGTGTAAGCCACTACGTCGACGATTTTTTTGCTCGATATTAACGCGACGACGGCAGTATAATCATGGGTGAAGCGGGTAGAATACTCCCAAGAAGGCCCTTGGGCCTGTTGTTTGCCGTAGAAAACCGCTAAAATTAACCGATCGGAAGTCCGTGATCGGGAGAAGATGTCATGAGACGCAATGATTTCTGTTATTTGTTGACGGCTTGGGCAACGGTCCTGGCTATCGGGGCTTGGAGTTCGATTGTGATGGCCCAGAGCCAAGTTGTTGGCGCCAACAGCGGGCACGCTCTGGATGCCAATCCAGGACTCAACAGCGGCGGCCAGAACCAGAAGGCTGCGCCGATACCATATGGACAATTAGGCAATGATATCGTTCAGAACAACGTAACCCGCGGCGGATTCAATGGCGGCGGACCCAACCAGGATTGGACCACATTTCACGGCAATACCCCGGCAGCCTCGAACGCACTGGGCAACTTTATCCGGACCTCGCAGGGAATTCCTTCTGCATTTGCCCCGCCACCCCCGGTGAACCCGATGCTTCCGGCCTACACGGAACAGCAATGGGTGGCGCCGCCGTCGGGATTCACAGAAACGTCCAACAACCCGGTTTACACGCCCGCAGCGCAAAAGGTGAACAGCCTGGGCGATGCCCGGCTGGGGGCGCCGATCATCAACAATGCGGCCATCATGATGCCGGCCCCTGGCGAAATGCTGATGCCCGGCCCCGTAGACCCCACATCGCAATTGCCCAGCATTGTCACCGCCTCCCCTCTTTACGGAATTCGCCAGTGGAACCAGAACGATCTCCTGGACCAGCAATTTCTCCAGCGTTTTGACCAGATGCATCTAAACGCGTTAAACACCTCACAATTGGACCCGCGAGTGGTAGCCAAACTGCGCCAGGAATTGCAGGGCTCGGCTTTTAACCAGCTTAACCCCGCCCAGCCCATGGGCACAGCCCCTAACGCCATGGCCAATCCCACGAACTCCAGGGGACCGGCTCTGGGCGGACAGCCGCTGAATTCCGAATTACCAACCGCGTTTGAGAACCCTGCCAACGCCTATGTCGCCCCGCAGCCGCAGAAACCGGCCCTGGGCGCGAACGCCACGGGAAACCTCAATACCGCCCAGTCCAGCGTGAGCCGTTCGATGCAACTTCCACCGCCAGGACGGCAGAGCAGCCAATACGCCGAGTTGAAATCACGCCTGGAACGATACTACGTCGACCGCCAGGCAGACCTGGATCGGGTGATGAAGAATACCGTGCATCAGAGCCAATCCACACAGTCCTCCGGCGGCGAAATTTCGCCGTCGACGGTAACGCCCGGCGGCAACGCGTCCGGCAGCCCCCACTCGGGCATCGTTGATTACGGCCAAAAAGCCCACGATATTCTCGCCAATGTCGGCAAGCCGACCGGGATCAAGACGCCCAAACCCCAGCCCCTGGTTATCAGCAGCATCTCCGAAGGATTCACCAGCAGGGGAATGACGGAACTTCTCAAGGTCGCCGAAGACCTGGCGCGACAAGGCAAGTTCTCCGCCGCCATCGACAAATACGATGCCATAGAACAGGTCATCCCCAACAATCCGATGGTGCTGATCGGGCGGGCCAATGCGGAAATAGGCAGCGCTTATTACGGCCGAGCGGAAAACCACCTCAAAGCGGCTTTCGCCGCCGACGCCGCCCTACTGATGGCCAAATTCGACCTCAAGGCCATGCTCGGCGACGAGCGGCTGGCGGCGACCATAAAGGATCTCAAGGAAGTGGCCGCGGCGGACGAAAGAATTCCCACGGCGCCGTTCCTCTTAGCGTATATCGCCTACAACACCGGCGACGAGCGCCGGGCGGCGGGGTATCTCGATCTGGCGGACAAGCGATCGCGAGGCAAAGATCACGTAATCAGCCTCATTCGCGAGCATTGGAGCCTGCCCGTGGAAAACGAGGCCGCGCCGGCGACGCAACCGAAATAGCAGCCGTCAGTGAAAAAAAGAACCGCGGATGGGGGGAATCCGCGGTTCCGAAGTTCCCGACAATGGGAACTCTGTCCGGGGCGGGACCCGGACCGGGTATTGTAATCGGGCGATGAACTTGGAAGAAAACTACACCTTCCTCGTTCAACATCCCGACAAAGAACAGCACTGACATTTTTCCAGAACCACAACCAATCGTCGTCCACTTACGCCCCAAAAAACCAACTCTCAATAAATTGCAGACAACCTACTATACTCCATCCAATTTATCAAGCAAGCACTTGTCGACTCCCAATACGAATCAGGGTCATCGCATTTACGCTACCAGCGCCTGAAGTAGGAACTCATGGCTCCATCCGCAGGCCTGCTGTTTGGTGCGAAGGCCGACCTTGAGGGTTCTG